>Ga0207646_10003968_pt1 | contig 16407 bp, 17 predicted proteins | sample KBSK5502metaG_FD_184343 | JGI IMG/M metagenome (GOLD analysis project Ga0207646, IMG submission 184343) | Corn, switchgrass and miscanthus rhizosphere microbial communities from Kellogg Biological Station, Michigan, USA - KBS K5-50-2 metaG... | ecosystem: Host-associated > Plants > Roots >... | reverse complement strand
TCCCTCAGTTTCTCCGCGGCGCCTGCGATCAATGAGGCGTGTTTGAAGCTGATGTCTCCACTGCCAAGCGCTTCTGAGACCAGGTCCAGCGATGCCAAAGTCCGCGAGACCTGCACTCTCTGACGCCTCACCCGCGCTCAGGCGGCACTTCCAGCGCAGCCAGGCCTTGGCGGTCAGCGCGCCGTCGGCGGAATACCCTTCGCCCTTGTCAAAACGGTGCAGCCGGCGTCGATCTCGTTGCGGTGACGGAACAGCTCCTGCAGCTCGTCCCCGATGCCATCGACCGCCACCTCGGCCACGTCCTCGAGCCGCTCCAGGACACAGCTCCCCCCTTCCCCCACCGTACACATGTTCGTAGTATAACGAATAAATGTTCGGTGTCAACCCTTCAAGCCATAAATTTCTCCAAGCGAGGCTCTGAAACCCAGCCCGCCAGCACGGCCACAGAGCGCGCCTAACTCCCCTTCCCAGTCCGTTCCCTAGCGACCCATCTTCCAACCAGGCGTCCCACCGCGCCCCTTAGACGCCGACTGCGATCGCCGCCGCCACCACCGCGGCGGTGTCGGCGCGGAGGTTGCGCGGCCCCAGGGTTGCGTGCACCGACACCATCGCGACCTCGCGTTCGGTCCATCCGCCTTCGGGACCGATCAGCAACGTCACCTCGTCCTGAAGGGGCATCGAACTTAGCGGAGTGTTCGCGCCGCGCACCAGCATCACCGGGTTCGGCTGCTCCCGCACCACCTCCGCCAGCGGTGATGGGCCGCTGACGACCGGCACGCGCAGGCGCCCCGAGAGCATCGCGGCCTCGCGGGCGATCGTCTGCCAGCGCTCCTGCCTCGCGCCGCGCGCAACGCTGCGATCCGCCTGCACGATGTGAAACGCCGACGCCCCAACCTCGGTGCAGCGCGACAGCACGAGATCCAGTGAAGTCGCGGGCAGATGCGAGACAGCCACCACGACATGACGCGTGGGCTCTGGCTGGTGCTCCTCTTCGGCGACGATGCGACCGGCGATCAGCGAGCTGCTGACCGCCTCCACGCGCACTGTGAGCAGAAATCCCTGCGCGTCGACCACCCGGATCTCCTCGCCTGGTCGTGCGCGCAGCGAGCGCGCGAGGTGCGAAGCGTCCGACCCGCGGATGATCGCGCGATCGCCTTCGCGCTCCGCGAAAAAGAACGGCAACTGATTACATCGACGCCGTTTCGTAAACCGCGATGCTGCCGCCGCTCTTGAGGATCGGGCAACCCCTCGCCAGCTTTGTGGCCTTGTCGAGGTCCTTCGCGTCGAGAATCGCGTAGCCCGTGGCACGCTGGCCGATGGGACCTTTCGCGGTCGTGCCGTCGTCGCGAATCTTGTTGACCCGGCCCGAGAACGGAAGCCCGCCGTCGACGACCGACTTGCCGAGATTTTCGTACCACCGGCTCCACTGCTTGAGCACGCGCGCCTGTGCGGCCGGCGTCTCCGGCATTCCGCCTCCATAAAAAACGAGCACGTACTTCATGCGAGCCTCCTGCGCAATTGTGAGATGAGCGCCAGCGCATGCGTGAGCCGTTCGCGATTTTCTGGATCGTTCAGCCAGCGACTCTGTCCTGACGGATGGGGAAGCGGCACCATCACAGGGCGCTCACCAAACTTCTTGCCCACGCGAGACTCCAACGAACCAGGACCCAGAAAGCGCACGATCGCAAGCTGACCGACGAGGATCAGCGCTCGCGGCCTCAGCATTCGCATCTCCGCGTCGAGCCAGTGCGCGCAGTTGGCGATGCCGGCGGGCGGCGGGCGAAGGTCGCCGGTGCCCCGCGGATTGCGTCCGGGAAAGCAGCGCATCAGCGCCGCGATGTAGGTGACGCGGCGAAATTCCTCGGCCGACTCGAAACCCGCGCGCAGCATCCACCGATCCAGCTCCTTGCCTGCGCGCCCGGAGAACGGCCGCCGCGACTCGCGCTCCACCGGGCCCGGCGCCTGGCCGACGAGGAGGAACTTCGCGCCCCACTCGCCGGAGAAGGTCGGCGTCGCCTCGGCGATGATGCCCTGGTCGGCGCACACCGTGCAGCGCCTGCAGGCGGCCTGGTGGGCGGCGAATGCGGCTCGAAGGGCTGAGGTCAAATTCCCCGTAACATGCCATGCGATGACGGCGCCCACAAACGAGCAGGTGCTCGACGCGCTCGCGCAGATCCAGGACCCCGACCTTGGCCGCGACGTCGTGAGCCTGGGGATGATCAAGGAGCTGGCCGTCGATCCGGCGGGGCACGTGAGCTTCACCTTCGAGCTGACCACGCCGGCCTGCCCGGTCAGGGATCGCTTCAAGTCGCAAGCTCAGGACGCGGTCGGTGCGCTTCCGGGTGTGACCGCCGTCGATGTGCGCATGACGGCCAACGTCCGCCCCGCCTTCATGCGCCCGAAGCCGTCCGAGATCCTGCCCGGCGTCAAGCAGACGATCGCGGTCGCATCGGGCAAGGGCGGCGTCGGCAAGTCGACGGTGGCTGTGAACCTCGCCGCCGCGCTGCGCAAGGCGGGGGCCGAGGTCGGGCTGCTCGACGCCGACATCCTCGGGCCGTCCGTCCCGACGATGACCGGCTCGCGCGTGATCCCCGAGCAGGTGAACGGCCGCCTGAAGCCCATCGAGGCTCACGGCCTGAAGATCATGTCGTTCGGCCAGGTCTATCCAGGCGAACAGCCGACGGTCTATCGAGGCCCGATGGTGGGCAAGGCGATCGAGGCGCTGATGATCCAGGTCGACTGGGGACGCCTCGACTACCTGGTGATCGACCTGCCCCCTGGCACAGGCGACGCATCGCTGACGCTCGCTCAGGCGGTGCCGATCACCGGCGTGGCCATCGTGTGCACGCCGCAGGACGTGGCCACCGACATCGCTGTGAAAGCGCTGCAGATGTTCCGCAAGCTGAACGTCACGCCGCTCGGACTCATCGAGAACATGAGCTGGTACATCTGCCCGAGCTGCGGGCACAGGCACGAGATCTTCAGCCACGGTGGCGCGGAGGCGGCGGCGACGCGCCTCGGCGTTCCATTCCTCGGCGCCGTGCCGCTCGAGGAAGGTATCCGCGAGGACGCGGATGCGGGCGTACCCGTGGTCATCTCCCGTCCAGAATCCGCCGGCGCCAAGGCGTTCGTAGAAATCGCGTCACAAGTCGCGGCGAGAACGTCGATCCAGTCGTTCCGCCAGCTTCCAGTGATCAACGTCCACTGAAAGACCCGGATCCGTTTCCCGTCACCGTCGACGTCGATCGTGAGCAGCAGGTGATGCAGGTCACCTGGGAAGGCGGACACGTGAGCTCATACAAAGGCGACCAGCTGCGCTGGGCATGTCCGTGCGCGGAGTGTCGCGGTGAGGCAGGCGCACCAGGCCGGCTGTCGCGCGTGCGCACCCTTCCCGATGAGGAGCTGCGAATTCAGGACGTAACCCTGGTCGGCCAGTACGCGTTGCAGATCAGGTTTGAAAGCGGGCACGCCACCGGGCTCTACACCTTTTCCTACCTCCGCTCACTCGATCGAGCAGACCGATCAGGCTGATGGCATAATCGGCGAAGCTCCGTTGTCCCTGGATACGTCGCTGCACCAAGAGGAGATCGGGCACACGGCCTGGCCAACGCCGGAGCCGCCGATCCGGAAGAACCGCTTCGGCTTTCCGCTGCGTCGAGGTTGGGTCGCGCTCGCAGTTCTCGTCGCGGTCGGGTTCACGAGCGCGGGCGGTTACCTCGCCTACCTCAACACGCTGCCGACCGCGGTCACGCTCAGCGTCGCGCCGGGCCAGAAGGAGGTGCCGACCGACGCGCACCTCGTGTTCTCGTTCAACCGGCCTGTCACCCTCGACTCGCTGCAGAAGAGCTTCTCCATCGAACCTGCGACCGACGGCGCGTTCATGTCCGTCTCGGGCCAGGACAAATACCAGTTCGTCCCCGTTCAGCCGCTGCTCGACCTCACGACCTACACGCTGACGCTGCGATCGTTCACCGACACGACCAAGCACCAGGTGAAGGCTGCGCACTGGACATTCACGACCACGATCGTGCCGCGCATCACCTCAGTGACGGGCGCCGGCGGCGCCCCGATCACCGACGGCTCCGAGGTTCAGCCCGGAACCACCATCACGTTCGCCTTCAACGACGTGATGGTGCCGAGCACGGTGAAGATGATGCTGGGCACGCAGCCGCTGACGCTCACCTGGGCGAAGGATTCACGCAGCGCGACGGCGTCGACGCAGGGCGTCCCTTCCGGACCATTCATCGTCAAGCTCGGTGCAGGCGCCACCGACTCGACCGGCCACACGATCAAGGCCTCGTGGACGCTTGTGACGGGCCTGTACTACCGCGACCAGGAGCACACGATCTCGCTCAAGTACCCCGCGCTGATCCAGATTCCCAACGACGCGAACGCGGTGGACCAGAACGGGCTGCAGGCTGCAGACATGGTCTACGAATACCTGGCCGAGGGCGGCATCACGCGCCTCACCGCGATCTACGGAAACGCGCCCGACCTGATCGGCCCGATCCGCTCGAGCCGGCTCGTGTCGCTCAAGCTCGGCCGTCACTACAAAGGCGTCCTCTTCCAGTCAGGCGAGTCGTCGGTGACGCAGGCAGCGGCAGGATCCGACCCTGTGCCGCAAGTCTTCGACACGATCGGCTACACGTTCCGCACCAACAGCCGGTACGCGCCGGACGACCTGATGATCACAGGCGATGGCGTGAACCGCGCCGAGACCCACTTCTATCCAAACCTGCCCGCGTTCTCCATACCCAGGGCGCGGCCCAGCCCGACCGGCGGCGCGCCCGCGACATCGGTGACCGTCAGCCAGCACAGCTCGTCGTACACGTACGACCCGATCATGGGCACCTACCAGAAGACCGAGAACGGTCACGCCTATCGCGACGCGAAATCGCGCCTGCCGCTCCGCATCGAGATGCTGATCGTGATGCACACGCAGGTGACCCAGCTGAACATCAGTGACGGGCACGGCTCGTTCATCCACGACTTCAATCTCGATTCGACAGGATCGGCGGACATCTACTACAAAGGTCAGCACTACACCGGCGCGTGGAGCGGCGCCGACGGCCATTCGCCGCTCACGTTCACCACGGCCGACGGTCAGGCGCTGAGCCTGCCTCCTGGCCTCGTCTGGGTCGACGTCACGACCTGAGCCCTGCGGGCTGAAACCGGAACCCGACGGATCGTCCAGAAGTCGGCGGAGAGGTAGGCGTCGGTCAGGTAAGCGAACGGCATCGTGAAGTAGCCGCCCATCCCCCAGCGACCACCCCACGAGTTGCGCACGGTGAAGCGCGAAGTCTTCAGGTCGTAGCCGCAAGCGACGACGGCATGACCTCCGAGCACCCGCTCGCCCAGCTTCGGCATCTGGACTACGCCCGTCGAGGCGACGTTCGGTGACTCGAAGCTTTCGTACACGGAGAAACCGAACACGAACGGGAAACCGCTCGCGAGGCATGTGAGCAGCGGCGTCGCCGACTCGTGATCGAGGCGGAGGTATTCGCTCACCTGCTCCCTCAGCGCGGCGCGATAGCACCTGTCCGGTGGCTTGGCCGCGAAGCGCCTGATGTCATACGGCCAGAGGTCCTCTGGGCAGAAGCCGCGCTTGACCACCGTCTTGATGCCGTCACGGATCTGCGCGCCCGAGTCACTGTCGACAGTGCCCTCGAGGGCGCGCTCGTTGTAGTAGATGAAGAGCCTCGACGGCATGACCGGCGGCGCCTCGCCCTCTTTCCGCTCGAGGAACTCCAGGGCGCCGGCGATGGCGTTGGCGGTGCAGGAGCCGAGCTCACCCTGGTTGTAGCAAGGGGTGAAGCCGCCGCGCAGGTCGATCCTCGGCGGGAGCGCCCGCGCGATGCTGGGCGGGGGCTGATAGCGAAAGTCGCGCTGGTCGGGAATGTCTCTGACCCAGCCAAAGCGCTTGATACGCACTGGTAGTTTCTACGCGGTTGCGGGCAGCAGGCGCAAGACGCGCCTGACGACTTGGTTCCCGCTGCGGGACACGTACAGGACGGCGAGCACGACGTTGGCGGCGATGAACGCTGCCAGTAGGACGACCACCCACCAGGCGTCCTTACCGATATTTCCCCCTGCGGTCAGCGCCGGCACGCTCAGGCCATTCGGTTGGAAGTGGAACGCCGGAAGCGCTTCGGCGCCCGGCCCGGCTGACCCGGACTTCAGGGCGCCAAAGGTGTTCTGGATGCCTCCGCCGCCACCGGGCAAGGGCGGGGCCTGCAGGTGCTTGTTGTGGAGGTACTCGCCATGGTGGTGGCCGGGACTGTTGGGGTCCGGCGGGTTGAATGCGAGTGCGGTCGCCGGCGAAAGAGCGAGAAATACAAATAGAAGAATCACCGCATCGCGCGCGACAAGGCGCGCGACGGTCAACCTTCCTCCCTCACGAAACCACACCGATCGCGGCCGTAGGTTACACGCCGACCGACTTGGCGTCTAGGCCCGGGCAGCGTCCTTCAAGGCGGAAACGTAGTTCGACGCGGCCACCGCCGCCGTCGTGCCATCGCCCGCTGCGGTCGCGATCTGCTTGGTCAGCTGTGACCGCACATCGCCCACCGCCCAGATGCCCTCGACCGATGTCTGCATGTTGCGGTCGGTGATGATGTAGCCCGCCTCGTCGTGGTCGATGTGCACGTTCAACAGCTTGGAGTTGGGCACGAAGCCGACGAAGATGAAGACGCCGCCGACCGGAAGCTCGGTTACGTGGCCGTGGTGCTCGTAGTCAACTGCGCGCACCTTGTGATCACCCTTGATGTTCTTCACCACCGCGTCGAGGATGAACTCGATCTTCGAGTTGGCGCGCGCGCGGTCGATGAGGATCGGCTGGGCCCGCAGCTCGTTGCGCCTGTGGATGATGTACACCTTCGACGCGTAGCGCGTGAGGAAGTCGCCCTCCTCCACCGCCGCGTCGCCGCCGCCGACGACGGCCAGCTCCTCGCCCTTGAAGAAAGCCCCGTCGCACACGGCACAGTAGCTGACGCCGCGGCCCCAGAAGTCCTTCTCGCCGGGCACATCCAGGTAGCGCGGCAGGCCGCCGGCCGCCATGATCACCGCGGGGGCGCGCAGCTCCTCGCCCGACTCGAGCCGGACCACCTTGATTCCGTCCTCGACGTCGATCTCCTTCACAGGCTCGAAGTCACGGATCTCGAGGCCGAACTTGCGCGCGTGGTCGCCCATCTTCATGGCGAGCTCGGAGCCGAGGATCGACTCGAAGCCGGGGTAGTCCTCGATCAGCTCGGTGTTCAGCAGCTGCCCGCCCAGCGGGCCGCGGTCGAGCAGCACCGCCTTCAGGTCCATGCGGGCGGTGTAGAGGCCCGCGGCCAGGCCGGCGGGACCCCCGCCGACGATGATGACGTCGTAATCGCTCACTGCTCTAGGTTCAATTGTGCCCAGAGCGCCGTCTATTCCTAACCCAGCCGGTACTGGGCCCCGAAGCCCCCGCGCGGGGAATGGCAAGTGATGTTGTCGAACGGGCAGCCGATCGAGCAGGCGCCGCACTCGATGCAGTTGCCGAAGCTGACCAGGTTCTTCTGCTGCTCCTCGTCCCACTCGTACACCCCGGCTGGGCAGAAGTGGTTGCAGTACTTGCCCTTGCACTTCGTCGCGCACACGCCCTGGTCGACGATCTCGATGTGCGCGTGTCCGGTGTCCTCGACGTACTTGACCGTGAAGAGCTTGTCTCTGATCTTCTCCATCAGCCGGCCCCGAACCTCTCCCACACACGGCACATGAGGCGGATCGTGTTCAGGTAGTCGTCGATCCGGATGTTCTCGTTGGGAGCGTGGACCCTGTTCTCTGGCCGGCCCACACCCACGGGCATGACGGTGGGGATGCCGAGGTCGGCCACCACGGGGTGCATGGGTCCCGTCGCCTGCATGAAGGGCCAAACCACCGGCTCGCCGTGCAGCTCGCGAACGCTCTCGATCATGACCTTGCCGATGTCCGAGTTGGGGTCCGAACGCACCGGCTTCTCGCCGTCCGACCACTGGATCTCGACCTTCTCGAAACCGTGACCGTCGAGGTGCCGCCGCAGCTTGCTGAGGATGTCGGTCGGGTCCTGGTTCGGGATGAGCCGGAAGTCGAGCTTGGCCGTCGCCTCGGCCGGAAGCACCGTCTTCGAACCCGGACCCTGGTAGCCAGTCGTCACGCCTGCGATGTTGCATGTCGGCGTGAAGAGCAACTGCTCGATGACCTTGTCGGGGGCAGGGTTGCGGATCATCTCTTCGAAACCGATCAGGCGCTTGCGATCCTCGACCTCAGGCTCGATCTTCGCGAGCATCTTCCGGTCGGCTTCGGTCGGCGGAACGACGTCGTCGTAGAAGCCCTGGATGTTGATGTTCATGTCCTGGTCGCGGAGGCTCGCGAGCGCGCGGATGAGATACATGGCGGCCGACGGATACAGGCTCGCGAAGCCGGAGTGCTGGTCGAACGCCAGCAGCCTGACCCGCAGCTGGACGTACAGCAAGCCTCTGACGCCGAAGAAGATCGTGGGGCGGTCGCCGCTGTCGAAACCGCCGGATTCCCAAAGGCAACCGTCGGCCTTCAACTTGTCGGCGTGCTTGTGCGCGATCCTCTCGAAGGTCTTCGAGCCGATCTCCTCTTCGCCCTCGATGAGGAAGCGCAGCGTCACCGGGATCTCGCCGAGGTACTTCAGCACCTCGAGCGCGTGGATGCGCGCCATCACGTCCGCCTTGTCGTCGGCGACGCCTCGAGCGACGAGCGTGCCGTCCTTCTCCACCGCCTTGAAAGGGTCGGACTCCCACTGGTCGATGGGGTCGACGGGCTGTACGTCGTAGTGCTCGTACAGCAGGAGCTTGCGCCGGCCGCCGCCCTTCACCTCCGCGTACAGGGCGGGCATGCCGCCGGCGTCAAGGGTCTCGACACGGTCGGTGAAAGCGGCGAGGCGATCGGCGATCCAGTCTCGGGCCGGCCTGACCGCGTCGAGGCCGTGGTTGGAGATGCTCGGGAAGCTGCAGAGCTCCTTCAGCTCATCGACAAAGCGCCGCGAGTTGCTCTGGATGTAGGTGTCGACCGCGCTGGTGGATATCACTCCGCCATTCTTACACTGGGCGTGTGGCCGACGCCGAAGGCGCTCACACCGTCGCCGAGTTTCATTTTTCGCCGCGCCCCAACCGGGCTGCTGAGATCGGCTGGCGCCCGTGGTCGGAGGCGGCATTTGAAGAGGCTCGGCGGACCGACCGGCCCATCCTGCTCTCCATCTCCGCGGTGTGGTGCCACTGGTGCCACGTCATGGACGAGACCACGTACTCCAGCTCGGGAGTCATCGACCTGATCAGGAACGAGTACGTGCCCGTCCGCGTCGACAACGACGTCCGGCCCGACATCAACCAGCGGTACAACATGGGTGGCTGGCCTACCACCGCGTTCCTGACCTCGTCAGGCGACATCCTCACCGGCGCCACGTACCTGCCGCCGGAGCAGATGGCGGGCGCGCTGCGCAGGGTCGCGTCCTACTACAGGACCAATCGCCCCGAGATCGCGAGCAAGGTCCTCGAAGGCCGCAAGCGTTCGGGCGGGATCGCCGCTCGCAGCGCGGGGGAGCTCGATGCGTCGCTCGTCGACGCGATCCTCAGCGCCGTGCGCAGCTCGTACGACGCGGAGTACGGCGGGTTCGGCACTGCGCCGAAGTTCCCGCAGACCGACGCCATCCTGCTTCTGCTGGAGCAGGCGCAGATCCGCGGCGATCAAGAGCTGCGACAGATGGCGGTGCACACGCTCGAGCAGATGGCCGGCGGCGGCACGTACGACCACGTCGAGGGCGGCTTCTTCCGGTACTCGACGACGCAGGACTGGAGCGTGCCCCACTTCGAGAAGATGCTCGAAGACCACGCCGGCCTGGTGAACGCGCTCTCGCTCGCCGGGATGACGGGCGTCCTCGAGACCACCACCGGCTACCTGGACCGGGTCCTACGCAGCAGCGATTCCGGTCTCTACGCCGGGAGCCAGGACGCCGACGAGAGGTACTACATGCTGGACGACGCCGGCCGCGCCGGCGAGCAGGCGCCCTACGTCGACCGGCGCGTCTACTCGGCCTGGAATGCCGCTCTGGCGGTTGCGTACCTCGACGCGGCGAGGCGCCACTCGCTTCCCGCACTGCGCACCCAGGCCGCGCAGGCGCTTGAGCGCATGTTTGCGGATCGCTACACACGCGACGGCGGACTCACTCACGCCGAGGGGATCGGCGGCCAGCTGGGCGACCAGGTGTGGGGATTGCTCGCGGCTGTAAGGGCATACCAATCCGGCCTGGGCGGCAGGTGGCTCGCGATCGCGAGCGAGCTCGCCGGCCACCTGGAGGATCGCTACGCCGACAAGCAGTTCGGCGGCTACTTCGACCGCTCCGGCGGCGACGAGCTCGGCAGGCTCGCCGATCCTGTCAAGCCGCTGGGCGAGAACTCGGTCGCTGCCATCGCGCTGATCGAGCTGGACACGTTGCTCGGCGATCCCGATCAGTTGCACCTGGGTCGTGCCCGGCGCGCGCTCGAATCGGTGGCGTCTCTACCGCGCCAGTACGGATTGATGGCGGCGGTGTTCGCGCGAGCGCTCGACCGGCTTCGCCCGGCGCTGAAGGTCACCACCGGAAGCGAGGAGCTGGCACGGGCCGCGCTGCTTGCGCATCCTTACGCGGTGATCGAGCCGAGCAGCGAGGACAGGGCGGTGGTCTGTGTCGGAACCATATGCTTGGCGCCGGTGAACAGCCCCACCGCGGTGGCCGAATCGATCCGGGAAGCGACGGCGCAAGCGACGAGTGCCTGAGAGCCGGCTCCATTTCGCCGGGCGCGTGCGCCAGGCGCTCAACGACGAGAACCTCCAGCGTGCGCTGACCTCAGCGATGACCGGGATCCGAGCCCGGCGCGACGCAGGCTTTGCCGACTTCGACTTCACCAAGGGTCGCGATGACCTGAAGCAGAGGCGGCGTGCCAACCTCGACCGCCTGCCCGAGCTCGCGCGCCTGTTCGCCGAGCGATTGGAGGCGGTCGGCGGCCAGGTGCATTTCGCCGCAACCGCGGCCGAGGCGCGCGACATCATCGGCCAGCTTTGCGTCAACGCCGCCGCGGAGCACCCGCCTGGTGCGGGCGCGCGGCCGGTCGTGACCAAGGTCAAATCGATGGCCGCGGAGGAGATCGAGCTCAACCCCTATCTCGAATCGCTGGGGATGGAGGTCGTCGAGACCGACCTGGGCGAGCGCATGGTCCAGCTCACAGGCACGCGTCCCTCGCACATCATCGCGCCGGCCATCCACCTCACGAAGGAGGACGCGGCGCGGGTATTCGGCACCGAACCCACGGTCGAGGCCATCCAGCACCACGCCCGCGTTTCGCTGCGCGAGAAATTCATCGAGGCGGTGGTCGGCATCAGCGGAGCGAACATGGCCATCGCAGAAACCGGCACGGTCGTGCTCGTCACGAACGAGGGCAACGCGGACCTGACGGTCACGCTGCCTCCCGTCCACATCGCGCTCTTCGGCATGGACAAGCTTGTCGGGTCGTACGAAGACGCGATCGCGCAGCTGCGAATGCTCACGCGCAGCGGCACCGGTCAGCGCATCACCAGCTACGTCAACTGGATCACGGGGCCCTCACGCTCGGCCGACATCGAGCAGTCCCTGACGATCGGCGTGCACGGCCCTCGCGAGATGCACTGCGTGATCCTCGACAACGGCCGCGAGCGAATGCGTGAGGACCCGATGTTTCGTGACGCGCTCACCTGCATCCGCTGCGGCGCATGCTCGAACGCGTGCCCCTCTTTCATGGCAGTCGGCGGGCACCAGTTCGGGTACATCTACAACGGCCCGATTGGCCTCGTGCTCACCCCTTTCCATCACGGGCTCTCCGAGGCCGACCTGCCCAACACGCTGTGCACGCAGTGCAACGCGTGCCAGGAGGCGTGCCCGGTCGACATCCCGCTGCCGCGGCAGATCCTCGAGCACCGGCGGCACGGCCGGAAGTCCCTGCGCAAGCGCGCCCTGCTCGGCCTGTGGGAAAGACCGGCGCTGGCCGACCGCGTGCTGCGGATGGGCGCCCCGTTCACCGGGGCCGTCGCCGGCGCGCCGAAGCTGGCGGGCCGTCCTTATCGCGACCGCGCCCCGCAACCTCGCGGTCTGGGCGAGCCGCTCACCATCTTCGCTTCGTGCATGGTCGACCGCGCCCTCCCTCAGGCAGCTGTGGCGCTCGAGCGCATCGCCGCTGCAGCCGGCTTCGACATTGGTTTTCCCAAGGGCCAGTGGTGCTGCGGCCTCATGGCCGCCAACGCCGGCGACTTCGTCGGCGCCTGCAATTTGAATACATCGCTGGCTGCCAGCCTTCGAGATTCGAAGGGTCCGATAGTCACGCCCTCGGCCTCCTGCTTCGGCGCCTTCACGATTGACGCCGCCGACTGGGGCGCAGGCGCGGCTGCCGAGCTGGCCCCGCGGTTCCGCGACTCGACCAGGTTCGTGCTCGAGCTCCTGGAGGAGCGACCCGAGCTCGTTCGGAGCTCGGCGGATCGGCCAAGGGTCGCCTACCACGATTCCTGTCAGTCCCTGCGCCAGCTCGGCCTCATGAGGGAGCCGAGGCGCCTGCTGGAGGTGGCCGGCTACGAGGTGGTCGAGATCCCCGACATCGCCAAGTGCTGCGGGTTCGGGGGGACGTTCAGCTTCGAGTGGCCCGGAGTGGCCGCGCGCCTGGCCCAGTGGAAGCTGGACGCGATCGCCAAGACCGGCTGCAGCCTGGTGGCTTCGGACAACCCCGGGTGCCTGGTCCACATCGCCGCGAATGCGGGCGCACGCCGCCAGAAGCTGCGCATCGCGCACGTGCTCGAGCTTGTGGCCGAGAGGCTGGAACCTAGGCCTGTACCTGAGCGTTAAGCTCACATGGCCTTGCTGGCCGATATCACCTCGCCTTCAGATCTGAAGCGACTGAACCAGCAGCAGCTCACTCAGCTTGCAGCTGAGGTGCGGGCGTTTCTGGTCGATCACATCGCCAGGACCGGCGGTCACCTGTCTCCGAATCTCGGCGTCGTGGAGCTCACCTTCGCGCTGCATCGGGTGTTCGACTCGCCGAAGGACGCGATCGTCTGGGACACCGGCCACCAGGCCTACGTGCACAAGATGGTCACCGGCCGCACGGGCGATTTCTCCACTCTGCGGCAGCAGGGCGGCCTGTCGGGCTACCCATCGCGTCGCGAGTCGAAGCACGACGTCATCGAGAACAGCCACGCCTCGACCTCGCTGAGCTATGCGCTGGGACTCGCCGAGGCGCGGCTCCGCCGGCGCGAGCCCGGTTTCGTGATCGCGGTCATCGGCGACGGCGCGCTGACGGGTGGCATGGCTTACGAGGCGCTGAACCAGATCGCGCACCTGCAGCCGCCGAACCTGATCATCGTCATCAACGACAACGGGCGTTCGTACGCGCCGACGGTCGGCGGACTAGCGCGGCACCTCTCGCACCTTCGCGTAGATCCGCGCTACGAGAGCATCAAGGAAGACATCTCACGTCTGCTGCGCGACCTCCCTCTCGTCGGATCCACCGCCGATCAGGCCGCGTATCGCGTGAAGGAAGGCTTGAAGCAGCTGCTTCAGCCTTCGACAGTTTTCGAGAGCCTCGGCATCAAGTACGCCGGCCTCGTCGACGGCCACGACGAAGCTGCGCTCGAAGAGGTGCTGCGCCGCGCGTCACGCCTGCGCGAGCCTGTCGTGGTCCACGTGGTCACCGAGAAGGGACACGGCTACGGGCCGGCGGTCGAGGACGAGATCGACAAGCTGCACGGTGTCAGCGCCTTCGACCCGCTCACCGGGCGGCCGCTGCGCACCGAGCTCACCTACACAGACGTGTTCGGCGAAGCGTTGCTCGCGGCCGCGACAACGCACCCAGACGTCTGCGCGATCACCGCCGCGATGGCGTCTTCGACCGGGCTGCTGAACTTCGCCAAGGAATTTCCCGATCGCTTCTTCGACGTGGGCATCTGCGAGCAGCACGCGGTGACGTTTGCCGCGGGCCTCGCGATGGCCGGCATGCGCCCGGTGGTGTGCATCTACTCGACGTTCCTGGCGCGCGCGTTCGACCAGACGATCATGGACGTGGCGCTGCACAAGCTGCCCGTCGTGTTCGTGATCGACAGGGCTGGCGTGACCGGTCCCGACGGATCGTCACACCACGGCGTCTTCGATCTCTCCTACTTGCGGATGATCCCGAACCTGAAGGTGGCCGCGCCCGCCGACGCAACCGAGCTGTGTGCGCTGCTCGAGACCGCGCTGGGAACCGACGGCCCGATCGCCATCCGCTATCCGCGCGGACCGGTGCCTTCCACGCCCGACCTACCCGCCGAGGCGCTTCCCGTCGGACGCTGGGAGGAAGTCCGCAAGGGGGCCGACGCGGTCATCTTCGCGACCGGCCGCATGGTCGAGGTGGCCAAGGAGGCGGCGGAGCGGCTCGAGGGCATGGGCCTGTCGTGCGGCGTGGTCAACGCGCGGTGGATCAAGCCGGCCGACCCGCGAATGGTCGACTGGGCGCGCGGTGTGGGCACTGTGGTCACCGTCGAGGACAACGTCGGCGCGGGCGGCTTCGGTGGCTCAGTGCTCGAGGCGCTTGCTCCTCACGGGCTGGCGGGCAAGGTGCGGACGATCGCGCTGCCCGATCAATTCCTCCCGCACGGCAAAGCGTCCGACATCCTGCGCGAGCACGGGCTCGATGCCGCCGGCGTGGCGAAGTCCGTGTACGTCGCGGTCCGAGGCGCCGTGCCCTCGGAGGAAAAGAAGCCCTAGCGCTTCCCCACGAACTCAGAGGCTTCGCCGTGAGTTCGCGGGGACCCCGTGAGCTAGAGCCTCTTGCGGCCGGCGTAGCCCTCGCCGACGTGATGCCAGTGCTCGACTCGATCCTCACCGAGCTTCCAGCAGAGCTCCACCAGCTCGCCATCGCGGTACGAAGGAAAGTCGATGAGACCCTCGAGCGGTGCTTTCAGCTGGATGCCCATGCCGTTCAGAGCCGCCACGGCTTTCAGCAGCTCGAGCTCAGCGCCGCTGACCGCCTCGCGCGCTTGCTGGTGACGGTCGCGGCGATCGTTGCCCGCGCCGTTGCGCTTCGACTCGTACTCGGCGATGCGCGCCTGGTCCTCGAGCTCGGGCACGAGGGCGGACAGCTCTGAGATCTGCTTCACGATGCGGCGGACGCGCGGGAGCTCCTGGTTCGCTTCCTCCACGGTGTACGTGCGCAGTCGCTGCACGGGTCAACGATATAGCAGCAGACTTGCCGGATGGACCAGTCGGAGATGCGCGAGCGGTTTGCCGCCGCCGCGGTCGCCCACCTCGCGACCGTGGACTCCGAAGGCAAGCCTCATATCGTGCCGGTCGTGCTCGTGGTCGATGGCGACACCATCTACTTCGCCGTCGACCGGAAACCGAAGCGGTCGCGCGACTTGAAGAGACTTCGCAACATCGCGATGAACCCGGCGGTGGCGGTGCTGGTCGACCATTACGAGGAAGACTGGAAAGCCCTGTGGTGGGTCCGGGCCGACGGCAGTGCGCGCGCGCTCGATCCGGGTCCTGACACGGATCGCGCGATGCAGCTGCTGGCCGAGCGCCACGCGCATTACCGGACGGAGCCGCCTCCAGGCCCCGTGGTCGCGATCGCCGTGCGCAGGTGGTCTGCATGGTCGGCTGGCTGAAGCGTCACTCGCCAATCGCGACCAGCTCGGGCTGAGCCTGCTGCACCGGGTAGTCGAGCGCAATCGCCGGCAGCGTGATGCTGCCCATCGGGTACGGACCGAGCCAGGTGCCACCGAGCAGAGCGCTGAACGTGACGTCGTAGTCGATCGACGCTCGAATCGAGTAACCGGATCGGCTGTCCGCCTGGAACTGATGAGTGATCGAAGGCTGCGCCGGGTACGCCACTCCGAAACCCTCGCTCCCGCCGTACCGTGCGGTCGAGCCGTCGCCGAAGTCCCATAGGGCACTGATAGGTGTGGCGGTCATGGCGTACTGCACACCGGCATACATTTCAGTCGCTACCAGCGGTTTGGGCGACGGCGTGAGCCACAGCCATGTGTCGAAGCCGGCCAATCCCAGCGGAGACGGATCGGCGGTCACACGGCTGGCCACGTTCCACGCGGGCATCGGCGGCGGTGCAAGCGCCCGCGCGCACACAGCCCGCTCGGAGCTGGAGTTGCCGACGCGGTCGAAAGCCTGCACGTGCGCACACGCGGTCTCACCCGCCGCCAGGTCTTGCGTGATCACCCTGGGCGCTGCGGTTGCGGCCGGCTGCAGCCTTTTCGAGCCGACCGTCACCCACGAGACGTAGTGGTCCATGCCGGCCTCGAAGAAGTCCTGAGCGGCGCCATCGCCACGATCCGCGACGGGATCCCAGGTGAAGGTCACTGAGGTCGGGCTCGCCAAGGTGACGCGCG
>Ga0207646_10003966_pt1 | contig 16415 bp, 13 predicted proteins | sample KBSK5502metaG_FD_184343 | JGI IMG/M metagenome (GOLD analysis project Ga0207646, IMG submission 184343) | Corn, switchgrass and miscanthus rhizosphere microbial communities from Kellogg Biological Station, Michigan, USA - KBS K5-50-2 metaG... | ecosystem: Host-associated > Plants > Roots >... | reverse complement strand
TACGAGGAACGCGGGGTGACGTTCCGGACGCTCGTGGAGCAGATGTGAGGGACGTGCGCTGGGAGACGCGTCTGCTGGCGCTCGTGGCGGCGGTCCTCGTCGTGTTCGGGCTGACGGCGGTGTACGGTGCCTCGAGCCTGCTGACGATCTCCGGCGGGCAGGTGGGCTCGAGTTTCGCCCTCAAACAGGCGCTCGGCGCGGCGGTCGGCGGGATCGTTGCCGCGTTGCTGGCGCGCTCGGATTACCGCAAGTGGCAAAGCGCCGCGTGGCCGGTGCTCGGGGTCGTCGCGGCGCTGCTGCTTCTGCCGCTGCTCCCCTTCACGGAGCGGATCGCCCCCAACATCAATGGCGCCCGGCGCTGGGTGAACCTCGGGTTCGTGACGGTGCAGCCGTCCGAGCTCGCCAAGTTCGCGGTCGTGGTGTGGACCGCGATGCTCGCGGCGAAGAAGGGCGACCGGATCCGCACCTTCCAGTACGGCCTGCTGCCGTTCCTCGTGGTGCTCGCGCCGCTCGTCGCACTGATCTTCCTCGAGCCGAACCTCTCGATGGCCGTGCTGGTGGCATTGCTCGCGGGGGTCGTGCTGTTCACCGCCGGCGCGCGCATCGGCCACTTCCTCGCGATTGCCGTCGTGGCAACGCCCATCCTGTTCGGCGCGGTGGCGAGCGCGCAGTACCGTCTCGCCCGCGTCGTCACGTTCCTGAACCCCGGGAGCGCGCCCTCCGAGGCGACGTGGCAGGTGCACCAGTCGCTCGTCGGGATGGGCGCGGGGCGCTTGTTCGGTGTCGGACTGGGCCAGGGGCAGCAAAAGCTCGGCTACCTGCCGTACGCCTATTCCGACTTCATCTTCTCGACGATCGGGGAGGAGTGGGGCTTTCTCGGCGTGCTCGCGATCATCGTGCTGTTCGGCACGTTCGCGTGGCTCGGCTTCCGCATCGCGAAGTCGGCCGGCGATCCGTTCGGCCGGCTGCTCGCGGTGGGGCTTACGGGGATGATCGGGATCACCGTGGTACTGCACATCGGCGTGACGCTCGCGCTCCTCCCGGCCACGGGCATCACGCTGCCGTTCATCTCGTACGGACGGTCGAGCCTGTTCGTCGCCCTCGTGGCGACCGGGGTCCTCATCAGCATCGGACGAGGACGACGAGGCGCTGGCGCGTGAGAATGCGGAATTCGCAATGCGGAATGCGGAATGGACCGGATGACCGTCGAGCTGCATGCTTGGCCACGCGGATCGAACCAGCCCCCTCAATTCCGCATTCCGCATTCCGCATTCCGCATTGCGCGAAGCGATGAAAGTCCTGCTCGCGGGGGGTGGAACCGGCGGCCACCTCATGCCCGCCTTGGCCCTGGCGCAGGCCTTGCAGGATGCGGGGAAGGGAATCGAGCCCGTGCTCGTCGGCGCGGAGCGCGGGATCGAGGCCCAGGTGCTGCCGCGTTATCCGTTTCGTCATCACCTCCTGCCGATGGAACCGATCTACCGGCGCACCTGGTGGAACAACGTGCGCGCGCTGGTGACCGTGGGGCGCGCATGGCGCGCCGTGGGGCGCGTGCTCGACGCTGAGCAGCCCGTGATCGTGATCGGCACCGGCGGCTACGCCGCGGGGCCGGTGGTGTGGCGCGCGCAGCGGCGCGGCCTCCCGACCGTGCTCCAGGAGCAAAACGCGTTTCCCGGTCTTGCGACGCGCTGGCTCGCGCGGCGCGCCCGACAGATCCATCTGGGATTTCCCGAAGCGCGCGAGCGCCTGCGCGTCGGCCCGCGGACGGTCGTGTTCGCACTCGGCAACCCGATCCGTGCGCCCGAGCCGGGGAGTCACCACGCCGCACTCGTCGAGCTCGGGCTCGACCCCACGCGTCCCACGCTGCTCGTATTCGGCGGCAGCCAGGGCGCGCGGGCGATCAACTACGCCGTCGCGGGCGCGCTCGAGCGCCGGCTCCTCGACGACGTGAACGTGGTGTGGGGGACCGGGACGGCGCACGCCGACGCGTTGGCGCGCTACGCCGTGCCGGGAAGGGTGGTGGTGCGCGGCTTTTTCGATCCGATGGCCCCGGCCTACCGCGCGGCCGATCTGGTGGTCGCGCGAGCGGGGGCGATGACGGTCGCCGAGCTGTGCGCCTGGGGTAAGCCGAGCATCCTCGTGCCGCTCCCGACCGCTGCCGCCGACCACCAGACTCATAATGCCGCGGCTCTGGCCGAGGCTGGCGCTGCCGTCCAACTCGCCGAGCAGCGGCTCACCCCGTACACATTGGCTCAGGAAGTCACGGCGCTGGTCTCGGACCGCGTCCGACTCGAGTCCCTTGGCACCCTGGCGCGCGGTCGCGGACACCCCGACGCCGCCCGGGAAATCGTGTCGAAGATTTTGACACTAATTCCGTGAAACATTGGTGGTCTCTTTCGCAAGTTTCGTAGATTCGCTATATTAGCCCCCCACTAATGACCTTGTTTACCACGGTGGATCCCCGCCCGATCCACTTCATGGGGATCGCCGGAGCTGGCATGAGCGGCTTGGCGCTCCTCGCTAAAGAGCAAGGCGTAGCGATCACCGGCTGTGATAACGACCCCACTGGCGCCGCCGATTTGGCAGCCAGCGGGGTGGAAATATGGCGGGGTCACGACCCGGGGCATGTAGCTGGGGCTCGGGCGGTCGTGGTCACTGCTGCGGTGCCGGGAGACCACCCGGAGCTGAAGCGAGCACGCGCCCTAGGGGTCCCGGTGGTACGGCGGGCTGACGCCCTCAGCCAGGCCGTCGCCGGTGGAACGGTGGTCGCCGTGGCGGGCACGCACGGCAAGACGACCACCACGGTGATGGTCACGGAGGCGTTAGCGGCCGCCGGGCGGGATCCCACGGGACTCGCCGGCGGCCGCGTCGCTAGGTGGGGCGGGAACGCACGGATGGGGGCGCGGGACCTGTACGTCGTGGAGGCGGACGAGTACGACCGCGCGTTTCTGTCGCTCACGCCCGCCGTCGCGGTGGTGAACAACGTGGAAGCCGACCACCTCGAGTGCTACGACGGCAGCGTTGCGGCGCTGGAGCAGGCATTCGCGCAATTCGCGGGCCGGGCCCGGCGCGTGATCGCAGGCGGAGATGACGCGGGCGCGCTGCGAGTCGTGGCGGCAGTGCGCGCGCCCGCGTGGCGTGTGGGGCTTGGTGCCGACGCGGACGTGCGGATTGCCGATGCACAGTTGGATGAGCAGGGCTCGACGGCGCGGATCGAGTTGCCAGGCGGTCGAGCACTCACGTTGCGGTTGCGTGTGCCGGGCCTCCACAACGTGCGCAACGCAGCCGCGGCGCTCGCAGTGGTGCACGAGCTGGGAGCGGATCTCGAGCGTGCGCTCGCGGCGCTCGCGGAGTTCACCGGGGTGGGGCGGCGGTTCGAGCGGGTGGGTGAGGCGCGCGGTGTGACGGTGGTGGACGACTACGCGCACCATCCCACCGAGGTTCAGGCGACGCTGGCGGCGGCGCGCCAGGCGTTCCCGCGGCGACGCCTGGTGGCGGTGTTTCAGCCGCACCTGTTCTCGCGAACGGCGCTACACGGCGATGCACTGGGCCGGGCGCTTGCCGCAGCGGACGTCGTGGTGGTGGCGCCGATCTACGGGGCTCGCGAGCAACCGCTCCCGGGCGTGACCGCGGCGCTGGTGGCGCGCGGCGCGGTGCGGGCCGGCGCCACAACGGTCGGGCTGCGCGAGCGGGCGACGCTTACGGAGCGGGTGGCGGAAAGGGTGGAGGCGGGGGACGTCGTGTTCACCTTGGGGGCGGGCGATATCACGCGTGTGGGACCGGAGCTGCTCGCACGTCTCGGGACGGACGGTGGCGCGTGAGGCGACGCTGGCCGCGCTGGCGGCAGCGTGCGCTGCTGGGCGTCGCGGCGTCGGCGCTGCTCGTGCCGTGCTGGCTCGGTGCGCCGCTCGTGCTGCGGCGGCTTGCGATGTTTCGCGTGCGCCAGATCGAGCTCGTAGGCGTGCGCAATCTCGCGCCGGACGCCGTGATCGCGGCGCTACGGCTGGGGCCTCGGGCGAGTGTATTCGGCGACACGCGGTTGCTCGCCGATCGGGTTCGCGGACTGGCGGGTGTAGCGGAGGCGCGGGTGGTCCGGCGGTTGCCGGCCGTTCTCTCGGTGGAGCTGCGGGAGGTAGAGCCCGCGGCGCTCGTAGTGGCCCCGCGCGGATCCGGGCGAGGGCTCGTGGCGGTGGATGCCGCGGGTCGCCCGCTGCCGTTCGACCCCGCGCGATCGGGGCTCGACCTGCCGATCGCGGCGAGCGGCGATTCGGGCGTCGTGGGCGTGCTGGCGCTGATCCAGTCGGTGGATCCGGCGCTGTTTCACACCATCACCGGCGCGCGGGCGTTCGCGCGCGGTGGCGTGCTCTTGGAAATCGGGCCTCATCGCGTGCTGGTGGGGCGCGACGCCGGGCCGGAGGTCATACGGGCAGTGGTGCTGGTGGCGCAGGATCTCGCCGCGAAGCGACGTGCCTACGTGGAGCTCGATGCTCGCTTCGCTGGCCAGGTGGTGGTGCGACGGCGCGCGACCGCGAGCGGGGGCGGTGAGGGGGCGTGAGCCGGGATCGTCCAATCGTGGCCGGGCTCGATCTCGGCAGCACCAAGACGTGCGCCGTGATCGCGGAGGTGGTGGGCGAGCTGCCGCGGCTGCCCCTCGCCAAAGTGCTGGGCGTGGGGCTCGCGAAGAACTCGGGCGTGCGGCGCGGCATGGTGCGCGACATCGACGAGACGAGCCGGTCGATCGTTGCAGCGATGCGCGACGCGGAGCGAATGGCCGGCGTGAAGGTGAGCGCCGTGACGTGCGGGATCGCCGGGGAGCACGTATCGGCGCGCGTCTCGCCCGGTGTCGTCGCCGTGTCGAGCGACGAGGTCACGGCGGAGGACGTGGCGCGCGTGAACGAGGTGGCGCGGGCCGTCTCGTTGGGGCGCGACCAGGAGCTGCTGCACGATATCCCGCAGGAGTACACGGTCGACCAGCAGCGCGGCATCTCGGACCCCGTGGGCATGACCGGCACACGCCTCGAGGTCGAGATGTACCTGGTGACGGTGCAGGCCACGGCCGCACAGAACCTGCGCAAGAGTGTGGAACGAGCGCGCTACCGGCCGGCCGAGCTGGTGCTCGAGCCGCTCGCCGCGTCCTACGCGGTGCTGACGGACGACGAGAAAGAGCTGGGCGTCGCCCTGGTGGAGGTGGGGGGCGGGTCGACGGGCGTGGCGATCTTCCACGAAGGGAAGATCCGGCACCTCGCGTCGCTCAAGTATGCGGGCACGCACGTCACGAGCGACCTCGTGGCGGGGTTGGGCGTGACACAGGCGGACGCGGAGCGGTTGAAGGAGCGACATGGCATCGCGTATCAGCCGCTCGTGGATGCCTCGGAGATGATCAATCTGCCGTCCACACCGAGTCAGGGGGCGCGGCAGGCGTCGCGCGAGCTGCTGTCGCACATCATCCACCAGCGGGTGGACGAGATCTTCCAGTTGGCACAGCGCGAGTTCGAGCGGGCGGGGTACGGGGGCGGACGGCTCCCCGCCGGGGTGGTGCTGACGGGCGGGACGGCGCACTTGCCGGGGATGGTGGAGCTGGCGCGCGAGGCGTTCGCGGTGCCGGTGCGGGCCGGGACGCCGGAGCAGGGGATCTCGGGGCTCGTCGACAGCGTGCAGGCGCCGCGCTACGCGGTGCCGGTGGGCCTGGTGCTGTACGCGGCGCGGCGACTCGCGCAGGGCAGCGTTTCCAGCGGCTCGATGGTCAAGAGCGCGGGCGTCGAGCGGTGGTTCGGACCGCTGAAGCGGTGGTTGCAGGACTTCTTCTGATCGGTCACCCGAGGGAGCCATGATCTTCGAGCTCGAAGAGACGGTATCGCAGAACGCCCGGATGAAAGTCGTCGGCGTGGGCGGCGGCGGCGGCAACGCCCTGAACCGCATGGTCGACGAGGGACTCCAGGGCGTCGAGTTCATCTCCGTGAACACCGACGCGCAGGCCCTGCTCAACAACAAGGCCGACGTGAAGGTGCAGATCGGAAAGAAGCTCACGCGCGGCCTGGGCGCGGGCGCGCGCCCGGAGATCGGCCGCCAGGCCATCGAGGAAAACCGCGACGAAGTGCTGCACGGCCTGCAGGGCGCGGATCTCGTATTCGTCACCTGCGGCATGGGCGGCGGCACGGGGACGGGCGCGGCGCCCATCATCTCGCAGATCGCGCGCGACCTGGGTGCGCTCACGATCGGCATCGTCACCAAGCCGTTCCTGTTCGAGGGCCGCAAGCGGATGCGCCAGGCGGAAATGGGGATTGCCGAGATGCGCAAGCACGTCGACACCATGGTGGTGGTGCCGAACGAGCGGCTGCTCGCCGTCGTGGGTAAAGGGATTCCGTTCCAGGACGCGCTCAAGAAGGCCGACGAGGTGCTGCTCCACGCCACGCAGGGTATCTCCTCCCTCATCACCGTCACCGGCATCGTGAACGTAGATTTCGCTGACGTGCGCACCGTGATGCAGAACGGCGGCGCGGCGATCATGGGCACGGGTATGGGGCGGGGCGAGAACCGGGCGATGGAAGCGGTGCAGCAGGCGATCTCGTCGCCGCTGCTCGACAACATCTCGATCACCGGCGCCACCGGAGTGCTCATCAACATCACCGGTGGTGAGGACCTCACGCTGGGCGAGGTCACCCAGATCTCGGACGTCGTGAAGGACGCGGCAGGCGAGGAGGCGGAGATCATCTTCGGCACGGTGAACGATCCGGCAATGCACGGCGAGATCCGCGTGACCGTGATCGCGACCGGGTTCGACAAGCCGGCCGCGGGGGCGGAGACGGCCTCGCGCGCCGCGCCGGGCGTGCTGCCGTTCCGCGAGCGCGGCGTGCGGCCCACGCCCGTCCCGCCCGCGGGGTACGTGAAGCCGGCCGAGCAACCGGCCCGGCGATCCGCGCCGCCGCCTCCTTCAGAGCTGAACGAGCTCGAGATCCCCACGTTCATCCGGCGGCAGATGGACTGATGGCGTGGCGGACGAGCCATTTCGTCGCCGCCGGCGCCCTTGTCGCCGGCGGTCTTGCCTGGGCCTCGCGCGATGCGTGGCCCTGGCGACGGCCGCTCACGGCGCCCGTCATTGTCGTCGACGCGGCGTACGCGGACTTGACGACCGCGCTGGGCCGGCGCGAAACGCTCGCCGACGTGCTGGCCCGCGGCGGCATCCGGGGCCGCGACTACGCGGCCTTCCTCGCCGCGGCGAACAGCCTGCCGGTGCGCCGCCTCCGGCCCGGGCTCAGGTTCGACCTCCGCCGTCTCAAGACCGACAGCATCGCGCGCCGCGTGACGGTGCGCCTGTCGCCCGAGCGGCGCCTCACCGTCGTGCGTGGCGAGGGCGACGTGGGTTGGGTCGAGACGGTCGAGACGATTCCCTGGGCCATTACACGGCTGCGGGTGACGGGCGCGATCGAGTCTTCGTTGTACGACGCGCTCGACAAGGCGATGGCCGATTCCTTCCTGCCGGCGTCGGAGCGACGCCAGCTCGCGTGGGCGATCGCCGACGTGTACGACTGGGAAGTGGACTTCACCCGCGACATCCGCCCGGGCGACCGCTTCACCGTGCTGCTCGAGCGGCTCGAGTCGTCGGAGGGGGAGCGGCGGTTCGGCCGGATCCTGGCCGCGCGGGTCGACGTGGCGCGTACGCCCCAATACGCGTTCTACTTCGAGGACGCAACCGGGAGCGATGCCGTGACGGGCTTCTATGACGAGCGCGGCCGATCGCTGCGGCGCGCGTTCCTCCGGGCACCGCTGCAGTTCCGCCGGGTCTCGAGCCGGTTCGGCGCGCGGTATCATCCCATCCTCCACATGTGGCGGGCCCACGAAGGTGTCGATTTCTCGGCGGCGTACGGAACGCCCGTGCGGGCCACGGCGGACGGAATCGTCACCCGGGTCGGGCGCGAGGACGGCGGCTACGGCAATCTGATCGAGGTGCGACACCCCAACGGCATCCGCACCCGGTACGGCCACCTCTCGGGCTTCGCGCGGGGGCTCCGCCCCGGCGAGCGCGTGGCCCAGGGGGAAACGATCGGCTACGTCGGCTCCACGGGACTCTCGACCGGCCCGCACCTGCACTACGAATTCCTCGTGAACGGTCGCCCTACCAACCCACGGGGCAAGGACATGGGTGCGGGGACGCCGGTACCGAGGCGGCTTACGGCTGCGTTCGATACCGCGCGCGACGGCCTCCTCGTCCTCCTCGAGCCCAAGACGTCGCCCCTGCCCACCGCACGCCCGATCACCGCCGCGCGCGATTAGCTTCCCCAATCGTGGAGCTGTATCCCGCCGTTGACGTCCAGGGCGGGCGCGTCGCGCGTGCCGCCTCTCCAGACCCGCTCGCCGTGGCGCGCCAGTTCGCGCGCGACGGGGCCCGCTGGGTGCACTTCGTCGATCTCGATCGCGCACTCGGGACGGGCGACAACCGTGAGCTGGCGCGGCGGTTCCTCGCCGGAGCCGCGGGGGGGGCGCGTCTCCTCGTCCAGGTCGGCGGCGCGCTCGGAACCGAGGCGGTGATCGACGAAATGCTCGGCTGGGGGGCGAGCCGGGTGGTGATCGGCACGGCGGCGGCCGTCGACGCGGCACTGGTCGCGCGGCTGCTCGCGCGGCACGGCGCCGACCGGCTCGCGGTCGGCATCGACGCCCGGGACGGCCGCCTGGCCGCCCGCGGGTCGACGACCGTGATCGACCTGGCGCCGGTCGAGCTCGCGCGGCGCGTGCAGGCGCTCGGCGCCCGCACGGTGATCTACACGGACGCGGCGCGCGACGGCACGCTCACCGGGCCGGACCTGGTAGGCGCGCGCGCCATTGCGGGGCTCGGGCTCGACGTGATCGTGTCGGGGGGCGTCGCCTGGCTCGACGATCTGCGGCGCGCCGCCGACGCGGGCCTCGCGGGCGCGATCGTGGGCCGGGCGCTGCACGAGCGGCGGTTCACCCTGGCGGAGGCGCTCGCGTGCGTCGCCGGGTGACGCTCGGGCTCGCCGCGCTGCGCGCCGCCGCCCTCGGCGCGCTCGTGCTGCTCCTGTGGAATCCGAGCGGCGCTCGCATCGCCGCCGGAGGCGCGCCCCCGCTCGTCCTGCTCGACGCCTCCCTCAGCATGGCGGGCCACGGCGGTCGCTGGCGGGACGCCCTCGACACGGGCCGGGCACTGGCGCAGGGAGGGATCATCTGGCGGTTCGGCGAGCGCGTCGCCGGGTTCGACACGTTGCCGCCGACCGATGGCGCGAGCCGACTGGCCCCGGCGCTCGACGCCGCCGCCGCGCGCGGCGGGCCGGTCACGGTCGTCTCCGACGGCGCCATCCCCGATCTCGCCGACATCCCGCCCGACCTGGCTCGCCGGGCGCGGATCGTCGTGCTCCCGCGGGCGCAGTTCTTCGACGCGTTTGTCGCCTCCGTGGAAGGGCCGAGACGCGTCGCGGCGGGTGACACCATTCGACTCAGGGTGAGTTACGGGGCGGCCGGAAAAACGGCCGGTGATACGGCCCGGAAAAGGCCGGGGAAGGGGGAAGACCGAAGCGCTACGCTCGCAGTCAATGTATCTGGTCGGCGAATCCTGTCCCGGCCTGTCGTGCTACCGGACAGCGGTATCGTGTCCACCGATCTGACGCTTTCCCCTTCCCCGGCTTTTTACGGGCCGTTCACGGGATCCTCCCCCACCGGCGGCTGGCAAGTGCTCGAAGTGCGGGTTGAGGGTGTCGCCGGCGATTCCGAACCGCGCGATGACTCCCGTCTCTTCGTGCTCGAGGTGAAGCCCCAGCCGTCCGTCGTGCTCCTCGCCTCGCCGCCGGACTGGGAGACGCGCTTCCTCGCGCGCACCCTCGAGGACGTGGCCCGCGTGCCCGTGCGCACGTTCATCGAAGCGGAGCCCGGTGGAAGCCGCTGGCGGGACGCGGCGACGCTCGAGAGCCGGGCGCCGAGCGAGGTGGCGCGAGCGGTGGCCGGCGCCGCGCTCGTCATCGAGGCCGGCGACCCGGCGACATTCAGCCGCTTCAGCCCCCAGGGAGCCGTGCTGCTCTGGCCCGGCACGCGGCGCCTCGACGGCGACTGGTACGTGCAACCGCCCCCCTCGGGACCTTCGCCGCTGACGGGCGCGCTCGCCGGCGTCGCGTGGGACTCACTGCCGCCCGCTACGTCCCTGGTGGAGCTCGCGCCCGACAGCTCGACCACGGTCGCGCTGGCGGCGCGCCTCGCGCGGCGCGGCCCGGCGCGCCCGATGGTGGCGCTGTCCGAGCGCGCGGGAGCGCGCCGCGCGGTGATCGCGGCCGGGGGACTCTACCGCTGGGCGTTCCGCGGCGGTGCGAGCGCGGAGGCGTATCGGGCTTTGGTGGCCGGACTCGTGGACTGGCTGTTGGAGCAGGGAACGGGGCACAGGGAGCGGTTCGCGCCGGTGACGTATGAGACGCCGAACGGGATACCGCTCCAGTGGCGCTGGACGGGAAAAGGCGAGCCGAGTGATGTCGTGGTGTCACTGGCGGCGGACCCGGGGCATCGCATCGACACGCTGCGGTTCGACGCCGGCGGCCGGGCGGAGCTGCGCCTGCCGCCGGGCGTGTACCGCTACGCGGCGAGCGACGGCAGGGGAGCCGAGCGCGGCGTGGTCGCGGTGGACACGTACTCGGATGAATGGCGGCCGGCGGTCCCGATACTGGTACCTCAATCCGGCACGCCGGGAGGACGGCTCACGAGCGTGGCCCTGCGGGACCGGTGGTGGCTTTTTGTCGTGGTGATCGTCGCGCTGGTAGCCGAGTGGGCATGGCGGCGGCGCTTGGGACTACCGTAGGCCGGGGGAAAAGCCCGTGAAAGGCCAGGGAAGGGGGAAGGGGGCAGGGTGAGTCTTTGGCGGCGACTGACTCAGGCGCTGCGAGGCTCGTCGGGTGCGGATACCGCCGCCGCCGAGCGCATCCTGCTCGAGGCGGATTTCGGCGTGGAGGCGACGGAAGAAATCCTCGATCGTGTCTCCGGCGCGAAGGATGGCGATGTCGAATTTCGGAAGGCGCTCGAGCGCGCCGTGATCGGGGCGCTCACGGCGGCGGCACCGAGCGTCGCGGCGGGCGCGCTCGCCCGGGCGCCGGTGCCGCCCACGGTCATGCTGGTCTTCGGCGTGAACGGCGTTGGGAAGACGACGGTGGTGGCAAAGCTCGGCGCCCGGCTCGCGCGGGAGGGTCGGTCGGTGCTGTTGGCCGCGGCCGACACGTTTCGCGCCGGCGCCGCGGAGCAGCTGCAGGTCTGGGCGGGCCGGCTCGGCGTGCCGTGCATCACCGGCACGAAGGATCCCGCGGCGGTTGCGTTCGACGCGATCGCGGCGGCGCGCGCCCGAGGGGGCGGCATCGACACGGTGCTCGTGGATACCGCCGGGCGGCTCCACACGGAAGAGCGCCTGCTCGAGGAGTTGAAGAAGGTGGTGCGCGTCGTCGCCAGGCAGCAACCGGGCGCGCCGCACGAGTCGTTGCTCGTCCTCGACGCCACGGTGGGACAGAACGCGGTGCACCAGGCCCGCGCCTTCGCCGCCGCGGTGCCGCTCACCGGGCTGATCGTGACGAAGCTCGACGGCACCGCGAAGGGCGGGAGCGTGGTGGCGCTCGAGCGCGCGGTGCAAGTCCCGATCCGGTTTCTCGGGACGGGAGAGGGCCTCGGTGATCTCGAGGTGTTCGCCGCGGAACGGTTCGCGCGGAGGCTCCTCGGCGGGTGACCCTCCAGCTCAGAACATCGGTGAAGTACTTGAAGGGCGTGGGGCCGAAGCGTGCGGAGGCGCTTGCGCGGCTCGGTATCCGGAGCGTCGGGGACCTGCTGTACCACGCTCCCCATCGGTATCTCGACGCCACGACGGTCACGCCCCTGCACAAGGTGCAGGTGGGCCAAGAGGTGACGTGCGTCGGCCGCGTCGTGAGCACGGGAGTGCTTCCCACCCGCAAGGGCCTCCGGGTATTCCGGGCGGTCCTCCGCGACGAAAGCGGCGGCGGCCCGCTCGAGTGTGCCTGGCCGGGTCAGCCGTTCCTCGAGCGCCAGATCAAGAAAGGCCAGCTGCTGCTCGTCACCGGGCCGGTGCGCTACTATCACGGCCGCCAGCTCGTGCCGCGCGAGTTCGTGATTCTCGCGGACGAAGGGGAACCGGGCCCCGAGCGCGGCCTCGTGCTGCCGGTCTATCCCGCCACCGAAGGTCTCACCCATCGGCAGATCCGCGGCCTGATCCACCAGCACCTGGATGCGCTCCTCGCCCTGGTGGCGGACCCCCATCCCAAGAGCCTGCGCGCCGCGGCGGGACTTCCGGAGCTCGGGGCCGCGCTCGCGGCGGTGCACCGGCCGGCGACGCCGGCCGACGCCGAGGCGGGCCGCCGCCGGCTCGCGTTCGACGAGCTGTTCGACCAGCAGCTGGTGCAGGCGCGTGCCCGCGCACTCGCCAAACGGGCGCGTGCGGGGATCACCTTCGCTTTGAAGAAGGCGCTCACCACCAAGCTCAAGCAGCAGCTGCCGTTCGAGCTGACCGGCGACCAGCGGCAGGCGATTCGCGAGATCACCGACGACATGCTCGCGCCGCTGCGGATGCATCGCTTGCTGATGGGCGATGTCGGGACCGGGAAAACGGTGGTCGCCCTGTTCGCGATGCTGCTCGCCGTGGAGAACGACTACCAGGCGGCGATCATGGCGCCGACGGAGCTCCTCGCGGAGCAGCACCTCGCGACCCTCACCCGCCTGCTGGAGCCGCTCGCGCTCAAGCCCGACCTGCTGATCGGGCGGCTCGCGCCGGCGGAGAAGGTGGCGACGCGGGAGCGCATCGCGGCCGGCGCGTCGCGACTGGTGGTGGGGACCCACGCGCTCATCCAGGAGGCGGTGAAGTTCCAGCGGCTCGGCCTGGCCGTGATCGACGAGCAGCACCGCTTCGGTGTGGAGCAACGGGCGGCGCTGGTCGAGAAGGGCGACGCGCCCGACGTGCTGCTCCTCACGGCCACACCCATCCCGCGTTCCCTCGCGCTCACGCTGTACGGCGACCTGGACGTGACCCAGCTGCGCGAGCGTCCCCCGGGCCGCGGGACGGTGAAGACGGCGCTTCGCACCGAGGCGGCGCGCCAGAAGATCTACGACTTCATCCGCGCGGAGTGCGTGGCCGGTCGGCAGGCATACGTGATCTATCCGGTAATCGACGAATCGGAGCGGGCCGACCTGAAGGCTGCGACCGTGATGGCGGAACGTCTGGCCAAGGTGTTTCCAGAGCTCGAGGTCGGTCTGGTGCACGGGCGGCTCAAGCCGGAGGAGCGCGACGCGACGATGCGGGCCTTCCGCGACAACGCGGTGCACGTCCTCGTCGCAACGAGCGTCATCGAAGTCGGGATCGACGTGGCGAACGCGACGGTGATGCTGATCGAGCACGCCGAACGATTCGGGCTGGCGCAGCTGCACCAGCTGCGGGGACGGGTGGGGCGGGGCGCGGCGGCGAGCCACTGCATCCTCTTGTCCGACATTCCGGAAGCGGCGCCGCGACTGCAAGCGTTCACGGAGACCACCGACGGGTTCAAGATCGCCGAGCTCGATCTGCTGGAGCGGGGCATGGGTGAGCTGGCGGGCGCTCGGCAGTCCGGCGGGGTGCCGCTGCGCTACGCGAATTTCGCGACCGACCTGCCGCTGCTCGAGGCCGCCCGGCGCGCGGCGGGCGAGATCATCGCGCGCGACCCGGCGCTCGCGCAGCCGCAGCACGCGGCGTATCGTGAGCGAATCGTGCAACGCTACGAGCGGGGGTTCGAGTTGTTCAGGGTGGGATGAGAACCAATGCGGCCGCGTTGACAGTCCTGCGGGCCACCACTAGTCTACCGCCCCTATGCCCTCGCTCCATCGCATCGAAGAGCTGCCGCCGCTGGCAGGCCAGACGGTGATCACGCGCGGTTGGGTGATGACCACGCGCTCATCGGGGAAGATCGGGTTCGTCATGCTGCGCGACGGCACCGGATACCTGCAGGTCGTGTTGTCGAAGAAAGACGTGCCGGAGGTGGCGTGGGAGGCGTTCGGCGGGCTCACGCAGGAGACATCGGTGGAGGTGGCGGGCACGGTGCGCGCCGATGCGCGCGCCCCCGGTGGCGTCGAGCTCACCGCCACGGACCTGCGGATCCTCGGGCCCAGCCACGACTTCCCGATCACGCCGAAAGAGCACGGCACCGCGTTCCTGTTCGAGCACCGCCACTTGTGGCTCCGGAGCCGTCGCCAGGTGGCGATTGCGCGGGTGCGCCACGAGGTTGTTCAGGCGATCCGCGACTTCTTCCACGAGCGGCACTTCACCCTCGTGGACACACCGATCCTCACCGGGGCGATCGGCGAGCACGCCGGGACGCTCTTCGCCACCGAGTACTTCGACCTCGGGAAAGCCTACCTCGCCCAAACGGGACAGCTGTACGTCGAAGCCGCGGCGGCGGCGCTCGGCAAGGTGTACTGCTTCGGACCGACGTTTCGAGCGGAAAAATCGAAGACCCGGCGCCACTTGACCGAGTTCTGGATGGTCGAGCCCGAGGTGGCGTGGAACGACTCGGACGCGAATATGACGCTGCAGGAGGAGTTTGTCTCCTACATCGTGATGCGCGCGCTGGAACGTCGCAAAGCCGAGCTCGCCGAGCTGGAGCGCGATGTGAAGCCGCTCGAAACGGTCCGGCTGCCCTTTCCCCGCATCTCGTACACCGACGCCGTGGCGAAACTGGCGGCGCTGGGCAGCGACATCGAATGGGGGCAGGATCTGGGGGGCGAGGCGGAGACGCTGCTCGCGAAGCAGTACGACCGCCCGGTGATGGTGTTCAACTACCCCAAGGTGGTGAAGGCCTTCTATATGAAGGAAAACCCCGCCGACCCCCGCACCGTCCTCAACAACGACATGCTCGCTCCCGAGGGGTACGGCGAAATCATCGGCGGTAGCCAGCGCGAGGACGACTACGACAAGCTGCTCGCCCGCATCCGCGCGGAGCAGCTGCCGGAGGACGCGTACAGCTGGTACCTGGATCTCCGGAAATACGGCACGTTCGTGCACGCGGGGTTCGGGCTCGGCGTGGAGCGCACGGTGGCGTGGATCTGCGGCATCCCCCACATCCGCGAGGCGATCGCATTTCCGCGGACGCTGTACAAGCTCTGGCCGTGATCCTTCGCTCGCGCGCGTTTCGCGCGCTCGCTCAGGATGACAGGCCCGCTCGCTCTGTATATCATGAGAGAAGACGTATGCCCGAGCCGCAGATCTTCGGAACGCACGAGCCCAAGACGCTCGAGCAGCTGCGCGATGTGGCGAGCCGAGCCGACCGAGCGGCGCTGATGGCGGACGGCCACCTGGGCTACGTCATGCCCATCGGCGGCGTGGCCGCCTACCGCAGCCAAGTGTCGGTGGTGGGCGTGGGGTTCGACATCGCGTGCGGCAACGCCGCAATCCGTACCGACCTGACCCGGGCCCAGTTGCCGCCGCACCTGCGTGAGCTCGCCGACGCGATCCAGGAAACGATCTCGTTCGGCGTGGGACGGAAGAACCAGGCGGACGACGCGCCCACTGACCACCCCCTCTTCGAGGATTCGGCGTGGGAAGCCGTGCCGGACCGCCACGAGCGCGACCGGCTGCGTGCCAAGGCGCGGAGCCAGCTCGGGACGGTGGGTAGCGGCAACCACTACGTGGACGTGTTCGCCGACGACACCGACCGCATCTGGGTCGGCGTGCACTTCGGCTCGCGCGGGTTCGGGTTCGGCGTGGCGCACGGCTTTCTCGCGCTCGGGCAGAACCGCGCGTGGGGCGAGCGCGTGCCCGAGCGCGAGACGCTGCTCGACGTCACGAGCCCGGTGGGGGACGCCTACTGGCAGCTCATGAACCTGGCCGGACGCTATGCCTACGCCGGGCGCGAGTGGGTCGCGCGCAAAGTGGTCGAGCTGCTCGGCGGGCGGGAGCAGGAGCTGGTCCACAACCATCACAACTTCGCCTGGCGTGAGGAGCACGGCGGCGAGCCCTTCTATGTCGTGCGCAAGGGTGCGACGCCCGCCTTTCCCGGCCAGAAAGGGTTCGTGGGCGGCTCCATGGGTGACGACGCGGTGATCATCCGGGGCGTCGCGTCGGACTCGGCCGAGGTGCGGGACCTGCAGGCACGCGCGTTGTACTCGACGGTGCACGGCGCCGGTCGGGTGATGAGCCGCACGGCCGCGGCGGGCAAGCGCACGCGCCGTGGCAAGGTCACGAAGCCCGGCGCCATTTCGCGTGAGATGATGCTCGCGTGGGTGAAGGAGAAGGGCGTCGTGCTGCGCGGCGGCGGCGCTGACGAAAGCCCTCACGTGTATCGCCGGCTACCCGAGGTCCTCGCGGCGCAGGGGCCGACCGTGGAGGTGCTGCACGTCCTGCACCCGCTCGTCGTGGTGATGGCGGGGGCCGAGGAGTTCGATCCCTACAAGGACTGAGCCTTCACTTCGTC
>Ga0207646_10003962_pt1 | contig 16425 bp, 9 predicted proteins | sample KBSK5502metaG_FD_184343 | JGI IMG/M metagenome (GOLD analysis project Ga0207646, IMG submission 184343) | Corn, switchgrass and miscanthus rhizosphere microbial communities from Kellogg Biological Station, Michigan, USA - KBS K5-50-2 metaG... | ecosystem: Host-associated > Plants > Roots >... | reverse complement strand
CAAACTCTGGGAGATGCTCCGTAGCGTGTTCCGGGTGCTCACCTTTCCTTCGATGGAAAGCTTGTACCGCCACATCGCTTTTCTGTATCGGTTACAACTGGAGTGAATCTCATATTGAGAATTGCTGACACGACTCCCACTAAATCACTAATCCGTTGATACAATGCGGGATACTCCCGCAACCGCTCTTCCAGACTCTTCATGATCTTGCCTCCTTGATGTAGATTGTTTCCGGTTATCTTCCACATCAATTCGGTCTTGTCCAGCACTATGTCTCACTTTTGATTACACCCCGCACTACCAATTGGTTCTACCTTTACTGGCGGCGATGACAATTTAACGCGGCAATGAAAAACGACTTGGAGCGGGGCAGATTACCGTGCTAGCATTGGTCGCACCTATGAAAGGCAAAGTAACCTCCTTCAAAACGCGAACGACGCCGGCAAAAGAAGATGTCACCGGCACGCTAATCGGCGTTTTCAAGCGGCTCATCTCGGAAGGTTCGCTCACACCTGGCCACCGCCTGCCGGCCGCACGCGAGTTGGCGGGTGGTTCAATGTGAGCCGGTCGACGCTGCGACAGGCGCTGAAAGTTTTAGAGATCATGGGCGTCATTTCGCAGCGAGTGGGAGACGGGACTTATTTGAACACCGCCGCGCCCGCGACCCTGGCCGAGCCGCTGGAGTTTTTGATTCTGCTCGACGGCCTCTCGTTCCACGAGTTGATGGAAGCGCGGCTGATCGTGGAACCGGAACTGGCCGCGCGACCTTGGAAGACGTCGCCGAGTTACAGCAGGCGCTCACGGCGATGGAAGAAAGCCGCAAGGACGATGCGCGCTTCACGGAGTTCGATCTACTCTTTCACCAAACGCTCTTCCGCATCGCTGGCAATCGCGTTTGCAGTTTGATGTTCACCGTGGTGCATCAATCGCTGGAACGCTTGATCCATCTGACCTCGCAACTGGTCGAGCCGGGACACACGCTGCAACTACACCGCCGCATCTTCCTCGCCATTCGGCGCAAAGACGCCGACGACGCGCGGCGGCGCATGACGGAGCGTTTGGAAGACGCGCGGGAACTCTTCAAGCCCACCACCGCATTGCAAGCCCACTCTTCGCTGCGAAGCCGGATCGGTGAACTTGCCTCGCCCGCCGACAACACGGAAAAGCTGGCGCGCCAATTCCCGCGCAAGCAGAGACGAAGCTAGAACTTGTCAGACTGACCAAACGAAACGCTTTGCTGCGGGGAACTTTGTCGCTGCGAACAATGACGCGAATCTTTTTCGGTCATCGAGGGCAAGCGGAATCTGCTCATCCTCGGATGACTGAACTGAAACAAACGCTGTAACAATCACCAGGAGGTAGTTGTGAAACTGAGCACCCTTGTCGTTCTCGCGTTTCTGTTGTTGGTGCCCGGCGCGTCGCTGCGCGCGCAAGATCGCGGCACCATCACCGGTCAGGTGGTCGATACCTCGGAAGCCGTCGTGGCGGGCGCGCGGGTGACACTCAGCAACCCGGCCACGGGTCAGGTGATGACGGTGGAGACCAATGCGGAAGGGAATTACACCTTTCTCTCGCTGACCGCCGGGCGCTACGAAGTCACCGCCGAAAAAGCAGGCTTCCGTAAAGCACAAGCCACTAACGTCGTCGTGCAGGTGAGCACCACGACGCGCCTCGACATCAAAATGGAGTTGGGCACGGTGCAGGAAACAGTCCAGGTGGCATCATCCGCCCCGCTGCTGCAAACCGACCGCAGCGACTTGGGAACAGTGGTAGATAACAAGGCCATTCAACAGTTGCCCCTCTTTATCAACGGCGGCCTGCGCAGCAATCTGGCTTTTACCAGCCTTTCTCCCGGCGTCACGATGAACCTGCAGAGCGACCCCGATACGGTGGGCGGCGCGCCGCGCATCGCGGGCGGCCAAGCCAACGGCGCCAGCCTGCTGGTCGATGGCGGCGAGTCGATGAGCGAACGGCGCAACGACCCACAGATGCGCGTGGTCAGCGCCGAAGCCGTCGAAGAGTTCAAGGTGCAAATCTCCGCCTACACCGCCGAGTTCGGCCGTTCTTCCAACGGCGTGCTCAATTACACCACCAAGTCGGGCACCAACGCCCTGCACGGCTCCTTCCTGGCGCAACTGCGTCATGAGACGCTGAACGCCAAGGGATTCTTCTGGGGGCCACACGGTGATTCGATTCAACGCCAGCACGTCGAAGCCACGAACATCGGCGGCCCCGTCTACCTCCCGAAAAAAATCTTCGGGCCGCTCGGCTATGACGGCCGCAACAAGACTTTCTTCTTCTTCGCCGGCGAGCGTTCGCGCGCCAAGAACTTCAGCAGCACCGACTTGATCTCGCTGCCCATCGCGGACTTCCGCAACGGCGACTTCCGCCGCTACACCAACGCCGCCGGCCAGATGGTGCCGCTCTACGATCCGCTCGACGCTAACGGCAACGTGATCGCCAACGCCGCCACCCGGCCGCGTATGCAATGCAACGGCGTCTTGAACGTCATCTGTCCCGACCGCATCAGCCCGGTGGCGAAAACGATCTTTGCCTACCTGCCGCTGCCCGATGACCCCAACACCGTCTTCAACAACACGCGCGCGCGTAACAACGGCTCGCGTACGCCGGGTGCCTGGCAGGGGGTCTATTCAATCAAGGGCGATCACATCGTCAACGACAAGCTGCGCGTGAGCGGCATGTTCAGTCGCCAGTATTTTGATAGTTACCCGCTGATCGGCCCCATCCCCGGCCCGTTGGCCGAAGCCTTCCAGGAGTTCGGCCATATCCGCTACTGGCGCTTCAACGCCGACTACACGATCAGCCCGACGCTGCTGAACCACGTCACCTTCGGCATCAACCAGCGCAAGCTGGGTGAGGGGCCGAACCTTGGTCTGCCCAATTCCTATCGTGAGGCTACTTTGCTGCCGGGCGTCCTTGGCTCCGGCGCCGAGAAGGCCCCCAACTACACTAAGTACAATACCGAATTTGGCAACTACGGCGGCCACGTTTTTACTGAGTCGCCGGGTCGCACGATCAACTTCAGCGATAACCTGTCGTGGGTCAAGGGGCGTCACAATCTCAAGTTCGGCTTCACCTATATGAATGTGAGTTACCGGCGCATAGACTGTAACAACTGCGGCGGCTCTTTGAGCTACAGCGCCGCCGCGACCGGAAACCCCAGTGTCAGCGGCCAGACCGGCATCGCGTACGCGGCGTTCCTGTTGGGCTTACCCAGCGGCGGCTCTTTCAACTTCGGCGCCGACATCGACTTCCGCTACAAGTACTACGCCGGGTACGTCCAGGATGACTTCAAGGTCAACAACAAACTCACCATCAACGCCGGACTCCGGTATGACCTGAGCATTCCGCGCCGCGAAGCCAATTTGCAGAACAGCAATTTCAATCCGAAGATCCCGAATCCCGCGGCGGGCGGCCTGCTGGGCGCGCTCGAATTCGCGAGCGAAGACAACCCGATCCTGGTCGATATCCGCAAAAACGCCTTCGCTCCGCGGCTGGGCTTTGCTTATCAGCTCAACGCGAAGACGGTCGTGCGCGGCGGCGGCGCGATCATGTTTGACATCATCCGGGAGGACAATAACGCCGACACCGGCATCCAGGGCTTTGGCGGCGGCTTCGGCTCGATCGCGAATAACCTATCGAACGGCATCGCCTTTACGCAGCGAAACGGTCTGAACGACTTCCGCGCCTTGGTCGAAAGCCAGCGTCCGCCCCAGAAAAATCCGGGCCTGGGCGTCAACGGCAGCGTGACCTACAAGACGCCCGAGTCCGGCAAACCGGGCTATTACACCGACTACAACCTCACCGTGGAGCACAGCCTGACGCCTTCCACCTTGCTGCGCGCCAGCTTCCATGCCAACTACGGCATCAAGATTTATCAGAGCGGCCTGGACCTCAATCAGCTCGATCCGAAGTACTTCGCCATCTACGGATCGTTGCTCACCAGCCCGGTCAGCGCGGTCATCAACAATCCGATTGTCGTGGCGTCGGGCTTCAAATTGCCCTACCCCAACTTCCCCCAGAATCTGCAGCTCCAGCAGGCGCTGCGCCCCTTCCCGCAATACAGCGGTTTCAGCGCGGTGGCGACACAGGCCGGCCACAGCACCTACAACGGTCTGGAACTCAGCGTCCAGAAGCGTTACTCCCAAGGCCTGTGGCTGATGGGGGCTTACACCTTCTCCAAGACGCTGGTCAGTCAGAATGGTCAGAACATCTACGCCGCTCTCACCGAGAAGGTCGTCAGTTCAGCCAATCGCCCCCACGTCTTCACATTGGGCTATGTGTATGAGTTACCGCTGGGCAAAGGCAGGGCGTTTGGCGCGAACCTGCACCCGGTGCTCAATGCCATCGTTGGCAATTGGGTCATTTCGGCAGTCCACCGTTATCAGAGCGGCACGCCGATCGGCGTGGGCGGATGCAGCCAGACCATGGCGGGCGCAGGTGCCGCGCGTTGCAACTTCGTGCCGGGCCAGCCGCTCTACAACCCCAACTTCAACCCCAAGGATCCGCTGAGTCCTTATCTGAACCGGGCCGCCTTCGTGCAGCCGGCCAACTTCACTTACGGCAACGTACCCGCCGTGATCCCGCAGCTTTATCAACCATCGCAACTGGGTGAGGACGTGGCCGCCAGCAAGAACTTCTTCTTCGGTCAGAGCGAAAAGAACAGCGTCGAATTCCGAGCTTCGGCCTTCAACGTTGCCAATCGTCACTTGCTGGGCGGCCTGAATACGTCGATCAATAACTCGAACTTCGGCACCTTTTCGAATCCGCAGTCGAACTTGCCGCGCAACCTGCAATTCAGCTTGCGTGTGAGCTTCTAACCATGCGCTACCTGATTCTCATCGTCTTAGCCACCGCCACTGTCGCGCTGGCCGCTGTCGGGCCTGGGGAAGATTACTTCCCCAAGCCCGATAGCGCCGGCGGATGGCGCACGCTCAAAGACGCAGCGGCGATCAGGAAGACTGCGGGCATGGATTTGAAAAAGCTCGATCAAGCCTTCGAGTACGCCTCCCGCAGCAGCCAACACGGCGGCTTGTTGGTGGCGCGCCACGGATGGTTGGTCTATGAGCGTTATTACGGACGCGGCCATCGCGAAGCCATCCCCGCCACCGCTTCGGTGGGTAAGGCATACACCAGCATTGCCTGCGGCATCATGCTGGCCGAGAAGAAAGCCCAGATTCCTGAAGGGCTCGAGACCAAGGTTTTCAACGCTAAGTACCTGCCGGAGGCGATGCCGCTGGACGACCCGGCCAAGGCCGACATCACTCTGGGCCAGTTACTTTCAATGTCAGCAGGCCTGCACGGGGAAGGCAGCAATCCCGGCTTCGTGAACGGCGTCCCGTCCGTCAAACTCGACCCCCTACCGCGTCCCGCAACGCCCTTAGAGCAAGACCTTCAAGCCTTGCGTACTCCGCTCTGGACCAAACCCGGCGGCGGCTACTCCTACGCCTCAGCTTCCCCGCACGTGGCATCGATCGTGCTGCGGCATCTCACCGGTATGGAGCTGCACGAATACATCGATCTGCGTTTAGCGAAACCGCTGGGCTGGGGCCAGTGGGCTTGGGCGCGGCGGCGCGGCGAAACGGTGCTGCCCCATACGCCTGGGGGCGCCGACATCGCGTTGCGCTCGACTGATCACCTGCGCTTCCTCTACGCCATCTTGAAAAAAGGGCGGTGGGGCAAAGAGCAGGTGATTCCCGCCGACTACATTGAACTGTGCAGCAAGCCGACCAAGTGGAACACGCACGCCCCGATGAGCCTCATGTGGGAGAACAACGCCGATGGCCACGTCGCGGGCGCTCCGCGCGACGCCTTCTTCAAATCCGGCGGCGGCGGGTTTGGTGTCATCGTGATTCCGTCGCTCGAGATGGTGATCTACAAGATGGCGGGCGACGACGGGCAATACAATCCGGCGCGCACGGGCCTCAAACAGGACTACCCTTACGACGGCTCGCGTGATGGGTGGAAACCGGCGCTACGCAGTCAGTTCAACGACGGCCCGATTGGCACGGATGACGGGGTTCGTCGCGTCCTGGAGATGGTTGCCGCCGCAGTAATCGACGAATAATCTGTAGCCTTTTGGTTCTCGTTGGCGTCCTAGAGGTCAAGAAAAAGTTCAGGTTTACATCTCGGGGTTCATCTGATGCGCTTCAATCCCAAACTCCTTGTAGTTTCACTGGCCATCGGCGGTTTCATCGTTTATGCGGTCAACCCGCCGCAGAGCCCGGTGGCGACCACCGCAGTAAGATCGGTCACCGCCCAGGCCGTCGCAGGCGACGCTTTCAAGCCTGGGACGCACGCGGCGACGGCCACGCCGAAGGCACCCGTGTCGCCGTCTCGAGACGACCCGGCTGAACTTTGGTCCTTGAAGCCGCTGGTGCGTCCGGCTGTTCCCCCCACGCCCGCCGGGAGCACGAATCCAATAGATGCTTTTGTCCAAGCCCTCTACGCCGAAAAGAAAGTGACGCCGGTCGGCCCCGCCGACCAACGGACGCTGCTACGCCGCGTCTATTTGGACCTCATCGGCATCCCGCCCACGCCGGCCGAACAGGATGCTTACCTCAATGATCAATCGCCTGATGCGTACGAAAAGCTGATCGACCGCCTGCTGGCCAGCGAGCAATACGGCGTCCGCTATGGTCGTCATTGGCTCGATGTGTTGCGCTACGCCGATGCCGAAGAGCGCATGTACGCTGCGCCCGGGATTCACTACTGGCGCGATTGGGTGATCAACGCCATCAACGCGGATGTTCCTTACGATCAGTTCGTCCGCGCCCAACTGACCGGCTATCGCACGACCGAGCGCACCGTCATGCAGGCCGTTGGCCGCCGCACGCCGCTCGAGCGTCGCCCCGATGATCTGTTTGCCCTCGGCTTCCTCGCGCGCGGCGCCGTCAACCGGGACAGCAAGGACTTGGGTGAACTCGCCATCGCAGCGGTCGAAACCGTCTCCACAGCCTTTATGGGAATGACCGTGGGCTGCGCGAAGTGCCACGACCATATGTTCGACCCCATCTCGCAAAAAGATTTCTACGCTATGAAGGCGCTCTTCGATCCGCTGGTGATCAAGAAGCAGATCTTGGCGACGCCCGCCGAAATGGTCGCCTACGGCAAGCAGTTCAGCGAGTACGAAAAGCTGCGGATCGCCGCCGAGCAACCGATCACGGCGCTGATTGAACCCTATCGCGCCAAGCTCTACGCCGACCGCGTGGCGATGCTGCCGGCCGAGATCCAGGTCATCATCAACAAACCGGAGAAGCAGCGCACGGCGGCCGAGCAGAAGATCGCCGACGACTATTTCCCCGTGCTCCGCCTTGATCCCGACAAGATCGAAGAAGTTATGTCGGAGGCCGACAAAAAGACTTACAAAGAACTGCGCGCCAAATTGAACCAAGTCACCAGCAAGAAAGTCAGAGACCTACCGGCGTTTTGGACGGTGGAGGTTGATCGCGCGTTGGAACAGGAGAAGAGCTACATCCTGACCAGTGGCGACCCGGAGCGGCCAGAGAAGAATCATCCTGTCGAACCCGGCTGGCCTTTCTCGGCCGGCGCGAAAGACTTCCGCGAAGGCCGCATTGAGGCCTTCTCCGATTGGCTCACGGGTAAGGAGAATCCGCTCTTTGCGCGCGTGGCCGTGAATCGTTTGTGGCAGTGGCATTTCGGCGAAGGCTTGCAGAAAACGCCGAGCGATTACGGCTTATTGGGCGGACGTCCGGCGAGTCAGCCGCTACTGGATTGGCTCGCCGCCGAATTCATCGCGCGCGGGTACAGCCAGAAGGCGATGCACAAGCTGATCCTGACCTCGAACGTTTATCGTCTCGCCAGTTCCGGCGACCAAGAGGTGATGAAGAAGAATCTGGAAATTGATCCTTTGCGCCGCTTCCTCTGGAGTTTCCGGCTGCAACGGCTGGAAGCCGAGCCGATCTGGGATTCGATTCTCACCGCCGCCGGTAACCTCGACCTGAGCTTGGGCGGCCCTTCTTTCGATATTGAAGCCCGCAGCCCGCGCGGTCGCGGCGGCGCGGGAATGGAAGAGGCCAAGGCGGAAGCCAAGACGAACCGGCGCGGCGCCTACATCATCCGTGGCTTCTCTACCAGCCGCGAGATTGTACCCAACTTCCTGCAAGCTTTCGACGTCGATGACGGGCGCGCTCCCTGTCCGGTGCGCACGCAGACCGTCACCGCGCCGCAGGGCCTGTTTATGATGAACAGCCCGGAGATTGAGAAGGCCGCGACGATGTTCGCCGAGCGTCTCAAGCAGGAGAGCGCAGGCGATCTCGCTCAGGCCGTTGATCTCGGCTATCGCATCGCGCTCGGCCGGACGCCTTCCGCCGGCGAGAAGGAGAAGGCGCTGGCCTATGTCGGCAGCGATCCGAATCGCCTGAAAGACCTGGCCTGGCTGCTCTTCAATTTAGACGAATTTATCTACGTGCAATGAAGATGAATATGACTGAGCAGCATCCTTATCCGTGCGGTCGAATTTCGCGCCGTCATATGCTCCATCAATCTTTCGGCGCCCTGATGGGCGGCGCGATCGGTTCGCTCTGGTCCGACGATGGGAAGCTCAAGGCGCGTCTGCCCGGCGAGAAGAGAGCCGATGCGGTCATCTTTTTGTTTATGTGCGGCGGCGTCAGCCACATCGACACGTTCGATCCCAAGGGCAACAAGTACGCCGGCAAATTGATCGACGTCATCGGCTTCGGCGACAACGTCGCGGAGATGAAGCGGCCGGTCATCCCCTGCCTGCGCACGTTCAAGAACTACGGCCAATCCGGCACGCCCGTCTCCGACTGGTTTCCGCATATCGGCGGCGTTATCGACGAGATCGCGGTCGTCCGGTCGATGTGGTGCAACGAGGGCAATCACTTTCCCGCTGTCATCGAAACGCAGACCGGCCATCGGGGCCGCGCCTTCGACCATCCCTCCTTCGGCAGTTGGGTCTCCTACGCGCTCGGATCGGGCAACAAGAACCTGCCCACCTACATCAACATCGGCCGCCCATCGTCGCCCGTGCAATTGACCGGCGGCTATCTGGGTGCGGCCTACGCGGCCACGCCCTTGCAGGCGGGCCCCATTCCCATCCCCAATCTGAAACCACCCGCGAGCGGCAATGCCGCCGAGCGTGACAAGATGATGGAGACGCTCGCGCTCTTAAACCGCGAATTCCGCGAACGGCACGCGCTCAACACAGACATCGCCGCTCGCAGCGAAGCTTACGAACTTGCAGCCCGCATGCAGCTCAGCGCGCCCGGCATCGTGGACCTGTCGAAAGAACCGCAGCACGTGCTGAACCTTTACGGCATTGGCGAGCAGCCGACCGATGACTTCGGCCGCCAGTTGTTAATGGCCCGGCGCTTGGTCGAGAACGGCGTCCGGTTCGTCCAGCTTTGTCACGCGGGTGGCGGCAATGGCAGTTGGGATGCCCACAGCGATATGAAGACCCACGCGCCGCTGTGCCGTGCGGTGGACAAACCGATTGCCGGGTTGATTCAGGATTTAAAGCAGCGCGGTATGTTGCAGCGCACGTTGGTGGTCTTTACCAGTGAGTTTGGCCGCAGCCCCTGGTCGCAAAACACAACCGGCCGCGACCACAATCCGAAGGGCTACACTTCATGGCTTGCGGGCGGCGGCATCAAGGGTGGCACAGTCCACGGAGCGACGGATGAGTTCGGCTACAAGGCCGTAGAGAACCCGCACTATTACAGCGACCTCCACGCGACGATCCTCAAGCAGATGGGTCTCGATCATAAGAAGATGAACTTCCGCGCGCTGGGACGCACCTTCCATTTGGTAGAAGAAGGCCATGGGCCAATCGAACAGATCATCGCTTGACACAGCCTGTGTCCGTAGCCCTCACTCAGAGCCTTTGTGGAAATTCAGCTTGCCGCGGCGCACGCTTGGGGCAGGCACGCGGGCGTGCCCTCGCATTTTTATGACGGTTATTTTTCCTTCGTGAGAACCCTCTCCTGGCCGCCCCTCCGTTTTATGGTCATCTGGTTTTTCGCGGCGTCGAACTCAAAGACTGCCGCACCCTCGATCTGAAATTTATCCTGTGCCGTCGCTTCGAGCGGGACAGCGGATTGCGCGCCCGGCGGTTGAAAGAAAAGCGTCCCGCCATCTCTGGTGATCGTCCATTTCATAGGAGCTTCCGGACTCGAATAAACTCCGACGTATTTGTCCAGCACTTCCGGGCTGACGGCGAGCGACTCCAAGGCGGGAATCGTAAACGGTTTATTGTAGTAAATGTCGACAACGCCGCGCACGATGTTGACTACCGGGTAAACCTTTGCGTTCGTAGTGTAGGCGACCGCCAGCTTTTCTTCCGGCTCGTAAGCCAGCCACGCTCCATAGTTGTCGCCCCCGCCCGCGTGCCCGTAGAAGGTCTTGCCGGCGAACGTGAAGGGCTCCATTCCAAGTCCAAGGCCGTCGCCGTCCCTCATCGTTTTCATCTGATCGAGGTTCTCCTTTGACACTAGCTTCCCGTCGAACAGCGCCTGGATGAATTTGGCCAGGTCATTCGGTGTCGAAATAATCGCGCCCCCGCCGAAGAGGATGCTTGGATGGGTTTCGGGTACCTGTTTCCAGTCGCCGCCGAGGTTCATATAGGTAAGACTTTCGTTTTTGTTCACATCGATGCTTCCGGTCGCGGTGTATGTATCCTTGAGCCCGATCTTTGAGGTGATTCTTTCCTTGAGAGCCTCCTCGTAGGGTTTACCGGTTAACTTTTCAATGATCAGACCCAAAAGGAAATAGCCAGAATTGCTGTAGGATTGCTTTGAGTCCGGTTCGAAATCAGGCGTGGCTTTGACGATAAGGGCGAGCATTTCATCCTTCGTTATTGGAGTCGTGTTCACGTTTCCTTGAGAATTCTGATCGCGCCTTACGTTAGGGATGCCGCTGCGATGCGAGAGTATTTGCACGATAGCAATTTTCTTGGCGTTCGGAACCTGCGGTAAGAATTTGTCGAGCGTGTCGGTCAGCTTCAATTTTCCTTCCTCGACGAGCTGTAAGATCATCGCGGCGGTGAACATCTTTGTGATCGAAGCGATCCGGAATCTGTTCGCCGCGGTCAAAGGTTTCTTTTCGGTGCCGTTGATCTGGCTGTAGCCGATGGCGCGGGCGTAAAGAACCTTGCCGTCTTTGGCGATGACGAGGCTCCCCATCGCCTTATTCTTTTCGGCAAGCCGGTCAAAAAACTGGTCGAGTTTGGCTTTGTCCAGCGTCTGTGCGTAGCCTGCGGTGAACAACGCTAGGGTCAGTAAGGTTGCAAATGATATTTTAATTTTCATAAAAGCCCTCCTGCTTCCGCGCTACGGAAGCAGGAAGACTTATAAAATACTTTCTTGGTGCTGTCAAGAACTTTGTGCTGCAAAGTTCTATTTATTTTTCAGATTTTAGAAATGACGAAAGCCTTTGTGAGTTCTTCTCGTCGTGCCATACCACAAATTTAGCACGACTATTTTTGAGAGAGCTTCTACTTGTGTCTGGCGGATTCCAGGTTTTGCCGGAAGGTGGCGTCGTTAGGAGCGAGCTTGACTGCCTGCTCAAAAGCTGCAATCGCAGCTTGGCGCTTGCCCTGCTGCATTAACACCTCGCCCAGTGCATTGAAGACGGGCGCTTCGGTTGATTGCAGTTTAGCCGCCACTTCCAAACTCGCCCTAGCATCAGCCAGACGGTTCGCGCTCCGCTCTACCAAGCCCAGCAGATAATGATAGAGCCAAGTCGCCGGGCTAATGCTGATGGCGGCCTGGACGTATTCCCGCGCGGCATCGTAGCGCTGCAAGTCGAAGTTCAAACTCGCCAAGCGGAAGAGCAGCGTCGCGTCGCCCGGCCTCGCTTCTCGCGCCAACTCCAGCCGCGCGACGGCATTTTCCAAATCCCCGGCTTGCAACAGCGCACGCGCTTCGTCGGTCAAAGCTGCTGCCTTGCGCTGCAATTCGGTGTCGTCTTTCTCCTTCTTCGTTAACTCGGAAAACTTTGCCAAAGCCGCCCGGCGCTCCGCCGTCTTACCCAGCCCGCCCCACGCCCGCGCGAGTTGATAGAAGACCTGTGGCTCGTTCTCCCCGCCCAGCTTCGACGCCTGCTCCAACTCTGTCCGCGCCTCTTCAAACTGCCCCAAACGATTCAGCGCGGAGCCTAACAAGAAATGCCCCTCATACGCTCGCGGCCGTAATTGCACGGCTTTCCGCAACAGCGGCATCGCGGCCGCATCATCGCCCGCCCGCGCCAGCAAATTGCCTAGTCCGGCCAAAGCCGGAAAGTAATCCGGTTGTAATGCCAACGCCCGGCGAAACTCCGCTTCCGCGCCCTGGCGATTGCCGCTGGCCGCATAGACCGCCGCCAAGTCCGCGTGGGCATCGGCGGCCTCCGGCGTCGCCGCCACCAGCGTTTCCAACAAGGGCAACGCCTTGAGGTGCAGGCCATTCTGCAAGTAGAGATTCGACGCTGCGCGCAGGGCCAAGACGTTCTTCGGCTCGATCTGCAAAGCTTGCAACAATGCCGCCAACGCCTCGCCCCCGTTGCCGCGCTCGGCGTAAATGTCGGCAATCGCCAAATAGGCCTGCACCAACTTCGGGTCACACTGCACCGCCGCGCGAAAGGCGATGAGCGCCTGGCTCAAGTCCTGGCGCTGGTATTCCTGTAGCCCGTTGGCAAATAACTTTCCGCAATCCGGAGCCGACTGAGCCAGCGAAAATACCAATAACAGCGTGATCATTTCAGTGATTCCTCCGCATTCTTACTGGCCCTGTACGGCGTCTTTGCGGTCACGCCCTTCCCTTCTGTGATCGTGACGATCTGTCCGGCAGACAGCGCGCCGAGCTTCTCCAACGCTCCGCCCGGCCATTGCACTTCCACCGCCTCCACCGCACTTGCACCGCCCAGCCCGAAGTGCAACCGAAGATCACTCTGCGACAGAAACGTCGAACCGGAGCGCACCTCGCCCGTAAGCTGACGCTTGCCGACCGTGACGCGTGCGACGGCGCCAATACCGCTGCGGTTCGTCCGCCGCCCCACCAGTTTCAGCGTGAGCGACTTGCCGGCGCGCAGCGTGTTGTGCAGCAGGCTCAGGCGCTCATTCATATTGCTTATCAAGATGTCGAGTCGCCCATCGTTGTCGTAGTCGCCGATGGCCAAGCCGCGCGCCGAGGTCTTCTCCATCACCGCCGCGCCCGCTTCGGCCGACACGTCACTAAACTTTCCGCCACCGTCGTTGCGATACAGAATGCGCCGCTGGCGATACTCGCCTGACTTCAGGCCTGGATAAACATGGCCGTTCACCATGAAAATGTCCGGCCAGCCGTCGTTGTCGTAATCGACAAAGCCTACGCCCCAACCCAGAAACTGCGAGTACTTGCCCAAACCTGCCGGCAGCGTAGTCTCCGAAAAATTCTCGCCGCGATTGTTGCGGTAGAGGTTCGGTAGGTCATCGATGAAGTTGGTCTTGACCAAGTCCGGCCAGCCGTCGCCGTCGTAATCGGCCGACGCCGTGCCCATGCCCGCTTGCTCGCGGCCGTCTTCGCTGAGCGCGACGCCGCATTCGAGCGCCGTTTCCTCGAACGTCCCGTCGCGCTTGTTGTGGTAGAGCAAACTCGCTTGCGAATCGACCGCGACATAGATGTCCGGCCAACCATCGCGGTCATAGTCGAGTGTGGTCACCGACAGCCCGTAGCGCGGCCCCGGCGCTTCAATGCCGGCCTCCCGCGACACATCCCGAAAGCGAATCTTCCCGGGCGTCGATTCGTTATGCCAAAGCCGATTCAGCCCCGGCTTCAGCCCTTGCGGCCCGCACATCACCCGCTCCTCTTTCCAGCGGCAAGGCTTCGGCCCGTCCGGGCGCGGCGTGTTCTTGAGATCGAAGTCCACGTAGTTTGCGACCATCAAATCCAGTTTGCCGTCGCGGTCATAATCAACGAACGCGCAACCCGTGCCCCAGCGCGACCCGCTGCCGGGCAGCGCTACCTCCTCAAACGTCCCGTCGCCGCGATTGCGATACATCACATCCGCGCCCCAGTAGGTGACATAGATGTCCACGAATCCGTCGTTGTCTATGTCACCGGTGCACACGCCCTGTCCCCAACCGGCCCTGGCCACACCAGCCTTTTTACTGACGTCTTCAAACGTGCCGTCGCCCTTATTGCGATAGAGGCGGTTGACCGGCTCCGTGCCCGGAGCGAAGCCATCCAGCCGCGACGCCGTCACGGCGAAAATATCGAGCAGGCCGTCGTTATCGAAATCGAGAAAGGCCACGCCCGTGCCCAACGTCTCGACGATGTAGTTCTTCCGCCCCTCGTCTCCGCAAACGAAGATGTCCTTCAAGCCCGCCCGCGTCGCCTCGTCCACGAAGAAAGGCCCGCCGGTCGCCGAAAGCGCCAGTGCGATCAAGAGCAACACCTTCATTGCGCCGCTTCCTTCGCGACAAAGATTTGATTCGCCGCCACGTTCTTCCACGTCTGCACTGCGCCGCTCGGCCAGCGAATCTCCAGCAACTTCACCTGACGCTCGCGCCCCAAGCCAAAATGAACGCGCTTATCGTGGGCCGACAAATAGCTGCCCGCCGTAGACACGAAGCCGAATTGCTCGCTTCCCGAAGCCGTCACAATCCGGATCGAGGCCCCAATGCCGGCGCGATTGCTCTTTGTGCCGACGGTGTCGATGAGCAACCAGTTATTCGCCGTCGCGCCGTTGCGGAACACGCGCGGGGCGCCGCTGATATCCGAGACCACGATGTCGACTGCGCCGTCGTTATTGAGATCGCCAAACGCCGCGCCGCGCCCGGCCATAGGAGTTAAGAAAGGCGCGCCCGCTTTCGCCGAAACATCCGAGAATTTGCCGCCGACATTGCGCAGCAGTAGCGGCGTTTCGCGATACTGAATTCCCGGCTGCGTAAGTTCGATGTTGTCCATCACGTGCCCCTGCGCGACAAAGAGGTCTTTCCAACCATCGTTGTCATAATCCAGAAAGCGCGCGCCCCAACCGGAGTGCAGCCTGCTCGCCGCCGTCAGACCGCTCGCCCCCGAGATATAATCCAAGAACCCACCACGATTCCGAAACAATCCATAACCCTGATTCGCCAGCGCATTCACAAAGACGTCTGGCCATCCGTCATTGTCGTAATCTGCCCAATCCACGCCCATCCCCGCAAACACCCTCCCATCCTCGTCGTAGGCCGCGCCCATCGCCAAGGCGACTTCTGCAAACGTCCCGTCCCGCTGGTTACGGAACAGTTGCTGCGGAAAGCTGTCATTCGCCACGAAAATATCCGGCCAGCCATCGCGGTCCACATCCGCGAAAGCCACGCCCAACCCCTTGCCGGGAGCCTTGGCAATGCCTGCCTTCTCGCTTACATCCTCGAAGCGGCAGTTGCCCAAGCCGCGATAAAGCAAGTGTGTCACCGGCCTGAATTCATTGGGGTGGCAATAGGCCTGCAAAGCCGCACCCTCACCGCCGCAGCGCTTATTTTTGCTAAAATCCCAATCCAGGTAACGCGCGACAAAAAGATCCAGAATCCCGTCGCGATCATAGTCAAGAAAAACCGCGCTCGTTGACCATCCGCCGCCCTCCACGCCCGCCTGCGCCGTCACGTTCTCAAAAACGGCGCCGCCCTGATTGCGGTACAAGGCATTGCCTCCCAATGCAGTCACAAACAAGTCCGGGCGCCCATCGTTATCGCAATCGCCCACTGCCACGCCCTGCCCATAACCGGCGCCGCGCAGTCCGGCCTTCTCCGTGATGTCCGTGAACGTGCCATCGCCTTCATTGTGGTAGAGCCGATTCCAATATCTCGCCTCGCGCTTATCCGCGTGATCCCGGGCCGTCATGCTGGGCCGCAACGCCGCGCCGTTCACAAAGAAAAGATCGAGCTTGCCGTCGCCGTCGGCGTCGATCATCGCCACTCCACCACCCATCGCTTCAATTAAGTATTTAGCCGACGTTTTGCTGGCTTCAAACACAAAGCCGATCTTGGACGTTGCCGTGGCATCGACAAACGCGGCTTGGGCCAGCGCACTGTGCGCCGCTAAACAAAACATCAGAAAATATCGCATTGCCATAGCTCCTGGTCTAACGTAATTATAACCCTGATTTCCTTATGATGATTTCAGCCGCCTGGCGATTAGTCTTAGCCTTTGCCTCACTACCCTCCCGGTCGCGGGAGCACGTGCGTGCGTCGCGCCCATTCCTCCCAGCGCGCCGCGAGTGCGCGGACTTGGTTAGGGTGTGTGGGCGCGAGGTCGTGGAGTTCGGTGCGGTCACCCGCGATCTCGTAAAGCTCCCAGGCTGCCCCGCGCGCGCTGACCAGCTTCCATCTGCCGTCACGCACGGCGCGCGAACCGTCGTGCTCAAAGAAGAGCGGCGCTGTGCGGGCGAGCGATTTGTTCGCCAACGCCGGACGCAGGCTGACGCCTT
>Ga0207646_10003961_pt1 | contig 16427 bp, 12 predicted proteins | sample KBSK5502metaG_FD_184343 | JGI IMG/M metagenome (GOLD analysis project Ga0207646, IMG submission 184343) | Corn, switchgrass and miscanthus rhizosphere microbial communities from Kellogg Biological Station, Michigan, USA - KBS K5-50-2 metaG... | ecosystem: Host-associated > Plants > Roots >... | reverse complement strand
CCGGAAGTGCCGTCCGTCCAGCACGGCCGGCCGATCCGCTCAGCGGGCCATGGCCGACATTCACCAGAAGTGCAGACCTGACGCAGCCCAACCCAGCTGCAGCCGGCCCGGACCCGCCCAACCCGGTTGCAGCCGGCCCGGACCCGCCCAACCCGGCTCCTGCCAGCCCTGCCCAGGCCAGCCCAGGTCCCGCGGGCCCGGCCCCCGCCAAGCCGGCCCCCACTAAGCCGGCCCCCGTCGGTGCGGCCCCTCCCAGCAGTGCCGTGCCTGCCCCGGCGGCCGATCTGCCCGGCGCGGCAACGTCGGAGTCGTCGGCCAGCAGCGAGCCGGCGCCCGAGCCGGCGTCGGCCATGGCTGGGCCGGCCGATGCGCCGCCGACCAGATCAAACTGGACGGCCGAGCCAGCCAGCCCGATGGGAGCGGCAGACGGGACATTGCCAGTCCCGGAGAGACGGCCAGCACCGGCATCGGGCGGCGAGGACTTTCCGGAGGCGGGCCAGGTGCCCGCCAACCCGGTCTGGGCGCGCTACGCATCCGGCGGCCCGGACGGACTCGGCGGGTCCGGCAGCGAGGGAGGTGCGGGCGGCCCCGGGGGCCCGGGGGGCCCCGGTGGCTCGGGGCCCGTGGTCCCGGGAAGCGGACCGGCTCAGCGGCGCAGGCTGGGTCCCGTCATCGGCATCGCCGCGGCCGTGATCGCGCTCGTCGCGGTCGGCGGGACGTACCTGTACGTGCAGAAGTCGAGCCCTGCCAGGGCCGCGGGTGAAGGTGGCACCAAGAGCCGCAGCCCGGCCGCACCCGCACCACCCGAGCATGTACTTTCGGTCACGCCGTCGGACGGCGCTCAGGGCGTCAGTGGGGCTGCCGAGATTCGCGTGGACTTCAGCCAGCCGCTGATTGCTACCTCACCCATGCCAACGTTGACGCCTGCGGTCGACGGCACCTGGCAGCGCCAGGGCAATAGCGCGGTGTTCGTTCCGACCCGCGGCTTCTCCCAGCGTACGAAGGTGACAATTGACGTTCCTGCTGGCGCTGCCGGGGTTCAGTCGGCCGGAGGCGGCCTGCTAGCCGCGCAGGTGACCGCCAAGTTCCGTACCGGCAAGTACAGCAAGATCCGGCTGGAGCAGCTGCTCGCCCAGCTCGGTTACCTGCCGCTGACATGGGCGCCGCTGACCGGGACCGAGCCGCGGCTGACCGATGCGCGGTCGCAGCTCGCCGCCGCGTACGCTCCGCCGGCTGGCACGTACACCTGGCAGTCCGGGTACCCGGCGCAGCTGACCCGCCTATGGCGGCCGGACAAGCCGAGCCTGATACTCAAGGGCGCCGTGATGGCCTTCGAGTCCGATCACAAGCTGGCGCTCGACGGCGTCATCGGCTCCCAGGTATGGCGGGCCATGTTCCGTGCGCTTGCGGCAGGCCGGATGAACAGGCACGGCTACACCTATGCGCTGGCCAGCCAGAAGCTGCCCGAGACGCTGACTGTCTGGCACAACGGGCAGGTCATCTTCCACCACCTCGCCAATACCGGCATCCCGGTCCGGCCGACCGCCGTCGGCACTGATCCGGTGTACCTGCGGTACGAGCATCAGATCATGCGAGGAAGGAACCCGGATGGGACGAAGTACGCCGATCCCGTCGCGTGGGTCGCCTACTTCCACGCCGGCGAGGCCGTGCATTACTTCCCGCGTTACTCGTACGGATCCGAGCAGAGCCTCGGCTGCGTGGAGCTGCCCTACACGCCCGCTAAGCGAATCTGGCCGTACCTGACATTCGGGACGCTTGTCACCGTCACTGCCCCGTAGCGGAGGGCTGCCTGCCAGACCCGGGGCGGCGCTCGGCCGGGGCGCCAGGCAGGCCCAGGCGGAAACTGACGCGCGTTCGCGGCGAGGTGCCCGCTAGCATCGAAACCTGCGGGTGGTCGGCAATAGGCCGGCCAGCCCTGTATCCAACCAGCCCATGCCCTAAGGAGCCAGCAGTGCCTGCCGACAAGCTGCACATCACCCTCGCCGGACGCGAGCAGGTGGTGGAAGCGGGCACGACGGCTGGCCAGGCGCTGGCCAGCTCAGCGGCCGTCCACGACGTCAGCCATGATGACGGCGGGGCAGACGGTGCCCGACGGGGCAAGGCCGGCGGCGACGTCATCGCCGCGCGGGTCAACGGAACCGCGCGCGACCTGGCTTGGCAGCTCGCTGACGGCGACGCCGTCGAGGCCATTGAAGTGGGTTCGCCGGACGGACTCGCGATCTTGCGGCACTCCACCGCGCACGTACTGGCCCAGGCCGTGCAGCAACTTCACCCGGACGCCAAACTGGGCATCGGCCCTCCGGTCGAGAACGGCTTCTACTACGACTTCGACGTCGCCGAGCCATTCAGCCCGGATGACCTGAAGGCGATCGAGCAGCGGATGCGCCAGATCGTCAGGCAGGGCCAGCTATTCAGGCGCCGCGTCGTCTCCGACGAGCAGGCTCGCGCTGAGCTCGCGGCCGAGCCTTACAAGCTGGAGCTGATCTCGCTCAAGGGCACAGGAGGACCCGAAGTCGGCGCCGAAGAGTCGGTCGAGGTCGGCGGGGAGGAGCTGACCATCTACGACAACCTCGACCCGGCAACCGAACAAGTGCGCTGGAAGGACCTGTGCCGAGGCCCGCATCTGCCGAGCACCAGGCACATCCCCGCGTTCAGGCTCATGCGCACTGGCGGCGCCTACTGGCGCGGCAGCGAGAAGAACCCCCAGCTGCAGCGGATCTACGGAACCGCCTGGCCGTCGCGCGAGGAGCAGGACACCTACCTCAAGATGCTGGCCGAGGCCGAGCGCCGCGATCATCGCAGGCTGGGAGCCGAGCTCGACTTGTTTTCGTTCCCGGCCGAGATCGGCAGCGGGCTGCCGGTGTTCCACCCCAAGGGCGGAACCATCCGCCGGGTGATGGAGGACTACTCGCGGCGCAGGCACGAAGAAGCAGGCTACGAGTTCGTCAACACCCCGCACATCACCAAGTCACACCTGTTCGAGACCTCGGGTCACCTGGACTGGTACGCGGACGGTATGTACCCGCCCATGGAGATGGAGGGCGCGAAGTACTACCCCAAGCCGATGAACTGCCCGATGCACATCCTGATCTACGCGTCCCGCGGCCGGTCGTACCGCGAGCTGCCGCTGCGGCTCTTCGAGTTCGGCACCGTCTACCGGTTCGAGAAGTCGGGCGTTGTGCACGGGCTGACCAGGGCACGGGGCTTCACTCAGGACGACGCGCACATCTTCGCCCGGCCGGACCAGCTGGCCGATGAACTGGCCAGCCTGCTCGATTTCGTGGTCGGGCTGCTGCGCGACTACGGCCTGACCGAGTTCGAGGCAGAGTTGTCGACCCGGCCGGATAAGTTCGTCGGCGAGATCGCCGAGTGGGACAAGGCCGAGGCGGCGCTCAAGCACGCCCTGGACGTCTCCGGATTGCCGTACGTGATCGCGGAGGGGGAGGGCGCGTTCTACGCTCCCAAGATCGATGTGCACGTGAAGGACGCGATCGGCCGCCGCTGGCAGCTCTCTACTTTGCAGGTGGACTTCCAGGAGCCTGCCAGATTCGGCATCGAGTACACCGCCGCCGACGGCAGCAGGCAGCGTCCGCAGATGATCCACAGGGCCCTGTTCGGCTCAATCGAGCGGTTTTTTGGGATCTTGCTCGAGCACTACGCCGGCGCGTTCCCGCCCTGGCTTGCCCCGGTCCAGGCGGTCGGCATTCCGATCTCGGACGCGCACGTGCCCTACCTGGAGCAGGTCGCGGTCCGGCTGCGTGCGCGGGGCATCAGGGTGCAGGTGGACGCCGGCTCCGAGCGGATGCAGAAGAAGATCAGGACCGCGCAGCAGCAGAAGGTGCCGTACATGCTCCTGGCTGGCGACGACGACATCGCGGCCGGTGCCGTGTCGTTCCGCTACCGCAGCGGCGAGCAGCGGAACAGGGTCCCAGTCGAGGAGGCCATCGAGGAGATCGTCTCTGCCGTGGAGCAGCGCATCCAGGTGTGACCACTCGAGGCGGCTCATGAATGGGCTGGGCGCTGCGGGGGGATCCGCCGGGCGAGACGGTCGGCGACCTATGCTGCATCTCATGTCGGAGAGCGGAGCAGCCGAGCCCGTGCAGCAGCATGGCGCGGGCACCCCGGACGGCTTCCGGCGGCTCTGGATGCCCCACCGGATGGCCTACATCAAGGGGGAGAACAAACCCCCAGGGGCTGGTGCCGGCGAAGGCTGCCCGTTCTGCCTGATTCAGCAGATGGCCGACGAAGAGGCGCTGATCGTCGCCCGGGGCACGCTGGTCTACGCGGTACTCAACCTGTATCCGTACAACAGCGGCCACCTGATGGTCTGCCCGTTCCGGCACGTGGCCGACTACACCGACCTTGACGAGGCCGAGACGGCCGAACTCGCGGACTTGACGAAGATCGCGATGCGCGTGCTGCGTGCCGCCTCCGGCGCCCAGGGTTTCAACATCGGCATGAACATGGGCGGCGCCGCCGGTGCCGGCATCGCGGCGCACCTGCACCAGCACATCGTCCCCCGCTGGGGCGGTGACGCCAACTTCATGCCCGTGATCGGCCAGACCAAGGTCCTGCCCCAACTGCTAGCCGAAACCCGCGACATCCTGGCCGCGGCTTGGAAGGAAGGCCAGTGAGGCAGGCGGCGGGATGCGCCGTTTGCCGCACCTGCCAGGGTGCAGGTTGCCCCGGCCTACCCCGGCTTACCCCGGCTTATCCTCCGCCGTCACCTTGCCCTTGAGATGGGAAGGCAGCGGCTCGTAGCGCAGGTAGGAGCGCGAGAACGAGCCCGTGCCGTGCGACATCGACCGCAGGTCGATCGCGTACCTGGACAGCTCGAGCTCGGGGATCTCCGCCTTGACCAGTGTCCGGCCGCCTGCTACCGGTTCGGTGCCGAGCACCCGGCCGCGACGCGAGGAAAGGTCCGACATCACGGCACCGACATAGTCGTCGCCGATCAGCACGGACACCTCGTCGACGGGCTCGAGCAGCTGCGCTTGCGCCTTGTCGGCGGCGTCACGCAGCGCGGCCCGGCCAGCCTTCTGGAACGCCATGTCGGACGAGTCGACCGAGTGCGCTTTCCCGTCGAACAGGGTGACCTTGATGTCGACCATCGGGTAGCCGGCGATGACGCCCTGCTCCATCTGGGTCTTGATCCCCTTCTCTACCGAGGGAATGAACTGCCGCGGCACCACGCCGCCGACGATCTTGTCGACGAACTCGAACCCGCCGCCGGATGGTAGCGGTTCGAGTTCGATGTGGCAGATGGCGTACTCGCCGTGCCCGCCGGACTGCTTGACGTTCCGGCCGAGCCCGGTTGCCTTCGCGGCGACCGTCTCCCGGAGCGGCACCCGCAGTCCGACCGTCTCGACGGCCACGCCGTACCGGCTGGAGAGCCGGTCAAGCAGCAGATCGGCGTGAGCCTCGCCCATGCACCAGAGCACGAGCTGGTGGGTTTCTGCATTGTTCTCAAGCCGGAGCGTCGAGTCTTCCGCGACGAGCCGCGATAGCGCCTGCGACAGTTTGTCCTCGTCCGCCTTGGATTTGGCCGTGATCGCGACCGGCAGCAGCGGCTCGGGCATCGCCCACGGCTCCATCAGCAGCGGCCGCTCTTTGTCCGACAGGGTGTCGCCGGTCTCGGCGCTGGTCAGCTTCGCCACCGCGCAGATGTCGCCGGCGACGCAGGAGGCGATGCTCCGCTGCTGCTTGCCAAGCGGCGAGGTCAGCGCGCCGATCCGCTCATCCTCGTCATGATCGGCGTGTCCGCTGGCGGCACGGCCGTGGCCGGACACATGCACGGTGGCATCAGGGCGCAGCGTCCCTGAGAAGACACGGACCAGGCTGATCCTGCCCACATACGGGTCCGAGGTGGTCTTGACCACCTCGGCGAGCAGCGGGCCCGCCGGATCGGAGCTGATCCCGGTGACGGGCTTGCCGTCGATGGTCGTCACGGTCGGCAGCGGGTGTTCCTGCGGCGACGGGAACGCCTGCGTCATCACCTCAAGCAGCTCGGCCAGGCCGATGCCGTGCTGGGTGGCGGCCGGTATCACCGGGTAGAAACTGCCCCTGGCGACCGCCTTCTCCAGGTCGTCGATCAGGATCTTCTGGTCGATCTCCTCGCCGGACAGGTATCTGTCCATCAGGGTTTCGTCTTCGCTCTCCTGGATGATCGACTCGATCAGCGCGCCGCGGTACTCCGCCATCGGGCCGGTATCAGCCGGATCGGGGTCGCGCTCGGTGCGTTTGCCGCCCGAGTAGTCGTAGTACCGCTCGGAGAGCAGGCCGATCAGGCCCCTGACAGTGCCCTGCCCGTCACCGACGGGCAGGTACAACGGAGCGACCGAGTCACCGAAGGCGGCCCGGCATGCGTTGAGCGCTTCGTAGAAGTCACCCCTGTGATGATCGAGCTTAGTGATGACGACGGCGCGCGGCGTGCCCGCCGAGGCGCATTCGTCCCACAGCATCGATGTCAGCCCGTCGATGCCGTCAGCGGCGGATACCGCGAAGAGCGCGGCGTCGGCGGCTCGCAGGCCCGCCCGCAGGTCACCGATGAAATCGGCGTAGCCCGGGGTGTCGAGGAGGTTGACCTTGACGTCGTTGTGCACGAAAGGCGCCAGCGTCAAGTTGACCGAGCGCTGCTGCCTGATCTCGACTTCGTCGAAATCGCTGACAGTGTTGCCGTCCTCCACCCGGCCGGTTCGCTGGATGGTGCCTGTCGCGGCGAGCAACGCTTCGGCCAGGGTCGTCTTCCCTGCTCCGGAGTGGCCGACCAGCACAACGTTCCGCACGTTCTCGGGCTGGCCGGCCGAAGGTGCCCTGCCGGCGGCTCCCGATGTTGCCTTCTCCGCCATACCACCGCCTCCTGGTGTTCATGTTGGCTGCTGCTGCCAGCCTTTACCCACCTCCCATCCGGCCACAAGCCCTCGGCCGCAATCGGCTCGCCTGGCGTGGTCTGACCGATCCTCGCCGGGCCAGGTGGTGAAACGGATTGATCAACCGCCAGTAAGATCAAACGGACATGCTGAAGGTGCTGAGACCCGGTCTTAACCAGCTGCTGACACCAGTAGGCCGGGCGCTCGCGCGGACCCCGGTGACCCCCAACATGCTGACGGTCATCGGGACAATCGGGATGACGGCCGGCGCGCTGAGCCTGTTCCCGACCGGCCATCTCTTCGCCGGAACATTGGTGTGCACCGGTTTCGTGGTCACCGACATGCTGGACGGAACGCTCGCGAGGATCCAGGGAAGCACCGGCGTCTTCGGCGCATTTCTCGATTCCACGCTCGACCGGGTCTCCGACGCAGCCGTGTTCGCCGGCATCACGATTTGGCTCGCGACCGGCGGCCACGACAGGCTGCTCGCGGCCGTCGCCCTGTTCTGCCTGGTGGCCGGAGGACTAGTGTCGTATGCGAAAGCCCGAGCCGAGGGCGTCGGGCTGAGCTGCGACGTGGGAATCGCCGAGCGCGCCGAGCGTTTGCTTATCGGCCTGGTTGCCATCGGGCTCTCCGGTCTTGGCGTACCGTATGTCCTTTCTGTAGGACTATGGATCCTCGCCGTGCTGAGCGCCTTTACCTTCGGCCAGCGGGTCTACGCGGTGCGCAAGGCGGCCGCCGCGCGTGACGCCGATGTGACGACCGCTCGCGGCAGCGCGGCTACGTAGGCGCGTCCGCGCGTACCGCAAGTCTCGGAGGTGGCGGGTGCCCGGTCAGATGGCCAGGTCAGGGGCCAAGGCGGGGCCTGGGGCGAAGGCGGGGCCTGGAGCAAAGGCCAGGCCGAGCCTGAAGGACCGGCTGGCCAGCGCCGCATACGCGCTCGGCTGGTCGGCTGTCTGCCGCATGCCTGAGTCGTGGGCCGCAGCAGCCTTCAATTTCTTCGCCGATATCGCCTGGCGTCGGCAGGGCCCCCGGGTCCGGGTGCTCGAAGGGAACCTGCGCCGGGTGCTCGGTCCCGCGGCCACGGGCAAGGAACTCAGGGCCCTTTCGCGCGCCTCGATGCAGTCCTACGCCAGGTACTGGCTTGAGATCTTCAGGCTGCCCGTGATGCCCGCCGAGCGGCTGGTCGGCGGGATGGTCGAGACCGGTGAGGTCAATGCGCTGCTGTCGGCCATGGCCTCCGGTCGCGGGGTTGTCGTTCCCCTGCCGCATATGGGCAACTGGGATCAGGCTGCCGCGTGGATCATCGCGCGCGGGTCAGGATCGTTCACGACCGTGATGGAGCGCCTTGATCCGGAAGCGGTATACGAACGGTTCCTCGCATTCCGGCAGGACATCGGAATGGAGGTGCTGCCTGCCAGCGGTGGGCAGAACCCGTTCGGCGTGCTGGCGCAGCGCCTGCGGGCGGGCAAGCTGGTAGCGCTGCCGTGCGATCGCGATGTGACCGGCGGCGGAATTGAGGTGGAATTCTTCGGGGAAAAAGCACTGATGATGGGCGGCCCGGCCGCCCTGGCGGTGCAGACTGGTGCCGCACTGATGCCGGCGACGCTGTGGTTCGACGGTGACCGGTGGGGCGTCCGTATCTACGAGGAGATCCCGGTGCCTGAGGTCGGTGACCGGTGGCAGAAGTCCGCCGCAATGACGCAGCAGATCGCGCGTGTCTTCGAGCGGGGAATCAGGGAACATCCGGCCGACTGGCACATGCTGCAGCGGGTCTTTGTCGCAGACCTCGATCCCCAGCGGCTCGCCGCTGCCCGCGCCAGGGTCGCGGCCAGGACGCGGGCGGCGCGGAAGAACGGCGCCGACGCCGCGGGCCTGGCGGCGCACGGTGAGCAGGCCGCCACCGATACCGTGGCAGGCGGCCCATGAGAGTCGGCCTGGTCTGCCCGTACTCCTGGGATGTGCCTGGCGGCGTCCAAGAGCACATCAGGGACCTCGCCGAGACGCTGATCGATCTCGGCCACACGGTGTCGGTGATCTCGCCGGCAGACGATGACGCGGCGCTGCCCGGCTACGTCGTTCCGGCCGGCCGGGCCGTCGCCGTTCCCTACAACGGCTCGGTCGCCAGGCTGTCCTTCGGCCCGCTGTCGGCCAACCGGGTGCGCCGGTGGATCAGGGACGGCAGCTTCGACGTCCTGCATGTGCACGAGCCGGCGGCGCCTAGCCTGTCGCTGATCGCCTGCTGGGTCTTCGACGGGCCGATCGTGGCAACCGTCCACGGCGCCACCACCCGCTCCAGGGCGCTCCATGCGGCTGAGCCAATGCTGCGCTCGGCCCTGGAAAAGGTGAGCGGACGGATCGCGGTGTCCGAGGCAGCGCGGACCACGCTGGTCCACCACCTGGGCGGTGACGCCGTGCTGATACCGAACGGCGTGACTATCTCCCGGTTCGAAAAGGCCGAGCCGCTGGCTGGCTGGCCGGGTGAGGGCGGCGCGATCGGGTTCCTCGGCCGGATCGATGAGCCGCGCAAGGGCCTGTCCGTGCTGCTGCGGGCGTTCTGCCTGATCGGCGCCGAGCGACCGGGACTCAGGCTGCTGATCGCCGGGCCCGGTGACACCGGCGAGGTCGCCGCCAGGGTTCCAGCCTCGCTCAGGGACAGGGTCGTGCTGCTCGGCCAGGTCAGCGAGGCCGTGAAGGTACAGGTCTATCACTCGGTCGACGTGTTCTGCGCGCCGAATACCGGCGGCGAGAGCTTCGGCATCGTGCTGGCTGAGGCGATGGCGGCGGGCGCGCCGATCGTGGCTAGCGACCTGGATGCCTTCCGGCGGGTGCTGCGCGGGGGCCGGGCTGGCGAGCTGTTCGCCAGCGGCGACGCTGCCGACCTGGCGGCTGCGATCGGGCGCCTGCTTGATGATCCGCAGCGCCGCGCGGAGCTGTCTGCCGCCGCATCGGCGGCGGTGCGCGACTACGACTGGACCAAGATCGCCCGTGACGTCGTCAAGGTCTACGAGGCCGTGCTGCCGGCTGGCTCTGCCAAGGCAACAGCAGCGAGCGCGTGATGGGCCTGGTCGTCTTCCTGATCGTCGTCGCCGTGGTGGCGATTATCGGCGTCTACGTCTCGTGGCGAGCCGGCCGGCTTGACCGGCTGCACACCAGGGTCGAGACCGCACGCGCCGCCCTTGACGCCGCCCTGGTCAGGCGAAGCTCGGTGGCGCTGGAGATCGCGTCGTCCGGACTGGTTGACCCGGCGGCCAGCCTGCTGCTCGCCGACCTGGCGCATGATGCGAGGTCGGCAACCTCTGGGCGGGAGCTGGCCGAGAGCGACCTGACCAGGGCATTGCGAACCGTCTTCAGCGGGCCGGACTTCCGCGACTCGGTCGAGCCTGACCGGGGCGCCGACGAGATGGTCGCGGAGCTGGAGTCGACGGCGCAGCAGGTCTTCATCGCCAGGAAGTTCTACAACGACGCCGTAGCCGTGACGATTGCCGCTCGCCGCCGCCCGCTGGCGCGCACGCTACGGCTGGCGGGCGGTGCCCCCCTGCCGGAGTTCTTCGAGATCGACGACGCCCTTGCGCCCAGCGGCATGGGCGAACAGGGTACGGATATGCCACACCTCGCGGGCTGATCGAAACTCCGGCACCGCCTACCATGGGGGTATCAAAGCGGTGCTACTACGTAAGGAACTCCCGTGTCAGTCGATGGCTCTACCGACAATCCCGACACCATGGCCGCGACGGCCGTACCGGTGACCGGTACCCAGCGGGTCAAGCGGGGCATGGCGGACATGCTCAAAGGCGGCGTGATCATGGATGTGGTCACCCCCGAGCAAGCGAAGATCGCCGAAGACGCCGGTGCAGTGGCGGTCATGGCGCTGGAGCGGGTGCCCGCCGACATCAGGGCGCAGGGCGGTGTCGCGCGGATGAGTGACCCCGACATGATCGACGGGATCATCGCGGCAGTCTCGATCCCCGTGATGGCCAAATGTCGGATCGGCCACTTTGCCGAGGCGCAGGTGCTCCAGGCCATCGGCGTGGACTACATCGACGAATCCGAGGTACTCACCCCGGCCGACGAGGCGCACCACGTCGACAAGTGGGCCTTCACGGTGCCGTTCGTGTGCGGCGCGACGAACCTGGGCGAGGCGCTGCGCAGGATTGCCGAGGGTGCCGCGATGATCAGGTCGAAGGGGGAGGCAGGAACGGGCAACGTGGTCGAGGCGACCAGGCACATGCGCAGCATCAGGGCCGATATCCGCAAGCTGGCCGGCCTGCCGCCGGAGGAGCTTTACGCGGCGGCCAAGGACCTGCAGGCCCCCTACGAGCTCGTGGCCGAGGTCGCCGCGGCCGGCAAGCTGCCCGTCGTGCTGTTCACCGCCGGCGGACTGGCCACCCCCGCGGACGCCGCCATGATGATGCAGCTCGGCGCTGACGGCGTTTTCGTCGGCTCAGGAATCTTCAAGTCGGGCGACCCCGCCGCGCGTGCTGCCGCGATCGTCAAGGCCACCACGTTCCACGACGACCCCGACGTGATCGCCAAGGTTTCGCGCGGGCTGGGTGAGCCGATGGTGGGCCTGAACGTTAATACGCTGCCGCCTGAGCAGCGTTACGCGGGCCGCGGCTGGTAGCGGTCGCGGCCGCCTAGTACCGCGGCGACGACCTCCGCCGTGCCGGTGAGGTCGGCCAGCACGGCGCTGGCTCCGGCTGCCTCAAGCTCGCCAGCCGCGAACTGGCCGGTTGCTACCCCGACGGCCCTCGCCCCGGTTGCCAGCGCGGCCGCGACGTCGAGCGGCGTGTCCCCGACCAGCACGGTGGCCTTGCCACCGAAGTCAGCGGCATAGGCAGCCGCGGCCCGGCTCCTGGCCAGGGGTACGAGCTCAGACCTGACCTCGTGCTCGTTCCCGTACGCGCCGACTTCGAGGTCGAGATGCCTGGTCAGGCCGAGGGGCGTCAGCTTGACCTCGGCGACCTGCCTGACATTCCCGGTGAGCACGGACTGCACGACGCCTGGCACGCCAGCCAGCGCGCTGAGCGCGGCGTGCGCGCCAGGCAGCGCCTTCGCCGTGTCGGCAACCATGCCAGCCACTCCTGAAGCGAGGCTCGCCAGGGCCGCCTCGAAGGCTCGCACCTGCTCATCCGGATCGGGCACGCCGGCCAGCTCAAGCACGTCGAGCGCGATCGCGTGGTCGGTGCGGCCCGCCATGCTGGCCGCCGCCGCCGCAGCCGGGAGTTCTGTGCCGTAAAGCTGGGTGAACGCGGCATCGTAGAGGTGCCGGCCCACTCCGTGGGCATCCACGAGGGTGTAGTCGACATCCCAGAGCACCAGAAAGCTGGACACGCCCAGGGAGATTACCAGCGCCACCCCGGGCGCCCGGCCGGCCCGGGACTAGACTCGCGAAGATGCCAGGCCGGATCCGCGATGACGACATCGAGCTCATCCGTTCCCGCTCACCTATCGCGGAAGTAGTCGGGGAATACCTGCAGCTGCGAAGCGCGGGCGGCGGCTCGCTCAAGGGACTCTGCCCGTTCCACGAGGAGAAGACGCCATCCTTCAATGTCACTCCGGCCCGGGGCCTGTGGTACTGCTTCTCCTGCGCCGAAGGTGGCGACGTCATCGCCTTTGTGCGCAAGATCGACAGCCTCGGGTTCACCGAGGCCGTCGAACGGCTGGCAGCCAGGGCCGGAGTCGAGCTTCGTTACGAGCAGGGCGGCCACGTTCCCGGGCAGGAGCAGTCCCGGCGGCGCAGGCTGATCGAGGCGCACCGGGCTGCTGCTGATTTCTATGCGGCACAAATTCTCACCCCTGCTGCCCGTCCGGCCAGGGAGTTCCTATCCTCCCGCGGATTCGAGATGCCCGACGCGCAGCGATTCGGTGTCGGCTACGCCCCCGACGACTGGGAGATGACCACCAGGCACCTGCGGGGCCTGGGCTTCACCGAGGAGGAACTGCTGACCGGGGGACTGGCGGGCCGCGGACGGCATGGCGTGACCGACAAGTTCCGCGGCCGGCTGATCTGGCCGATCAAGGACCTGGCCGGCGACGTCCTCGCCTTCGGGGCCCGCAAGCTTGCCGCCGAGGACAACGGCCCGAAGTACCTCAACACGCCGGAGACCCCGATCTTCAAAAAGAGCTCCGTGCTCTACGGCGCTGACCTGGCCAAGCGCGACATCGCCCACCGCAGGCAGGCCGTGATCGTGGAGGGATATACCGATGTGATGGCTTGTCACCTGGCCGGGGTGACCACAGCGGTCGCGACCAGCGGAACCTCATTCGGCGAGGGCCACATCGCGATCCTGCGGCGGCTGCTGATGGACGACAGCCAGCTCAGGGGCGAGGTCGTCTTCACCTTCGACGGTGATGAGGCGGGTCGGCGGGCCGCGTTGCGGGCGTTCGGGATGGAGGAGCGATTCGTCACCCAGACCTTCGTTGCCGTGCAACCGGACGGGCTGGATCCCTGCGACGTGCGGCTGAAGGAAGGCGACGCCGCGGTCAGAGACCTTGTGGCGAGGAGGCTACCGCTGTACGAGTTCGCGGTCCGCGCCGCGCTAGGCGATTACGACCTAGAGTCCGCCGAAGGCAGGATCGGCGCGCTCGACGCCGCTGCGCGGATCGTCGCCAAGATCAAGGATCACGCGCTCCGCAAGGTCTACGCGATCAAGGTGGACCGGTGGCTCGGGCTCATGGACGAGGACCTAGTGCTGAAACGGATCGCCGAGCACATCCCGGGCAGGCATGGTGGCGACTCGGCGAGGAGGCGGCCGCCCGGTCGGGAATCCGGTCAGGTACTGGGCCACCAGGCAGCGCTAGCCGGCTACGACCCAGGGGACCCCGTCATCAACCTGGAGCGCCAGGTGCTGAAACTGGCCATCCAGCGGCCCGCGTTGCTAGGGCCCGCTTTCGACAGCATGGGGCCCGACGCGTTCACGGCCCTGCAGCACCGCGCGGTACGCGAGCTGATCGCCGGCTGCGGCGGCGTCGCCACGGCCGGCCAGGTACGCGAGTGGATTGACCGGCTGCTCGGCGCGGCCCCGAACGATACCGCCCGCATGTTCCTGACCCGGCTGGCCGTGGAGTCGGTTGAGGCGCCAGGAGCCGATGCCGAGCCTGATGCCAGGTTCGCCGACGACGTGCTGACCAAGATTGAGGAACTGGCCGTGTCCCGGCAGATCGTCGCGGTAAAGGCCAGGCTGCAGCGAATGAACCCGGTCGAGCAGGCTGATTACAACCGGATGTTCGGCGATCTCGTCGCACTCGAGCAGCGGCGCAAGACGTTGCTGGAGCGAGGCGGCGGCGCCTGAACATAACTACTTACCTGAACTGAAGCCCCGCCAAACTTGCCATCCGGTGACAATTTTCGCTCCCTCCGCCGCAGGCTAACTGTCGCACACTGTTGTGCATGACTCCTGTGCTCGCGGCATCCGCTGACCAGGTCACCGAGCTAGTCTCGCGAGCGCGGGAGAACGGCACCGTGGCCTTGGCCGATCTCAACGCGGCGTTCGACCGCTGCGAGCTGATGCCAGAGGTCGTCGAAGATGTCATGCGCATGCTGGCCGAAGACGGCGTCGAGATCGTCGACTCTGGCTCGGACGACACCGAGGAGACCCGCCGCGCCGATGACCCTGACCGGCTCCGCAGGTCAGGAACATCGGACCTGGTCAGGATCTATCTCCGCGAGATCGGCAAGGTGCCGCTGCTGACCGCCCACGATGAGGTAGAGCTCGCCAAGGCGATCGAGGCCGGCCTATTCGCCCAGGAAATGCTGCACGGCGGCTGCAAAGTGGTCGGAGCGGGCGCGAACGGCGCAGAGCTCGCCATGATCGCCGATCAGGGCGACCGGGCCAGGCAGCGGCTGATCGAGGCCAATCTCCGGCTCGTGGTCTCCATCGCCAAGCGGTACATCGGCCGCGGCCTGGTCTTCCTCGACCTGATCCAGGAGGGCAATCTCGGCCTGATCAGGGCCGTGGAGAAGTTCGACTACACCAAGGGCTACAAGTTCTCGACGTACGCCACCTGGTGGATCAGGCAGGCGATCACCAGGGCGATCGCCGATCAGGCGCGGACGATCAGGGTTCCCGTGCACATGGTCGAGACCATCAACAAGATGGCAAGAATCCAGCGCCAGTTGCACCAGGATCTCGGTCGCGAACCCGTGCCTGCCGAAGTGGCCGCCGAGATGGGCATCCCCGCCGACCGGGTCGCCGAGATCCAGCGAATCGCGCAGGAGCCTGTCTCGCTCCAGGCGCCGATCGGCGAGGAAGACTCCGACCTCGGCGACTTCATCGAGGACGCCGATGCGGTCGTGCCCATGGAAGCAGCGGCGTTCATGATGCTGCAAGATCAGCTCGAGCAGGTGCTTGACACTCTCACGCCGCGTGAACAGCGCATCATCCAACTGCGGTTCGGCCTGATCGACGGCCATCCGCGGACGCTGGAAGAGGTCGGCAGGGACTTCGGGGTGACGCGGGAGCGGATCAGGCAGATCGAGTCAAAGACCCTCGTCAAGCTCCGCCACCCAGGCCGTGCGGCAATGTTGCGCGAGTACCTGGCCTGAGTACTGGCCTGCGGCCCAGGGAGCCGGCCGGCTAGGTGAGGTCGTGCTCGCCGAAGCTGCCGTCAACCGGAACGAAAGGGGCGGTTGTCGTCACTTCCCGTCTGTGGCATCGCGCCGTTGCCGGAAACACTGGACGGTGACGAGCTGGTCCCGCTCTTCGAGCCAGTTCTGCCTGGTGCGTTAGTCCGATTAGCGACCTTCGATGCCCCCTTGCGCATGCCGGTGGCTGCCTTGTCCTTCGCCGTCTTGGCCGTAGCCGTGGCCTGTGCCTGCAGTGCTCCAGCAGTCTGTTGCATGGCCGGGCTCTCGGCGGCCTTGCGGGCAAGCTGCTTCAGCTGGTCGTATCGCTCGCGGCCTGCTTGTGCGCCGAGAACGTAGCCGATGGTCAGGCCGCTAAGGAAGCTGATTCGATAAAAGCGCATCTGGGCCTCTCCCCAAGGTCAGGTCGCGGCCGGCAGGGCCCCCGTCGGCCTGCGTACGTCACGCGCCGCTCTGACCCCCTTGTACATGCCCGATACGAAGATCGTTATGCGCGCGCAACCGCCCGCGGGCACCGTCCGCCGCGCGCATCCGCGCAGGTGCGCTAACCTTATGCCGGCGGCGAAAACCACCCGGGATCGCTGATCCCGGCGCGCGGTCACCGTCCGATCCCGCGTAGCTCAATTGGCAGAGCGTCCGGCTGTTAACCGGCAGGTTATAGGTTCGAGTCCTATCGCGGGAGCCACGTCTAGGCCGCTGACCTGTGTAAACGGCTCCGCGGAGCGGGCTTGGGCCAGTCGCGGGCGGGCCGCTGTCGCGCCTGGCGCTAGCTGCGCCAGAGCGCCCGCATCAGGCTGCGGGTGACCGACCGGCGGATGAGCCGCCGCGGCAACCTGCCGCGCCGCAGCGCCTGGTAGTCACCGATCGTGCGCTGGCCGATGTACACCGAGCGGTGCAGCTCCTCCCGCTTGCTGCGGTGCCCGCAGCTCGGGCAGGTGTGGTGAACGGTC
>Ga0207646_10003959_pt1 | contig 16429 bp, 11 predicted proteins | sample KBSK5502metaG_FD_184343 | JGI IMG/M metagenome (GOLD analysis project Ga0207646, IMG submission 184343) | Corn, switchgrass and miscanthus rhizosphere microbial communities from Kellogg Biological Station, Michigan, USA - KBS K5-50-2 metaG... | ecosystem: Host-associated > Plants > Roots >... | reverse complement strand
GCGTACTGGTCCTGGCTGCGAAGCGTAGATATCGAGGCCGAGACGGCGCCGTAAGATAGAAATGCGGTAAATTGATCCCTGATTGTCGCTATGCGCCAAGGACCGAAGCCATCCGGGTCCAACCTCGCGACTTCGAAGCCCGGTTCGGCCTTGATTCGTTCGTCGAAGGCGAAGAAATCCAGTCCAATCACGATCCGCTTCAGCCCCGATTGCGCGTGCGCGTATCGGACGTAATAATAAATCTCCTGGATCCTCGCGCTCGGGATCGCGGCGTTGAAGACGGGTCGGGCTGCGAGGGGCCACCCCGCGTGGTCGGCGTCGAGCCCAACGTCAGCCCGCGAGCTGCCGAGTATCAGACCTTTTGGCTTTACGCGGCGGATGTAATGGGCCTTGACCAGTCGCGCATTGCTGAACAGGTGCGGCTTCGACGCATTGAACCCCTCGATCTCCACAAGCCCGATCATGCCGAATGGATCGACAACCACGGTGAGCGCGAGCACGGCGGTCGCAGCCGTAACGACGACGCCAGCGAATATGGCGAGGAATACCCGGTAGCGTCGATTCCCGCGTGGCGCAGGAAGGCGACGCTCACCCTGCATCGGTTACCTTCGAAGGGCTATGTTGGATCACGGAGTCTGACGATTGCCGGAATATGCCATAGCATTGCCATTCGAGCGCGGCGCCCCGGCATGGCGGTGGGGAATGATACTGGAAAGCATGATCCACGACTGTCGTCCACATGAATCGGCGCGCGAAATTCCGGCAGGTCTCTGGGTCAAAGCGAAGCTGTGTGAACGACTGAGCCTCGACCGGCGCATACTCTCGCGTGCTATCGATCGCGTTGGTTATCTGCGAACAGCGAACTTTTCGCTCTTTCGTCTACGTCTCGATGCCGAAGCCCAGATGAAATCAGGAAGGAGCCGAGTTTGACAAGGAAACAGCTCGCATGGGGTACCGTTATTCTGGCTGTTTTGGCAGCAGCGGTTCTTGCGGCGAGAGAGCTTGCTTGGACCGATGCCTATTGGCTGTGGCGGTCGAGGGGCTCCTTTTCCGAGTATCCGATTCCCTTCAAGGCGACGCAGCTCCTGATGGACATCGGCGTCGTCGATGCGAATGGCGACGATTGGCTGGACGTCTTCACCAGCAACCACAACTACCGCCAGGATCTGTTGATCGCAGACGGCAAAGGCGGATATCGGGATATGTTGTCGGAGTGGGGCCTGGACCAGAACCTGGAATTTCCCGGATTCGAGATAGCGCTGACCCAGCCCGAAGTCGTCAATCCAGGCCTCTACATGTATTGGAAGGAAAGAAGGATCTTCACTGTCCGTACGCACGAGATCAAGGACTTCGGGCAGCTCCACATCAAGCTTCAGAGCTATACGACCTTCAACAGCTACAAAGGCACGGGGTTCGCGGTCAAGCCTCCCGTGACCCTGACAAGTGGCAATCACCAGATGCCCGAGCAGGCGATCGAGATGACCACCGAGGGCGACGGCGAGCTCGACATGGAAATCGAGACCCCGGGGACGCCGATCGCAGTCCAATTGGATGGGACCGTGCCGCTGACATCGGTGTATATCGGTCGCCAGAAAGTTTCGCCTCGCTCGAAGCAGTTCGAGCTGACGTTTCAGGACCGGCACGGCATGGCCTGGGCCGATTACAACGACGACGGGCTGATGGACATATTCATCTCGCGCGGGGCCCTTGCCGGCCAGCTACTCTTGCTGCCCCAAAGCGTTTCGAGCGGGATCCAGGACGAATTGATCGTCAGCACGGCTCCTGGGCAGTACAAAAACATCGTGCGCGACGTCGGCATCGACAAGCGGGGTTGTTCGGGGAGGAAGGTCAACTGGGTCGACTTCGATCGCGACGGTCTCCTGGACCTCTTCATCGACTGCCAGGATCGGGGCAATGTCTTCGCCCAAGAAGGCTACCCCAAGCAACTCTACCGTCAGACTCCTGACAAGCGGTTCGTCGACGTCGCCGCTGAAGTGGGTCTCGGTCTCCCCGATCATGAGATCATCGATTTCGTCTGGTTCGACGCAGACAATGACGGATACATCGACCTGCTGACTTCGGAGGACACCGGCTTTTACCTCTATCGCAACCACGGCGGCAAGTTCTTCTCCCGTGAGTTCATCGGCCGCACGAAGTTCGTTCGAGCGGACAATCCCAAGTTAAAGGGAATCGCCAATGAGTACTGGTTTGTCGACGGCAAGCTGGTTGTTGCCGACTTTCGTGGCAATGGAAGGCTCGACGTATTCTCCGCCTCCAAGACAGGCAACGCGCTGCTGCTCAATGACGGCAGCGGGCGATTTTCGATTGTCGACCCTGCTACGATAGGCTTGCCTGAGGAGAGCGCGACCGCGAGTTGGGTCGACTTCGACAACGACGGACTACCGGATCTGTATGCAGTGCCTCAGGGATTGTTCCGGCAGCGGCGCGATCACACGTTCGAGCCTACCGGACTGCTGACCTTGCCGCCGCATAAGTACATGGCCGCGATTGCCAACTGGGCCGACTTCGACAACGACGGCCGGCGTGATCTATTGCTGGCTACGCTGGAGAATTTCTCGCAGTGGCGATGGTGGGAGAAGCTGCGCAAGAACTCCGAGGACCGGTTTGCGTGGAACCTCGCTGCCTACCGCAACGTTGTCGACAACGGAAATCACTGGCTGGAGCTGAGGCTCGCCGGAAAACCGGGCAATCCACAGGCCATCGGCGCACGCGTCACCTTAGAGACCCCGGACGGTCAGCAGCTACAGCAAGTTGGTCTCAACGACGGTGCGTTCTTTTCGCAAGGCCATTACCGACTTTACTTCGGGCTTGGATCTCACGCGCGTGCGGACACGATCAGGATTCGCTGGCCCGACGGGCAGCTGCAGGAATTGAAGGGCGTGGAGGGAGACAGGCTGCAGGTGATCAAGCAGGAGAACGGCGAGAAGTGATCCCGCTGCCGAAGTGAAACGGAAGGTTCCATCGGAGATATGGAACGAATACTTCAAGTTCAGTATCTTCAGTATCATTAGAAACCCGTGCGCGCGCCGATGCGGGAACGACCGTGCGGTGACCACTTCTCACTCTCTGGCAGAAAGATTATGCACACACGCATTGTCGTTCGAAGGCTCGTCGCGCTCGCGTTGTTAATCCCGCCTATCCTTGTCCCGTCATTAGCGGAGGCGGGTTATCGCGAAGACATGGGCGTCACCTCGGTCGAGATCGCACAGTTGCCGACGTTCTGCTGGGCGCAGTTCGATGTCCCCGACGCACGGGGGGACGAATTCAAGATCCGGGACTGCGGTGTCGCCGTGAACCACTACTGTCCCGCGCTCATTGCTCTTATGCGCGGCAAGCGCTCGGCGGCCAGGGTCGAACAGCTGCGGCTCATCCGGATGGCCGATGCCGACGTCGCCTATACGGAGAGAGGGATCGCGGCTTCTCCGAGATGCCCGATTCGCGAACACGTCGACGCTACCCGAGCGGAAGTAAACCGCCTCCTGCGCATGTACGGGAGCAAACCTGCGGCGGCGAAGTGACTTCGCCGCCGAGGATCCACGAGTGTAAAAGACGAGCGAACGTCCACGCGCCACCCGCGCCTGGATTAAGAGAGTTTCCACGTCGCGAGCCGGCCCTGCTCGTCCAAGCGGTCGAGGATTTCTCCAAGGGGTGCGAACCTGAAACTCCCAAGGAGACGCGGCACCTTTTTTCGGAGTGCATCCAGACGCGCGTAATGCAACACGCGTGCGGCAAACGGCATGGGAAGCCGCGGCTTATCAGGGTCGAATTCCGGCGGATGAATATAGACGAGGGCTGATCGACCGCTACGCGAGTAGCGCCGCAAAGCCCAGTGAACGAAGCGATGCGGAAGCAGGCGCAAATAGATTCCCCCGGCGAAGGGAACGTTGCGCAAGGGGAAGCGCAGAACCGACGGCGGAAACTCCATCAAGTAATGGCCGCCCGGCGTGGAAAGCCGGAAAGGTTCACGCGGTGCGTCAGGTATCCCGTACAGGCTCGTGGTCGTGGGGTAGATGCTCGAGTCATACGAAAGCCCCTCTTCGGCGATAATGTCCAGCGCCCACGCGCACTTTCGCGTAATCGACCAGTATGCCGCGCGATACCCTCGGATCGGCTGGTCCGTCTGGGAGCGGAGCACGTTTAGCGCACGACGCAAATCGGCGCGAAATTCAGCAGGGGTCTGGGTGTAGACCAGGCGATGGGTGTAGCCGTGGCAGGCAATCTCGTGCCCGGCTGCAGCAATCCTGGACACGAGGTCCGGATGCATCTCGGCTACATGGCCCAGGAAAAAGAAAGTCGCTCGAGCGCCTCCCGCGGCGAGTACGTCGAGCAGCTTTTCGGTCGAAGGCACAACCCGGTCTTCATACCGCGGCCAGTCCGCGGGTTCTATTTCGAGAATGGAGTGGTACCAGTCCTCAACGTCTACGGTGAGGGCGTTTGGCAGTCCGATCGCGTGCTTGTCCACCGGATTCCTCTTGGATTCCCGCCCTAGACAAGTTCCCCTGGTCTGGAGATGCGGTCGATCACGTACTTGGATCGCCTGATCTTGTGCGTGGCTTTCCAAAGGCGCCAGAGGTTTTTCAGCGTGCTCGGCACACGCTTCACAATGTTGATCGGAGCAGGGCGAAGCTCCTCGATTTCCAAGGGTATCTCGCACATGCGAAGGTCCGTGCGCTCCATGCGGATGACGAGCTCGGTTGCGAAAATGTCGCGTTCGGTCTCACAGGACGCCGCAATAGGTTTGGCGGATTCAGCCCGAAAGGCCTTTATGCCGTGTGTGTCGGTGCCTTTGAACCTGAAGAAGATCCGGAGGAAAGTGTTGAAGCCCCAGGTAATGAAGCGTCGAACCCAGGGCCGTCGATCGCGCGAGCCCGGCGCCCGCTTCGATCCGATGACCGCGTCGTACTTCTTGAGCATTACGTGGGCGATTTCGACGAACGGGATATCGTAGAAGTCGATCTCGAAGCACACGATGTTTTCGCCGCGGGCATCCTCGATCCCGGCCCGGAGGGCTCCGCCGTAGTTCGGCTCGTGATAACGAAGTAACCGAACCGTCGGCAGCTCTTTGCAGAGGTTCTCAGCGATCTCTACGGTTCGATCCCTGCTTCCGTTCTCGCACAGCACCAACTCGTATCGAAGGCGACTCGCTTCACACCCTTGAACGAGATCGCGGACAGCGTGCTCGAGGATGGCTTCCTCGTTGTAAACAGGTATGAGAATCGAGATTTGGACAAGCGATGCCTTGCTTGCCTCTGGAGCGACCGCAGAATACTGATCGCTAGTCGGCATCGATCGCTTTCCATGCTCTCGCGGCTCTTCGTGCTCTGGCATCTGGTTTTTCCGGACCGGTTGGGCTTACCACGTTCTATGGGGCGTCAGCAAGTCACGCGCGAAATTTGAGATCGTGTCCCAACCTTACCTATTTGAGCTCTGCACTTGGTACCGTTGCATCTTCATTCGCGCCGACCAGGCGACGCGCAACAGTTCGACCGTGGATAATGGCGTCCTCCATCGACGAATATTCCCATCGTCCGAAGCGACCTGTAGAGCATATGTCGTGGCGCTCGAGATATTGGTGGATTGTTTGCGTCGCCTCGGCGTGACACGCGTCGAAAGTAACATACGCGCAGGGAATCTCGAGCAGCCACTCCGCGGCGATGTCGCGGTCATCACGCAGCCAGCCCATGGCCTTCAATCCCGCTATGGCGCCTGCTCGAGCCTTTTGGCGATCCAAGGGGCGTTGAGCGTTATAACTTGTTTCGACCCAGACGCTGCTGTGGCCTGCTGGCGCCATCGCACGCGCTGCGTTCGAAAAACAACCGGCGCGGTAAAAGCTGTACTGTCTTTCGGGAACGTAGGCCCAATGGCGACCTTCCGTGCGATCCACGCGAAGGCCGAGATTGACGGCGAAAACGGACGACCACTTCAACTTGGCGCATGCCTCTCGCACGTCCTCTTGCACCGGATTCAATCGAGCGCATAGCTGCGGCAGCGGTATCGTGCTGACGAGTGTCTCGTAGGGAATTGTCTCTCCACTCGCGAATTTAACGCGGTGCCTGCGGGTGTCGATCTCAACGGCATCATGGCCGCAGTGGATATGCCCGGCGCGGCGCGCAAGCTCCTTCGCGAAGGTCTCGATCCCTCCTTCAACGGGATAGCGAAACGTAGCGTTGTAACCGACGTTAGCCGTCTTGTCGGTCAACGCGCCTTCAAGAACAGCATCGATCGGCGCTGGTGGGACGAAGCGCCCCATCCAAGTCGCAGTCATGTATCTCGGATGGATACCCCAAAGCTTATCGTTGTAGGGAATCATGAAATGCTTTGCGATCCCCGAACCGAAATTCTCGTAAATCCATTGTTCGAAGCTGTATTGGGGCTTGGGCAACTCCGGCTCGTCCAAGGGTTCGTTGGGCAGCTCGACCTTTTCATACCTCGCCCGTATGTAACCCAGAATGCATTCCTTGACGATGTCGACCGGGAGCCCATACGTATTCGTCTGAAACGGGTAGTGCGTGTACACGCCGTGCGAGAATATCCATGAGCTGCGACGAACCTCGGGAAGGCGCTCCCCCAGCCAATCGGAAACCAGACGCTGAATGGCCGGGTCGCGCAAGTGCAGAAAGTGCCCGGTGTGGTCGAAGGTATAGGGGCCGATTCGGTGCGATCGTGCGAGCCCGCAGGGGCGTGCCTGACGCTCATACAAGCCGAAATTGTCGTGGCCGGCCTCCCGCAGATGGTACGCGGCGCTCAGCCCCGCAAGCCCTGCCCCTAGAATCACTATCACAACGCCGCCTTTTCTTTCCCTGATGGCCGCTTCAAGGTTGCCGCGAGATCTCGCGAAGCCGCAGTATTGCCGCTCTTGCGTATCTCTGCAAACGTCAGGCGGCTCTGTGCCAGACAGACGAGTCCGACGATTGTGATCGGGAAGAAAAAGGCAGCGTGTACCAGCAACGAATATGCTACGGCAGTTTCGCGGTCGATACCGAATACGCTTAAGGCTTGAATGCACGCGATTTGAACTGAACCAATGAAACCAGGCGCCTGAGGAATCATGCATGCGATATTCACGGCAACCATCACGAATAGCGCACCGTGGATCGGCACTCGATGTTCAAGCCCCAGAGCGTAGATGACAGAGAGGTAAATGCACGCCTCGAAAGTCCAGCGCAAGAAGGTGAATAGCAGGGCGAGCAGGACCGTCGGGTAATGGTTCTTTAGATCAAGGCCGACGACAAAATTACGGAACTGGCTCTTCAGCCGCACGGCCATGCCAGGAAGAAAAGGTCCGACAACCAAATCGATGACGCGAATCACCAACTCTATCTTTGCAGCGACGAGAGCGAGGGCCACGGCCAGGAGGAATAACACCGCCGCGACGAGCGCGCCGCTCTCCTTCACCCAAGGCGGAAATGGAAAGTAGAGCGATATGACTGCCAGAATCAGGAGCAAGGTCAGGCCATCGAAGATGCGCTCGATAACGATTGTGGCGAGCGCAGCGCTCTTGCTGACGTTCTCACGCCGTCCGACTACGTAGGCGCGCGCGAACTCCCCGACTCGTGCGGGCAAGAGATTATTGGCCATGTAGCCAATCGCGACTGGTGTGAAGAGCCGCCGACCACTTAGATGCTCCACCGGCACGAGCAGAAATTTCCAACCGAAGGCTCGGACAACGAAACCGCCGAGACCGACAATTGCGCCCAGAAATACGATCGTTCCGTTTGCACCGAGGAGGGCGCGCATGGTCTCTGACCAATCCACATCATGAAAGGCCAGGAAGACAAATAAGAGACTGACGGCGAAGGCGGCGATGATGCCCAGCCGGCGAAGCGAGCGCCCTACCATGTCATTCCTCTCTCCAGGTCATTCGCACTCGCGGCGCCAAGCCGTTTCCAGGTCGATCGCCGAACGTTGGATCGGATCCGACCGCATCACCACTCAGCCAGCGCGCGAGCGAATTTGAATTCAAGCAAGATGCGGGCCAGACGCCCCAGGACGATGGCTGGCGTGCACTCCGACATCGCGGGAGGTCCGTTTCCTCGCAGCTATCTTCGAAGTGCGATCGATCGGATCTCATGGAGACATCGCTTGATGTGGTGCGTCGCCTGACGGGGAGCCATTTTCTTGTCACTTTCTACCTATTTCCGAGGAATCACTTGGGAAACAGTGGAGAGGGCTGATCCGCGGCTCCCTGCGATTGTCGCGCAAGCTGCTCGTTCGACAAGACCACTACGCCGACTCCGTCCACAACAGCGACGCTGTCCGGGTGCGGCCACGGCAAGTGCACCGCCGCATATTCGGAGGCCTTTGGCACCGCTTCCGGCGGTAGCACGACAAGATCGTCCCTCATGAGTTTGGCGAGATAGCCGACAAGGTTCGCACCGATGTACGGCGTCGCAACCCCCGTTGCGGGCTTGAATGGATACGTTGGCTGCATCCGCAACTCGCCGATGAACACGATCCGTTTGCCGTCCCATTGCTGATTTGGTATTGCTCGAACGCGCGCGAGAATCTGGGTCAGGGTCGTATATTGGGCCAGCGTATTGAGATAGTTCACGGTCGAGATCCAGTTCGCCTGAATCAAGTAGCCCCCGAGGAGAACAACGGAAAGGACCGCCGACAGGTTTCTCGTGAGGACATTTCCTCCTCGCGTGAGGATCATGACGAACCCGGCGACAGTCACCGCGTAGGCTGTCAATGTCAAATTGTGAAAGTTGCCCAGCGGATGCAGCAGCTGCAGCAAACGCGGTGTGAACAGGGCCGCTGCCAAGAAGAGCACTGCAACGGCCTTCTTCGAAATTCCATCCGGCAACCAGACACAAACAACTCCTGCACCGAGGAAAAGCACGAGCTGCAACTTCTTCAGGTAGTCCGGGAAATAGGCCTCTGGCCAAAAGAAGAATGCTCGCGTTCCAACCAGCACCTTCGAGAGACCACCGAGGATGTCTGCACGGCCTTCCAGATTGAACGCCGCATCAGCGCTTTGATAGGAATCGAACTGGACGCCCCAAGACTTGACAATCGCAACGTACAGCACGCCCCCTGCGGCGACAGCAAGGACCGCGGCGATGGTCGCTTTCCCCAATTCTTGAACATGCAACCTCCCGGACCGGCTGTCAAATAGAATCCTGGTCAGGAGCCACACCACAAAAATCGTAGCTGCATTCGCAATTACACTTTGGTAGATCAAGAACGCGCCGACATAGAGCAGCGCGGCGAATGCGAGACGGAGTCTGGTTGTTCCGATCGAAAGAGCGACTGCGGCGGCCGATAGAAAATGCGCTATTGAGTACGGAACGATTACTGCGTTGTATGAATTTACCTGCGCCATATATGGAAATACGCAGAGCACGGATGCCACAAGTACGATATCCAGAGTCCTCGTCAATCCCCAAACTCGCGCAACGAGCAGGCCGTAGAGTGTCATTACGGTGATGCCCTCTGCCACCTGCAGAAACGGCATGATGTGGGCACCCTGCGTATACAGATGTATCCAGCCCAGGGCGAAGCGGCCAATGTAATGCCCAAGAATGTCATCCTCGAGAAAAATCTCCCAAAGATCGTCATGATCGATGGTCAGATTCGTCATCTCGAACCCGAATGCAAGCAGATTTACGAGCAGAACAACATAAAACGCGCGCTTGTAGGCGGTATCGACTCTGCTCCACCAGCCCGCGAGCACTTGCTCCAGTGGAGTCTTAGCTAGCGTCAACATATGAACGAGCTTCAGCAATCGCTTGTGGAGGAATACCCAGGACGTGACGGTGGGGCAAGTACTGGGTATGAAAGCGCGCGTAAACCAATTCGTGCGCGCCGGCGCTCGGCGCATCATCGGTTACTGCGCGCGAGCAAGAATAGAAGCCGGGCATTACAGACGCCGCCGATTCGCGCGGCCCGCAGCCTGAAGGTAGTGAGGTCGCACCCGTCCTCGGCTCTACTATGCTATCCGCATGAAAGTCGGAATGCAGGAGACGCTGCGCGTGTTTCAGAGGCATTGTCTGTCGAAGATTCCACGGCCCCGGGTCCTTTCCAACGCTCGTCGGAACGCGTAGGCACGAAGGTTACCAGAGGTTCGAGACAAGAACATAGCACCGGACCCTGCGCAATCGCCGAGGCAACGCAGAGCGACGCATTTCTGAAAATTTATCTGTGCTTCATAAGCGGTGGTGCACAGGAATAAGTGCAAAAATTGGCCTGGATACTGATGTGAAGAGTGTTTCCGATGTTAGCGCTTAGCGCCCGAACAGCCGCCGAATCCGGCTCGCCCAGTCGGACGTGGCGGAAGCCTGCGCTTCCGGACCCCTGACCACGTAGTTGTGCGCATCGGAACCACTCGACACTTCGATCTGGGCATCGTTGCGGCCGGGCTCGAACCACCAGCGAGTCGTACGATTGGGCCCGACAATCTCGCATCCGACCCGCTTGCCTGACTCGAGCAGCCGGACCCGGTGCACCGAATGCACAGCCCCGGCGGTGGGCAGCAGCACGACGAGAAACATGTCATGTCTCGAATCGCGGGGCGGACTCACCTCGATTCGCCACGCCCCGGGTTCGCCATTGTTCGGGCCTAGCTTTCCGACCAGTTCGCGCAGGGTGCCGTTCTCATCGTAATTTCTGTCGTCGACGAAGAACTCGAACCCGCGGCCACCAATGGCGTTGATCACCGCATCCTTGGGCAACAGAACCTTGCCATCGAGCCTGCCGCCAGCATGTCCGGGACGATCCTGCGGCGCCACAGTAACGCTGAACCCGCCCGGAGCTACCGTAGGCTGATCGATCGTATGCAACAACCAACGCTTCCTGAACGATGCCTGGCTCGCGGTCACCTGGTCGAATACGACCACAACATTCTCGACATGATCGTATCCGAAGATGCGCCAAAAGCGCTCGACGCGTCGCGTGCGCGCCGAGAACGTGCCATCCCCCGACTGGCGGTTGGTGTAGGCCGGCGTGATGTCGGTAGCCGCGACGACCAACCCCCCTTGATCGAACAGCGGCCCCATGGCCGCCGTGTGGTAGATGTCGCGCTTGGCTTCCCATTCGCGGCGGTCCAGCGGAGCGGCCTCAACGCCCCAGCCCGAACCAATCCTGCGTTGTCCCCCGTCGTTGGCAATCGGGCGAGGCTTGTCCTTACCCGGGGCGGGCACCGTATCCTGCGGGTCTGTCACGGTGACGACGTTGTGAGCGATGGTCTGGTACGTGTAATTCATGTGATGGTCCGAGCCGTACGATGGACCGTAAAGACCGCTGTCGATCGCCAGCTCACCGCCCTTGTAGATCGTGAACGCACCTTGGTCGAGATGCATGTGGGACCAGTAGTTGTCGCCGGCCTTGAAGGTGACGTAGGTCGCATCGGGAGACCAGTCGCTGCGCGCAACGACCATCCCGATGCCGTCGAAGAGCCGCACCAGCGGCAGGCGAGCGAACGAGGCGGGATCGTCGAGCCCCCTGTCGGTGAGCGGCCCCCAGGGCCAGCCCGAGGGCGCCTCGTCCCGCGTCGGTGGATGAAGACTGTAAGCGGGCGCATGGCGGAATTCGAGCGCCAGGGGAATGGTGTCCGGTGCGATCCTGTCGAAAAACGAACCGTCGCCCCAGCGAAAGTCGGTGCCATCGGGCCGCTTGCGGTAAACCAGAAAATCCAGAAACCCGCGAATGCCCGGCTCGCTAACGAACAGGTCTTCACCGGTGGCGCTGCGCCACATGGCTGGCAGCTCGTAGATCGCCTGCCCGATCCCGATGCCGACATACTCGCCGCCTTCGTGCCAGCCGCCGTTGTGGCCCATGACCTGGCGCCACACGGGAAGTACGCGATTCTTCCACATGTCGGAGGTGAAACGCATGACGGGATCGCCACGCGCGTCGTCACCGTACAGCGCCAGACTGCACGCCATAAGGGCCTGCAGCGGCGCGTTGTAAAGGAACACGTTATAGGGCGACAGGCGCTCGTTGCGGATGTATTGAATGAGGTAATCGCACCCGTCCGCGAGCTTTCCGCGTAACTGGATGCGCTGCCCATCGCTCCAACGGGAATACAGCCAGTCGTAGGCGACCGCGAGAGGCTTGCCCTGGTCGTGACCGCGCCCGGTGAATTTGAGCTCCATCAGGCGGCGGTGAAGGATGTCGAGATCGACACTGCCCGGCTCGATCAACTCCTGCAGGGCGGCCGCTTCGATTTCGCCCTTGCCGCCAGAAGCCCGGCTGCGCACTTGCTGGAGGAACTCCGGGTTTTGCGTGGCAAGCGTCCTCAATTCAGCGGCGGTTGGACCGGGCAGGCGAGGGTGGACGAATTTGAATCCGGGCAGATTGACGGGTGGCAGTTGCTCCGGAACCGGCAATTGTGGAAGCTTGGTCTCATCGACGAAGTGCTCTTTGCAGTGGACCGTGGTCACCCACCCCATAAGCGCAACGACGCCGATCAGAAGAACGCTCGCAAGGCGAAAACCCGCAATGAGGACGTCAGTCGGATCGAGCTTTTTGCCGTTGAGGAACGATTTCAGGGCTTCCATGGCAAAACGTCGTGAACGCCGCTCTCACCGCCTGAATCCACAGCGACGTTCGGCTGCCGCGCTCGTTACGGAAAATCCAGACTATCAGATTGGCGCGTGGGCTGCAGCGTACAGCCTGCTACACACATCAGCTCAGCCTCGCAGCTTGCGAATCCGGGACGGCTTCCGCGGCTCGAATGAAAACCGGACTAAGATGCGGTACCGACGCTGACTGGAACGGACCACCGATGCCGGCCCACGACGCCTAGCGCATGCCTTCGATTGACGACCAAAACCCCGTCGCGCGGCGATCTGAAGGCCCTGCGGCGCGGGCCGCACCGCGCCATCTGCTGTGGTGGCTGACGCTCGGTTACTCGGCCTTCGTCATCTACGGCAGCCTCGTCCCGCTGCATTTTCGCCCGCGTCCGCTGGGTGAGGCCTGGGAGTACTTCCAGCACATTCCCTATCTCGAGCTCGACGTCGGTTCGCGAGCCGACTGGGTCGCCAACATCCTGCTTTTCGTGCCCTTGGCGTACCTATGGCTTGCGGTGCTGTGGCCGAATCGCGGGCGGATCGCCAAAGCGCTCGTTTCGGGCTTCGTCCTGTTCGGTTGCGTTGCTCTCAGCGTGGCGATTCGAATTCACGCAGATCTTTTTCCACCACGGACCGTCTCGCTCAATGACGTCATCGCCGAGAGCATCGGAGCGGTCATAGGTACCGTGTTGTGGTGGTCAACGGGTCGCCGCGTCATGCGTTGGCTAGCCGGATGGTCCGAGGCGCTCACGCCCACCGGTACGGCGGAGCGTCTTCTCTACGCTTATCTCTTCCTGCTGTTCGGCTACAGCGTCCTGCCTCTGGACCTGACGATCAGCGTTGTCGAGATCTACCACAAGTGGCACGAGGGCAAGGTGCTGCTCGTGCCCTTCAGCGCCGTCTACGAAACCGGCGCCCAGCGCGCGTACGCGTTGCTCGCCGATATTGCGATCTGGATTCCGGCGGCGTTCCTGTGGAAACTTTCGTCGCCCCGCCCGGCCCGCAAGATCGTTCTCTATGTGTTGGCGTGCGCGACGACCATCGAGGTACTTCAGCTGTTCGTCTACTCGCGGGTTACGTCCACCACGGATGTCCTGATGGCGGGTTGCGGGGGCGCGATCGGCGTCGCGCTCGCGCGTTGGCTGCGACCGAGCACGGGTAATCAGGAATCGCCACGATCGACCGACTTCGGCGGTGGTTACTTCGCGCTGCTGTGGATCCTTGCCCTTGCAGGCTGGATGGGTGTGCTGATCGTCGTGTTCTGGTATCCCTTCGACTTCAGCAACGAGTGGGGATTTGTGCATGGGCGGCTGGCGGCGTTGAAGCGGGTTCCGTTCGAAGCGTATTACTACGGCACCGAGTTTCGCGCCGTGACGGAGGTGTTCCACAAGATGGGCTTCTTCTTCCCGCTCGGCGCGCTGCTCGCCGTCGGAGCGGCCGGCATCCGGCGTCGATTCGCGGTCCCAGCCGTCCTGCTGCATGCGGCGAGCGTATTGGTCGTCGCCTGCGCTGCCGCGGGAATCGAGATCGGACAATTGTTTCTTCCCGACAAGATTGCGGACACGACGGACTGGTTCCTCGAGACGTCCGGCGGACTCGTGGGATATTTCTGCCTGCGGATGTTGATCCCGCTCTGGCAAAGCGGGCGTGGCGACGCCATGCCGCGGCAGGTGCCGGACCGCCAGTGATAATGAATTCGACCGTGCCGTCCGCCGCTCCAGCGCGGCCTGGACGGCTCATGGCGTTGGGCATTGCGATGCTGGGGTGGCTCGTTTGCGCCGGCCTGCTGGCCATGTTTGCCCAGGTGCCGACCGTGGGAGAGGCGATCGAAGGACGCGGTATCCGCTTCCACTTGGGTCAACTCCTGGTCCCGCTGCTCGCGGGCATTCTGTGCCAGAGCTCGGCTTCGGTGCTCTCCTCCGGATCGCGCCTGCGCCATGCAACCGGGTTGTGGGCTGCCTGGACCCTGGTCGGCGTCGGGGCGGCCGTCATGGCTTATCAAATGGGCGTGCAGGGCCCTTGGTCGGCATTCGATCTTGTGATGCAGCAAGTCGGTCTCGTGCTCGGCATCGCGTTCGGATGGCTCTGCACTCCAAGCCTTGCTCTCGGATTGGGCAATTGGCTGAGGCCATGGGATGCGATCACCCGGGGCATCATCACCGCCGTCAGCGCCGCGATCATTCTCGTACCGCTCGCGCCCGAGGCGTCACTCTTCGATCTGGCTAACGGGTGGCACATCGACTCATTTGGCGGCTACCTCAAGGCCCTCCCAGGGCAGGTCTACCTGGCATTGAAGCCCCTGATACTGTGGGTGCCGCTGGGAATGCTGTATGCCCTGGCGCAAAAGCAAGTCCAGATCAGGAACTGGATCATCGCCGGAACCCTGGCCTTTCTCATCGTCGGGCTGCCTCTGCTGCGCGGCATACTCAACGTGCAGGACGTGCTGGAGATCCTGAGCGCCTATTGGGGCATCGTGGTTGGGGTTTGGCTGGGAACGCAGGTGCACCGCACTTTGCCGATCCCGGAGCCCGATGGCCAGGCGGCGCCCGCCGTTTCGTCCGAAGCGAACCGAGGCGCAAGCGAGAGTGGGGCCCCGCCCCGCGTGAGCGCTGGTCAGGCAGTGCGCCGCATCGCTGCCGCGCTACTGCTGCTCGGCGTGGGCGCCTGGGCCTTGTTCTTCCCGCGGTGGGGCTTGCTGGTCCTGTGCGGAATCGGGTTCTACGCGCTGCTGTTGTGGCGGTATCGTCACGCCTGGCTGCTTGTCGTGCCAGCAGCGTTGCCGCTATTGAACTTTGCTCCCGGGACGGGGCGCTTTTATTTCGACGAGTTCGATATGCTTATGGTGACCACGGTCGCCATGGCGTTGTGGCACGGCGCCGGCCCCCTGCCGCGTCCGACTATTTCCCGTCCGTTAGGCGTCGCGCTGACGCTGTTCGGGCTTTCAATTGCTGTCAGTCTCGTCATCGGGCTCCTGCCGCTTTCTGCGCTCGATGCCAATGCCTTTACGAATTACTTGAGCCACTACAACAGCCTGCGCATCGCGAAGGGATTCCTGTGGATTCTGCCTCTGCTGGCATTGATGCGCTGGACGCTTCCCGCAGAACCCGGCCTGGTCATGCGCCTGTTCGTCCCGGGGATGTGGCTCGGCCTTGCAGGGGTCGTTGCCGTGGGTCTGTGGGAGCGCTGGCTGTTCGCGAGCCTGCTCGACCTGGCGGTTCCTTATCGCATCACCGCGACGTTCTCCAGCATGCACACCGGCGGAAGCGAGATCGAGACCTACCTCGTCACGGCGATCCCGTTTGTGTGGCTCGCGTTCGGGAGGGAATGGCCTGCCGCCGTTCGACTGGCCGGCCTCGCTCTGCTGGCGCTGGGCGCCTACCTGATGACGCTGACCATTGCCCGCGCGGGCGTACTCGCACTCGGCGTGGCCCTTAGCGTTCTGGTGCTCAGTGCTTGGCGGACCGCGTTACCAAAGGCCAAAGGCAAGTGGCGTGCGACAGTCGCCGCAATCGGGTTCCTGGGCGGAGCCGCGGTGCTGGCTGTAGGGCTGAGTGGCGGCTACTTGCAAAAGCGGCTGGCCAATACCGGCGAGGATTGGGCGGTGCGCGTGAGCCATTGGCAGACGGCATTGGCAATCCGCGACAAGGACTTCACTACCACGCTGTTCGGCATGGGACTCGGGCGATTCCCTGAAGCGTACCTTTTGCGATCGGGGGCCGCTTCCCTGCCGGGTACTTACGGGTTCATCGATGAAGACGGCAACCGCTTTCTGAGGTTGGGCGGCGGCGAGACCTTGTACATGGCGCAAAGGGTGCCGGTAACCGAGGGGCGCCATTACACGTTATCAATGCGCGTGCGGAGCGGCAATGCGAGCGCGCGCCTGGGAGTTCCCCTGT
>Ga0207646_10003958_pt1 | contig 16430 bp, 17 predicted proteins | sample KBSK5502metaG_FD_184343 | JGI IMG/M metagenome (GOLD analysis project Ga0207646, IMG submission 184343) | Corn, switchgrass and miscanthus rhizosphere microbial communities from Kellogg Biological Station, Michigan, USA - KBS K5-50-2 metaG... | ecosystem: Host-associated > Plants > Roots >... | reverse complement strand
GGCGATCCGCTCGACAAGAACACCGACATCGGCGCCATCAACTCGAAGGCGCAGCTGGAGAAGATCGAGGAGCTCGTCGAGTCGGGTGTCGAGGAAGGCGCGGTGATCTACCAGCCGGAATGCAAGCTGCCCGAGCGCGGCTACTGGTTCCCCCCCACGCTCTTCACCAACGTCTCGCAGTCGTACCGGATCGCGCGCGAGGAGATCTTCGGACCGGTGCTCTCGGTGCTCACGTTCCGCACCCCGGCGGAGGCGGTCGAGAAGGCGAACAACACGCCTTACGGCCTGTCGGCCGGCGTCTGGACGGACAAGGGGTCGCGCATCCTGTGGATGGCGGAGCGCATGCGGGCCGGGGTCGTGTGGGCGAACACGTTCAACCGATTCGATCCGACCTCTCCGTTCGGCGGCTACAAGGAGTCGGGCTTCGGCCGCGAGGGCGGCCGGCACGGCTTGATGCCGTACCTGGAGCTGGTGTAGATGCCTGCTGCCAAGGGCGGAAACGGCCGGGTCGAGGTTCGGAAGACCTACAAGCTCTTCATCAACGGTGAGTTCGTGCGCTCCGAATCTGGACGGGCGTATCGATTTGACGGCAGCGTGAACATCCCTCGCGGGTCGCGCAAAGACCTGCGCGACGCGGTGCGCGCCGCGCGGGGCGCGGTTTCCGGATGGGCCGCGCGCACGGCCATGAATCGCGGTCAGATCCTCTACCGCGCCGCTGAGATGCTGGACGGCCGGCGCGCGCAGTTCGTCGAGCTGCTCGGCTCCGCTCGGGCCGCGCACAAGGAAGTCGACGACGCGGTCGAGGCGCTGGTCTGGTACGCGGGCTGGACCGACAAGCTCGCCCAGGTCATCGGCGCCACCAACCCGGTGTCAGGCCCGTACTTCAACTTCACCATCCCCGAGCCCACCGGCGTGGTCGGCGTCGTTGCGCCGGAGGAGCCTGCTCTCGTGGGCCTGGTCCGGCGCGTGGCTCCGGCCCTGTGCGGCGGGAACGCGCTGGTCGTACTCGCCCCCGAGGAGACGCCGCTGCCCGCGCTGACGTTGGCGGAGGTGCTGGCGACAAGTGACCTGCCGGCGGGCGTCGTCAACGTGCTGAGCGGATACCGCACGGAGCTGCTGCCCTGGCTCGCCTCGCATATGGACGTGAACGCGATCGACGTCGCCGGCTGCACTCCCGATGAGGTGACGGAGATCGAGAAGGCTGCGGCCGACAACGTCAAGCGGGTCATCAAGCACGCTCCGGAGGAGATGAGCCCTTACCTCATCACCGCCTTCATGGAGATGAAGACGGTCTGGCACCCGGTCGGGGTATGAGCGTCGAGACCAAGACTCCAGCTGTAGCGAAGCCGGCGAGGGCGATGATCAGCGCCGAGCGCATCCGGCGCCGCGTCCGGGAACTCGGCAAGCAGATCTCCGAGGTCTACGCGGACATCGACACTCCCCTGGTGATGGTGGTGATCCTGAAGGGAGCCACGGTGTTCGCCGCCGACCTGCTGCGCAGCCTCACGATCCCCGCGGAGCTCGAGTTCGTGAGCGCCGCGAGCTACGGCTCAGGCACCTCGAGCAGCGGCCATGTGAGGTTGGCGCACATGGTGGAAGGTCCACTCGTCGGCCGGCACGTGCTCCTGGTCGAGGACATCATCGACTCGGGCCGGACGGTGGATGTGATCGTCAAGCGGCTGCGGCGCCTGGGGCCGGCATCGCTGCGCATCGCCGCCCTCCTCGACCGGCCGGCGCGACGCGAGGTCGAGGTCAAGATCGATTTCACGGGTTTCGTGATCCCCGACCGGTTCGTCATCGGCTACGGGCTCGACTACGCCGGCCTCTATCGCGAGCTGCCGGGCATCTACTCGCTGTCATAGAGAACTACAGGGCTTGGCGTAAAGCCGAGCTCCACAGTCACCTCGACGGTGCCGTCCGGCCGGCGACCGCCGAGGAGCTCGCCATCGAGCAGGGCCTCGACCTGCCGCGCCCGCTGCGGATGGTGGCGCCGGACGATTGTCCGTCGCAGGCCGTCTACATCACGTATTTCGACGCTGCGATCGCCGTGCTGCAGACGGCGGCCGCTCTGGAGCGCGCCGCGCTCGAGCTCGGCATCGATTCGGCGGATGAGAACATCGACTACCTGGAGGTTCGGTGGGCGCCGCGGCTGCACCTGCGCAATGGGCTGACCGTGCCGGAGGTGATCGCCGCCGTCCTGGCGGGACTCGCGGCCGCGCCGCTGCGGGCCGTCGCCATCGTGTGCGCCATGCGGCAGCACAGCGTCGAGGACAACGTCGCGCTCGCCATGGATGCCGGGCGGTTTGCCGGCCGAGGGTTGGTGGGCTTCGATCTGGCCGGCGACGAGGTGCGATATCCGGCGGCGCCCCAGCGTCCAGCCTTCGAGGCTGCACGCGCCGCGGGCTTGCGACTGACGTGCCACGCGGGGGAGGCGGGCGAACCGTCGCACGTGGAGGAGGCGCTGGACCTGGGGGTGGAGCGGATCGCGCACGGGGTGATCGGGGCCCGCGATCCGCGCATCGTGGAGCGCATCCGATCCGAAGGCGTCGTGCTCGACCTGTGCCCAACCGCGAACTGGAAGTGCAAGGCCGTGCAGACCCTGGCTGAGCATCCGCTGCCGAAGCTGGTGCGCGCGGGCGTGCGCTGCACGATCAGCACCGACTCGCGCACCGTCGCCGACACCACGCTCAGCCACGAGTTCGATCTGGCGGCGGGGATGGGGATGAGCGACGAGGAGCTGCGGCGATGCAACGAGACAGCGTATGCAGCTAGGTTCGGCTAGGGCAGCCCGCGCCCCTCTCCCTAACCCTCTCCCCTGCGGGGAGAGGAGAGAGCCGCTTCGATCGCTTCTTTGGTTTCCATCGCGATGAAGACCAGCAGCACGAGGGCGGCAGCGTATTCCGCCCACCACCAGCCGGCGACCAGGTTGAGGCCGGCTCCGACCAGCGTCGCGGCCGCCAGATAGGCACAGGTAATCGTCTCCGCGATGTCGGCTCGCAGCGCCGGGCTGCCGATCACGAGGTTGGCGCGGCGCTTCCGCCAGGCCAGCAACGGCATCACGAGAACAGCGGCCGCGGCCACTACGACCCCTAGAGCCGATCCTTCTGGTCGAAGCCGCGCCAACAAGCCGGCGAATCCCACAAACAGCACGTAAGCGCAGAGCAGAACCAGCAACACGGCCGAAATCCTGGTTGCGCGCCGCTCGACGGCTTCCACTCGTTCTGAGGTTGATCCGCGCGCCTCCGACGACAGCCTCCACAGCAATGTGCCCCCGCTGATGAGCTCGATCACGCTGTCGAAGCCGAAGGCGGTGAGCAGCACGCTGCGCGCCACGATTCCAGCCCCGATTGCGAGCACGGCCTCGAGGGCCATCCACGCCACCGTCACGACCTCCAGCCTGACTCCGGCGCGGACCGCTTGTTGTCGCTCCGACGCCTCGATCAATTCGTCCCGAAGAGCCGGTCTCCGAAGTCGCCCAGCCCCGGAACGATATAGGCCTTGTCGTTGAGGCGCTCGTCCAGAGCCGCCGTGTAGATGACGACCTCCGGGTGTCGCTCCTCCAGCACCTTGACGCCCTCCGGCGCCGCCACCACGCAGACCATGCGGGTGTCGCGCCCGCCTGCCTCCTTGATCAAGTCCAGAGCCTGGGCGGCCGAGCCGCCGGTGGCGAGCATCGGGTCGAGCAGCAGCGGCACCTTGCCCTTCAGCTTCGGCAGCTTCTTGTAGTAGATCCGCGCCACGGCAGTCTCTTCGTCCCGTTCGAGGCCGATGTAGCCGACGCTCACTCGCGGCAGAAGCTCCAGCACGGGCGCCAGCAGTCCAAGGCCGGCGCGCAGCACCGGGATCGCAACCACTTCGCGCTCGACCCGGGTGGCCGCGGCCTCGGCGAGCGGTGTCCGCACCGTCCCACGCCGCACCGGAAGGTCGGCGGTTGCCTCATACAAGAGGAGCGTGATGAGCTTGCGGGCGAGGACTCGGAACTCTTCGGGCGGGGTCGCGGAATCGCGCAGGCCGGCGAGGCTGTCGGCGACCAGCGGGTGGCTACTTACCTTGAGCGGCACGGTCGTGCTCGATGAGCAGCTTCACAGCGTCGACCGCAACGCGGAGCATGCGGTCCATGTACTTCGGGTCCACGTGATGGATCTCGCCCGCGCCGAGCTCGTCGACGCAGAGGTTGATGGCGCCCGCACGCAGCTTGCGGATGCGCGCGACGACGAACAGTGTCGACGACTCCATATCGTTGCTGAGCACGCCGGCGCGCGCCCACATCGCCAGCTCATCTCGCAGCTGATACCCCCGCGGCATGGTGTCAGGAACGAGGTCGGAGTAGAGCGCGTCGACCGACCGGATGACGCCGACGTGGTAGGGCGCGCCCGCCGCTTTCGCCGCGTCGACCAACGAGTTGACGACATCGAGCGACGCGACTGCCGGGTACTCGAGGGGGACGTAGCCGTTGGGCGTGCCCTCGGTTCGTACCGCCCCGAGGCCGATTACGAGGTCGCCCATCTTGACTTCGGGCTGTGCCGCTCCGCAGGTGCCGACGCGCAGGAAGGTGTGCACCCCGAGCTCGCTCAGCTCTTCGATGCCGATCGCCACCGATGGACCGCCCATGCCGGAGGAGATCGTCGAGACCGGGACGCCGAGCAGGCTGCCGGTGAACGTGCGGTACTCGCGGCTGAACGCGACCTCGCTGGCGCCGTCCAGGTACTTGGCGATCATCGGCGTGCGACCTGGATCGCCGGGAACCAGCACGTACTCCCCCACCTCGCCCTTCGCGAGGCCGATGTGGTACTTCTTCTCTCCTGTTGCCGCCACCCCAGCGAAGTTTAAAGGCCTTCGCGTCCTGGGCCCGACAACCCTGGACTCAGTGGCTTCCGTGGGTGGCGCTGGCTCTCTTCATATTCGTCACCGCGATCAACATCGCCGGCTTTTTTGCGAGCTGGTGGTTCTTGGTGCCTGTCGCGCTGGCGATCGTTTCGCTGGTCGTGGGCATTGTGGCTCGCAGGCGCGTGGACATCGTCTTGTCGGCGCTGATCATCCTCGCCATTCCCCTGTTCTTCCTGGGCATAATCGTCCTGCTCGCGTTGTCGCCCCCGCTGAACAACAACTCCTTCACGCTGCCCTGACGGCGCACGTTACTGCTCCCGCGTCACCCCGTCCTTGTCCACCCGGGCGAGCACGTGGGGCGGCCGCTTGACCTCATGCGCGCTGAGCCGCCACGCCTTCTGCAGGCGAGGCATGACGGATCGAGCCAGCTCTTCGGAGCGCGCGTGGATGACGGCCAGCGGCTCGCCGGCTCTTATGCGAGCGCCCACCGGCGCCTCGATCACGATGCCGGCCGCGTGGTCGACAGGGTCCTCCTTCTTTTTGCGGCCGACCCCCAGCTCGAGCCCGGACAGGCCAACCTCAAGGGCGTCGATCGACTCCACGTACCCGTCGCCTAAGGCCGACACCGGAAGCTGGAACGGCGCGACCGGCAGGCCCTTCTCCATGTGGCCGCCCTGGGCGGCAAGCATCTGAAGAAACTTGGCGCGGCCCGCGCCGGATTGCAGGGCGTCGCCCGGATCGTTCTCAACCTCGGCCAGCCAGCACATCTCACGCGCGACTACCAGCGAAACCTGCACCAGCTCTTCGTCACCCTTGCCCGCCAGCGCATCGAGGGCCTCCTGCACCTCGAGCGCATTGCCCACCGAACGCCCGAGCGGGTTGTCCATCGCAGTGACCAGCGCCACCGTGCGCCGACCGGCCCCCTCACCCAGCAGCACCATCTCGGTCGCCAGCTCTTCCGCCGCGGCCACATCGGGCATGAAGGCGCCGCGCCCGAACTTGACGTCGAGCACTATGGCGTCGGCGCCCGCGGCGATCTTCTTGGACATCACGCTCGAGGCGATCAGCGGCACCGAAGGCACGGTGCCCGTAACGTCGCGCAAGGCGTAAAGCGCCTTATCCGCCGGCACCATGTGGGGCGACTGCGCCGCGACCGCGATCCCCACCTCGCGGACCTGGCGGATGAACCGGTCGGGGTCGAGGTCGACCGTGAGCCCGGGCACCGACTCCAGCTTGTCGAGCGTCCCGCCCGTGTGCGCGAGCGCCCGCCCGCTTAGCTTGGGCACCTTGACGCCGCACGCGGCCGCCAGCGGCGGGCCGATGAGGGTGACTTTGTCGCCAACGCCGCCAGTCGAATGCTTGTCCACCTTGGTGCCGGGAATCCCGCTCAGGTCGAGGACCTCCCCACTCCGGACCATCGCCTGCGTGAGCGCGAGAGTCTCGGCGCGGGTCATGCCCCTTATGCAGACGGCCATGAGCCACGCCGCCATCTGGTAGTCGGGGATGTCGCCGCGCAGGTAGCCCGAAAGCAGGAATTCGATCTCCTCGGGGAAATGCTCGCCGCCATCCCGTTTGCGGCTGATGACCTCGAGCGCGTTCATGGGCGAATAGTGAGCCGGGGGCAGGCGCGCCCCCGGCTCTCAGCAGCCGCTGTCGCGGCTGAATCTACCTTTACGAAACGTCAGGCCTGTCCGCACTTGGCGGGGCAGGTCTTGACCGAGCCGTCCTTCATGCCCTTGAGCGCCGCCGCGAGCTTCGCGTTCAGGTCAGCGCTGATCAGGTTGTCCTTGCCATGGAACGGAGAAATGCCGATCCCATTGTTGGCGGCGTTGAACAGGCTGTCACCCGGCTTCTGCGTCCCGCCGTTGACCGCTTTGATGGCCGCCTCCACGGCGTTGCTGAGGTGCTTCTCGGCCGACGTGACAATGCAGGGGTCCGCGTTCGGGTACGACAGGAACTGGTCCACGTCCACCCCGATCGCAAACACATTCGCCGCGCAAGCGGCGTCAAGCACGCCGTTGCCCGTCTTGCCTGCCACCTGGAAGAGAACGTCGGCGTGCGTCTGACTGATGAGCTGTGCTCCGAGCACCTTGCCTGCGACCGGGTCGTTGAACGCCTTCGTGAAGTCGCTCGTCGAGACATACGCGGTTTCGACCTTGATGTTTGGGTTGATCGACTTGGCTCCCAGCTCGAAACCCTGCAGGTAGCGCACCACCGGCGGAACGACGTTGATGCCCCCTACCCCCGCCACGACGCCTGTCTTGGAGATGCTGGCCGCCACCATCCCCACGAGGTAGCCCGGCTGGTCTTCCTGGAACCACAGGGAGCTGTAGTTCGGCAGGAGCTTGGAGGCGTCACCCTTGCAGGCGAACGTCGAATCCGCGTTGCCCTGCTCGTCGACGCAGATGGGAGACTGGTCGACGCCGATGAAGGTGACGTTGGGGTTCTTCTTGGCGGCCTTGGTGGTCGCCGTCCCCTCATCGAAGGCCACGGTCACGATGAGGTTGTACCCGGCGTCGACGAAGGTCTGAATGTCTTTGTCGTAGTCCGTGGAGTCCTTCGGGACCACCGTTGCGGGATCTTTGGCTCCGATGTCAGCGGCGCCCTTCTTGGCCCCTTCCCATGAGTACTGGCTGAAGTTGTGATCCAGGAGGGTGCCGGTCGCCGACATCAGGGCGATCTTCCATTTCGAGGTGGCGGTTCCCCCCGACGAACCGCCGCATGCGGCCATTACAAGTGCGACCACTGCTATAGCCGCTACCCGCGGCAAGATCCGTAAGACCATAGATACCCTCCTTGCGGCTGCTGGCGATTCACCTGGTAGACCGGCGATATTGTCCTCTATCTCACGCCTTGTCGATACCGGCCGATTCGGCGCCCGCGCCGCCGGCGTGGAGGCCGGTTTGAGCCCGCCGGGCAGCCTCCTGATCGCTCTTCGCCAGGTTCCAGACTGTCTCGCACCCGAGTCGGGCCAGGCGGTCGATGTGCTCGGCCCCGTGCTCGATCTGCTTCTCGGGCTCGAATTGGCCCGAGGTCCCCGATACGCGCCGCACGTTGTCCAGGACGACGGCCATGCCGCCGGCGCGCAGCCCCCAGACACGAGCCAGCACGAGGATCACGCTCGCTTCCATCTCCGCGGCGGCGACATTGAGGCGTGCGAGGTCGTTGAAGTGCTCTTTCCACCACGACTGCCAGTAGCCGTTGTAGGAGGAGCCTGGCTGCGGGTGTCCCGCATAGAACGTATCGGCTGAGCGAGTGATGCCAACGTGATGGGTCAATCCCAAGCCTGTAGCCGCCTGGATCGCGGCCTCCACCACGTCATGACTCGCCACGGCTGGATACTCGATTGGCGCATACAGACGCGAGGCGCCGTCCAGCCGCATGGCGGCATCGAAGATCACCATGTCCCCAACGTGGACTGAGTCGAGGAAGGTGCCCGCAGTCCCGACCCGAATGAAAACCCGCGCGCCGCATCGGGCCAGCTCTTCCATCGCGATTGAGGTAGAAGGCGCACCGATGCCCGTCGACGTGCATGAGATCGGCACGCCTTTGTAGACACCTGTATGCGTGACGTACTCGCGAGACGTGGCCACGTGGCGCGATTCATCCCAGAGCTTGGAGATCACCGGGACGCGCCCAGGGTCGCCAGGCAAAAGCACGTACGGAGCGACATCACCCGGCGAGATCTTCAGGTGGTACGCCGGAACGCCATCAGCTGGCGCTTTCGCGCTGGTACGGCCGGCCGTCGGCGGCCGGGGCGATGCTGCGCCCGATCAGACCTGCAAGCACGACGATCGTGATCAGATACGGGAGCGCGTCGAAGAATTGCGTGGGGACGTGACTGAGGAGGGTGCCCAGCTCGCCAGGTGGCGGTGAAACGCTGATCGACTGGCTGATGGCTTGAGACGATGCGAACAAAAGGGCGGCGCCGAAGGCTCCCACGGGGGTCCAGCGCCCCACGATCATCGCGGCCAGGCCGATGAAGCCGCGGCCCTGCGTCATGCCGGCTTGAAACGCGTTGGTCGCCTCCATGCTCAGGTAGGCGCCGCCAAGCGCTGCCAGCGCTCCAGACATGACCACGTTGCGGTAGCGAAGGCGGATGACGTCGATCCCAACCGTCTCCGCCGCGCGGGGATGCTCACCGACGGATCTCGTCCGCAATCCCCATCGCGAGCGAAACAACAGGATCTGGAAGATGATCACGATCAGGATGGTCGCGACTCCGATCGGACCCTGGCCGAACAGAGCGTTGATGAGCCAACCAATGACCGGAAAGCCGGCCACCGAAGCGGGGATTCGCAGGGCGCTGAAGTTGCCGGTGGCAGCCAGTGGCTGGGTCGAGAGCAGAGTGTTCATGTACCCAGTGAGCCCGATGGCCGCGATGTTGATGATGGCGCCGGAGATGATCTGATCCGCCCGCACGCTGATCGAAAGCCATGCGTGCAGAAGCGACAAGAGCATCCCAGCGCCGATCGCGGCGACGAGCGCCAGCAATAGTGGCACTGTGAAACCGAAGATCGGAGTCGGCGTGCCCGGACCCAGAATCCCGGTGATCACGGCACCAGCGAACCAACCAGTGAACGCGCAGGTCAGCATGATGCCTTCGAGCCCGATGTTCACCACGCCGGACCGCTCACACATGACACCGCACAGGGCGGCGAGGCAGATCGGAACCGCCAGCTGCACCGCGACGTGAGCAGTGAATGGAAGCGCCGTGAAGAAATATTCAACGAACTGAAAGACCAGTCCAAGCACCGGTATCCCGTTCAGGAATTGCAGCAAACCGTCCATCAGACCGCGGCCTCGCCACCGTAAGAACGTGTGATGGTCTCGAAACCGGTCTGCTCGGCGCCGGTTACACCGCGCAGCCGGAGCAACCGCCGCAGCACGACGTTGGCGATGAGGAACAGGAGGATCAGGGCCTGGATGAAGTCGACCAGCTCAACGGGGATGCCGGCGTTGATCTGCATGGGGCCCGCGCCGGCACGCATGGCGCCAAAAAGAAGGGCCGCGAACATGATTCCGATCGGATTGGATCGTCCGAGAAGGGCGACCGTGATCGAGTCGAAACCTACCGACGTGCTGAACGTCGTATTCATCTGGTGGGTGACGCCAAGAATCGTCGACGCACCGGCCAGCCCGGCCAGCAAACCGGCGATGCTCATCGTCAGCACGATCAGACGTCGTGGCTTTACGCCCGCGTACCGCGCGGCGTCCGGGTTGGCGCCCACGGCGCGAATCTCGAAGCCTCGGGTGGTTCGGAACAGCAGGAACCAGGCAATCGGCACCGCCAAGAACGCGATGAAAATGCCGATATGCCCAGAACGATCAAGCACGATCGGAAGGGCGGCGGCTCCAACGCTGGGCGTGGCCGGCGAGACAGAGCCAGGTTGACGTAGCGGTCCGATCACAATCCAGGCCAGGAGGGCCAGGGCGATGTAATTCATCATGATCGTGGTCACGACCTCGTGCGCCCCAGAGGTCGCTTTCAGCAACCCCGGCACGAAGCCCCATGCCGCTCCTGCGATCATGCCGCCGAGGAGGGCTGCGGGGATGGCGATGATTGGTGGGGTATGCGCGAACCAAACGGCCACCGCCACCGATCCCACGGCGCCCATCAAGAACTGGCCCTGAGCTCCGATGTTGAAGAGGCCTGCCCTGAAACCTATGCCCACGCCGAGTCCCGCCAAGAGCAGCGGAGTGGTGAGGACGAATGTCGCGACCACCGAGTCGTAGGACCCAAAGGCGCCCAGGGCGAGGGCGCTGTATGCCGTGAGCGGCAGCGTGGGGTCGAACGGATTCTTGAGCACGAGGACGCTCGACAACACGATGACCACAGCACCGACGACAAGGGCCATCAAAACCGCAAGCAGTGGCACCGCGATCAGCGACCAAACGCTGGAGACGATGGAGGCAACCGGCGAGCGCCCCTCGCTCGGTCGACTCATGACGCCGACCCCGTGGCGTCTGCCACTCCCGATCCGCCCCCACCGGTTGCCATCAGCAGCCCGACCCGATACTTGTCGGCGGTCCGCCCATCCAGGAACGCCACCAGCTTCCCGCGGTACATCACCGCGATCCGATCGGAGAGCTCCATCACCTCGTCCAGCTCGGCCGAGACAAGTAGCACAGCCGCGCCGACGTTGCGTTTTTCGATGATTCGCTTGTGGATGAACTCGATGCTGCCGACATCGAGGCCTCGGGTCGGCTGGTCGAGCACCAGCAGCGTGGTGTCCCCAACGAACTCCCGAGCCACGATCAGCTTCTGCTGGTTGCCCCCAGAAAGGGTCTGGGCGGGCACCAACGGTGAAGGAGTTCGGACGTCGTACTCGCGGATCCGATCGCGCGCCGCGGCGAGGATGGCGCCTTCGTCTCGGATGAGGCCGTGGGCAAACGGCGCCTTGTAGTAGCTGGTGAGCACCAGGTTGTCGGTCAGGGGAAACGGCAAGATGAGTCCGAATCGGTGCCGGTCGGCCGGCACGTAACCCACGTTCAGCTCGTTGATCGTGCGCGGTGACACGCCAGTGACGTCCCGCCCGGCCAGCGAGACGCGACCCGAAGCGACCTTGCGGAGCCCAACCAGCGCCTCCACCAACTCGTCCTGGCCGTTGCCTGCGACTCCGGCAATGCCAAGGATCTCACCACCGCGAATCTCCAGGTCCACTCCTCGCACCGCCTCGCCGCCACGGTCGTCGCGAACGTGGAGGCCCTCGACCTTGAGCCGGACGTCAGTCGGGTGCGACTCTCCTCTGTCTACCGTCAGCAGAACGGCGCGGCCGACCATGAGCTGTGCCAGCTCCTCCGCGTTCGTCTTCGCCGGAAGGCGCTCCCCGATCACTTTTCCCCGTCGAATCACGGTGATGCGGTCAGCGATCTCGAGGACTTCCTGGAGCTTGTGGCTGATGAAGATGATCGAGCGGCCGTCCTTCGCAAGATTGCGCAGGAGCACGAAGATCTCCTCGGTCTCGCTCGGTGTAAGCACTGCGGTCGGCTCATCGAGGACCAGGATCTGAGCGTCGCGATAGAGCATCTTGAGAATCTCGACGCGCTGCTGCTGGCCGACCGATAGGGACTGGATCTTGGCATCCGGGTCGAGCTCAAACCCGAATTTCCCAGCGAGCTCCCGGATGCGGCGGCTTGCCTCGTGGAGATCGAGAAAAATCGGATTCGCCATCGTCTCGGCGCCGAGGACGACGTTTTCCGCCACCGACAGAACCGGGATCAGCATGAAATGCTGATGCACCATCTCGATGCCACGAGCGATTGCATCGGAGGGCCCGGCGATGCGGACGGGTGTCCCGTCGATGAGGATTTGGCCTTCATCCGGGACGGCAAGGCCGTACAGGATGTTCATCAGCGTGGTCTTGCCAGCGCCGTTCTCGCCCAGCAAGACGTGGATTTCGCCCCGCTGCAGGTCAAGGTCGATGTGGTCGTTGGCGGTCACCCCGGGATACCGCTTGGTGATGCCACGCATCTCCAGCTTGGGAACCGGTGCTCGCGCAGCGTCGGCAGTGCTAGAGAGCCCGGAAGTCACCTTGTGAAGGCCCGTTCAAGGACCGCGGCTCGCACGGCCACGTTCAGCATTTAGAGAAACGCAGGCCCCTGAGTGACTTCATGCGACCCCTCACGTCCTTCGCGGTGGTAGGCGCGTCGAGAGGGAGTCTAAGCGAACTCGGAAGGAGACGAAACAGCCAAGTTTAGGCGCCGCGAGCAGAGGTTGAGCCAAGCGAGTCGAGCAGGGCGGCGAGCTCCTTGATGGTCGCCAGGCGGCGCCACCCTTCGCCCGGTATTGCATCCTCGGGGATTTGTTCGTGATGCCAGGTGAGCGGGTAGGGGATGTGAACGCCAAGCGCACCGATGGCGACCACCGGCGCGATATCCGAGCGCAGCGAGTTGCCGACCATGACGAACTCCTCGGGCTCGATGTGGCGGCGGCGCAGCACGGAGCGGTAGGCATCGACGTTCTTCTCGCTCAGGATCTCGACCCCGGAGAACATCTCCGCGAGCCCAGAGCGCGCCAGTTTGCTCTCCTGGTCGAAAAGGTCGCCCATCGTGATCAAGAGCAGCTCGTAGCGTCGGCTGAGGTCCTTCAGCGCCGCCTCCACCCCGTCCAGGAGCTCGGTGGGCGCGCTCAGCATCTTCTGGCCCCAGCCGAGGATCACCTCCAGGTCGGCGGCGGGGATGCGCCGCTCGGTGAGCTGGATCGCGGTTTCGATCATCGACAGGGTGAAGGCCTTGACCCCATAGCCGTAGATGCGGAGGTTGCGCATCTCGACCTCGGCCAGGTGGGCGTCGACGTCGGCGTCGGGGACGTGTCGGCGCAGCAGATCGCGGAGAGCGGTCTGGGTGAGCTGGAAGCGTGTTTCGTTCTGCCACAGGGTGTCGTCGCCGTCGAGTCCCACGTACCTTATTCCCAAGAAATTGCCCAAAAAGAAAACTACTTCATCGCGGACCGGGACCAGGCGGCAGTATTCAACAGGTGACGCCGAGCTCGATCGCAGGCTGACCGCCCTGGTCGAAGAGCTGAAGCTCGCCCCGGTCGACGCTCGCTCGACCTACGAGCTCCTGGTGACCGCGATCCGTATGGCGGGCGAGCCTCTGAGCCGCCTCGATCGCAAGCTCATCAACGCATCCATCAAGGAGATGCGATACGCGTTCAACGTCTTCTCGAAATACCGGGACCGCAAGAAGGTGAGCGTCTTCGGTTCCGCGCGCACGCCCCCGGGCGATCCGAACTACCTCCTGGCCAAAGAGTTCGGACGGCGCATGGCCGAAGCCGGCTGGATGGTGGTGACCGGCGCGGGGCCCGGCATCATGAGCGCGGCCAACGAGGGGGCCGGGCAAGAGAGCTCGTTCGGCGTCAACATCGTGCTCCCATTCGAGGCCAAGCCCAACCCGTTCATCGCCTCAGACCCCAAGCTGATCAACTTCAAGTACTTCTTCACGCGGAAGCTAATGTTCATGAAAGAGGCGGAAGCGTTCGTCCTCTTTCCCGGTGGCTTCGGCACGCTGGACGAGCTGTTCGAGCTCCTGACGCTGAGCCAGACGGGGAAGAGCGACCTGCATCCGATCGTGATGATCGAAGCCGTGGGGGACGGCTACTGGGCTGAGATCGACCGGACGCTGAAGGCAGGGCTCCTGACGCGCGGCTACGTCGATCCCGAGGACCTCGGGCTCTACCACCTGACTGAATCGCTGGACGACGCGGTCGACCACATCAAGCGGTTCTATCGCGTGTACCACTCGCAGCGGTATGTCGACGGCAAGCTCATCCTGAGGCTGAACACCGACATCCCCGACCCCAAGATCGCGCAGCTGAGCCAGGAGTTTGCCGACATCTTGCGCGGTCCTATCGAGCGCACCACCGCCTCGAGCGGCGAGCGCCAGGACGGGGACGTGCCGGACCTGCCGCGGCTGCGTCTTGATTTCGATCGCAGCCACTTCGGGCGGCTGCGGCGGCTTATCGACCGGCTGAACGGATAGACCCGATCGCCATCACGGCAACCTGTCCGCCCAGGCCTGACACGCGGCGTTCCTCGATTACGTTCATTCCAGCCTTTCCCAGCACCTCCTGGAGGTGGGTGCGATCAAGAAACTGATGCAGCCTCAGCAGCGTGCGCATGCGTTTCATGAATCCTGAGGGCACGAACTCGGCGAGGAGCCAGCGACCGCCTGGAGCCAGGACTCTTTTCACCTCGGCCGCCCCGCGCGCCTGGTCGTCCCAGTGGTGAAACGTCATCGTGCTGAACACGAGCTCAAACGAGCTGTCAGGGAAGGGCAGCGCTTCGGCGGTCGCCTGCTGGAACTGGATGGTCCCGTTCGGTGTCGAGCTCTGCGCGTGCTTGACCATCTCGATCGCCGCGTCAACTCCAACGAGCCTTGCGCCGGGGAAGCGTTCGCCGGCAGATCTGAGCAACCTTCCGGTCCCGCATCCAACGTCGAGAATAGTGCCCGGACGTCCAATTTCCTCCTCCGCCATTTGGAGAAGGGTTCGTTGGATCGGTTCGAAGATGATGCGCTGCATCCAGTGCCGGTCGTACGTGCTCGCCCAGCGGTTGAAGCGATCTGCGTCATGGCCGTGAGTCACCGCTTGGAATCGTAGATCCAAGGACCAGCTCTCTACGAGCGCCCGCACTAGAGCGGGCGCCTCGCGCCAAGCCTGCTCATCCGGTGATCCTGTCGATTTCCTCGAGCTCGGCACTCGTGAACTTCAGGTTGTCGAGCGCACCGAGGTTTTCCTCGAGCTGCTGCACGCTGCTGACCCCGACGATCGAAGACGTGACGCGCGGGTCGCGCAGCACCCACGCGAGCGCCATCTGCGAAAGCTTCTGGTCGCGGCGCTTCGCGAGCTCCGCCAGGGCCCGCACGCGCTCCATGTTCTGATTCACCGTGTCTGGATTCAGCGAATAGCCCTGTGTCGCGCGCGAACCGGCGGGCACGCCGTGCAGGTAGCGGTCGGTGAGCATTCCTTGTGCCAGCGGCGAGAACGCGATGCAGCCGACCCCCTCCTGCTCCAGCACGCTCAACAGCTCCGGCTCGATCCAGCGATTGAGCATCGAATAGACAGGCTGGTGGATGAGGAGGTGGATGCCCATGCTCTTGAGAATCGCCACGGCTTCGCGCGTGGCCGCCGGCTGATACTGCGAGATGCCTACGTACAGCGCCTTGCCTTGGTGCAGGGCGGTGGCGAGCGCGCCCATCGTTTCCTCCAATGGAGTCTCTGGGTCGGGCCGATGGTGATAAAAGATGTCGACGTAGTCGATTCCCATCCGTTTGAGGCTCTGGTCCAGGCTGGCGAGCAGGTACTTTCGGGAGCCCCAGTCGCCGTACGGCCCGGGCCACATGTCCCAGCCCGCCTTGGTGGAAATCACGAGCTCGTCGCGGTGACCGGCGAGATCGGTCCGGAGCATTTGCCCGAAGTTCGACTCGGCGGAGCCGTATGGCGGGCCGTAATTGTTGGCCAGGTCGAAGTGCGTCACCCCCAGCTCGAAGGCGCGGCGAAGAATCGCACGATTCTCATCCGACGGAGCGTCGCCGCCGAAGCGCTGCCACAGGCCCACCGAAAGAGCCGGGAGCATGAGCCCGCTGCGCCCGGTTCGCCGGTAGATCATTCGCGCCAGAGTAGCCTATGACCGTGACCCGAATCGAAGAGCTGTCGGGGGTGTTGCCGGCGCTGGTTTCGCCGCTTCATCGCGACGGCAGCGCGGACGAGTCCGGCATCAAACGGCTCGTCGACCACGTCATCTCAGCGGGTGTGCATGGACTCCTGGCGCTCGGCTCAACCGGCGAGGGCGCGTCGCTGGGCGAACGAATCCGATGGCAGGTCTTGAAGAGCGTCATCGAGGCGGGCGCAGGTCGCGTGCCGGTGATATGTGGCGTGGCGCAACCCCACCTCGACGCCGCGCGCGCCGAGGTCGCGGCAGCGTCGCGGCTGGGAGCCGATGCCGCGCTCGTCGCGCCACCCTTTTACTACCCGACCGACCAGGCCACGGTCCGCGCGTTCTATCGCCGCCTGGCGGCCGACAGCAAGATCCCTCTGCTGCTCTACAACATCCCGCAGTTCACGAAGGTCGTCGCCGAGCCCACGACGGTCGCCGAGCTGG
>Ga0207646_10003957_pt1 | contig 16431 bp, 11 predicted proteins | sample KBSK5502metaG_FD_184343 | JGI IMG/M metagenome (GOLD analysis project Ga0207646, IMG submission 184343) | Corn, switchgrass and miscanthus rhizosphere microbial communities from Kellogg Biological Station, Michigan, USA - KBS K5-50-2 metaG... | ecosystem: Host-associated > Plants > Roots >... | reverse complement strand
CACGAGGTCAAACAGGGGAGGTAGTTCCTTTCGCAGTCGGGCCACAACCGTCGCGTGCTCTGCCTCTGATCCGAACCCTGTGATCAGCAGAGCGCAACCCGGACGAGAACGATGCTCCTCGGGAACGAATGGCTCGGGCGGCGCATTGATCCCCGCGATGATGACGTTCAGGTCCGGCGGCAAAGTGGAGATGAGCTCCTCGGCCATGCGCAGCACCTGGGGGGTGCGCTCGATTGGCCAGAAGAAGAGCCCGAACTGCACCAATGGCCCCACTGGCTGAAGCTTGAATTCAAAGGCGGTCACCACGCCGAAGTTGCCGCCTCCGCCGCGGATCGCCCAGAAGAGGTCCGGGTTGTCGCGCTCCGATGCCCTAACAATCCGGCTATCGGCAGTGACGACTTCGGCCGAAACCAGGTTGTCGATGGCTAGCCCTGCCTTCCGAGTCAACCAGCCCATGCCGCCTCCGAGCGTGAGGCCACCGACTCCCGTATGGCTCACGACACCGCCGGGGACCGCCAGGCCGTGGGATTGTGCGGCGCCATCCAGATCTCCCAATGTGGCGCCACCAGCAACGAACGCGCGCCGAGCAACGGGATCGACGCTCACGGTCCGCATCCCACTGAGGTCGATCTGAAGACCGTTCTCGACGACGCTGCTGCCTCCCGTGCTGTGTGCCCCACCACGTACCGCGATCTCCAGATTTCGCCGTCGAGCGAAGCCGATCGCGGCCCCGACATCGGCAGCGTTCGCACACCGAACGATCACCGCCGGATGTTTGTCGATAGCGCCGTTCCAGACGGTGCGAGCCTGATCGTATCCGGGGTCGTCCGGGACAAACACCTGGCCGGTGATGCCCGTCCGCAGGGCCTGAACATCGAGGCTCATGAGTTGTGCCATGTGAACGTTCTCCTTTAGTCGATCTTCTCGTACGCCGGGATCGTTAGGAATTCCTGGAAGTCCTTTGAAAGCGCGACCCCGTCGAAGATCTCGCGCGCGTCGTCGTAACGGCCCTTTGCGAACGAGTCGGCGCCGACGGCCGTCTTGATCTTTTCGAGCTCATCGCGCTCGACGTCGCGGACGAGCTCCGCTGTAACACGCGGTCCTTCGGCAAGCGACACGCCGTGATGAATCCACTGCCACACCTGAGAGCGCGAGATCTCCGCGGTCGCCGCATCTTCCATGAGGTTGTTGATCGCGGCCGCGCCGGTGCCCCGAAGCCACGACGCGATGTACTGCACGCCGACGCTCACGTTGGTCCGCAGGCCCGCCTCCGAGATCGTGCTGCCGGGGATTCGCACGTCGAGGAGCTGTGCCTCGGTGACGTCGACCTCCGGTCGCTGACGGTCGAGCTGGTTCTGCTTCTCTCCAAGGGCGCGGTCGAACTCGCTCATCGCGGTGTCCACGAGATCAGGATGTGCGACCCACGTTCCGTCGAAGCCGTCGGTCGCCTCGCGCTTCTTGTCGTCGCGCACCTTCGCAAGCGCGCTTTCGGTCACGGCGGGATCGCGCCGGTTGGGGATGAACGCGGCCATACCGCCGAGTGCGAACGCCCCGCGCTTGTGGCACGTCTTCACGAGCAGCTCGGTGTAGGCGCGCATGAACGGGACGGTCATCGCGACCTGCCCGCGGTCCGGGAGGATGAACTCCTTCCGATCACCCAGCTTCTTGATGATGCTGAACATGTAGTCCCAACGGCCCGCGTTCAGGCCGGCGCTGTGATCGCGGAGCTCGTAGAGCGTCTCCTCCATCTCGAACGCGAGCGGCAGGACCTCGACGAGCACCGTCGCCTTGATCTTCCCGCGGCCGAGGTCGAGCTCCTTTTCGGTCCAGTCGAAGATCTGGTTCCAGAGGCGCGCCTCGCGGTGGCTCTCCATCTTCGGGAGATAGAAGTAGGGACCGCTCCCGCGCTCGAGCAGACGTCTCGCGTTGTGGAAGACGTACAAGCCGTAGTCGAACACGGCGCCAGAGATCGGAGCGCCGTCGATCGTCAGGTGGCGCTCGACAAGATGCCACCCGCGCGGGCGCACGACGAGCGTCGCGATCTCGTCGTTGAGCTTGTACTCGCGCCCGTCGGGATTCTTGAACGAGATCTTTCGCTGGACCGCGTCGATGAGATTCCGCTGCCCGTCGACCATGTTGTGCCAGGTCGGCGCGTTCGCATCTTCGAAATCGGCCATATATACGGACGCGCCCGAGTTCAGCGCGTTGATCACCATCTTGCGATCGGTCGGTCCGGTGATCTCGACCTTGCGCACGCGTAGGTCCTGCGGCACGTCCGCGACACGCCACGCGCTCTTGCGCGTGTCGGCAGTCCCGGTGAGGAGATGGAAGCTCCCGCCATTCCGGAGCTTCTCCGCGACCTCGGCTCGTTTCTCGAGCAGACCGGTCCGCACAGGCTCGACCTCGCGATGCAACCGGCCAAGGAAATCGAGCGCGTCGGGGGTCAAGACATCGGAGAACCCCTCCTTCACAGACGCCTTGATCTCCGCTGCCACCGCTCGCATCGACCGTATCCTGCCACGCTGAAATGGGCGGGCACTTCGACCTCAGCGGCCGGCGCTCGCTGGTCACTGGTGGCGGGCGCGGCATTGGTCGCGCGATCGCGTTCGCGCTCGCGGACGTGGGCGCAGATGTGGCTATCACATCGCGGAAGGCCGTGGAGGCCGAGCCTGTGGCCGCGCAGATCCGCGCGAAGGGTCGGAGCTCCCTTGCGCTCGCGCTGGACGTGCGGAACGTCGCCTCTATCCGCGCGTGCTTCGAGCGCGTCGCGCGGGAGTGGGGGACGATCGACATCCTCGTCAACAACGCGGGGACGAACATCCCGACGGACCTCGTGTCGCTCGACGAGGAGGGCTGGGACACGGTCGTCGACACGAATCTGAAGGGCCTGGCCTTCGTTACCCAGGCGGCGCTCCCGGGCCTCCGTGACGGCGGCAGGGTGATCAACGTCGCATCCATCTACGGAGTGCTCGGCCGGGTCGAGCGCATCGCGTACAGCGCGGCCAAGGGGGGCGTGGTCACCTTGACCAAGTCCCTGGCGCTCGAGCTGGCGTCCCGCGGCATCACCGTCAACGCGGTCGGCCCGAGCCTCATCGAAACCGACCTGACCCGCGAGCGCATGCGGAAGGACCCAGGCTTTCGCGATGTGGAGGTCGCGCGGACCCCGCTCGGGCGTCTCGGCACCGTGGAGGACGTGGCCGGCGCCGTCGTTTACTTCGCATCCAGCGAAGCGGGTTTTGTGACCGGGCAACTGCTCCTTATCGACGGAGGGACCGGCGCGCACTAGCGGGGGTAGGGGCCCCCGCCGGGGCAGGCGCCCCGCGGCCATCCCCCGCCCGTACGTCCGTACTCCCCCAGGGGCAGGGCACCTGACCCCGCAGCGGCGCCGATCTCGTCCCGTCGGGTGATGGGCCAGGACGGCCCCGGGGCCTACAAATCAGGCACGAACGCGGGAGGAAGCGAAGACAGCATGGGAGCCTCGAGCCAGGCACAGAGCGTGGAGTCGCCCCAGATAGACCACGCACCCTTGAACGTCGTCCGGATGACGCCGCCGGTCGAAGCTACCCTCCGCATCCTTCTCAACAGCGTTCCCTATCTCATCGGTGCAGCGGTCGTACGCCAGCCGGCGGTCGGGGACGCGGTCGAAGCGCAGGTCGGCCGCATGCCCTGGCTTCACGACCGCCGTCTCCTCACGCTCCAACTGCCGGATGACTCGCTCCCCGCGAACCGCGCGATCCTCCTCGACTGGCCCGTGCCGTACCAGGCCGAGTGGGTGGGTGCGCCGCCACGTCTTCTCATCTCGCGTCTCGTCACGCACAACCGCACCGTCGGAGTCCTCCTCGGGACGCTGATCAGCCGCGACCAGATCTCCGCGGGCGCGCGCGAGGCGCTCGATCTCTCGTGCGAGCTCATCGCCGCCGCCGTCGGTAGCGACTCCCTCGCGACCTTCGCGACGACCCCGATCCTGGAGGAGGCCCCACGGCGCCTGGTTGTCGTGCCGGACGAGCCAACGCCTGAACCGGAATCGTCGCTCGTCGTCCCGCCATCGGCGGAGTCCGAGCCCGTGCTCGATCCCAAGGACGAGCAGGACGAGCGCGACCGCCAGGTCGTCGACGAAGTGGCACGCGCTCTCGACGACCTCACCGACGCCCGTTCGATCGGTCGGGTCCTCCGCGACGCGGTCACCGCGATCGCGGGAGTCGACGGGTTCTCGGTCGCCCTCTTCAACAGCGTGCGGCGTGAGGTCGCCTATCGCTACAAGGTCGTGGGCGCCGACCCCGAGTCCGCCGAGATGGGACGTCAGGCCGTCGACGATGGCCCCGACTGCTACGCCGCGCGTCACGATCGTCGCTGGCACAGCTTCGTCCGCGAGATCGGCGTGCGTGGACCCGAAGGGGTCGAGGCGCGCAAGATCTCCGTTCTTCAGTACCCGCTTCTGTCTGCGGACGAGGTCTTCGGCGTCGCGACGCTTCAGGTGTTCGGCGACTCCGGATTCTCCGATCACGCGACACGTCTGGTGCTCCGGGTCATCGAGGTTTCAAGCGATCGGCTCGCCGCGGTGCGGCGCGCAGCGCGCTTCCAACCAAGTCTTTCCCCTTCGGAGTCCGCGGCGGCCGCCGTCCTCCCGCCGGTCGCCGCGGCTCCCTCCTCCGCTCCGTTCCCGGCGGCCGACGCGCCGACCACGGATCAGATCCTCAACGACCTCGTGACGAAGTGCACCGAGATCGGTCTCCCCACGACATTCATGGTCGGCGTCGACCCGGCAGCGGGCCTCCTGCGGGGCGAGCTCATCTCGAGCTCGTCCGCCGCGCGGGAGCTGGACTACGCCCTCGGGATCTCCGTGGGCCGCTTCACCATCGAGCTCTCCGACCGATACAACGCGATCGCGCGCGCCTGTCGCGAGGGACGCATCGTCACCTCACCGACGCTCGACGAGCTCGTGCACCCGCTTCGCGACGCGGACGGTGCCGCGACGCTCGAGCGCCTCGTCCAGGGTGGCCGCTCCACGATCATCCCGATCACGGTCTCCGGCGACGTCGTCGGGGCGCTGGTGGTGGGCCCGATGGCCGACGAGCCAGGATTCAGCACCATCGTGAAAGTGCGCGATCTGGTCAATGAGACCGCCTCGCGACTCGCGGAGGCCTGGCGCACGAAGCGCTAGCCATACACTCCCTCGCCAATGGTCGGCGAGGTGACTTTCGCGGTCGTCGGCCTCCTCTTTCTCATCGCCGACATCCGGACGTTCTCGTCCACGTTCCAGCAGACGTTCTTCGGCCAGTCAAACACGACCCTCGCGATCATCGCGACGGCCGTCTTCGCGACCTCGTTCCTTTCGCCGATCGTGGGTTGGCGTCTCGGACCAAAGCGAGGCGTCGGTCTGAGCGCCGCGATGCTCGGCATCGCGACCCTCATCGCGACGGTATCGCGAAACAACCTCGCCGACCTCGCGCTCTCGATCGTTGGGGTCGCCGGCGGCCACTGGTGGCTCGCGTTGCTCCACGCCTCGCGGCCTCCGGACCGCCCCTCGCCGCTCGCGGTCGCGCTGCCGATCGCGTTCTCCGCCGACCTTGTCCTGCGCGCCTCGTTCCGCACGGTGCCACTCGTTGATCTGAACCTCGCGCTCGCCGCGCCGCTGGTCCTCGTTGCCGCGCTCGTCTTCCTCGCAGCCGGTGTGGCCGCGATGGGCGGCCCGGCACGCACGTGGACTCGCCCCGACGCGCGAGGGGGGCTCGCGCTCATCGCGCTCCCGGCGCTCTTCCTCGTTGCCGAGACCGGCGCAACCAACGGCGCCCAGGTCGCGCTTGCGAGCGGGCTCGGTCTCGGGCCCGAGCCGCCACGAGCGACCCAGCTTGGCATGGTCCTCGTCGGACTCGGCCTCGCTGCCGGGTCGCTCGCGCTTTCGCGCCGACACCCGCGCGGCGTGACGGCCGCGATCGCCTGCGCCGCGGGCGCAGCTCTTCTCTGGTATGTCCACGCCCCGGTGCTCTCGCTCGTCGGTGGTCTCGTTCTCGCGGCGGGGCTGTTCATCGCGGCCGCGACCATCCCCGGCGCTCCGCTGAAGGCCACGGGCTCGCCCGCGGTCGTGACGCTAGCGCTCGCGCTCGGGTGGCTCGTTTTCGTCGCGACCGCGTTTGGCTTCTACGCGTTCTGGGCGTATCTCCCGGCCGTCTACGCGGCCACCGCGGCCGTCGTGATCGCGGCGCTGCTCGTTTCCGGCGGCGCGCAACCCGCCTGGCGCGCGCTGCCGATCGCGCTCGTGCCGATCGTTGTGGGCGTGCCGCTCATCGCGCTGCTCCTCACGCCCCAGTCGCTGGCGACCGAAGACCCCCGCAATACCTTCCGAGTGATGACCTACAACATCCACCAGGGATTCAATGCGGGTCAGGTGCCGTCGCTGGACATGCTCGTCGACGTCATCTCGCGTGAATCCCCGGACGTGCTGGTCCTTCAGGAGGTCGTCCGCGGCTGGATGATCGACGAGCAACACGACGCTCTCGGCGTGCTCGCGGAACGGCTCGGGATGCCGTACGTCTTCGGTCCGAACATCGGCGACCTCTACGGGAACGCGATCCTTTCGCGCTTTCCGATGACCGACGTCAAACGCGTCCGCTTCGCGGTGCAGCCGTCCCTGAAGCATCAGCCCCGCGGCGCAATCGGAGTACGCGTAGGGGACGTGCTTATCGTGACTACACATCTCGACGAGGTCGCTGATTCGAGCGCGATCCGCCAGGAGCAGGTCCGGACGATCCTTCGGGAATGGGACGGCGAGAAGGTCGCGATCATCGCCGGAGACATGAACGCCGAGCCGGGTGATTTCGAGATGGCTTTTTTCTCGGAAGCCGGCTACGGCGATCTCGCCCAGCCCGCGGGCGCGACGACGACCATGGATGACCCGCCGAAGCGGATCGATTACATCTGGGGCATCGGCGTCATCGGCTCGAACCCGCACACGGTGATGGCGCTCGGTGCCTCGGATCACCGCGCGGTCGTGGTGAACGTGACGAAGCAGTCGCGGCCGTGACGTCATACGCGCTGCTCAAGCTCCTGCACGTCCTGAGCCGCGATGTGGCTCGTCAGCGGCTTGCTCGGTCGCGCCGTGGCGCTCTCCGCCGCGCGGCGCGCGCCGGACATGCGCATCTTGAAAGCGATCGCCGACGTCAGCGGGCGGCTCGAGAACCTGATGGTCGCTCAGGGCATTTTTGCGGTCCTCGTGACGGGCATCGTGACGGCGATCGTCGGCGGCGTCGCGCTCTTTGGTCCTTTTGGCGAAGGCCCGCTCTGGGTGTTTATCCCAGTCGTGCTCATGCTCGTTGCGATCGTGACGGGTCCGATCACCCTTCGGCACGATCGCGAGTGGGGCCAGGCGCTCGAGGATGCGGCGCGGCAGGGTGCCGTGACCGACCGGCTTCGCGGCTTCCTCGATGGCCGCGCGATGCTCCGGCGCTATACGCCTGACATCAGCTTCGTTGCGTTCATCGTGGTGCTCATGGTGCTGAAGCCTTTCTAACCCTCGAACGGCCGATGACGTCCCGCTAGACTGCGGCTAGCCGCCGCGCTTCCTCGAGCGGCACACACGTGGGGCAGGTCATCGCCAAGAACTTCGTCCATCTGCACACCCATAGTGAGTACAGCCTGCTCGACGGGCTGTCCCGCCTCAGCGCCCTGGTCGCACGCGCGAAGGCTCTGGATATGCCCGCGCTCGGCCTCACCGATCACGGCGCGCTGTACGGCGCCATCGACTTCTACACCCTCTGCCACGACGCCGGGATCAAGCCGATCATCGGGGTCGAGACCTACATCGCCCGCAACAATCGTTTCGACCGCGATCCGCGGTCCGAGGGACATGGCAAGCCCTGGCACTTGGTGCTTCTCGCCAAGGACTTCACCGGCTACCAGAACCTGGTCACGATGGTCACGGCGGCGCATCTCGACGGCTACTACTACCGCCCGCGGATGGACAAGGACCTTCTCCGCGAGCGCAGCCAGGGCCTGATCGCCCTCTCCGCCTGCCTGCAGGGCGAGCTGGCGCGCGCGATACAGGACGAGGGCATCGACGCCGCGTGCGCGGTCGCCGAGGAGCATCGGGACATCTTCGGGGAGGGCAATTACTACCTCGAGCTCATGTCGCACGGCATCCCCGAGCAGGAGCGCGTGAACGAGGGCGTGCGCGAGGTCTCCCGCCGCAGACGGATCCCGCTGGTCGTGACCAACGATATTCACTACGTGCACGCGGAGGACGCCGAGGCGCAGGACGTGATGGTCTGCATCCAGAGCGGCAAGACCATCGACACGCCGGACCGTCTGAAGATGATCGACAACCCCGAGCTCTTCATGCGGAGCGCCGCTCAGATGAGCGAGCTCTTCCCGAACGACCACGAGGCCCTCGAGAACACGCTGCGCATAGCCGAGAAAGTCGACCTGAAACTGCCTCTCGGGGAGCTGCGCCTCCCACACTTCGAGGTCCCGGCGGGAAAGACGCCCGAGGAGCAACTCCGCACGCTCGCTGAGGCCGGAACGGTCGAGAAGTACGGCGCGATCACACCGGAGCTACGCGAGCGCATCGACAAGGAGCTCGCGATCATCGCGAAGACCGGCTACACCGGCTACATCCTCATCGTGCAGGACTTCATCCGCTTCGCTCACGAGCAGGGGATCCTCACCGCGGTCCGCGGATCCGCCGGGGGATCGGTCGTGAACTACGCGATTGGAATGACCGACATCGACCCCCTGAAATACGGGCTCATCTTCGAGCGGTTCCTGAACCTCGAGCGCTTCACACCGCCGGACATCGACGTCGACTTCATGGGCGACCGCCGCGACGAGGTCATTCAGTACGTGACGCAAAAGTACGGCGCCGACCGCGTCGCGCAGATCGGCACGTTCAACACGATGCTCGCGCGCGCCGCGGTTCGCGACGTCGCCCGGGTCCTCGGCATGCCGTACGGCGAGGCCGATCGCGTGGCGAAGACCATCCCGTTCGGCACGACCCTCACGGACTCACGCCGTATGTCCGCTGAGCTCCGCGATCTCGAGCAGGAGGCGCACGTGCAGCGGCTGCTCGACCTTGCCGAGAAGGTCGAAGGGCTCGTGCGTTCCACGGGCACGCACGCGGCCGGCGTGGTCATCTCGCGCGAGCCGATCACGCAGCTCGTCCCGCTCGAGCGCTCGAAGGGTAACGTCAACGCGCTCCAGACCCAGTACGAGGACAAGCAGCTCGAAAAGCTCGGGGTTCTAAAGTTCGACTTCCTCGGGCTCGGGAACCTCACCATCCTCGAGCACGCGCTTCGGCTGATCGAAAAGGAACGCGGCATCAAGATCCGGCGCGAGGACATTCCCCTCAACGACAAGAGGACATTCGACCTCCTCGGCTCTGGCGAAACGACCGGCATGTTCCAGCTGGAATCCGCCGGCATGCGCCGCTACATCCGCGAGCTCAAGCCCGACCGGGTCGAGGACGTTATGGCTATGGTCGCGCTCTTCCGGCCCGGACCGATGGACTACATCCCGACGTACATCCGCCGCAAGCACGGCGAGGAGCCGGTGACCTACGCCCATCCCACGCTCGAGCCGGTGCTCAAAGCAACGTACGGGGTGATGGTCTACCAGGAGGACGTGATGGCTGTGACGCAGGCGCTCGCCGGCTTCACGCTCGCCGAGGCCGACGTGCTCTGCTACGCCGTACGCAAGAAATTCCGCGACAAGCTCGACGCGCAGAAGGTGAAATTCGTCTCGGGTGCCGTCCGCAACGGCGTACATGCCGACGTGATTGAGTCGGTGTGGAAAGACTTCGAGCCGTTCGCGCGTTACGGATTCAACCGCGCGCATGCCGCGATCTACGGGATCATCGCGTACCACACGGCCTACCTGAAAGCGAACTACACGATGGAATACATGACGGCCGTGCTCTCCGCGGAAATGGGGACGCCCGACCGCATCGCGATCGCGGTCGCCGAGTGCCGCCGTATGGAGATCCCGGTCCTGCCGCCGAACGTCAACGATTCGGGTCTCGACTTCTCGATCACCCCCGCCGGTATCCGCTTCGGGCTCGGTGCTGTGAAGAACGTCGGCGAAGGTGCGGCGGAAGCGGTCGTCGAGGCCCGCGCCGCGGGGGGTCCCTTCGGCTCACTCGATGACTTCTGCGATCGGCTTGACCTGCAACGGACGAACAAGCGCGTCATCGAATCGCTCATCAAGTCAGGCGCGTGCGACGAATTTGGGCCGCGGCTCTGGCAGTTGGATCGGCTCGACCAGGTGCTGGAGACCGCGCAGCGCGGCCAGCGCGATCGAGCGAGCGGACAGGTGGGACTCTTCGCGGAGCTCGGAATCAGCGGGCAGCTGCACGCGAAGTTCATCCCGGGCCCGAACAGCCAGTTCATCGATTCGCCGAAAGAGAAACTTGCGTGGGAGAAGGAGCTGCTTGGGATCTATCTCTCCGCGCATCCTCTCAATGCTCTCGCTCCGAAGATGAAGGACGTGGAGGACCTCGTCGCAATTGCGGAGCTCGGAGAAGCTCAGGACGATCTGGTGACGATTACCTGCGTGGTCACGAACGCCCGCAAGCACATCACTAAGAACAAGCAGCTGATGATGTTCGCGCAGGTCGAAGACCTCACCGGAAGCGTGGAGGTCACGGTGTTCCCGCGCGTGTACGAGGCGACGGCGCAGCTCTGGGGCACCGACGAGATCCTTCTTGTGCTCGCGCGCGTCGAGCAGCGCGACGAGGATCCGAAGCTCCTCGCCGAGCACGCAGTGCGTTTCGACGACGCCGGGACCCTGGAGATCAAGCGCGTCGCCGATGAGCGTCGGCAGTTCCTCGCGAAACGAGCGAAGTTCACTCGGAACGGCAACGGCGGCGCCGGATCCAACGCCGTGCAGACGGGGGGAGGGACCTCTCTGCGTCGGACCTATGGGCCTCCCGGGCGGGACGAGACCGTCATGGATCCGGCCCAGCGGTCCTCCTCAGAGACGTCCCTCCCCCCGTCAACGCGGGACCTTTCCGAATTGGAGGAGCCGCCGGCGCTTGTCATTCGCTTCCGGGAGGTCCTTGATTACGAGCGCTCCATCGCGCTCTTCCAGAAGATCCAGGAAGTCCTCAAGGATCACGCCGGTGTGTCGCAGGTCGTCCTGGAGCTCCCGCGAAATGGCGGGGGGATTCGTCGCGTACAGACGTCGTTCCGCGCGAAGCCGTCGCGCGAGCTCGCGGAAGCGGTCGCGCGCGAGGTCGGCGGTGACGTCGTGGAGGTCGTACTGCCTCGTTGATCGGTCCCGGTAACCCGCTCGTTTAGCGGAGATTGGCATAGCGCGTGCCTCCCTCCCGTCACGTGCCCAGCCGCGCGCGGTTGCGTCGATTACACGACGCTCACAACGAGATGTTCGCGTCGCTCGACCTCGAGCACCGACTGCGGAACGCGGTCAGGTCGGCCCGCGAGCTCGTGCCCGCCGATGCCGCCGCGGTGTTCCTTCCCAGTACCAAAGGCGACGCTCTTGTGATCCGTGCGCACGACGGCCTCTCCGATGACTACGCGACGCGACAGCGTCTCCCGATCGAGGAAGTACGCGCGCAGTTTCGCGCCGCCGGCGAGCACGTGATTCTCGATATGCCGACCGGCAGCCTCGGCGATCACGCGCTTATCAAGGCGGAGGGCTTCGCCAAGCTGCTTTCGATCCCGCTCTTCTTCGAAAACGAGATGATCGGTTCGCTTGCGATCTACACCAAGGATCCGAGCAGGTCATTCACGCCCGAAGACATCGAGCTCGCCCACCTGCTCGCCGCGACGACGGCGATCGCAATCACGAACTCGCGCCTCTACGCGGAGGCTGTTGCGCAGCAGGACCTCCACCGGCACCTGCTCGACGCCCTCGGCGATGGGGTCGTCATCGGCTGGCCCAACGGCCGCTACGAGTCGAATCCGCGCGCCCGGGAGATCCTCGGCGTCGGCCAGCTCGAGACGCTCGCCGAGCTTCGCGCCGCGGTCAACGTCAAGGACCTCATCACCGGCGAGCCGATCCGGCCCGGGTCCTACCCGCTTGACCGAGCGCTGAAGGGCGAGAAGAGCCAGGGCGATTTCTTCGTCTCACGGCCAGGGACCGGCGAGCGACGCGACCTCGAGGTCACCGCCGCTCCGGTACGTGGCCTCAAGGGCGAGGTCGTCGCCGGCGTGATGACGCTCCACGACATCACCGCTCTCCTCGCGACCGAACGGGAACGGGAGCAGTTCCTGTCGATCGTGTCGCACGAGCTTCGAACGCCCCTCACCCCGCTCAAGGCGCTCGCGCAGCTGGTCCGCTCGCGGATGCGCCGCGCGAAGACGCAGGGCACCGAGCCCGACATGGAATCGCTCGATCGCAACCTCGCCACGATCGAGCGGCAGGTGGATCGCATGAATGGACTCGTCAACGACCTGCTGTCCGTATCGCGCGCGGAGAAGGGCTCGCTGAGCATGGAGCGCGTTCCATACGACCTCGCGGTCGTCGTTCGCGAGGTCGTGCAGCGGTACATCGACGCGACCGTGGAGGAAGGGCGCCACACATTCACGATCGACGCCCCTGCGAGCGTCCCCACCCATGGTGACCAGTCACGGATCGAGCAGCTTCTCATGAACCTCGTCGGCAATGCGGTGAAGTACTCACCGAATGGCGGGCCGGTCCACGTCGCGCTCGCGGCTCAGGCAAAAGGCGCCGAGATCACGATCAGAGACCAGGGCATCGGGATCCCGGCTGACGACATAGGGAGGCTCGGCCATCCTTTCGTGCGCGGTGCCGGGCGCGCCGCGACCTTCGCCGGGATGGGCGTCGGCCTGTACGTTGCGCGAATTGTGGCCGAGGCGCATGCCGGCTCGCTCGGGCTCGAGAGCGACGGCAACGGCAAAGGCACTACGGTTCGTGTGAAGCTGCCTCTCTGACGCCCGGCTCCTAGGCCGACTTCTTTGCCGCGATGGCCGTAAGTTCCGCGCGCGCAGCCGCGGCAATGTCGGCGCCGGTGCTGGCGTGCCCGTCGATGCCCCAACCGCCCTCGGGCGACTCGGTGATCAGAACCCACGTGCGCTGGCTGAGCGTGGGGTCACCGGCTGCGGCCGCGACGATATCGGTGAGCTCGCGGACGACGCCGAGCTGCTTGTTGCGATCGAGAACGCCGACCGGAGTGAGGACCTGCACCCGGACGTAATTGCTGTCGCCGGTAACGTTCGACAGCGAGTCGGCCGGCAGCTCGTGGACGAAGGCTGCAGTGTTGTCCTTGAAGAGCGCGAGGTCCGGGACCTTTTCCCACCGCATCACGGCGGCGGCGAGCTTCTGTGCGAGCGTCTTCCGGTCGCGGAACGTTCCCTGCGTGGCGTACACGTCGATCATGGGCATGAGCTTTCTCCTTCGTGAGTTATGCCGATTGTCATAGTGTCCGACCCTAGTCTATGTTGATCGTCATAGTCAAGCGTAAAGAGCGAACGGACAGTCGAGCGAGCATGGTCCGCGGGGCCGCGTCACTCATCCGAACCCGCGGCGTGAACGCGACGTCGTTCTCAGACGTCCTGGCCGAGAGCGGGGCCCCGCGTGGGTCGATCTACTACCACTTTCCGAACGGTAAGGAGCAGCTCGCCGGGGACGCGATCCGCTGGACCTCGGAACGCGTGCTGACTTATCAACGGTCGTGCCGGGCCACCACGCCTGAGGGCGTGCTGGACTGCTTCATCGACATGTGGCGACAGGTCGTGCTGACGTCGGGTGGGGCGGCCGGCTGCGTTGTCGCGGGCGTCGCGATCGACACCGTTGCGGATGACCGACCTCTGATCGATCTCGTCCGCGCAACGTTCCGGTCCTGGGTCGAACTACTTGCCGAGCAGCTCGTTGCGGTCGGGGTTCCGGGTCGTCGAGCCTCACGCGTCGCGGTGTCGGTGGTCGCTGGGATGGAGGGCGCGCTCATCCTCTGTCGCGCCGAGGGCAACAGTGGGCCCCTAGAAACGGTCGCCGCCGAGCTCAAGCGCTTGCTGCCGGAGGCCTAGAAGGAAGGTCCGGAGCCCGAGACATCACACGGTGCCGGAGGAGGTGTGTGAGTTCACCACATAGCGGACACATGTCTCAGGTGATAGTGGACACCCAAGCTGGCGAGGGGTGCCGCGATGGGCCTGGGCCGATATCTGGTGGACGCGATCACACTCGAGGGGCGCAGTCCAAGTGAGCTCGCCAGGAGCCACGGCGTCTCCCGGACCTGGATCGACGAGCTCCTCCGGCGCTATCGCAGCGGCGGGTACGCCGCGCTGGAGCCGCGCTCGCATCGCCCACGCTCCTGCCCGCACCAGGTTGGGCCGAAGGTCGTGCAACGGATCCTCGAGCTGCGCCAGAAGCTTGTCGCGGCGGGGCACGACGGCGGACCAGCGACCATCGCCCAGCGCTTGGACCGTCGCCTAAAAAAAGGTCCCATCGCTGGCGACGATCTGGCGGATCCTCAAGCGCAACGGACTGATCACGCCCCAGCCGCACAAGCGACCGCGGTCGTCGTTCACACGCTTCGCCGCGGCGCTGCCCAACGAGCTCTGGCAGGCCGACGCCACGCATTGGTCGCTCGCCAGCGGGACGAGCGTCGAGGTCCTGAACCTCCTCGACGACCACTCGCGCCTCTTGCTCGCCGCGGTCGCCTTCCCCACGGTCAAGGCCGCGGACGTCGTGGAGGTGTTCGCCCGGGCCGCGGCCAATCATGGTCTTCCGGCCGCCTTCCTCACCGACAACGCCGCGGTCTTTGCGGGGGAGTACCGCGGAGGCACGGTGCTCCTTGAATCCGAGCTGGCGCGTCTGGGGATCCGCGTGGTGCACTCCCGCGCGTATCACCCCCAGACCTGCGGCAAGGTCGAGCGCTTTCACCAGACGCTGAAACGCTTTCTCGCAAAGCAACCGGCGCCGACCTCGATCGCGCACCTGCAGACCCAGCTTGACGTCTTCCGCAGCTATTACAACCAGCGCCGCCCGCACCGCGCGCTGGGCCAGCGCACGCCGCTCGTCGCCTTCAACGCTCGGCTCAAGGCCCGCCCCGCGCCGATCGCGGCAGCGACCGTCTTCCGGGTGCGGCTCGACACGGTCGATGGCTCGGGCCGGGTGACGCTGCGCTACCTCAGCGTGCTTCGGCACATCTATGTTGGCCGCGCGCACTGCCGTGAGCGGATCCGACTGCTCATCGCGGGAAACGATGTGCGGGTGATCAGCGAGAGCGGCGAGCTACTTGGCGAGGTGACCTTGGATGCGAGCCGCAACTACCAGCCGCTGCGTCGACCGACGATCGTTCATGATCACCCGAGACAGGTGTCCTCGATCACCTGAGACATGACACGGTGCCGGAGGAGGGACTCGAACCCTCACGGGCCTTTCAGCCCAACGGATTTTGAAGCCGTAATGTCTGCCATTTCATCACTCCGGCTCGTCGCTTCACATTCTAGGTTTTGCTAACAGCTTCACCGCATCTTTTGCGAGGCGCGGATTGGCGATCACGACCCGCCGCTCGTTCCATACCGCGTCCTTCCCGGTCCTGAGCGACAACATCGCGGCTCCGGCCTCGCGCGCAATGAGACCAGGCGCGGCCACATCCCACGGCGACAGCGCCTGATGCACGAAGAGATCGAACCGCCCCATTGCCAGGTAAGTGATCTCGAGCCCCGCGGACCCAATCACTCGGAGTCGCGCGCACGTCGCATTGAGCGTCGCGAACGGGGAGTCCTTCTTCTTCGTCTCGCCGAACCCCAGACTCGCCACCGCGAACGCCTCCGGTAGACGCGTCGCGCGCGACACGTGAATCGGCGTGCCGTTCCGCGTCGCGCCCGCCCCCTCCGATGCGATGAAGGTCTCGCCGGTTCGCGGCGCGTGGACGGCTCCCGCCCGCACTTTGCCGCCCTCGACGTAGCCGATGAGCACGCAATAGAAGGGAAGCCCGCGGCTGAAGTTGAGCGTGCCGTCGAGCGGGTCCACGACCCAGAGGCGCTCCGCATTGACGATTCCCTTGCGGGCGCTTTCCTCCGCGAGGATGGGGATGCCGGCATCGTGTGCCGCAAGCCGGGCGATGATCGCGCGCTCCGCGGCGTGATCGGCGGCGGTCGCGAAGTTTGCACGCCCGCGCTTGCGGGTGACGACCGCGGTGTCGTCGACGGCGATCGCGTCCCCTACCGCGAGGGCGGCATCGGCCGCAAGGCGCGCAAGCCTCGCGAAACGCGCGCGGTCGCGCGAGCTAGTTGTTGCCTCCGGCATCGGGAGGGCAGAGTACCCGGACCCGCTCCAGGAGATCGTTCAGATCGAACGGCTTCGAGATCACGTCCTTGATGCCCCGCTGCGCGAAGTCGCCGTCGTACTGATTCGTCGCCGCGCTAACGAAGAGCACCGGCATGTCGCGGATATCGGTGTCCGCACGAACCCGATCGAACACCTCGAACCCGTTGAGTCCGGGCATCATGATGTCGA
>Ga0207646_10003954_pt1 | contig 16437 bp, 13 predicted proteins | sample KBSK5502metaG_FD_184343 | JGI IMG/M metagenome (GOLD analysis project Ga0207646, IMG submission 184343) | Corn, switchgrass and miscanthus rhizosphere microbial communities from Kellogg Biological Station, Michigan, USA - KBS K5-50-2 metaG... | ecosystem: Host-associated > Plants > Roots >... | reverse complement strand
CCCCCGCGACCTCTCCTGCCTCCACGACCTCTCCTGCCCCAGCTGTCCTCCAAACAGACATTCCGGATATTCCGTATTTGTCCACTCTAATCGTCCCCGCCCTCCGGGCATCGGGCATCGGCGTCGGCCTGACCTCGGGTCCCGGTGAAACGCAAGCGCCCGCTGAGCCAGAAGTTACAGCGACCCCGCCCGCGTCGCCGAACCCGAACCACGACGATGTCACATCGTCGTGGTCAGGACCACCACGATGTGACATCGTCGTGGTTGAGCAGCGCGCCGAAGGGGCCGAACCCCAAGCCGGAGGGCCCGGGCCGCGCGCCGAGACAACCCCAGCCCGTGACGGTAGCCAACCGCAGGGGCGCGTGGTGTTCGTGGGAGCGGGCCCCGGCGCGCCGGATCTGCTCACCCAGCGCGGCGCGGCCGCCATCGCCACAGCCGACGTCGTCATCTGGGCGTCGAGCCTCGTCGACCAGGACATCCTGGCTCACGCCCGCGCGGACGCGGAGATCGTCGACTCGGCCAAGCTGCCCATGGAGGGCGTGCTGCCCTATTACGAGCGCGCCGCGCGAGAAAAACGAACAGTCGCCCGCGTCCACTCCGGCGACCCCTCGCTCTGGGGCGCCGTTCAGGAGCAGCTTGAACAGTGCCGCAAACTCGGCCTGGGCACCGAGATCGTGCCGGGGGTGTCCAGCTTCACCGCGGTAGCCGCCGCCATACAACGCGAGCTGACCATTCCGGAGGTCGCCCAGTCGGTGATCTTGACCAGGCTCGGCGGCGGCAAGACGCCGATGCCCCCGGGAGAGCAGGTAAAAGAGTTCGCCCGGCACGGCACCACGATGGCGCTGTTCCTCTCGGCCGCGCGGTCCGGCCAGCTGCAGGACGAGCTCCTCCAGGGCGGCTACCCCCCGGACACCCCGTGCGTGGTCGCCTACCAGGTGACCTGGCCGGACGAGCTGATCATTCACGCCGCCCTGCACGACCTCGCCGCCACGATAAAACAACGCAAGCTGTGGAAGCACACGCTGGTGCTGGTCGGCCCCGCCCTGGCCGGGGGCGGGAGCCGCTCGCACCTGTACCACCCCGGCCACTTCCATGGGTACCGCAGGGCCGACCCCCAGGCCAGGAAACAGCTGCGCGAGGCCAGGGACACCTCGTGACGCCAGATCCCGACCTGCGCGAGCCCGACCTGCCGCGGACGGCGAAGGTGCGGAAGAAGGCGCTGCGCACCGGCTGGACCACCGGGACCTGCGCGTCTGCCGCGGCGAAGGCAGCCACCGCCGCGCTGGACACCGGCCAGATCCAGCACGCCGTGGAGGTCGGCCTGCCGGATGGCCAGCGGGTCCGCTTCCCGGTCGACGAGTGCACGCTCACCGGAAGCCAGGCCGAGGCGGTGGTCGTCAAGGACGCTGGCGACGACCCCGACGTGACCCACGGCGCGCGGCTGACCGCCACGGTGCGCTGGCGCGACGAGCCGGGCATCGAGCTGGACGGCGGCGTGGGCGTCGGGGTGGTCACCAAACCAGGCCTCGGGCTGGAGCTGGGCGGCCCCGCCATCAACCCGGTACCCCGCGCGATGATCACCCAGGCCGTGGGCGAGGCCATCGACCTGAGCACAAACGGCGTCACCGTCATCATCTCGGTCCCGGACGGCGAGCGGATGGCGCGCAAGACCACCAACGCCAGGCTCGGCATCATCGGCGGGATCTCGATCCTCGGCACCACCGGCATCGTCCGGCCGTTCTCCACCGCGTCCTGGCGGGCCAGCGTGGAGCAGGCCATCTCGGTGCTCGCCGCCCAGGGCGAGGACACGGTGGTGCTGTGTACCGGCGGCCGCACCGAGAAGGGCGCCATGAAGCTCTTCCCGCACCTGCCCGAGGTGTGCTTCGTCGAGGTGGGCGACTTCACCGGCGCGGCGTTGCGCAAAGCGGCCGAGCATCGCCTCAGCCAAGTGGTCTTCGCCGGCATGGCGGGCAAGCTCACCAAGCTGGCCGCTGGCGTCCTGATGACGCACTACACGCGGTCCAAGGTGGACCTCGCCCTGCTCAAAGACATCACGACCGCCGCGGGCGGCTCCCGGGACCTGGCCGACAGCGTCGCGAACGCCAACACCGCCCGGCACGCGGCCGAACTCTGGGACCAGGCCGGCCTGCTCCCGGAAGCAGGCCGCGAGCTGTGCGCCCGCGTCGCCCGCGTGCTCAGCCGGTTCAGCGCGGAAGCGGCGGGTCCTGGACAGCAGGCCCCGGCCATCCACGTCATCATGGTCGACTTCACCGGACAGCAGAAGATCGCCGAGGCCGCCGCATGAACCCCCAGGTCACCGTCATCGGCTGCGACGGCCGCCCGTTCGGCCCCGAGGCGACCGCCGCTCTCGCCGCGGCCGAACGAGTCATCGGCGCGCCCCGCCATCTGCGGCTGGCCCCGAAGGGCAGAGAACTCGAGGGCAGAGAACTCATCGAGCTCAAGCACCTCGACGAGGCCCTCGACGCCGTGGCCGCGCACCCCGGTCCCACCGCTGTCCTCGCCTCCGGCGACCCGGGCTTCTTCGGCATCGTCCGCGCGCTGCGCGCCCGCGGCTTCACGCCACGAGTCATCCCGGCCGTCTCCTCGGTCGCGCTCGCCTTCGCCAGACTCGGCCTGGACTGGGACGACGCCCTCGTGCTCTCGGCGCACGGCCGGGACCCGCGCCAGCCGCTCGCGGCCGCGCTCGCGCACCCCAAGGCCGCCATCTTGACCGCGCCGGGCACCGCGGCCGGCCTCGCCGCCGCACTGCGGGCCGCGGGCAAGACGGTGTACGCCGCCGAGCGCCTCGGCATGCCGGGGGAGCGCGTCACCGAAGCGCCCGGGCACGACCTCGCCGACCCCACCATCCTCATCGCCCTCGCCCCGGAGCACGAGCAAGCGCCCGGTGAACCGCGCTGGCTGGCCGGCCACCCGGGCGCCCCGGACGGCTGGGCGCTGCCCGAAGACGCGTTCGAGCACCGCGACTCGATGATCACCAAGCCGGAGGTCCGCGCGCTGGTGCTGGCCCGGCTCGGCCCGGGGCCGGGCCGGACGATCTGGGACGTGGGCGCGGGCTCGGGTTCGGTGGCGGTGGAGTGCGCGCGGTTCGGCGCCCACGTGATCGCCGTCGAGGCGGACCAGGCCCAGTGCGACAGGATCCGCCGCAACGCGGGCCGGCATGCAGTCCGCGTGCAGGTCCGCCACGGCCGCGCCCCCGAAGCCCTCGACGGCCTCCCGCCCGCCGACGCGGTCTTCGCCGGCGGCGGCGACCGCGCCGTGCTCGAAGCCGCGGTCCAGCTCGCGTGCCCGCAGGCAATCGTGGTCACGCTGGCCGCGATCGACCGGGTCGGCGAGACCGCCGCCCTGCTCACGACCGGCGGCTACCGGGTCGAAGGCGTCCAGCTCCAGGCGTCCAGGCTCGCGCCCCTGCCCGGCGGCCAGCACCGCCTGGCCGCCCAGAACCCGGTCTTCGTCCTCTGGGGCCAGCGATGATCGGCCTGGTCAGCGTGACCAAGGCAGGCGACGCCGCCGCGGGGAGGCTCGGCCAGGCCTGGCCAGACACCCGCCGCTACGACGGCCCGGCCGCCGTCGCGCTGCCCCGTGCGTTCAGCGAATGCGACGCCGTCGTCTGCTTCCTCGCCGTCGGCGCGGCGGTCCGCCTGCTCGCCCCGCTGCTCGCAGGCAAGCACGAGGACCCCGCCGTGGTCTGCGTCGACGAGGCGCTGCGCTACGCGGTCCCGGTGCTCGGCGCGCACCAGGGCGGCGGCAACGAGCTGGCCCGCCGGCTCGCCGCGACCCTGGGCGCCGAACCCGTCGTCACCACCGCCAGCGACGCCGCCGGCGGTGCGGGCCTGGACGAGTTCGGCGCCGACCTGGGCTTCACCATCGAGCCGGGCAGCGACCTGGCCGCCGTGGGCACCGCGATCCTCAGCGGAGACCGGGTTACCCTCAGCACCGACCAGGAATGGCCCCTACCCCCACTGCCCCCCAACGTCATGCGCACAGACCGCCCGGAATCAGGCGTTCCCGCCGTCGTGGTGACCGACCAGAAGATCAATTGTCCCGAACGGGCCGTGGTATTCCGCCCGGCGTCGCTGCTTGTCGGGGTGGGCGCGAGCAAAGGCGCTCCCGCGACGGAGATCGGCCACCTCATCGACGGCACCCTGGCGGAGCTGGGGCTATCAGCCCGGTCCGTTCGGCATATCGCCACGGCGGACCTGAAAGCGGACGAGCCCGGTTTGCTGACGGCGGCGGCGACGAGGGGCTGGCCGGTAGTCACCTTCCCGGCCAGCCGGCTCGCCGCGGTACCCGTGCCCAACCCCAGCGAGGTGGTGCGGCGCGCGGTCGGCACGCCGAGCGTCGCGGAGGCCGCGGCGCTGATCGAGCCCGGGTCGGTGCTGCTGGGGGCCAAGCGGGCCAGCGCGCACGCCACGGTCGCGGTGGCCAGGGCCCGGCCGCGGGGCCGGCTAGCGGTGATCGGGATCGGGCCGGGCGCCCGGGACCTGATGACGCCCCGTGCGGTGGCCGAACTGCGCCGCGCCGCCGTGGTCGCCGGGCTGGACGCCTACCTGGAGCAGGTCGCCGACCTGCTACGGCCGGGCACGCGCGTGCTGGCCAGCGGCCTGGGCGCGGAGCAGGAACGGGCCGCCGAGGCGGTGGCGCAGGCTCGGTCCGGACGGGCGGTGGCGCTGATCGGGTCGGGCGACGCGGGCGTCTACGCCATGGGCAGCCCGGCACTAGAGCTGGCCGATGACGAGATCGACGTGACCGTGGTGCCCGGGGTGACCGCGGCGCTGGCCGCTGCCGCGGTGCTCGGCGCGCCGCTCGGCCACGACCACGTCATGATCTCTCTGTCCGACCTGCACACGGCCTGGCCGGTGATCGAGCGGCGGGTCGCCGCTGCGGCCGAGGGAGACCTAGTGGCGTGCTTCTACAACCCGGCCAGCAAAAAGCGCGACTGGCAGCTGCGCCGGGCGCTCGAGTTGCTGGCCGCGCACCGGCCGCCGGGCACGCCGGTCGGCTGGGTCCGGGACGCCAGCCGGCCCGGGCAGGCCGCGTCGCTCAGCACGCTCGCTGAGTTCGACCCCACGGTAGCGGACATGCACACCCTGGTCGTGGTCGGCTCGTCGCGGACCCGCGTCCAGGCAGGCCGGATGGTGACGCCCCGCGACTACAAGTGGGTGCAGTGATGGGCGTCGTCATCACCCGGGAATGCCGCGGCTGCGGCGCGTGCCTGCTGACGTGCCCCGAGCACGCGATCCGCCCCCACGGGCAACCCCTGGTCGTTTTCGGCGAGCTTTGCACCCAATGCGGCGAGTGCGTCGAGATCTGCCCGGCCGACGCGATAGAGATGATGCCATGACCGAGGTTCATCCCATCGAGGTCGAGTCGTACCGGATCCTGCGGTCCCGGATCGACCTGAGCGCGCTGCCCCCGCTGACCCGGGCGGTGACCGAGCGGATCATCCACGCCACCGCCGACTTCGACTACGTCACCGACCTGGTCTGCGACGAGATGGCGCTGGCCGCCGGGGTGGAGGCGCTGCGCCGCGACGCGCCGGTCATCGCGGACGTGGCCATGGTCGCCTCCGGCATCACGCAGTACCCGGTGATCTGCAAGATCGGCGATTCGCTGTCCGCCCGGCTGGCCCGCACCGCGAACATCACGCTCAGCGCGGCCGCGGTCCGCCTGGCGCACGGCGAGGCCGGGCCCGGCGCGGTCTGGCTGGTGGGCTGCGCGCCAACCGCGCTGGCCGAGATCATGAGCAGGCAGGTCGAGCCCGCCCTGGTCATCGGGGTCCCAGTCGGGTTCGTCGGAGCGGCGGACGCCAAGGACAACCTGCGGGCCAGCGGCCTGCCGGCGCTGAGCAACGTCTCGGAGAAGGGGGGCTCCGCCGTGGCGGTCGCGGCGTTCAATGCCCTGCTGCGGATAGCCAGGAGGCAAGCCGAGCAAGCCGAGAAGGAATCCTCGTGACGCCGTTCCCCGAACCTAAGCCGGCGCTCCTGCTGGCCGCGCACGGCACCCGTGATCCGGCCGGGGTCGCGGCCTTCCGCGCGCTGGCCACGCGGGTAGCAGACCTAGCCGGCCGGGACGGCACCCAGGTCGCGGGCGGCTTCATCGAGCTGTCCGCGCCCGCGCTGCGGGAGGCCGTGAGCCATCTGGCCAGCACCTCGCCCGCTCGTCTCGCCGCCGTGCCGCTGATGCTGTCCGCGGCCGGGCATGCCAAGGGGGACATCCCCGCCGCCCTGGCCCGCGAGCGCACCCGCCACCCCGGCTTGACCTGGACGTATGCCCGCCCCCTTGGTCCCCATGCCGATCTCATCGACCTGCTCGCCAAGCGTGTCGACGCCGAAGGCGTCGACAGGCCCGCCGTCCTCCTAGTCGGCCGCGGCTCCACCGACCCCGACGCCAACGCGGACGTGGTCAAGACCGCCCGGCTGCTGTGGGAGGGCCGGGACTACCCGCTGGCCGAGACCGCCTTCGTCTCGCTGGCCCGGCCGGACGTGGCCGAGGGCCTGGAGCGGTGCCGCCTGCTCGGCGCCCGGCAGATCGTGGTGGCCAGGTACTTCCTGTTCCCCGGCGTGCTGCCGGACCGGGTGGCCGAACAGGCGGCCGCCTACGCCGCCGCGCATCCCGATCTCGACATCAGCTGCGCCGGCGTGCTCGGCGACTGCGACGAGATCGCCGCGCTGGTCTACGAGCGGTACCACGAGGCGCTGGCCGGGGACATCAGGATGAACTGCGACGTGTGCGTGTACCGGATCGCCATGCCCGGGTTCGAGCACCGCGTCGGCGAGCCCCAGCACCCGCACGACCACCCCCATGATCATGTACACGACTTCCCCCACCCCCAGGCTCACGCTCATGGCTGAGGGTTACCCGCAGGAGCAGCGCGACGCCGTCTACAAGGTGATCGCCGAGCGGCGGGACGTCCGCCAGGGTTTCCGGCCCGGCCCGGTGCCGCCCGAGGTGCTCGGCCGGGTGCTCGCCGCGGCGCACCAGGCGCCGTCGGTGGGCTTCTCGCAGCCGTGGGACTTTATCGTGATCACCGACCGGGCCCGGCGGGAGCGGATCGCGGCGCTGGCGGGCCGGCACCGGGATGCGTTCGCCGCGGACCTGCCCGCCGCCCGGGCCCGCGCGTTCGACCGGCTGAAGATCGAGTCGATCCTCGACACGCCGGTCAACATCGTGGTCAGCTGCGACCGGACCCGCGGCGGCCGGCACACGCTGGGCCGGGCGACCCAGCCGCGGACCGCGGACTTCTCCAGCGTGCTCGCGGTGGCGAACCTGTGGCTGGCCGCCCGGGCCGAGGGCCTGGGCGTCGGCTGGGTGAGCTTCTTCGACGAGCGCGAGCTCGCCGCCGAGCTCGGGCTGCCCGCGCACGTGGCGGTGATCGCGTACCTGTGCGTCGGGTACGTCGATGCGTTCGCGCCGGAACCAGAACTGCAGTCGGCCGGCTGGGCGCGCCGCCGGCCGTTGTCGTGGGCGGTGCACGCCGAGGAGTTCGGCCGCCGCGCAATGCCAGGGGAGGAACCAGTGGACCCGCTCGCCGACGTGCTCGCCGCGATCGCGCCGCCGGACGCCGAGGCGATGGCGGCCGCGCGGGAGCGGCAGGACCGGATGACCAAGCCGCGCGGCTCGCTCGGCGCGCTCGAAGACGTGTCGGTGCGGCTGGCCGGGCTGGCCGGCCGCTGCCCGCCGCCGCTGCCCGAGCCGGCCTGCGTCGCCGTGTTCGCCGCCGACCACGGCGTGCACGCCCAGGGGGTCACCCCGTGGCCGCAGGAGGTGACCGCCCAGATGGTCGCCAACTTCCTGGCCGGCGGGGCGGTGGTCAACGCGTTCGCCGCGCAGGCCGGGGCCGAGGTCACCGTGGTCGACATCGGGGTGGCCGCCGACCTGGAGCCGGTCCCCGGGCTGCTGCCGCGCAAGATCGCCCGCGGCACCGCGGACTTCACCGCGGGGCCCGCGATGACCCGCGACCAGGCGGTGGCGGCCGTGACGGCCGGCGCCGAGATCGCCAGGGACCTGGTCGCGGCGGGCAACCGGTGCCTGATCACCGGGGACATGGGCATCGCCAACACCACCGCGTCCGCCGCGCTGATCTGCGCCTTCACCGGTGCCGACCCCGCGGATGCCACTGGCCGGGGCACCGGGATCGACGCGGCTACGTACGCGCAGAAGATCGACGTCGTCTGCCGCGGCCTGGACCGGCACCACCCCGACCCGGCCGACCCCGTCGGCGTCCTGGCGGCGTTCGGCGGCTTCGAGCACGCCGCCCTGGCCGGGTTCATCCTGGGTGCCGCCGCGCTGCGCGTGCCGGTGATCCTGGACGGGGTCATCGCGGGTGCCGCCGCGCTGGCCGCGGCGGCCCTGGCCCCCGACGCCATCGCCGCCTGCTTCGCAGGTCACCGCAGTGCCGAGCCTGGGCATGCGGTTACGCTTAGCTACCTAGGGTTGCGTCCGCTCGTGGACCTGGGGCTGCGGCTCGGCGAGGGCACCGGCGCCGTGCTGGCCCTGCCGCTGGTGCAGAGCGCGGCGCGGGCGCTGCGTGACGTCGCCACCTTTGATTCGGCCGGTGTAGCCGACAAGCACTGAGGACTTATGGATCCGTACCTGCTGGGGCTCCGCCTGGAGGGCCGCCGCGTCGTAATCGTCGGCGGGGGAGCGGTCGCGTCGCGCCGGGTGCCCGCGCTGCTCGACGCGGGCGCCGACGTGCTGCTGGTATCCCCGAAGGTCGCCGCGTCGCTGGAAGACCTGGCCGCGGTCGGCCGGATCCGCTGGGAGCCGCGCGGCTACCGGCCCGGCGACTGCGCCGGGGCCTGGCTGGTCTGCGCGTGCACCGACGACCCCGAGGTCAACGCGGCCGTTGCGGCCGCGGCCGAGGCCCAGCGGACCTGGTATGTCCGCGCCGACGACGCGGGGGCGTCGGCGGCTTGGACCCCGGCCTCTGGCCGCGCTGGCGACGTCCGGCTGGGAGTGCTCAGCGGTGATCCCAGGCACAGCGCCGCTATCCGCGATGCCCTGCTGGCTGACCTGCAGTCCGGGCGGATCAGCGCCCGGCACAGCCGCGGCCACCGCGGCGGGGTAGCGATTATCGGCGGCGGGCCCGGCGACCCCGGGCTGATCACGGTGCGCGGGCGGCAGTTGCTGGCCGAGGCCGACGTGGTGCTCACCGACCGGCTGGCGCCCCGCTCGCTGCTGGACGAACTGCGCGACGACGTAGAGATCATCGACGCGGGCAAGATCCCGTACGGCCGGGCCATGGCCCAGGAGCACATCAACGCGGCGCTGGTCAGCCACGCCCAGGCCGGCCGCTTCGTGGCCCGGCTCAAGGGCGGCGACCCGTTCGTGTTCGGCCGTGGGGCCGAGGAGGTCCTGGCCTGCCTGCGCGCCGGGGTTCCGGTCACCGTGGTGCCCGGCGTCACCAGCGCGGTGGGCGTGCCGGCCAGCGCCTGGGTGCCGGTGACCCACCGCGGCGTCGCGCAGGAGTTTCACGTCGTGTCGGTGCACGTCCCGCCCGGCGACGAGCGGTCCACGGTGAACTGGGAATTGCTCGGCGGTAGTTCGGGGACACTGGTGCTGCTGATGGCGGTGGAGCGGATTGGGGCGGTGGCGGACGAACTGTTGCGATACGGACGCAGTCCGGATACTCCCGTTTCGGTAATCGCAGACGGTACTCTGCCGACTCAGCGCACAATTAACTCAACACTGGAACAAGTGGAAAGCCGTGTAGCAGAGGAGGGGGTCCGGCCGCCGGCGATCGTCGTGGTGGGCGACGTAGTGAGCGTCGCCGCGGAGATCACGGAACTCATGCGCGATGTAACCGCCTGACGAACGGGATAAACTCCGCGTGCCAAGGCGATCAAGCTGGTGGACCCCCGCCCACCCCACGAGACCCCAAGAAGCCCCTGACCTGCCCGCCGGGGGTTCCGCGGGGGTTTTGAGAGGACGTTACGACAATGGAAGGTCAGGGCGTGGCAGCGTCATCGGCGTCTGCCGCCGGCAGACAGGGCGAGCCCGGCTCGGGCGCGGTCGCCGCTGCTGAGTTCGGCCACCCTGCCGACACCAATGTGACCAGTGACATCAAGGGCGGTGGTGAGGGGTGGGGGCGTAATGGGGATGACAATCACGTGATGGTTACACCGGGTCACCCAGAGGCATCCTCCCAGGATGCCGACACACCGCAGGTACCGGATTCCTCCCTGTCGCCGCGCCCGCCGGGCGGAGAACGACCATCCCGGGAGTCCGCAGAGCAGTCATCACAAGAGTCTCAGGCGGAATTCTCGTCCCAGCAGATTAAATCGGACAAAGCGGATAACATTGGTGATCCTGATCGAAACAATAGCGTTGTCGCAAGGGATGAGAATACGGGCCACAACCAGACCGCGGCCGGCCTCGCGCCCTCCGCGGTAGACGCTCCCGCGGTAAATACCGCCGCGGCAGACGACGCTCCGGCCGCCGTGCCGCCCGGAGCCAAGGCCGCCGCGTCCGGCCCCGTGCCGCCCCCTGATCCCGAGCCCTCGGCAACCCAGCCCCCGGCAACCCAGCCCCCGGCAACCCAGCCCCCGGCAACCCAGCCCCCGGCCGTCGAGCCCCCGGCCGTCGAGCCCCCGGCCGCCCCGCTCGAGACCGGCGAGCCACCGACGGTGCAGTTCGCGGCCGTGCCGTCCGAGCCCCCGCAGACCGTCGTGGTTCCCGAGCCGGTCGCCCGTCCGGCGGCCCCCGAGCCCGCCGACCGCGAGCCCGCCCCTGAGCCCACCGACCCTGAGCCCGCCGACGAGCCCGCCACCGCGACCGGCGAGCCACCGACGGTGCAGTTCGCGGCCGTGCCGTCCGAGCCCCCGCAGACCGTCGTGGTTCCCGAGCCGGTCGCCCGTCCGGCGGTCCCCGAGCCCGCTACCACTTCCGACTCCGCGGAAACAGGGGAAACAGAGCCTGAACCCCAGTCGGTACCCGCCGCCTCCGCGCCCTCGACGCTGGCCGCCGCGGCCCGGCCTCCCGCCGCGGCCCGGCCCCAGGCCGGCCCTGAGGGACATGTCCGGGTCGACGCGCGCCTGCTCGAGGCGGCGCTGCTCAACCTCAGGAAGCGGATCGCCGCCATCCCCCTGGTCTTCCAGATCTCCGGTGCCGCCGAGGTCAAGATCGAACGCGGCAAGCTCCTCAGCCAGATCGACGACTACCTGCTGCCCCGGGTGCGCCGCTCGGCCGCGCCGATCCTCGTCGCCCTGGTCGGCTCCACGGGCGCCGGCAAGTCCACGCTGGTGAACAGCATCGTCGGCGCGAGTGTGAGCGCCACCGGCGTGCGCCGCCCGACCACGAACAGCCCGGTGCTGGCCTGTCACCCGGACGAGATCGACTGGTTCGCCGAGAACAACTTCCTGCCCACCCTGCCCCGGGTCAGGCAGGAAGGCCTGGCCAGGCCCGGCCGGGACGGGTTGCTCGTGCTCGCGGCGAGCGAGGGCATGCCGCGCGGCATCGCGCTGCTGGACACGCCGGACATCGACTCGGTGGTGCAGGCGCACCACGAGTTCGCCCTGCAGTTCCTCGACGCCTCGGACCTGTGGCTGTTCATGACCAGCGCCAGCCGGTACGCCGACGGGCCGGTCTGGGAGATCCTGCAGCACGCCCGGGAACGCAAGGCCTCCCTCGGCGTGGTCCTGTCCAGGATCCCGCAGGCCTACCGGACCGAACTCGTCGACCACTTCAACGCCATGCTCGACGCGAACGGGATCGCGGCGGAAAACCGCTTCGTCATCCAGGAGACCCCGCTGATCGGCGGGATGCTCCCGGCCGACGCCTACCAGCCGGTCCGCGACTGGCTCGCCGACACCGCCACCCGGTCCGACCGCCGGGTCGCGGTGCTCTCCAAGACCATGTCCGGCGTGCTCGACACCTTCAAGACCCGGGTCCCGGCCATCGCCGCGCACGTCGAGGCGCAGGTCGTGCGGCGGGCGCAACTCCGGCGGACGGCCGAGATGGCGTACGGGAACGCCTTCGCCGAGGCCAGCGGCGGCCTGAAGGACGGCAGCTTGCTCCGCGGCGAGGTCCTCGCCCGCTGGGAGGACTGCATAGTCGGCGGCGAGCTGCGGCCGCGCCGGGGCGGGGCGAGGGCCGCCAAGGGCGTGACCAAGAAGGGCAAGCGGGCCCGGCGCGGGCCTTCGCGGTCGGCGGCGCTGAACGCCGCACTCCGTTCGGCCGTCGAGTCCTATATCGTGTCGGTCGCGGACCGGGCGGCGGAAGCCGTCGAGGGGAGCTGGCGCGCGGATCCGGCCGGGGCCGTGCTGCTCACGGACGCGGCCGCCGAGCGCGCCCGCGACGTGCGCGCGAAGCAGGTGTTCGAGTCCGTCTTCGGGCCTGCCGGACAGAGCGGCAGCGGCGAACTGGCCAACTTGGATATCAGGACCGCCGACGTGATCAACGCCGCCGACGCCGCCAAGGCCTCGGCGTTCAGCCGGTCTTCCCCGGACCTGGCGCTGCGTTCCGCGCGAGCGGTCGGGGCATGGCAGGATCACCTGGTCCGGCTGGCCGAGGCGGAGGATATGCGGTCCGTGGTCCGGCGCGTCTCGTTCGACGAGGAGGCGCTGAGCCTGGTGGTCCTGGTGGCGATGCTCGGTGAGAATGCACCCCGTCCGGCCGAAGCCGGCGGCAACAGCGTCTATACCGAGCCGCGGGAGATGCTGGCGTCGGTGTTCGGCGCGGTGATGCTGACCGAGATCCTGGCCAAGGCGCGCGCCGACCTGACCGAACGGGTCCGGCTGCTGCTCGACGAGGAGCTGGTCAGGTTCGTTGAGGTGATCGACGCGGCCGGGGACTGCGACGATGTCGCGGCCATCCGGCTTTACCAGGCGGAATTCTCGCTCGAGGCGGTTAGGTGACAGCGAACACGATCGGGGTGACCGGGCTGGTGCCGTCACGGCTGCCCGCCAGGCTTACCTCGCTCCAGGAGCTGACCAAGATCGGATCAGCAAGAACCGGATCCGAAGGGTTCAGCCAGGAACTCCTCACCGAGGCGGAAGCGCTGCTGCACCGGTCAGGCGAGCGGATGCGGATGTCCGCCTCGCACACCGTGGTGGCCCTGGCGGGAGGGACCGGCAGCGGGAAGTCCTCGCTGTTCAACGCCCTGGCCGGGGCGAACTTCTCCCCCGCGGGCGTGACCCGGCCGACCACCAAGCACTCGCACGCCTGCGTGTGGGGGATGGAGGGGGCCGCCCCGCTGCTCGACTGGCTGGGCGTGCAGCGGCGCCACCGCTACGCCAGGGCGAGCGCCCTGGACGACGGCGAGGCTTCGCTGATCGGGATGCTTCTGCTCGACCTGCCCGACCACGATTCGGTGGTCACCGGCTCGGCGGCGCTGGTCGACCGGCTGGTCAAGATGGTCGACATGCTGGTCTGGGTGCTCGACCCGCTGAAATACGCGGACGCCTCCGTGCACCGGCGCTACCTGGTGCCGCTGGCCGGGCACGCCGCGGTGACCACCGTGGTGCTCAACCAGGTTGACACGCTCAGTCCCGACCAGGCCGACGACTGCCAGTCCGACCTGCGCAGGCTGCTCGACGCAGAAGGGCTGACCGAGACCAGCGTGCTGGTCACCTCGGCGACCACCGGTACCGGCCTCGACGAACTGCGCCGGGCGCTGGCCAGAGCGGTGGCCGTCCGCCAGGCCGCCACGGAGAGGATTACGGCGGACATCGACGCCTTGCTCGAGCGGTTCGAGGTGTACGCCGGGGATTCGGTGCCCGGCTGGCTGCCCCCGGCGCGCCCAGAGACCGCGCTGACCGTGGCTTCCGCGACGGTCCCTTCCCTTCAATCCCCTCAGTCCCCTCAACCGGAGCCGGCTCAGGCCGAGGCTTCGGCTCGCCCGCCCTGGGAACTGGACGACGGTGGCGAGAACGAGGGCAACGGGCGGGTAGGAGCGGCCGACTGGCAGCCCTGGCAGACGAGCGCTGCGCCCACCCGTCCGGCGTCCTCTGCCCGGCCGCCATGGGAAGACGCCACCCAGGATGGCAACGGCGCCAGCCGCGTCACCGAGGATCCCGCGATCTACGTCCCCGCCGGTCCTGTCGGCGCGCTGACCGCGGCGTTCGCGAAGGCCGCGGGCGCGGCGGCGGCGACCGAGACGCTGAACGGCGTGCGTGAGCGCAGCGCCGCCGGTTACATCGGCTGGCCGCTCGCCCGGCTAGCCGCCCGCCTGCGCGGCGAGGCGCCGACCCGCAAGCTGGTGGCCAGTGACCCCGGGCACGCCGGGCAGGCGCAGCGGCCCGACATCGACAACGCGATCAACGTGTTCGCCAACGAGGTGGGCGGCTCGCTGCCCGATCCCTGGTCGCGGACCGTACGCGCGGCGGCGCGCTCCCGGGCCGACGAGGCTCAGGCGGCGCTCGGCACGGCGGTCGCCCAGGGCCTGCCGCCGCGCGACAAGGTGACGAACTGGTGGCGCCTGATCGCGCTCGCCCAGTGGCTCCTGCTGGCGCTGACGCTAGCCGGCCTGATCTGGATCGTGCTCATCCTGGCGATCGGCGGGTCCAGCGGGACGCACAAGTCGTCGTCCCTGATCAACGACGTCTCCCTGGCCCCGTGGCTCGGGGTCATGGTGGTGGCGCTGCTGCTACTGGGCTGGCTGATCTCGTCGTGGTGCCAGAACATGGTCGTCCTCGCCGCGGATCGCGAACGCGAGCAGGCGGTCCGCGACATCCTGGCCCGGATCGCCGCCGTCACCAACGACCTGGTCGTGGTGCCGGTAGGCCGCGAGCTCAGCGACTACGAGCGCTACCGCACCGAACTCGCCGCCGCCCGCAACAGCTAGCCGTCCCGCGGGACCCGCCCGCGACAGCTAGCCCATGGGCAGAGGGTATGCGCCTCCCGATCGTCGGCACGTGGCCGGCGTACCCGATCACCCTCCCGCGCTGGGGGTTGCCCCCGGCGGTAGCTGCCCGCCCGACCGCTTCTGATGCCGTACGTCGATCATCAGGCCCACCGTTATAGCCGGGGCCAGGATCAGGGTGGCGGCGGCGCCAAGAAACGCCATGAACGCCAGCATGTTGTCGGGCCTCCACAACACGACGGCGACGAGCACGCTGGCCGCGGCGATGATCACGCCGACGCCTATCCGGACGTCCCTGGGCCTCGGCGGCAGGGCGGTCAGGCCGTCCGGGAGGTCGGCGGTGAGCGAGGCCAGCTCGGCATGGGACCGCGAGACGGACGCCTGGGCCGTCCGCTCGTCGTGTTCGTCCTCGGTCAGCCGGCCCTGTGCCAGCGCAGCCTTGAGGGTGCGGATCACCCGCTCGCGGTCGGCGTACGTCACGGGCAGGGGCTTGCCGTTCGCTACTATCTCACTTCCCGGCCTTGTCATACCGTTACTCGCCTATGCCCGGTGCCGACGGCGGCGGTAGTTGCCTGCCGGGGTGCTTCGCGGGCCGTGAGCCGATCATCAGGGATACGCCGAGAATCCAGAAAAGGAGATAGACGATCGTGGTCAAGGTGACCACCTCCGGCACGGAGGTGCGGGGACCACCCGGGAGGAGAAGGACCGTAACGATGCCCGGCAGGAGTACCGCGTATTCGATCCGCCAGGCTATCTTGGTCGCCCGCCACGGGTCGCGCGTGGACTGGGCTTCCGTGGATTCGGTGGGGATGTCGGCGGTGACCTCGGCCAGTTCGGCGTACGTCCGTGACGCGTATACCTGGCCTACCCGCACGTCGAGTTCATCTTCGGTCAGCCGGCCTTGCACGAACGCGGTCTTGAGAGTGCCGATCACCCGCTCGCGGTCGGCGTGAGACGCGCGGAGGTCACCATGGTCTCGGCCTTTCGCAGCCGAGCCTTCCGCAGCCTGTGTCTGATTTCCGGGCCCTGCCATCACGGCTCCTCCCCACAAGCGTGATGCTGGGAGCGTAACGCCACCATCCTCTGCTGACTATCCCTCTGGCGGCTAGATGGGGTACCGCGTGGGTTCGGTCGTGTACTGCCGCCCGGTCGGCGTGGTCCATCGGAAGGTCCCGTCGGGGAGCTGGTCGACTGTCCACTTGGGGTCCTGTTTGAGCCGGTGGTCGTGCCGGCACTTAGGGCCGCCGTTGCACAGGCATGTCCGGCCGCCCGCTTCGTAGGGGGTGTTATGTTCGAAGTCGCACTGGCTGGCGGGCCGACGGCAGATCGGGCTGGTGCAGGTCGAGTTCCGCACGTGAGTAAGGTGCCGGAGTTTGACGCCGGGATCGTGGCCCCGGCTTTCGTACCGGTGATCGCAGTCGCCAGTGGCGAGGGAATCCAGGAACTGGGTGGCGTTGGCAATGAGCTCGGCCTTGTGCCGGGAGATCGTCCCGTCCAGCAACGCGGCCAGGACTTCGCAGCGCGGGAAACGTGGATGGAAGAACACGCGGACCAGCTCTGGGACTTCCGTGCGCAGCGGCTTCCGGACGTCAAGGGGCTCGTGGTCACCGCCGACG
>Ga0207646_10003952_pt1 | contig 16441 bp, 35 predicted proteins | sample KBSK5502metaG_FD_184343 | JGI IMG/M metagenome (GOLD analysis project Ga0207646, IMG submission 184343) | Corn, switchgrass and miscanthus rhizosphere microbial communities from Kellogg Biological Station, Michigan, USA - KBS K5-50-2 metaG... | ecosystem: Host-associated > Plants > Roots >... | reverse complement strand
CTGCGGACCCAAAATCCGGGCGACAAGCCGGTCGCTGTGAAGATCGCCGCGCACGGCTCGAATGATGTATGCGTCGACTACGGGCGGGCGTTGGCTGGCGGCTAGCTAGTCCGGCTGCGCCAGCAACTCAGAGTCGACCAGATGCTCCTCGGCGTAGAGGTCATCGAGATCCGCGACCTCAAGAGGTCGATCGCATAGCCCACATCGAGGATGCTCGTCGGCCGTGTGCGGTCTGCATCCGGGGAACCAGAAGAAGTCGTTGACAGTATGGCCTTCGGGGTCCAGCAGTTGCTCTTCGTGCTCATGTTCGTGCAAGCAACGAAGTCCGCGCCGGCAAGGCTTCCATCGGCTGGGATGTTCTCGGTATCGAGCATCCAACTCCAGAAGGCGAGGACAAACCAGGTAGCTATGGCCGGAGTCCCGGTACACCCTTGAGATGACCTAAAACCCCACCAGGTGCGCCCCTAGAGCCACGCTTTGCACCTCGCCCGTCGCGCTGCTGAGGAATTTCAACGTCATCGAGGTATTGTTGGTGCCTCGATACGCAAGGCCTATCCCCGTGAAGGGTGCCCAGCTTCCGATTGTCGCGACGATCCCCAGGAGATGGTCCATTAAAGGGCTCGCCCCATCGAGTAATTGCAGCACCGGCCGATCAGCGGTTTGTGCTCCCGCAAAAACCGCACCCAACGCCGTGTGTGCCTCCCAGTCACCTTGGGTGTTGGCCGCCAAAGTGACGCTCGCGGCGGTGCCGGCGCCGGGGTTGCTCGTGGCAGTTCCGTCATAAGGCTTTGTGATGCCGCGAGTAAACACCGGAGTCTGGCTGGTGTTCTGCACCCAAACCGCTTCGGAATCGAGAACCGCAACAACTCTGACTGTCGCAGAGCTGGCGCTCGTGTTGGTCATGGTGACTTGAAATCTCGTGTCCAGCACTGAACTGATCGGTATGCAGAGAATGGTTCTTCCAACCAAAGCAACGCCAACCATCGAGTTGTCGACCGGCATGTAAAAAGCGCCGCTTGTCTGTCCGATTACGCTGGCTCCCGTGAATATCGCGCCGCTGGCGCTGATCAGCAGAAGTGCATGAGTCCCCGCGGGAACAGGATCTGTGGTTTGAGTTGATGTACCGACCGGAAAAACGAGGTCACCAAGCTGAGTCTGAGGCGACTGAACATTGGCCTGACGAACTAGCGCGACCGGATAAGTGCCGTCGATCGTTTCGCCGGGGCCTGCGAGCGTCAGTTCGATCACAGAGGTGGCCGAACCAGCGATCGGCTGCAGCGCAGTTGCTGTGACGTCAATGAAGTTGGTGCCGTTGACATCCCACACATTGGCCGTCCAGGCGCCCAGCTCGTCGGTGATGCCGGCGATTTGCAGGCTCAGGTCGTATGGGCTCTCGTTGGCGATCTTGACCTGCCGCCAGGGACCGCCTCGAGGAAACTGGATGCGCTGGCGGCCGGCGACGAGAGCGATCGCTGGAGGTGTGATCATCCGCTTGGCTTGCGGAAGGCCTCGAGCAGCTGCGGGAGGTTGGGCTCTTCGCGCTGAATCGCGCGCTGCAGGATCTCGTGGTCGTTGTGCTCGCCGTCGCTGTGGGTGGCCGCGTGCTCATGCGACCACTTGGCCATCGCCTCGAGCAGCTGCTCGTTAGTGACCATCTCGTTGTCGTCAGGCAGCGCCTGGACTGTGATCGGCTTGCCGCGCAGCTCGCAGATGCTGCAGCCGACGCGGGCGAGCATTGGCTCGATCCTCGGATCGTCGACGTCGCCTTGGATGATGATGAGCTTCATGGGTTTTTCCTTCAGTTCACCGGCGACATCGCCGACTGGATGTTGAGCCGCGTCTGCGGGGTGGCGCCGTTGATGAAGCGGACGCGGTTGAAGCGGAGCACGGTCTTGGTGGGGACGATGCGCGCGACCTGGCCGGCGGCGGGCGGTGACGGCTGGTTGCCTGGTGTGGCCGCCGTCGCCTGCGTGGCCACCAGGTTGGTCACTGTCGGGGTCGCCGCATCGGCCTCGTCGAGGAGCAGCGTGCCCGTCTGGTCGGTCAGGGTGAGGACGCCGATCCAGTTGTAGTAGAGAGTGTCCCGCCAGGGGCCGGTGAACGTCGCCGAGGCCCCCAGCGCGGCCGAGGTCTCGAGGTTGTAAGTGCTGATGTCCTTGATCGCGAGCGAAGCGATCGCCGCGTCGACGGTGTTGTCCGCGCCGTCGGTGATCTTGGTCGCGGTCGAGCTTGAGACGTCGACGATGGGGAAGAGCGAAAGCTCCACCCAGACCGTAGCCTGGACGGCGCCGAGGTTGAGGATGTGCAGCTCCTTGGCCGGGGCGTCGATGTCGGGGTGGCCGATGTTGCGGGTGCGCCGCTCGCCGGCGTTGAAGCGGTCCCAGTAGCCGAAGACGTCGGCCGCCTGCTTCACCGGACCGTCGAGCGAGACGAGGACGTCGGCGCCGGCGGGGCTGCGGCTGTTGTCGACGCGGATCCAGTAGAAGGCAGGCGGAACGTCGGCCGGACCTCCGGAGGACTCCGGCCAGGAACCGCCCGCGGGGATCACGGCCTTGACCAGATGGCGGACCATCTTTCGAACCGCGTCCCCGCGCGTGATCTGCTGGGTGTCGACGCTCATGGCGCTATACCTGGGCTCCTGCGGTCGTTGTCGCCTGCTCGGCTGGGTGCAGCGCCTTCAGCGCCGCCACCACTTCGGGCGTCAGGCCCGCGGCCTTCAGCGCCTCGACGATGGCATTCTTCAGGGCGCCGTCTGCGGACGGAGCCGACGTCTGGACCTGCATCTTCACGGCGATCGCCTTGGCGGCGTCGACCGAGGCCTGCAGCTCGGGGCTCTTGGCGCACAGGCGGCCGATCTTCTTGTCGTCGACCATCAGGCGCTGCGGCGGGGTCCCGTTCTCGTGCTGGAGCGCGATCACGAGCACACCGCCATAGACCTCGGGCTGGGCGTAGAGCGCGCCGCCGTCCGGCGCCTCGAGCTCGACCTGTAGATCCTTGAACGCTTCGCTCATTTTGTCACCTCCTTCTCAGTTTTCCGATCCGATGGTGGTCTCGAGCGTCGAGCTCGAGCCAGGGTTTTCCTTGCATGTCTGCTCGGCCAGCGCGTACGCCTCGTCGAAGGTCGAGGCCTCCGTCACTGGTGCGAGCAGGGCGGAGCTCCGCATGGTGAAGAGAAACTGCCGCGCATGCGGTGGCGGCGTGGTCGCCGGTGCAGGTGGGGGAGTCGGCACCGGGACGGGGCTAGGCGGCAGCGGCGGTGCCGGCGCGAGCACCTTCACGAGCACCGTCTTGTGCACCGCGGCGGGGCCGCCGTAACCGCTCAGCCGGCCGTAGCTCCCTGTCCAGGGGTCGATGATCGAGCTCCCATCAGCCGAGCTGGCGAGTACGAAGTGGGTCGGGACGCTGCTGGTGCTGATCCAGAGCACGGCGTAGGTGTCCGGGCTCGGCACCGCGGCCTTGATCAGGTCCCCGCGAAAGCCGGCGTAGGAGCTGACCGCGTAGCGGCCAGGAAAGGCCCTTGCCAGCGCGTTGTCGGGCAGCAGGTCGAATGTCCCGGTCGGGTCGCGCATGAAGATCTGCGCCGCGGTGAAGGCCTCGTCGATCTGGACCGGGTTGAGCACGTGGCCACTGTCGGTCGCGATCATGGCGTCCACGGTGTCGAGACAGCCGAACTGACCGATGGTGCCGAGCGCCGGTCCCCAGCCGAGGGGGTGTGCGGCCCAGCGTGGATCCCGCTGCGAGTAGAGGATCATGCGGCGGCTCCAGTCCCGACGGCGGGCGGCTGATTGACCGTCACGCTGACCGGCGATGCGGGCGCCGGCGGCGACGGTAGGGGTCCCTGCAGCTGCGCGATCAGGGCCTGCGCCAGCTGCGTCGAGGCGGCCAGTTGGCCGCTCATGGTGCCGTTGTGCTGGCCGAAGAAGAAGTTGACCACGCCCGAGAGCGCGCCGGCGACGATCGCCGCGATCACGGCGTCAGGCACTCGGCCCTCCCAGACGTAGATCCCGAGCAGCGTGAAGCAGCCGGTGATGACCACCAACGCAATCGCCGACTTGGAGTCGAAACCCTTCATCTCTTCCGCCTCTTGGAGCCCTTGCGCTTCTTGAAGCGGCCGTTCTTGCCCCGCGGCGGGAGACGACGACGTCGTGCCATCTAGATCACACCTCCTTCGCTCATGCGAGCGCCAGACTGCCCGCGGAGCGGGCGAGAATGGGATTGAAGCCTTTGTTTGCCGGCACGTTCAGATCGACCGTGACCAACTGCGGCGGCAGTGGCATCTCACCGGCGATGGTGCCAGTGCGCGGGTTGACAATGTTCCGGGAGCGTGGCAGCGACAGCGTGGCCGTGCTCGGGTAGCTCGTGGCGTCGATGCCCGGACCCGAGGGATAGATCGGCTGCCTGAAGAGCGGCGAGTCGACGAAGGTCTTCTTGCGCGATGCCGGCGGAATCGGGGGCGCGACCACGGGGCCAGACCTCGAGATCTTGCCGCCCGACGTCGTCGGATAAGAGCCGAGGGCCTTGGGGATGGTGCCGGCGGCCGACGGCCCCGACGGCTGGGTGGGGCTCATCGCGGCCAGTGCCGGTGCGGCCGCGGCGGCGACGCCGTTGCCTAGCGAGGCGATCGCCGACTGCAGGTTGGCCAGGGTGCCCGAGATGTCGGTCCCTGAAGCGCCGCCGAAAACACCGCCGCCGGAGGCCTGCTGCTGCTCGAGCGCGGCCGCGTTGGAGTTGCGGCCGCTACGCAGGAGCAGGAATGCGGCACCGACAGTCGCGACCACGGCCAACGCCTCGAGCGGGATCTTGTGGCCGGCGATGTTGAGCGCGTTGCCGGCGAAGAGCTTCACAGTCCGTGCCCCGCGAGCGGCGAGGTCGCCTGCCCGGCGTACAGCGGCTTGTACGGTGTCTTCGTGATGTCGCCGATCTTCTGGCCCGCGCCCTTGAGCGAGTAGCTGAACGGCTGGCCGAGGGCATAGCTCAGCCCCTCGAGCACGAGCACGCCGACGAAGAGCGCCGCGAAGAGCCGGCCGCCCGTGGAGCGGCTGACGCCGCGTCCGGGGGTGATCCGGTCCAGCTTTTTCTCGAAGTCCGCCGCCTGGTCCAGGGGGTCGGAACCGCGTGACGCGCTACGCTGCCCGCCAGCGCTGGATTTGGCCTTTGCCTGACGCCGAGCTGCACGGTCGGCATCGGCGGCCGCCTTGGCGCCAGCCTTCCGCTCCAGATAGTCCTTCACCGCGGGGTGGAGGCGCGCTGCGACCGCCTGCGCCTCGGGCGTGAGCGCCTCGATGGCTACAGCCATGCCGGTCTCACGATCAGCGGGCGGCGCAGGGAGACATGGTCGACGAAGATCGCGCGGAGCAGCGGCGCCAGGTCGACGGCCGGCAGCAGGCGGTCGAGGTGGACGCCGCAGAGCTCGAGGATGCAGAAGCCGCAGAGCTCGGTCCTGAGCTCGTGGCGGCAGCGGACGCAGTAGGCCTTCGCCTGGTTTTCCATCAGGCCGCGGCCGCCGCCAGCTTCTTCTGGCTGGTGACGAGATTGACCAGGACCATTACGACGACCACGACCAGGACGAGGAGGATGGCGTTCACTTCTTCTTGCCCTTCGGTTTCGCTAGTTCGGGGACCTCGACGGCGTGCGCCATCGGCTCGCTCATGATGTCCGGCTTCGGGTTTTGCATCCGCCAGACGTGCTCGCGCAGGTCCTCGAGCTCCCGCTTCCGTCGCTCTGCGCTGGCCTGACTGATCTTGCCAAACGTGTAGGCGACGATCGCCACACAGGCGAGCGCACAGACCATGCCCAGCGGATCGAGCCGGACCTGGACGTCCTCGTTCATCGCTTCCTCCGCCGGTGGTGGCGGCGCTTGTGAGCTCGCCGACGACGACGCGACGGGCCGAGACCGACGACGCGGGCGACCGCCCGAACGGGTGAGGTGACGAGGTTGATGGTGCGATTGAGGAGGCCCATCTACTTCTGGTAAGGACCTCGGAAGCCGAAGTTGAAGAACGGGCCGCCGGCCCCGGTGCCGAACTGGATGTTGCCGCCACCGAGGATTGTCAGGCCCACAACGAGCAGCGCTGCACCGCCGAGGAGGGCGTAAATCTCGCGCATCTTAGCGACCGCGCCTCCGTCTGAGGTGCTCGGCGACGATCAGGGCTCCGACCACACCGGCCAGGCCGAGGACGGGGACTCCCATGATCCGCTGCTCGCGCAGGCTGGCCAACGGGCCCATGTAGGCGCCGATGTTGGAGAGCACCGAGCGGGCTGAGAGCGAGGGTACGTAGCTCGCGGCTTCCGCGCTGTTGATCACGTGCGGCCCCGCGCCAGGTGGGCAACCACTAGGACCACGCCCACGGCCACGGCCAGACCGATCAGGTTGAGGCCACCACTGGAGCCGCCGGCGTACTGGTTGAGGCTGGAGAAGCTGCGCTGGTTGGTCCGCACCGAGAGCGCCGCCAGGCCCGGCTGGTAGACCGCGAACTCGGCCATCGTGACGACCGCGGGATTGCGGTCCACGCTAAGCCGCCTTCAGTCTGCCCTTGGCAGCCGCCGACGCCACCCACTTCTGCGCGAAGGGGTTGTCCGATGCGTAGCTCACGACCACGTCGACGAAGTTGCTGGCCGAGGTCGAGAAGATGCGCAGGGCGACCTGATTGGTGACCGCGCTGTCGGTCGGGAGGATGTCCCGGCGCGAGAGCTCGTGGAACATCTTCTGGGCCAGGAAGTCGATGGCGTAGACGCCGGGGCGCAGGTTCTTCGAGCCGGAGCCGGCGACACTCCACGCGTAGTTGCGCAGCATCTCGTCACGCAGCTCCTGCTCGGCGATCGGCTTGATGATCGAGATCGTGTCCCCGATCTGCAGCTCGACCGTGGTGAACAGGCCGGCCGCCGCCGCGAAGGTCGCGTCGTGGGCGCCGGTGAAGAAGACGAGCATGATGCGCGCGTAGTCGCGGTCCCGGTCGAGGTAGATGACCGTCTCGCCGTTCTTCAGCTGGAAGGTACCGAAGAACTTGTGCTCGACGTAGTAGCTGACCTCGTTGATCCAGCCCCCCGGCTGGTCGGGCGCGGGCGCCGAGAAGCGCTCGACGTAGACGTCCCAGCTGCCCTGGATGGTGGCTCCGTTGACGGTCGAGAAGGCCTGCGCGGTCGTCCCGCCGGTGATGGCCAGGTCGACGGTCAGCTCGGGGTCGTTGAGGTACCAGGACCCGATCTCGCTGTCGGGTGAGATGGTCAGCGGGATCCACAGGTCGTTGATCCAGTTGTTCGTCGACGACACCACGAGCGGCGACGCGGTCTCGGTGTCCTTGTAGGGCGCGTAGAAGATCTCGGCGAAGGCGTTGGCCTCGAACCCGTAGAGGTTGTAGGGCTGCCGGTTCGAGATCTGGACGGCGATGTTGTAGAGCGGCCCGTAAGCGCCGAAGCCGCCGAGGATGGGCGCCGAGGCGCCGCTCACGACCTGCTGCAGGCTGACCACGTGGAGGGCGGTGGCGTACCCCTCGCGGGGCAGACCGCCGAGCGTGGGTGAGAGCGCCGCGCTGTAGGGAATGTTGCCGACTTTGGTGTGGAAGCGCTGCGAGCGCTGCCCGGCCGGGACTGCGAGCCTACCCACGGTTGGCTCCATTGGCGAACCGGATCATCGAGCCGATCAGCGGCCAGTTGGCGATCTGGGTCCGACCTGCCGCCTGGAGGATGGCCAGGCCGATCACCACGAGCAGCGTGGCGACGATCAGATTGTGCGCGTTGGGCTTGATGTTCACGTTCTGCCGAGGACTCTGCGACCAGGCCTCGGCCGGGCGTAAGGACGACGTTGTGTCGGGTTTAGCTCAGCTGCTCAAGATCGCGATCGCGTCGCATCGTCGTCCTTCGTGAGCCCCGGAAATAATCCGTCAGCGGGTCGCACAGCACCCAGCGATCGGCGCCGAGGCGGTGATAGGCGAACTGTTTGCGGCCGGCGGGACCGGGGATAAGCTTGCCCTGCTCGAGGTGGGCGAGCTGGCTCAGCGGGGCCGGGTCGACGCGCCGGTTCTCGTAGATCGCCTGCAGGTCGCCGGCGTGGACGGTGCGGAACGCGAAGAAGTGCTCGGCGAGCCGGGGGCTGAAGGTGTCGACCCCGATCATGCCCTGCAGGGGCACCATGGTCCGGATATCGTTGCCGCGACCCTGGGTCAGCATCCGCCGCGCCACCGGGTGCGGGCCCAGCGCCGGCAGCGTCTGGATCGCCTCCTCGATCACGACCATGGTGTTCCCGCGGTCGTACGCGTACTGCAGGCAGAGGGTCCAGTTCCAGCCCTCGGTCCCCGGTTTGCGCCAGCCGGCGCGGTCCTCGAGCCAGAGCTGGTTGACCATCACGATCACCTTCGGATGCTTGCAGATGTCTTCGGGGTCGCGGGTGACGATGTAACCGTGGGCGAGGCCGAAGGCGGGCCATTCGTCCGGCCGGTCGGTGGGATCGAGCACGACGACGGAGTCGAGCGAGCTGGCGATCGCCATTACCAGGCGGGTCTTGCCGAAGCCCTTGGCGCCCTGGAAGAAAGCCGACTCGCCGCGGCCGATGACTAGCGGTCTTTCGACCGGCGACGCCGGCGCCGCCGCGGACGGACGTCGACGTCGCGGGTCTGGGCCTCGATCCGGTCCATCATCCGCGCCCGCCTCTCCAAGTCCCAGACCTGGTTGAGCAGGTCCTCGAATTGCGTCTGCAGGTCGGGGGGTGGCCGGAGGCTTGGCACGCCCCATTACCGAGTGAGCGCCTGGACGAGCTCCTGGTAGGTGGGCCAGCGCTGGCGGGCCTTCGGGTCGATGGTCACCGCGCGGCGGATGAGAGGTCCCCTGGGCCGGTAGAAGCTGGCGCCTGGGTGGCGCGCGTTGGAGTCCATCGCCTCAGCATGGTCGCCGCAGATCGGGACCTCGAGCACCAGCTCCGCCGACCCGCGGCCGAACACGATGTCGGCCAGGACCTCGACGATGGCGACCACCTCGCCCGGACAGTCGCGGACGGCGCAGCCGCTGACGATAAGGGGCTTGGGAATCACGGCTTCAGCAGCTCCGAGGGAATGCTGCCGACGCGGACGATCTTCGACTCCTTAGCCAGACCGCGCGGATCCACCGGACCCTTGGCGCGCGACTGCTGCAGGCCGACGATGCCAGCCGCGCCGAGGCGGGTGAAGACGTGCTGCTCGCCGTCGTGCGGAGCGGTGAACTCGAAGTATGGCTCTTCGCCGCCCTTCAGGAACTCGTGCAGCCGGACGGCCATGTCGCGAATCGAGTCGGTGCCCCGCCACGGGTACTCGACGAAGTTGATCAGCGCGCCGCCGGCCATCATGAACTGCCCGTGGGGGCTACCCTCGGGCTCGGGGACGGCGATCTCCGGCTTCTCGACCTGGTCGCGGGCGGGCGGCCCTTTGATCAGGCCGCGGTGGATGCCGAGGTCCTTGGCCAGCTGGCGGCGTTTGACGCGATTGCTCATGGCGTGATCTGCTCCTTTGGCTTGAGGTCGTTGAGGTTGGCGAAGGGGACCGCGCGGCGGTCGAGGATCAGGATTTGATCGTCCCCGTTGCGGATACCGGCGGCCAGGCGCCAGCCTTCACCGAAGGCCTCGTCGAGCGCCTTGGCGACACGCTCGGTGGGCTCGTGCTCGGGGATGACAAAGGTCTTCTGGTCGGGGATCACGGGACCACCTCGCGAACCAGGTCGTAAGCCTTGATCACGCGATCGAGGTAGTCGAGCGAGCGAGCGGCGGGGAACACTTCGAGCACCGGGATCACCTGTCGCAGGTAGGGCGCGATCTCCGGGTCCTTGCTCAGCTCGAGCAGGAGTGCGTTGAGCACGCTGTCCGGCGTGCGCGGTGGCGGCTCCGGCCGGACGTCGACGGTGTCTTGGCTCACGTCGAAAGGCCCATGCTGCCGAGGCCGCCGCCGCCGATCGAGGCGGCGTCGAGCGCGCGGCGCACCTCGGGCGAAAACTTGAAGCTCGAGGACGCGGGCACGACCGATTCCCCGGCCGGCACCGGCTGCGCCGGCGGTGACGCCGGAGTCGAGGCCTCGGGCGCCGCGTACTCGCGGTCCTGAAGTCCGAACTCCTGCAGCACCTGCGCGGGCTGCTTCGGCCCCTTCCGCATCAGCTCGCGGCGCACCGCGACGGAGGCGCCGAAGTCGCTGGCCACGGCGGCCACGTCGACTCCAAGCCCGATCGGGCCGCCGGTCGTCGCCTTGGGGAAGACGCGCTCGAGCAGCCGCGCCATGTTCGGCCCCGAGCGGGCGAAGTCGCCGGCGCTGCAGAGCCAGGCGGGGCCGTAGAAGAAGACGCCGAAGTTGAAGACCGTCTGCAGCACGCCCTGCGCCTCCTCCGGGGTCCAGACGACGTCGGGGACGTCGTCGTCCGATTCCGGCGGAATCGCCTCGACTTCGGGATCGGTAACGTCAGCGTCCCCCGCCAGCTTGGGCGCGCCCTGCTCCGCGACCTCGATGTGCGCCATTCAGCGCGCTACCTGGCAGTAGAGCTCGGAGGGGCCGACAACGTTGCAGTCGAGGTCATGCGGCCTCACCGCCTGCTCCACCGCGAGCAGGAGCAGCAGCGCCAGGCCGAAGGCGAGGTAGAGGAGCGCGACCCGGACGGCCATGCGCAACCAATCGTTCATGCGAAGAGCACGATCGCGACCACGACCGCGACCGCCAGGGCGATGATCTGGCGCTTGAAGAAGACGCCGACGTCGGAGAGGCCGGCGCTCAGCGCGTCGGCGAGGGAGTGGCCGAGGCTGGTGATCAGCTGACCCGGATCGGGCAGCCCGAGCAGCGAGCCGGCGCCCACTGGCGCGGCCGCCGGCTGGTTGCCCCCGCGGGCGGCGTTGATGATCCCGGTCGGGTCGATCGCCGGCGAGCCGAAGAGCCCACCCTTGAAGAGCCCGTACTCAATGTGCGGTCCGGAGCTGAACGCCGGCGAGGCCGGGTGCTCGCCGCCGGCCAGCTGGCCGCCGGACAGGCCGATCGGGTCACCGGGGCGGACCTGCTGTCCGGGTTTGACCTGCTCGCTGTCGAGGTGGAGGTAATACTCCTCGCCGAGCGAGGTCTTGACCCCGACCAGGCCGCCGAATCCGCCGTACTTGGCGGTGTCGACCAGGCCACCGAGCAGCTCGGTCATCTGCGAGTGGAACGGAGTACCGATGTCGATGCCTTGCTCACCGGCGATTCCGTGCGCCTGGGTGGTCGGGTTGTCAAACCACGGCGTGGTCATCGCGCTCGCTCCTCGCCGGGCAGCAGGTCGCGCATGGTGAAGCCGATGCCCTGGACGACGCGCAGCTGCGCGCGCAGCCGCCGATCCTGCTCCCGGAGCGACCAGCCGATGAGCAGCCACAGCAGCGCGAGCTCGGGAGCGACGAAGCAGGCGATCGCGAAGACTGCGACGAGCATCGCCTGGGCGGGATGCCAAAGGGTCCACCAGGCGCCGCGCAGGAAGGCGATCATGGGAGCTCGCCCCTGAGATTCAAACTCAGTACCAATCCAGCTGCTCTCTCAGTGAGCTTGGCGAGCATCAGACGATCGCCTCCTTGAGCACCCCGAGGACGCGGCTGCCGAGCGAGCGTGAGGACTCGCTCGGCTTGGCCGGTGGCGTGGCCGCCCTGGCAGGCTTGGGCTTCGGTGGCGGGACGACTGTCGCCGGCTTCTTCGCGGGTGGTTTCTGACTAACCGTCGCGCGTCGACCGACCGTCGTGCCCGCCGTCGGCGCCGCAGCGTCGTGGCCTGTTTGACCTGCAGATGCAGTTGCTGGGGCGCCGGCGGGGGGACGACGTTTCTTCGCTCGCTTGCCGACGATCAGCTGCCCGGTGGAGATGGCGTGGCGGACGATCTCGGTGATCACCGAGGGGCCGGGGTTGACCTTCCCGCACTTCTGGCCCGGCTTGCCCTTGCAGGTCCAGCTCCGGCCGGCGCCGGGGCGGACGCGGATCGTCTGGCGGTGGCCGCAGTAGATGCACTGGAGCTTCAGGCTGTCGCTCGGCAAGGTGGGCACAGGATGCGATACACGACGTCGTCCCCGTAAGGGCGACGTTTTGAACTCGGCAAAAGATGGCCGCCGAATTCGTTGGCGTCGTCCCTAAGAAGCGTCACGACGTCGCCCCTTCCGCGATCGCCCGCCTGGCGTGGAGCGTCGGCCAGGCGGGTGTCGTGATGGCCGCCCTGCACGTTGTGCAGGGGCGGATCGGGAGTCGCGCGGCCCTGGCGCGCGATCCGCTGACTGCGTTCGCAGGAAGAGAGGGTTCTAAAGGGAGAGAAACGTTAGTTGCTCTCCCTTTCTACCTCCTGAACGTTAGTGAAGGAGGGTGGGATGTCGGCGGCTACGCAGTCAAATCGTCGTCCCTACGCGCTTTGCTCAGATCGAGGTCCGCTCGGGCCCAACGTTACGCACTTAAATAGGACGTGAGGGGTCCGCCGCCGGGGTGCTTGGGTCAAAACGTCGTCCCTAGATGGGCAGTTGACGCCGGCGCAGCTGCTGCTCCCGCCGCTGGCGGCGCTTGAAGGTCGTGAACAGGCTCACGCCAGCGCTGCAGAGCTCACCGTCGACGTGCAGGGCGCGCTGGCAGAGCCGGCAGCTGTCGATGTGGGCGTGCCAGTCTTCGCGTGACACGCGCAGAGCGTTGGACGGCAGCCGCTTGCGCCGGCTCACGGCCCTGCCCGCGGCTGGCTGAAGCGATCGGCCAGCTCGCGGAAGCTCTGCGCCGGCGCGGGCGGAGCGTCATCCCTCGGGGGGACGACGGATTGCGCCTGGTCGAGCTCGCGTTTGTCGTCGGCCTCGATCCACTTGGCGACGAGCAGCGGGTCGACGATCCGGGCGCCGGGGTAATAGCGATTGGCGCGGCCGCGGAGGCCTCGGCGGTCGTCTTTGCGACAACCACGCACACGTCCGCCGCCGCGAACGATGCGCAGGATGCCCAGCTGCTCGAGCCGGTGCAGCCGGCGCTGGGTGTTGCGTTCGTCGCGGCCGCCGAGCTTTTTGGCGAGGACGCGGCGGCCGATGAAGACCTTGCGCTGATAGGGCTGAGTCGGGAACCAGTCCACCAGCTCCCACTGCCGGTTGCCGTGCAGGCTGGCGTCGTGACAGGCCTGGCGCATATGCAGCCACGGGCGACGAGTCGCGTCCGCTTTGGCACGCGCCTTCCGAAGCTGCTCCCGGTCCCGCTGCTTTAGGTCTTCGATGGCCGAGAACCCGGTGAGAGCGACGTGGAGAAGACGATGGTTCCCAGCCTTGATCGCCCATGGGTGTTCGCCACCCGCGGCGTGTTTTCGGGCAGCCCGGCCAGACGCCGGCGGTAGGCGGCCGCGCGGCAGGACGGGCCACAGAAGCGCTTCTGAAAGCCGAATCCGGTCGTGTCGATAGGGGAGCCGCAGGCACCGCAGCACTCCTGACGTCCGTGACGCGCTACGGCGGCCGCGACGAGAGAACTAGACAACGGGTAACTGATCCAGTCGCAGCTCTGCGGCCAGCCGCTGCGAGGTGGCTCCGGTGACGATGTAGAAGCACAGGCCGGGCTCGCCCTCCTGCTCCAGCATGTGAGCCTCCCACTGGGCATGGCGCTGACCCCACGCGCGCAGCTGCTCACGCAAGCCGACAACGCGGTAGACCTGGCCACCGAGGTAGCTCACGCCGCGGGGACCGATGTACCGCCGGCGCTCGAGGTGGACCGCGATACCACCCTGCTCGGCGAAGCTCATCGCCTCGACCAGCTGACCGAGGCTGAAATAGCGGACGTGCGAGGGGTGCGCGATCACCGCTCGGCCATCCTGCCGGTGATCGCGATGCGACACGAAGCGCACGGCCAACGCCGGGTGCAGCCGCGCGCGCCGCAGGGCGGTCCGCCGCGCAGCTGCGCCTGCACGACCGGCGGCGGTGGGATGTAGACCTGCGGGCCGGGCCCGCGGTCCTGGCGCGGGAGGATGCGGTCGAGCTCGTCCGCCAGCGAGGGCAGGTCGACAACGTGCAGCGTCATGGCAGAAGCTCCGAATGCACGCCGCCCTTGGAATCGATGTAGTGATGCCAGCGCTGGCTGGTGACGAAGTAGGCGCGCGACATGTTGCGTTCCATGAGCGGGTCCATGGCCTCGAGCAGCTGCTCGCCCGCCAGGACCGCGGCCTCGATCAGGTCCTCGTCGCGGACCATGGCCCGCTCGCGGGTGATCACCGCGAAAGGTCGAGCACGGCCCAGACGCCGAGCCCGAAGTAGACGACGACCACCAGCACGGCGAAGGCGCGCTCGACGGTGATCAGCCGGCGGATCATCGCCGTCGTCCCTTGAGCAGCGCGCGGTCGCGCGCGTTGGGCTTGTAGCCGATCTTCTGCAGATGCCGGATGTGGTCGGTGACAAGACCGCCGGGGCCGGCCCACGTGCTCCGCGCCTGAGTCTCACCGTTGGCCAGCGCCAGCGCGATCGCGACCTCGATCGCGTTCTTCTTCGACTTCGCCGCGTGCCGCTCGAGCGCCTTGTCGTATTCCGGGAAAGAGCCGCCGACGCGCGATTTCGGCGCCGTGATCTTCAGGACCTCGCAGGCGATGCGGCCCTCGTCATTGCGCGCCGTACGGGCGAGGACGCCGATCGCGAACTGGAGCTCGCGCTCACCGCGGCTGACGATGCGGGGCAGCAATCGGGCGCGCTCGGCGTTGGCCTGCTTGCGCAGGTTGTCCTTCTTGCGCCGAGCGGCCTGATGGCGGGCGATGTCCAGGTTAGGCTCGTGCGCACTCTTCGGCCGCTTCGCCAGCTCCGCCGCGCGCCGCTTCTCCTCGTCCTGCCAGGCGAGCTCGCGGACCCGCTGCTGCATCGAGCCGCAGATGGTCTCTTTGAGCACACGCTCCTGCTGCACCTCGGGCAGGTTGGCCAGGACCAGCGCCTCCTCGACCGGCACCTTGCCGGCGTTGAAGAGCTCGACCGCCGCCGGCGCCAGCTTGAGCAGGGCCAGGCGCTTGACCACGTGCGGCTGCGACTTGCCGATCCAGCGCGCCATGTCGCGGGTCGACGGTTTCGTCGGCAGCGCCTGCAGCTTGGCCAGCGCCTGCGCCTCCTCGAGCGGGGTGAGGTCCTTGCGCTGCAGGTTCTCGACCAGCATCGCGGTCAGCAGCTGGGTCTCGTCGTAGGCGCGGACGATGCAGGGCGCGGTGGTCAGGCCGGCGAGCTTGGCCGCGGCCAGGCGCCGGTGGCCGGCGACGACGACGTGGCTGTTGTGGCCGTTGCCGACCACGATCAGGGGCTCGACGATGCCCGCGGTGCGGATCGACTCGGCGAGCTCGCCGACGTCCTCGGTGCGGCCGGGCGGGTTGTCGGGCGAGGGGATCAGCTTGTCGAGGGGAAGCTGGACGACGGTCTCGGTCAGGGTTGCCATGGGGCGTGACCTCCGTTAAAGTGCGGCCAGATGGCCGCTGAGTCGCCCCAAGATAGGCCCGAGGCCGGGGCAAGTCAAGACCGCCGGCACCCGCGCATCCACCCGGAGCTCGACGAGCCCCTCCTCGACCGCGACGAGATCTGCCTCGGTTGGGAGCTCACCGACTGGTCGGTTCGGAAGGCTGTCGCCGCCGGCGAGCTACGCCGCGTCCGCCGTCGCGGTTATCAGGCCTACTACCTCTACAGCGACGTCGTCGCTGCCTTCGGCCCTCCGAAAAACACGGACCCGCTGAACTCGGTAAAGAACCGAGAATCAGCTAAGGGCCCTCAACTCAGCTTCGCCGAGTTCGAGACTGCGGCGTGATCTGGCGCTCTTAACAGAGCCTTTAATGGAGCGCTGGGAGCTCGACGGCTACGCGATCGAAGGATTCAGCCGCGGCGTCATGACCATCGACGTCGAGGGCCGATTCCATTGGCTGCTCAACGACGAACGGCAGGCTCTGATCCTCGTGAAGAAGGTTGTCCCGCTGCCGCGGCAACGCGGCGGGCCTTCTTGTGGTTCTTCGGCTCGTCGGGCGGAGGGTCGATATAGACCGGCTGGTGGTTGCGGAGCGTGCCGTCGAGGTGCGTGATCGCGAGCTCGAGGACGTCGGGCCGTGGCTTGCCGAGCTTCTCGGCGAGACGCTGGACAAGTTCGACCGTGCTGGGACTCAGGCGGAACGTTGACTGGATCTTTGCCACGAGCGTGATGATGCCTCCCTGCGCGTCTTTGTGGACGCCGTTTTCATTCTCCACGCCATCACCCAGCCCCAAGCTAACATAATCGTATCCCAAACGTAAGACAAATGGGATACGATCGTTAAGCCATGTTGCTGGAAGACCCGCCCAGAATTAACAGCCGTTGGGTCCGCGTCGTCCTGATCGCTTGCGTGTGTGCAGCGATCGTTACCCTGACCTGGTTTCTGGCCCTGCAGCAGGCCGAGCTGGTTCAGCTGCAGGCCGCGATGGCGGTGCCGACCCAAATGACCCTGACCATCGCCGACTCGCCGGCACACGCGACCTGCGAGCGGATCGACAACAACTCGGGCTC
>Ga0207646_10003951_pt1 | contig 16441 bp, 26 predicted proteins | sample KBSK5502metaG_FD_184343 | JGI IMG/M metagenome (GOLD analysis project Ga0207646, IMG submission 184343) | Corn, switchgrass and miscanthus rhizosphere microbial communities from Kellogg Biological Station, Michigan, USA - KBS K5-50-2 metaG... | ecosystem: Host-associated > Plants > Roots >... | reverse complement strand
GACCAGATCTGGGAGCTCAAATCGAAGTCGGAGGCGGAGCTGATCGAGCAGCGCCACGACAAGTTCCGTCGCATCGGAGTCTTCGAGGAGACCGTCTGATCTGCCACCGGTTTGACATGCCGGTGCGCGTCTCGCCGCATTCGCCGCAAACCTAGCCACTTACGCCGCGGGTTATCCCCGCTTTCGGCCGCCCTTTGCCCGTCCTTTGCCCGTCGTGGTGGGCCGCCAGCCGCCGGGAGGCTTCCTGAAGATCCCCCGGGCTGACGATGTGGTAGCGGTCGAAGACGGACCGCGTCCGGTGCCCGGTGATCTGCATCGCCACCCGCTCGGGCACGCCCGCGTTGACGAGGTTGCGCGCGGCGGTCCGCCGAAAATCATGGAGCAGCTTGCCCGGGAGCCCGGCCCGTCGGCAGGCGGTCTGCCAGGCCCGGCGGCACTCGTGGATCCGCTCGCCCGTGTAGAGCTTGCCCAGGTGCGGGAAGAGCCACGGGATGATACGGCCGAGCGTGCGCTCGAGGGTTTTCACCCGCTCGATCTGCATCGCGAGCGCCTCGGTCAGCTCCGGCGTCAGGTAGACCACGCGGCCGTCGTCGTTCTTGGTGCTGCCGGGATCGAGCCGGATCGTTCCAGCGCCGAGATCGACGTGCCGGCGCTCCAGCGTGAGCACTTCATCCTCCACGCGCCAGCCGAAGGTGTAGGCGATGCTCACCGCGACGCGGAGGTCCGGCCGGAGCCGTCGCCAGACCGCTTCGAACTGGTCGCGCTCGAAGAACCCGCTCCTCGCCGGCGCTTCTTGCAGCTTGTCGAGCACGGGCAGGCGGAGGAGCTTGCCGTTGCGATAGGCGACCCGCAGCATCCGACCGAGCACGCCCAATTCACGGTTGATCGTACCGTTGGCGGCCTGCTCGGTCTGCCGCGTGAGCACGTACTTGGTGGCGAGATCCGGCCCGATCGCCGTGAGCCGGTGATTGGCGAAGAAGCCATCGAGATGCGCCAGCCGCCCCTCGGCCTCCGCGAGGTTGCGCCGGCCGGTCGCGCGGTAGTGCTCGCGGAGATCCCGGGCGGCCTCGTCGTAGAGCATGCGGTCCGTGCGCGGCAGCATCGGCTGGCCGGTCGCCACGCGGCCGAGCCGCTCGTTGAGGAAGCGGCGCGCCTCGGACTCCTTCTCGGTGCCGGTGCTGACACGGGTCGGTCGGCCGGCCACGTAGTACTTGCACCACCAGGTCGGGGATTCTCGGAGCGTGCCGTCCGCCTTGGCCTGAGCGTAGGTCTTGCCCGGCGGCGGGTAGGTGGGACGATAGAGCGAACCGGCTCCCTTCGTGGCCATAGTCAGATCCTCCTCTCGTTGCCGCGGTTGGTGGCCATCAGTGACTCTCCCGTCCTGACGATGGAGCCCGTGCCTCTGGTGGCCGCAAGAGAATCGACCGTTCCGCGTTCGCCTCGATGAATGAGGCCACGGCATCGATATAGCGGTCGATCCGGGCGGCGAGCTCGTAGAGATTCTCAGTGCTCAGCGGTTCGATCGTGTCGGTCGGCTCGGGGTATAGCATTCCGGCGGCGGAGACCCGAACCTGTTGATCGGGGCCAATCGAAATGCCGCGCATCTGCCGAAACTGCTCGAGATGCTCAAGGACCTCCGTCTTGAAATCCACGACGGTTGCCTTGAGCTCGCCTACCTGCCTCCGGAGTTCCTCGGCATGGGGCCAGCCACGCGCCCAGCCAGCATCCAGCCTTGCGAGGACCCGAGAGTGGCTTGACCCAAACCTCGGCCGCGCAAGGCCGTAGGCGATCAGGAGCATGTCGGCGATCCGGTCTAGGAGGATCTTCGCGAACACGTAGAAGCTTTCGATGCGGTACTGCACGAGGCGCATCGCTTCCCAGGACGCCTGGAGGAGTTGCTGCTCCTCTGGCGTGAGTTGATAGGTCCCCGAGCTCCTCCCTCTTGCGGACTGGTCCGCTGCTAGACGGTCTGATGCGGCAAGGTAGTGTGAATTGGCCTCCTCGAAGTCCACGAGTCCCTGCGCCAGAAAATCGAGGTACTGAACGCAGTAGTTGGCGCCATGCCGAATGAGGTTCTCCTGCTTGGCCGCGCCGGGTCGGGCGAGGGATTCGAGCATCGCGACGATCCGCGCTCTGCCCGCAGCGCTCATTCGGCGCCTTGCCTCGGGGCACGCGTGTCGGTGCTCTTGCGGGCGTAGATGGCGGCGATCATCGCTCAAGGCTCCCCTGGGCCCACCACTCCGCCTTTCTTGAGATTCGGGCTCTCAAAGAGGGTTACCACCATGCGGGTTATCTGGCGCTCCAGGTGTCGTCGATCGCGCGCCATTCGCTTCAGTCCTCCTTACTCCAGCAGCCGCGCCAGGTCGGCGAGGCGCTGCGGCGTTGAAATGTGGGCGTACATGGTCGTGGTGACGATGCTCGCGTGGCCCAGAGCCTCCTGAATCAGCTGCAGGTCGGCCCCGTTCGACCGCAGGCGCGTCGCGAAGGAATGGCGCAACATGTGCGGGTGGACCGGCCGGCCGATCAGCGGCGTCAGCGCCGCGCGGACCAGGTAGAAGATCGCCTTGCCGCCGAGTGGCTGATCGGTGCGGGCGGTGTAGGACCACGGGCCGGTGCGGACGAAGACGTAGACCGAGGGCTGGCGCCCGAGGAGCGCGGGGCGCGTCTCCGCGAGGTAGGGGCGCAGGATCGCCGCCAGGCGCGGCACGAGGGGCACCTCGCGGTCCTTCCGGCCCTTGCCCTGGATAACGCGCAGCGCGCCGGCCTCGAGGTCGAGATGCGCGAGCTGGAGCCGCCCCAGCTCGCCGTTGCGCAGCCCGGTCAGCAGTCCCGTGCCGATGAGGGCGTAGTCGCGACGGCCGAGGAGATCACGCCGCTGGCCGAGGCTCGCCAGCCCGCGGTCCTGCTCGGGCAGGCTCAGGTATTCCGGCATCCGCTTCGCCGTCGGCAGGACGAAGCACGCCGCGGCGGGATTGTCGGTCGCGAGCCCAGCGCGCTTCATCCACGTCCACCAAGAGCGGAGCGCGTGTAGGTGGCGGTTCGCTGTCCGGGCGCTCACGCCCCGCTCGTGCTGGATCGCGCCCAGATAGAGCTCGATGTGCTCGAAGTTCACGTCCGCCGGCCGCTCGAGGCCCGCCCCGCTGGCGAAGGCGAGGAAGCTGCTGAGATCGCGCCCGTAGGCCGCGAGCGTATTGTCCGAGCGGCGCCGCACGAACTTGAACCACCCCAGGAAGCGGTCGGCGTGCTGGGCCAGCGGCGGGGCCGACGCGATGAGGCCGTTATTGACGTTAACGGCAATAGCGGGCAGCGTGCTCATTGACGGCAGCCCCGGCATAAGCACACCAGATGCCCGACGGCCTGCTCGGCTGGGCCGGGCGGGTAGATTGTCTCCAGCATTTCCGCGAGCGGCACGGCGAGCGCCTCGGCCAACGTCGCCAGGTTGTGCAGCATGGCGGCGTCGAGCCGGGGAGCGCTGGCCACCTCGCGCTCGGCGACGGCGGCCTGGAAGATCGCGCGCTCGGCGGCGCTCATGGCCCGGTCGAGGTGACAGTCGCCGTGGAACGGCGCCCCACACCGTTCGCAACCGAAGTCGGCGTCGAGGGTGCCGCAGAGGACGCAGGTCAGGGAGGGACCGTCCTCGTCCATGCACCGGCTGTCGGCCAGGAACTGCAGGTGGGTACCGCGAGGGACCGCCGGGCTGCCATCGCTCATCGCCGCGCCTCCTCGTCGTCGTCGTGGGCGGAGCCCACCACGATGCGGTGCGGATGCCGGAGCCGCTCGAGCCGCGCCGCGAGCCGGCGGCGCAGCGCGCGCGTCCGGGCCCATTCATGCCAGGCGACGAGCGCGAGGAGGATGGCGAGCCCGAAGCACAGGGTACTCGCGACGAGCAGGACGTGGGCGACGGTCATGGCTCAGCCTGCTCGTCGCGCCGCGGCCCCACGAGCCGGAACGCCATCGGCTCGGTCCTGACGTCGAGCCGCTCCGCGACCAGCTCCAGGGCCCGCACCGCCTGGCGGAGCTGCCGCGCCCAGCGGCCCCGCATCTCGCGGCCGATCGTGTCGACGGGGAGCGTATCGAGACTCGAGGCGAGCGCCACGCACCCCGCGCAGACGGCCCGCGTGAGGAGTTGGAGCTGCAGATCGGTTTCCGCCAGCTTGAGGCGGCTCATCGCGTCACCCCGCGCGCCAGGAGCCGGCGCAGCCCGAGGCCGAGGAGGATGCAGCACAGGCCGATCAGGACGAGGACGGCGGGTTGGGTTAAACTCGTGGTGGTCATCGCGTCTCCCTCCTGCACAGGGCGGGGGTGGTGGGGCCAGGCCCTCGGAGCATTCGCGTGCTCCGGGGGCGTCTTACTTCCGCCGTCGTTCGCCGAGCAGATCGCCCACCGAGCACTTGAACACCCGGGCCAGCTTCTCGAGCAACTTGAGCGAGGGCGAGCGATGATCCGGGGCGTGGTCGGGGGTCTCCAAGCGCGCGATGTAAACGCGGTGCACGTCGACCAGCTTGGCGAGCTCCGCCTGCGTCAACTGGTGCTTCTGGCGGAGCCGTTTGATCCGCATCCCGATCCCCGTGGGCATCAGTGTACCCCTTTTGGGTACACGTGCAAGGGGAATCTCGGGGGCGGCCCGACCTGGGCCAGTGGCCAGCCGGTCAGCGGCGGCGACGCGATCCAGATAACGGGCCGAGCCTAGCATGGGCGGGCGCCCGGCCCCGCATCCTCCCGCCGGCGGGTGGCCCCCAGCGCCCCTAGGAGCCGTCCGGCCGGGGGGCACGGGGGATCGGGCGATGGTGCGGGAGCCCGTTTCACTGGACCCGATTCAGGGGGTATTCGGGGGCCGTCCGCTCCGATCCGGGGGCTATTCACTGGGCTTCTGGACCGTCTCCCGACTCTTCAGCCAGCGCGCGACGCTTTCTTCGTGAAAGTAGACCCGGATGCCGACCCGGATCCCGGGTAACCCCAGCTCGCTGCGCCACCGTGAGACCGTGGCCTTGGAGACGCCCAGGCTCGTGGCCAGGGCCTCCAGCGGGATGAACTCGCTGAGCGTCGTCGGACTGCTCCCGTTCGATGCGGTCATGGGCGGCCTCCAGGCTCGCGCGCGTCAGGGCGCGAAACAGGTCGTTGAGTACATGGGTGGGCATCGTGGTCGTGGCCCCGCTCAGCCGGTCCGCGGCGGCCATCAGCGCGCTGGCGGTCAGGACGACACTTCCCGGCGGGGCCGGCGGTGGTATAGACTGGCGTCTCACGGATCGCTCCTTGTGGTTCGGCGGCCTCGGAGTTGGCGACTCCGGGGCCGCGCTGCTGTCAGATCAGTGCAGGCGTCTCACGACCCCTCCGGTGGCGTGGCCCAGGTGACGGCCACCGCGGTGATCCCCGCCTCGAGTTGGGCCGCGAGCGGGCCGCGCAGTTGCGGGAGGATCTCCTCGACGAACCACCGCCGATCGTCGGGCGTGAGCGGGTGCGGGTCGGGCGCGGGCAGGTCGTGGACCTCGAGCGTGATCACCACGCGGCCGGTCACCACCACCGGCTGCCCGCTGGGCGTCGTCCAGGTGCCGAGCGGGATCGGCGGCTCCGGCGCTCTCGTCATGATGGGCTCCTAGCGCCCGACTGGCTGGCGGGTCACGCCAAAGATCGTCCGCATCGTCTGATCGAATCGCCCGGTTACCAGGTTGCGGTTGATGATATCGACGACGGAGATCTCGATCCGCCGCTGGTCCGTCGTCGAGGTGTCCTGGACGCTGGTCTCCGTGCCGCTCGGGGTGTTGACGACGATCTGGAGCGACAGCCCGCCGCCGCCGGCGCCGAGCGGATAGGCGCCCGGCATCCGGTCGAGCGGAATCACGGCTTCCGGTCCGTGCTCGCCGATCATCGCCAACGTCGGTTGCGTGACCACGCCGCCTGACTGGAAGGCGGTCGGGCTCACGCCCCCCAGGTCGGGCGGCCCGGACGTGGTCGGAGTGCCCCCGCCGAGCCCCCCGAAGAGGCTCCCGATCGCCCGGAGGGCCGCGCTGATCGCGGCGCGCGCATCCATGGAATCCAACATCGCGTCGAAGGCCTGCTCGAGGCCCTTGAAAGCGCGCTTGATGAGCGTCTCCTCGATCGAGATCAGCACAGACTGGCCAAAGTTGTGGAAGGCCTGTGACATCGTCGTCGTGCCCTGAATCACCCCGGTCACCGAGGTCGTGAGCGCGCGGTCGAAGGCGCCGAAGATATCGTCGCCGAACGACTTGAGCCCTTGGATCTGGGCGAGCCCCTTGAGATCGTCCGAGAGCCGGCCGACTTCAAGGGCCGAATCCTCGATCCATTGCGTGAGCTTCTTGAAGCGATCGCTGGTATCGTCGACGTTCTTCAGTTCCTGGTTCCACTCGGCCTGCTGCCCGAGGAGCTCCTGAATGCGGCTCCCCGTCGCGCTCAGCCGGGCCGCAGTCATGTCCGTCGGGATCCCCGCACCGCGCTGGATCGCGCCGAATCGCTCCGTCACCTGCTGGGCCCGCTGGAAGGCGAGCGCCGCGTCTGCCGCCTTCTGGAACGTCTCGCCGAGGCTCGCGATCAGCTTCTGCTCGTCCTTGGCCGCCGCCTCGTCGAGACCCAGTTGGACTTCGAGGCCCCGCAGCGACTTCACGAAGGCATCGTGGGCGGTGATATTCGTCACCGTCGTCGCGCGGAGGGCCTCGAGTTCATGTATGAAGGCCGGCGCGCGTTGAATCGCAGCATCGAAGCGGAGGTTCACCTCCTCGAGCGACCGCGCGAGGACGTCAATGGACATCGCCGGCGTCGCGCGCGTCGCGGCGAGCTGGAGCTCGTTGTAGACCACGAACTGCTGCCGGAGCGCCTCGGCGATCTTCGTCTCGATCCCGATCCGCTCGTTTCCAAGCTGCGCGAGCGCTTGCGCCCGCGCGGCCTCGACCTCCGCGAGGGCGCGAATCCCAGCCGGGTTGTTCGCGGCGAGGCCCCCCGTCTCCTGCGTCGCGAGGTCCCGGAGCTTGTTGAAATACTGCGTCGCATTCCCGAGGCGCGCCTGGACGTTCACCCGCTCGGCCTCGAGGGCATCGGTCTGGGTTACGAGCTGGTCGGCCACGTCGCGCTGGCGGAGCGCCTGGACGTTCGCGTAGAACTGGACCTGCTCCTGATAGGCCTGGGTCGCCTGCGCCCTCAGGGCCGCGAATTCGGCCGTCGTGAGCCGCGTCGACCCCGCCACGGCGGCGGTCGCCGCACCCGGTACGCTGGGGGCCGGGCTTGGCGCGGCCGCGCCCGGGGCGATCCCGCCCAGCCCCGCTCCGGACTTCACGAAGTCCACGACCGTCTTCGTGGCATCGCGGAGGCGCACGACGACTCCGGTGAGCCACTCCTGGAACTTCGCCGCCGGTCCCGCGAGCCCCACGCCGATCGTCGACCAGAGGCTGTCGAGGGCCAACTTCAGCTGCGCCTGGCCCTCCTTCAGGGCAATGCTGTCGCGTTGCGCCTGTTCGGACCAGGGATGGAGCATCTCGGCCTTCTCGAGGAACTGGACGAAGGCCTCGCGGCTCAGATCGAAGACGGGCGCGACCTGCCGCGCCGACCGCTGGAAGACGTCGATCAGGGCCGCGTTCCGATCTGCGGCGCTCCCAAGCGCGGCGATCTTGTCGCGCGCCTCGAGGAAGAGCTGGCCTTCGGTCTTCGCCTCGCCGCCTGCAGTGCGGAGGGAGACCCCCAAGCGGCCCAGCCCAGCGCCGCCCGCCTCGATCTCCGTCCCCATCCGGAACATCATCACGGCGAGCGTATCGCTATTGAAGCCGAGCGCCTTGAAGGCATCCCCGAGCTGATCGGCCGCGACGGCACTCAACCCCGACACGGCCATGAGCTGTCGAACCTCGGTCGCGGTCTCCACGGCCGAACTCTTCGCGTGCTCGAGTGCCGCCCCGAACGAGAGCAGGGCCGCCCCCGCCAAGGTCAACGGCTTCGTGAGGAACGCGAAGGCCTGGCCGAGGAAGGTGGTCTGTAGCCCCATCTGCGTGGCCGCCCCCGCCGCTTTCTCGAGCGCGGTCTGCATCGACGCGACGGGCTGCCCGGCCCCCTCGAAGCTCGCGCGCATCGCGCTCAGGCGCTGATTCATCCCGTCGATGCCCTTCTGGAACTCGGAGATGTCCAGCTTCAGGGTCGCGATCAGTGTGGCGACATTCACGCCCGGCTCAGCCATCGGCGGCTCCGTTCATCGCAGGACGTCGGCGGCGGTGACGCGGACGACGACGCGCGCCGCCTCGACCGCGCCGGCCTCGAACGCGTCGTACCTTTGCCGCGCCCGGCACGATCGACAAGTCCGGATCGCGACCACCGTCTGGAACAGCTTGCCGCACGCCAAGCACGCCCGCGGCCGGCGGGGGCGCCGATCGATGATGGTTGGGCCGGCCATGCTCATCCTGACCGGCGGCGGCGGTCGTCGACGAGTGTGCGCAGATCGGCCCAGCCCAGCCACCGAAAGTGCCCTGGTCGGCCGATCGCACGCGCGAGTCGATCGGCCTCCCGCTCGAGTGCGCCCTGCGCCTCGGCCGCCGCGTCGAGCGCCTCCCATACGCGCGCCACGAGGGGCGCCAGCTGCGCCCGGGCGATCGGCTCGGCGCGTTCGGAGGCCGCCGCTCGCGCGCGCCGCACGCCCGCCTCGGCGCGTGGCCGGTCGATGGCGAGTTGCCGGAGCTCGGCCGCGGTCGCGCGGAGGCGGTCGTGGGCTTCGATGAGTTCCGGCTCGCCGAGCGGCGTGCGATGGTCATGCGACCCGAAGGTATCCGGGCTGGCCGCGAGCGAGACCGCCCGCCGTTCCGCGACCAGCGCCTGCTCGCGCTCCTCGAGGGTTCGCAGGATCTCCACGGCCTTGAGCACGTCGCGGTCTTGGTCGACGGGCACCAAGAGGTCCTCGGTCGCCTTCAGCGGTTTCAGCGTCGTCGCCATGGGGGATCCTTTCTCAGCGGGGAAGCTGGCCCCTCGCGTCGGCATCACGCAACGTGAGCAAGAGGGCGCGGTGCTGTTCGGCCGGACGCGTGAGCGGATGCCCGGGCGGGAGCATCGCGGCGAGCCGCCCGATCGCATGGGCCATTAGACCGAAGCCGCGGTGGCCGTCCTCGGCCAGCGAGCGGACCAATGTCCAGGAGGTCGCGCTCTCCTCAATCGCCTGCTCGGTGGCCTGGCAGACCGCGGCCTGCGCGTCTAACGCCTCGAGCAGTTCGTGCACGAGGAACCTGGTCCACTTGATGGTGTACAGCGTGTCGCGGAGGATCTCCTGATCGGTGGGCATCGCTAGTCGATCCGCCCGCGCAGCTTGTTGAAGGTGCGGACGATCTCGTCGTCGATCACGAGGGGGACGATCCGGTGTACATCGCTCTCCGTGATCCCCGTGAGGGCATTCGGGTCCAGGATGTACTCGAGCGGGCGATCCTCGATCAGCGTGAGCACGGGCTCGTCGGCCCGCTGGTCGCGCCAGCTCGTGCGGGCCGGTCCGGACATCGGACAGTCCGCCCCCGCCGGGCAATTCTCCCGTTGATCGACGTTCGCACAGAGCTTCCCCGCCGGACAGCTCGTGACCCCCCGCCGGCCGAATAGCGTCGGGCCGATGCGCAGGACCGGGCGGGCGCCCCCGAGCCACTTCTCGACCGCGGCCCGATTCGCGGTGCGCCCCGCAATCAACGCCTCGGCATTGGCCGGTAACCCCACATAGCTGTGCTCGAGGAGTTCCGACTCCAGATAGTCGATCCCGCCCCGCTGCTCGTTGTAGACCCACTTCTGCGGCTTGAACCCCGCGCTCTTGGCGTTGATGAAGCCCGCGATGGCGAGGTCATGCACCTGGTCGGCGAAGGGGTGCAGGCCCGCCGGCGGGAACTGATCCCGCGAGCGCAGCTGGCCGTCGACGACGCCGATCTGGATCGCCTTCGCGATCGGCAGCTCGGTGGTCTGGTGATTCCAGAAGATGACCGGGTTGCGCCGGTACGCGGTGAGGTCCCAGTTCTGGGTGATCTCATCGTTCATGCGATCGGTGCTCGCCGTCGAGACGACGGTCTCGATTACGCGGTCCCCCACGCCCCTGCAGGTCACGGCCAGCGTGGCCCGGACTATTGCCGGCGGTGTGTCGCGCTCGCTCATTTGGTCACCCCTTGCTCGCGGAGGAACTGCACCCAGCTCTTCGGCCGCTTCGGCGGCGCCGTCGGGGCCGGCTTCTTCTTCGGCTTCGGCTTGCTCATCGTGGTGTCAGCTCCGTCGCTGTCCGGGATATGCGGGATGCGCGCCGTGGTGCTTGACCGCCCGATCCGTCGGCGCGGAGCCCCAGAGGGTGGGCACCACGAGGTTGCAGTTGCAACACCGGTCGTTGTTGGCGACCTGCCCCCGCGCCTCGAGCGGGAGCGGCTGCGAACTCGCGTTCGACGCCGGGCCCACCAGCCCGCCCTGACGGAACAGAATCTCGCAGCAGGTGGAACAGAAGCCGCAGATGTGCTGCTGGGTCATGATTTCTAGTCCTCCGTCCTCGTCGTCATTGCCGCTTCCGCGCGCCACACCATTTGCACCGCATCTCCACCCGCAAGCCGCCCGTGCCCACGGTCTCCCACTGATGCCCTTGCTCCTCGCACCGCTCGGCCATCGCGGCCTGGAGCGTCCCGCCGCCCGTCGCGCGCGCCGTCATCCGGTCGGCCCTCGCCCGCCGTTGGCGATCTCTTGTTGCTGGCTGTCGTCGACATTCCGCCGCCAGTCCATCGCACTCGCCCGCTCTTGCCATACTTCGAGGCCGAAGACGCGGAACCCGCCGTCCCGCGGCCGCTCGAGCTCGTCGCCCGGAAAGAAGCAGCCCTGCTGCGCGACGATCGCCGCGATCCGATCCTCCTCCGCTTCGAGACGCGCCCGCCGCTGTTGCGCCCGCGCCCGCTCCAGCGCCTCCTGACTCGGCTCCGCCTGCTGCCGCTCCCGGAAGATCCGCTGCCACTTGGCGAGCTTCTCTAGGAACGAGGTCCGCGGCGGCTCAGGCTCCTCCCGCGGCGCCGCGGGTGGTGCGGCGGGCAGGGCCTTCGATCGCTTCCCGCCGTGTAACCACCCCATGAGGGTCATAGGCCGCCTCCCCACAGCTGCACCGGCGTCGTGATGCCCCGATGCACCAGGGCCGCCGCCCCGAGCGCCACGTTGGCCACGTCGTCGCCCACCCGGGCGTGTTCGACGAACTCGCGCCCCGCCGCGCCCGGCCGCCTTTGCAGGCCCGCGATCTGCGCCACCAGCCGCGGCTCGTCGGGCAGCTGCACCATGCGGCTGTTGATCAACGTCAACGCGCTCAGGTAGAGTTCCGACTTCGTCAGCGGACTGACCTCGTACCGCAGCCCCGCCGGCTCGAACAGCGCGCCCGTCCACCCCTTCGCGAACCCATCCCCGTAGACCCGGTCGAGTCCGTACCCCCGCGCAATCGCCGCCATCTCCTGCACCACCGCGCGCGGGTCAAACGGCGGCCGCACTTCCTCGACGCCGTCAACCACGGCCAGCGGCACCCCCGCGCGCACCTCGAGATGCGCGATCGCCATCGTCATCGAGTCCTGCCCGCTCCCCGTGGCCACGTCCACGAAGCCCAGATAGCGGTAGTCGGGATGCGGCTCGAGGATCTGTCGGCCCGGGTCGATCACCGCCCGGAGCGCCGCGTCCGTCACCAGCGCGGAGAGATCGTCGCGGAACTCGCCGAGCCATTCCGACTTGGCACTCTCGGGATCGCGCTCCAGCGCGTCCTGCACCAGCGACGCGTCGAGCAGCGGATTCATCACGCGGCTCGGCGCCTTCCAGATCAACACCCGCGGATCGTCCTTGCCGTAGTAGCGGAGGTAGGCGTCCCAGACCGGCCCGCTCTTGGTAAACGGCGTGGTGATCACCAACAGCTGGCCGCGCAACGTGGCTAACCCCGGCCTGATCGCCGCCAGCACCTCGCTCGCTGGGTTGCTGCCGTCCTCGCTCTGCCAGAAGGCGGCCTCATCCGCTAGGGCCAGGGCATACGTGCGGCCGCGCACCGAGCCGAACCGCGCCGTCCGGACCTCGATGGTCGCCCCGGTCTTCAGGTCGAGGCCCCAGCGCGTCTCGCGGGTCACCAGCTCGCGGAGCGCCGCCCATCCGGAGCGCTTCGCCACGAGCTCGCGCAGGTCCGCCTGCTGAAACGGTGCCGTCGCATAGCTTAGGTCCACCCGCGCTTGCTCGCGATCCGCCGCCGCAATCCCGATCACGGCCTGCTCGCCCGGAGCCAAGCGGTACGGCTGGAGCGCCGCCTGCGAGGCCGCGCAGCCGCCCCACCGCGACCCGCCGCACCGACGGCCCTTGATGATCACCATCTCGCCGGGCCGCTCCGTGAGCGGGCGCGTGCGGCCTGTGCACTGCTCGAAGAGCGCCTGCTCGCCGCGGTCCAGCGGGCGGCCCTCTTTACACTTGGCCACCACCCGCCACGGCGCCCAGCTCGCGCCCGTGAGCCCGCAGAGGCCCATGAACTCGAGCAGGTCACCGGCCATCGTCGGCCTCCCGCGGCTCGACCGGACTCAGGCGGCAGAGGATCTCCTCGACCGTCTCCTCCCGACGCCCCGCCAGCTCCTCGAGCCGGGCCTCGATGGTGAGGAACTGCGTCCGGAGCGGCACGAGGCGTCGGTCGATCCGCCGAGCCACGGTGAGCCGGCGGCGCTTGAGTGCCTGGTCCTGCTCCTCGCGTAGCCGCTCAAGGTCGAGCATGAGGCGACCGGCTTCCCGGAGCAGGGGACGGGCGTCAGCGGGCAATGGGCCGAGGCGGCGGAGCTTCGCCCGCACGTAGGTTCCGAATGCGAACCCTTCCGGCGTGCGGTGGTTCTTGAGACCGCGAGGAATCCCACCCGCCAACGCCCTCACGATGGGCTCCTCGCATCCCCGGCGTTGTCTTTCCACTGCTCGATCAGCTCGTCGAGCTCGAGACGGTCCATCAGCACGCGGCGAAGTTCACCCTGCCCGAGCGGTACTCGCACCCGACGCAGGACGCCCATGTCGATCAGCGTGCGGACGCTCCGCGGTGAGAGCGCGCCAAGGTAGCGGGCCGCAGCCTCGACGTCGAGGAGACGCGGCGCAAGGTCGCCTGGTACCGGGCAAAGCCTGGGCAAAGCCGGCGCTGAGGCCCGCATGAATGGCGGGCGCGCGGGCCGCCCCTCGGCTTCCCCAGCCAGCGGGCGGTCGGCCTCGAGGGGCCGCCGCGTCCGTGGCCGTCCTGGTCTTCCGAGCCGGCGCTGCGCATCGGCCAAGGGCAGGGGAGCCGGCGATCGCGGTATCTGATCACTCATGGCGGGGGACCCGAAGGAGAAGGCTGTCGAGGCCGAGGCCGGCTCACTGGCCGTCCTCCTCGGTCTCGGTCACCCAGGCCGGGAGGTCGTCCTGGGACGCATTGGATGTGTCCCGGACGCGGTTTTCGTAAAACCCCCCTACGCGCGCGCGCGAAGGAGGTTTATTGGAATCCGTGTCCTGATGCGTCCCGTGCGTCTCGGTGTCAGCCGGACGGAGCCCCAGCCAACCGCGTTGTTGCTGGGATTTCATGGGCTGGAGGCCGCGGTCGGCCAGGCGGGAGCCGAGGGCCCGCTTGCTGATGGCCGGTTCGCCGGCGTGCTTGGTCCAGTCCAGGTAGGTGGTATAGAGGGCGGCGGCGGAGACCCAGGCGGCTTTCTCCCGCACATAGCACTCGGCGAGGAACTCGCCCAGCGTATCCATCTCGGTGCGGTACCGAGTGGTGGCGGCGCGCACCTCCTCTGGCGTGCCGAGGCCCTCCTGCTGCCAGACGAGACAACCCTGGACGGCCCACGCGAGAATGCCCGCCTGCTCCCCCCGCAATTTCTCTGGGAGGGTCCGGTCCTGCTCGGCGTCGGGGATGACGACGTCGAAGGGCACCAGCTTGATGCGGCGCCAGATCGCATGGTCGGTGCCCCGGATCGTGGGCTTGTGGTTGGTGCTGAGAAACAGCTTGAACGTGGGCCGGTAGCTGAGGAGGTCGGTATAGAGTTTCTTGGCCTTGATGGTGTCGCCGCCGGTGAGCTGCTTGACGACGGCCTCGGCGAGGCGGCGGCCCATATCGGGCTCGACGGCGGAGACGAACCGGGCGCCCATGATGGTGAACAAGTCGTTCATGGCCACTGCGTCGCCCGGGCGGCGGGCCAGGAGGGTTTCGATGGCGAGGCGCTGGGCGTAAGCATCGAGCAGATCGGCCGTGGTCTCGATGAAGGTGGTCTTGCCGTTCGAGCCGGCGCCGTGGAACAGGAAGAAGCACTGTTCGCTCGTGTCGCCGGTCAGCGCGTAGCCGAGCGCCCGCTGCAGAAAGGCGATAAGCTGTGGCCGGCCCGTGAAGATGCGCTCGAGAAACCGCATCCACGTCGGGCAGGGCGCCGCCGCGTCGTAGTCCACCGGAATGAGCTTGGTGAGGAGATCTTCGCGGCGATGTGGCCGGAGGGTGCCGGTCTGCAAGTCTAGGGTGCCATTCGCGACGTTCAGCGCCCAGGGGTCGCGATCGAGCTGCTCCGGCAGGACCGGGATGCCGGCTTCCGTTTGCGCGAGCGTAATCATGGCCTGGATCGCTCGGACCGATTCAGACCGGACTGCGTGCTTGGCCAGCTCCTCGCGCCGGCCCCGGTCCTGTTCGTAGCCGGCCTCCGCATAGATCCCGGCGACGACGGCCTTTGCGAGGCGATCCACCTCGCCCGTCTCGTCCCGCTGCCAGTGCGTACCGACCCAGACGAGCCAGGTTTTCCACGGGGGGACGTAGCAGATCGTGGTGTTGCCGAAGAGGCGAACGAGGCGTCGGGCATTCCCGAGATCCGTGAGGTGCTCGGGCTCGAGCGGCGCGCCGCGCGTGGACGGGCCCGCCGCGGGCTGGACGTCCGAGGCTGTCGGCCGCTCGGGCCCGGGCGTCATGGGGTGAGCCGTCCGTGCGCCAGGAGGGCGTCGAGCTCCGCCTCGGCCACGAACCCCTCGCGTTCGATCTGGGCGGCATGCTCGAGGATCACCCACGTCCGGGGATGGTCCGGGCCTAGGCGCGTGGCCACCCGCCGCGCCTCCCGCGCCACGTTGAGGCAGTCGCGTACGCGGTCGGAAGCCTGCCAGTACGGGCTCCAGGCCGCGCGCGTGGCCGCGTGGACATCTTCCCGATGCATCGCCTCGCGGCGGGCCCGCTGCACCTCGGGCTCGCGCGTGGCGGGCCTGGTGGAGACATCAGCAGGGGCTTCGCCGACGAGTTCACTGAATCGCTTCATCCCGCCCCCCACGCCGCAGCCGAAACAGTGAAACACCCCTTTGTCGAGATCCACCGAGAGTGACGGGCGCGGATCTTCGTGGAAGCGGCAGTGCACGAGGCCGCGGCGGCGGCCGTTCAGGGGCGCGAGGTCAAGGTGGCGCCCGAATACGGTGGCGTCGAGACTGGTCATGCGCGCCGCCGCGTCGGCTGGGCCATGCGGATGGCCCCCAGGATGCGCTCGCGCACCTCGGCGGTGATCGGGGTGTGGCCACGGAGCAGGCGGGACAACCGGCTGGGATGAATGCGAGCAGTCGCCGCGAGGACGTACTGCGGGACCGGGCACCGGGCGACTTCGGCCCGGAGGTCAGCGGCGGCGACGTCGTCTGAGTATTGCTGCGGCGCTATAGACGCCAAAGGCCACCCCCTAGTGCGGGTGGCCTTTCAGCTCGTGTGAGCCTAGCCCGGGACTGGTGTGCCGGGCGCAGCGACTCCGGTGAGTCGGTTTACCGCGGTGCTGCGACTATCCGTTCCGCGATGATCCTGAGCCGGCCGTCCGATGTCGACGGGTAGGCGCCTTGAAAGCCCTCTTCTTTCAAGAGGCCGAAGAGCGCCCGGCGTTGGGCCCCGTAATCGTGAAGCAGGCTGTGCACCAGGCTCGCGTTCAGCCCCACCTCATCGAGCTCGATCACGATTCTCAGCATGTTGGCGATGAACATACGGTACTCCGGTTTGTCGCGTCAAGAAAATAGAACTGCGTCCTCGATCGCGGCGCTCTCACCCGCGCGCGGGAATCAGACTCGCGCCTCCGAGAAATGATCGACATCGATCGTTTTTGGGCCAAGGCCACTTTGCCCGTCCTTTGCCCGTCCGCGTTCCATCCGGTGCTGTTCGGTGCTACTCTGTGCCATCGCGTCCAGGCAATCATGTTAGCAACTCCGCGCGCTTACGATACTGCGCCATTTTCCGGCTTGGTTTGACATGCCCGGGGGTGGATGCTAACGTAAGTTCCGACCAACTATGCAGAAAACTCCCTCCAAGCTTCACTTGATCACGTACGGCTGCCAGATGAACGAGTACGACTCCGAGCGCGTCGCCTCACTACTCAAGCACGAGCGCTACGAGCTGACCGACCGCCCGGAGGACGCCGACCTCATCCTGCTCAATACCTGCTCGATCCGCGAGAAGGCAGAAGACAAGGTGTTCTCGCAGCTCGGCGCCCTCAAGCACCTGAAGCGC
>Ga0207646_10003949_pt1 | contig 16445 bp, 12 predicted proteins | sample KBSK5502metaG_FD_184343 | JGI IMG/M metagenome (GOLD analysis project Ga0207646, IMG submission 184343) | Corn, switchgrass and miscanthus rhizosphere microbial communities from Kellogg Biological Station, Michigan, USA - KBS K5-50-2 metaG... | ecosystem: Host-associated > Plants > Roots >... | reverse complement strand
GACGCCCACCCTCACCTTACCGCCGACCCCAAGTTCGGGTATGACCGCCTGGCGGTTTCCGTGCCGCGCGAAACTTTGATCGGGGCGAAAAATGCGCGAGTTACCCTTCAAGCCGGATTCACAACAGTGCGCAACGTGGGCGCCTCCGGATACAGCGACGTAGCCCTGCGCGACGCAATCAACGCGGGGGATGTATCAGGTCCGCGCATGTTGGTGAGCGGGCCAGCCCTGAGCATCACCGGCGGCCACTGTGACAACAACCTGCTGCCCTTTGAGTACCACGCGGTGGGCGACGGCGTGGCTGATGGCATTGCCGCTGTCCAGCACAAGGTGCGCGAAAACATCAAGTACGGCTCCGATCTGATCAAAGTGTGCGCCACCGGCGGCGTGCTATCGAAAGGCGACGATCCGCAGGCATCGCAGTACACCTTGGAGGAAATGAGGGCGATTGTGGCCGATGCCCACCGGTTGGGACGAAAAGTTGCTGCCCATGCGCACGGAGCGCAGGGCATTCTGTGGGCGTCGGAAGCCGGAGTGGATTCCATCGAACACGGCTCTTATATTGACGATGCCGATATCGCCCAGATGAAGAAAAATGGCACATATCTGGTGCCCACGCTTTACCTCGGAGACTGGTTCTTGGAAAATGCGGAACGAAATCACGTCCCGGAGTTTCTGCTGGGGAAGGCGAAGGCGGTTATGCCGGCGGCCCGTCAGAACATCGCTCACGCGTTTGCCAGTGGGGTGAAAGTCGCTTTCGGTACGGATGCCGCAGTCTATCCCCATGGCCTGAACGCGCATGAGTTTGCGGTGATGGTGAAGCTAGGGCTCACCCCCCTCGAAGCCATCCAAGCCGCCACGGTGAACGCCGCCGATCTGCTGGGATGGTCCGGGAAAGTGGGCAGCCTCGAGCCCGGCGCATGGGCTGACATCATCGCGGTTGACGGGGATCCGTTGAAAGATGTGACCACGCTCGAGCGCGTGAAGTTCGTGATGAAGGCTGGCGAGGTGATGAGAAATGAATATGCGAAGTGAAGTTGGCGGATGAGGCATCTTGGAGCAGTTGCTCGATCGCCCCTGCCCTGCGATCTTTGCGGCCAACCCTTGGCGCCTCCGCGATTGCAGGTTTTCCATGACGGTCAAAATCTAGCCTGTCTTTCGCAATAAGGCTGCAATGACCAGCCTAAGTCCTTGCTCTTCAACGAGCCGATGGAAAAGGTCGGCACTACAGTCGGAGAGCTTCTTGGGGAAATTCGGGGACCCCGAGTTCTGATCCGCGGCGGTGGTTGCTGCGGCAAGTCGAGCTTGAGTTTGTGCAGCAGGATCGCCTGATCCGCCTCGGGCTGAGTGAAGCGCGGCATCACCAACCAGCGCCCATCGGTCGTCGGTAGCCAAACATCAAGCATTTGAATGGTGGCCAGCTTCTCCAGAACCACTTTGGGGGGTGAGTCCCGGAGCCAGAGCTTGCAACCGATTCTTCAGCGTGATCAACAGGCAGTAGGCAAGGGAGGCCACTAAAATGTGGGCCTCGACGCGATGCCCCAGCTGATGGTAAAGGGGCGATGCCCAGCTCGCTCTTCATCGCTTTGAACGCAGCCTCGATCTGGGCCAGTTGTACATAGCGCTCTCACAATACCGCCGGATCTTCCCCCACCAGATTGGAGCGCAGCAAATAGTGACCATCCAGCAACTCAGCCGCCTTCAGCTTGAGCTGGTCGACGCGGAAGTGAAAACTGTGGCGAGTTGCTGTTTCGCCTTCGCGCGGGACATGGATTTGCAGGAAAGGATAAACAATACCGGCTTCTTTCCGCGCTCCGCCGATGCGCGACAACAGCTGGTCGCGGCGCGGACCAATCCGCTGCATGGAGCGCAACTTGCGCAACAGCCGCGCCAGTTTCTTCCGCCGCATGGCTCTTTCTTGGGCCCGTCGTCCTTCGCTCTTGGCCAGGACATAGAGCTCGCCGGCATCGGCAAACAACTTCACTTCCACGGCATCCCGCACCTTCTGCCACGGTAACTCCAGCCACTTCTTCTCATACTGTCGGATCTTGCTCCGCGGCGTCCCCACCAGGTAGAAAACGGCGTGCTCGGAAGTGCGCATCTCCTCCAGTACCGCTTCGGTCGGAATCCCGCGATCTATCGCCCACACTCGCCGCGCACGACCGTAGCCGGCCTCTATCTTGTCCAGAAAGCCGCGCAACGTCGTTCGATCCGATGTGTTCCCGTCCATGACTTCGTAGGCCAGCGGAAGACCTTCCGGCGTGAGCACCAGCGCCATCACCACCTGCTTACAATCAAACCGCTGATCCCGGCTGTAGCCATACTTGGCCTTCGGACTCTCTTCTCCTTCTCCCTCGAAGTAGGTGCTGGTCAGTAGGGTCGAGGACTGGCGCCATGCTCCGTAGGTGCGGCCTAGCTTGGTCTCTCCGTTTCCGTTGAGAGTGCCTCAATATCCGAACCGTAAGCTGGTTTCCAGTCCCCGCCTCATCAAACCCAGCGGGCTGCTTTCCAGCACTGGGCTTTCCCGCTTGCTTCGTGTCAAGGGTTATGGGGCCTATCTGCTGGGCGACGTCAGTCAGGTTCTTTGCCAACTCACCCGGTAGCCATTGAATATACCGAGCTTGTCATAGAGCCATTTACTGCTCCATCGCTTCCAGCCGAATCCCTTTCGTCCTCGGGCACGCATCAGATGCCGCCGAATCTTCTTTTCCACCCATCGTTTGATATACGAGAAGCAGCGGCTCGAGTGTCCTATAGCGAAATAGGTCACCCATCCTCGTAAGATCGGATTGATCTCCTCGATCACCCGGCTTACCGGTTGGCTCACAAAACGTTGGAAGATGGCCTTGAGCTTTCTTAGCAGTGCCGTTCTCTTCTTCATCTTGGGCACAAAGTGAGCTCGCCATTTTTCCTTACAACTTCGCACCAGGCGGAACGCAAACCCAAGAAAGCCGAAGCTTTCTCAGCTGGCGAGGAAGGTACCCGGTGCTTGGAGCGGGTGCGCGATCTCGCCGCCGAAGGGCAGATCCAGGTTGTGCAGCAGCACCAGCCCCGAGATCGCCATCAACAGGTACAGTCCCTTGCCCACCTCCTGCTGCAGGTTTTGGATGCTCCACCGGGCACGATGACTACATGTTGCTTGGGTACGAGCGTCGCCCCGCCATTGCGCACGTAGGCCGGCTGTGTCGCGAGCCACTGCCGAAGACTGTTGGACATCTTGCCCTGTAGCGCCGCCACGCTGACGCCCGGCTTAATTCGGCCAAGCACGTAGAGCCAGTTGCTCTCGCTCACCCGCAGAATCGTATTCTTTCCTTCGATGAGGGGTTCCGCCGCGAGTGGAATCCATAGCTCCGGCGGATTGCTCCGGATGCGATCCCCAAAAAATCCCGCCGGGGCGATGCCCACCACTGTCACGGGCTGACCCTGGAAATAAAACGTGGAGCCCAGCACGTGGGGGTCGCCGCCGTTCGACTGCCATGCCTGGTAGCTCATCACTACCGTTGGAACGGCGCCGGGGGTGTCGTCTGTGTCGGTCAGCATTCGCCCTGCAAATGACCCCATTCCAAGGGTCTTGAAGTAATTGCCTGAGACGTATTCGGTCCGTTCCGATTTGGCAGGTTCCGAACCCCGTCGCACGCTCATCTCGTTGCCGCCCGACTGCATCGCCGCAAGCTGCTCGAACTCCGGTGTGGTCTCCTGGAGGTGCTTGTAGAGATCGTACGAGAAGAGGTCGAAGTCTCCGTCGTCGTTGATGAAGCCGCCGTTAACGCAACAGTCATCCAGGTCGCCCACGCGGAAGAGCGTCTTTGGGTCGGTCACCGGCAGCGAATTCAGCAAAATCGCATGCACCAGCGTGAAAATCGCGGTGTTCGCGCCGATTCCCAGCGCAATCGTAAGAATGACGGTCACGGAAAAAGCGGGTGACTTACGGAACTGACGGAGCGCGACGAAGACGTCATGCATGAGATGCTCTCCCGAAGTTCTTGAACTTGTTAGCAACTACGCTGCAGCTCTTCCTTAGTTCAGTTCACCCATATCAATGGATCCTGAAACAGAAGGCAATCCGGTGCTTCCGAACTGACGTGACTCGGAAAAAGCAAGTTGTCAGGCCCAGAATCTGTCGAAGCGTAGTTGAGGAGAAGCCGATTTTCGATCCATTGAGAATCTCTGCTGCCCGGATATGGGGCACAACCCTCACGCTTACAATCACTTTTGCAGGATAAAGAACATTATTTTCATGAGGGATCTTTCCAAAGAAGTCGCACATCCCAAACGCGTGTAGAGCGAGATTGCGTTTGCTTGTGTTCGTATGAACAATCGAAGGATAGCCCGTCATCCACCCGGAGCAATGCCGATCCCTCAGGAAAACCTTGCCCCAAGCCGACTTCACAGGACTAATCCCGCCGTGGAAGCCGGATAGCTTCCGGTTAACCGATAATAATCCGCAACGCCCAGGATCGCTATTCGCTTCCGGTCGCGCAAGTCATAAGATATAGCCATAAAAAGGCGGTGACGCGTTCCGTAACTCGAGACCATCAGAATGCGCAAGTTACACCTCGATACCGACCTGGGAGGGGACATCGACGATTTGTGCGCGCTGGCCATGGTACTCAATTGGCCCGCAGTTGAGCTGGTCGGGGTTACTACGGTCTCCGATGATGGAGGCCGGCGAGCTGGTCATGTACGCTACGCGCTCGAGATAGTTGGGCGAAGCGATGTTCCGGTTTGCGCCGGCGCAGACATTTCGGAGGGCTACTATGACCGTTGGCAGCCAGGTTTTCTCGACGAAGACGCCTATTGGCCAGAACCGATCCAGCCAGCGCACGGCCCAGCTATTGATGCCATTGCCCTCTTGGAACATAGTGTCGAACAAGGGGCCACGATAGCCGCGATCGGCCCTTTCACGAACCTTGCTCTCCTCGAACAGCGATCACCGGGTCTGCTCCGAAGGGCTCGGCTTGTATTGATGGGCGGATACGTGTTTCCTCCGAGGGAGGGCTTCCCACAGTGGGGCGCTGATATGGACTATAACGTACAAGTCGATGTTAAATCGGCCGAGTACGTCCTTCAACATTCAACTCCAACGCTGGTTCCGCTTTCGGTGACGATCGAAACGGCACTGAGGAGGGCCCATCTGCCCACCCTGAGAGAGGCGGGACCGATGGGGCAGCTTCTGGCGAGGCAGGCAGAGGCCTTCGCCAGAGACGAAGACATGGAAGCACAATTTGGTCGAACATGCGCTGGTCTGCCGGACGACATTATCAATTTCTTGCACGATCCACTCGCATGCGCGATCGCTCTGGGTTGGACCGACGGTGGTGTGGAAATCCGGGAAATGTGGCTGAAATCGGAAATCAAAGACGGAAGGCTCTACCAAACCGTTGATCAGACTGCTAAACCCGCATCAATAGTGACGCGCGTCAACGGGACCGAGTTCAGCGAATTCTGGCTTAGAACGGTCACGCAAAACTAGAAGCCCAATTTTTAAATGTCGTAGCTGTGTTTGAGTTGCGTTTAGGCAGAGGCCATTCATGAATGATTGCAGGTTTGGTGATTGATGACAGATGACGTTCTAACGCACATTATTAAATGGGCTGACACGGACAAAACGGTGCGTGCCGTGCTCCTCACGAGTTCTCGCGCCATTCCAAGCGCAACATTCGATCGCTTTTCCGATTACGACGTCACCGTCGTGGTAACGGACATTCTCCCGTTTATCGAGAACAGGGAGTGGCTGAAGAGCTTCGGAGACGTTCTGGTTGTCTACCGAGACCCAATCCGCGATCAACTTGGCTACCGTCGTTTCGCCTATGTAACCCAGTATGCAGACGGCTCGAAGATTGATTTCACCTTGTGGCCGGTCGCTCTGTTGAAACAGATTGTCTATGAGTCAAAGCTTCCCTCGGAACTGGACATTCGATACTCCGTTTCGCTGGACAAGGACCACTGGGCAGATCAACTGCAGGCACCAACTCACAAGGCTCATATTCCAGCACCCCCAACCGAGGCTGAATTCCAAACTTTGGTGGAAGAATTTTTCCACGAATCTACCCACGTTGCGAAACACCTCCGGCGCGGCGATCTCATGCCACTCAAGTACAACCTCGATCAAGCCATGAAGCAATTGAGTCTGCGCCGGATATTGGAATGGCAAATAGAGATTGATCACCATTGGTCGGTCAAGCCGGGCGCTTATGGCCGTCGATCTGGACCGAAGTCGAACAGACCTACGTGGAGCCTGCAATCGAAGATAACTGGGACGCTCTGTTTAGAACGATTTCTCTGTTCCGTAAGATAGCGAAAGAGGTTCGCCTGCTTTCTTGAATTCCGCTATCCCGATGAACTGGATCAGAGAGTGTCCAATACCTACAACATGTGCGAACAGTAGAGTGACCCTGGACGCGGAAACTGACACTTCGGTCCTGAGTGACCGCGCGTCAATTACACCGCTGTACACTACCTTCAGGCGATTCGCCGAACAGATTTGCTTCTGAGTGTCCGACATGCTTCGGAAAGATGCCCCAGCAGATGACCGTCACTTTCCTTGGAACCGCCGCCGCGAATGCCTTCCCAGAGGCTTTTTGCAAGTGCCGAAACTGCGCCCAGGCACGCACGCTAGGTGGGCCGAGTCTTCGGAAACGGTCCGCTGCGTTGATCAACAATGATTTGCTGATTGATCTCGGCCCCGACATTATGTCGGCGTCGCACATGCACGGCTGTTCTTTGGATGAGGTGCGATATTGCCTGCAAACGCATCCGCACGCCGACCATCTGGACTTGTCCCATCTACTCTCTCGCAGCCCGGCCTATGGCGTGGTTGGTGCACCTGTCTTGGATTTTTACGCGTCCCGCGAGACCTTGGAACGAGCTGCAAAAACCTTTGAAAGAGACCTTGCGGGTTACAGTCTCTTGTCTCCTGAAGCGGAGAAGTATCTAAACTTCAAGATCCACCAGATTCAGCCGTTGGAATCTTTCACAATGGGCCCGTATTCGGTGATGGCCTTTCCCGCTAACCATGCACCGGGGATGGGGGCGATGCTGTATGCGATTGAAGCGGCCGGCTGCGCAGTGTTTTATGCTACGGATACAGCCACACTGTTCGAACAGACGTGGCAGGCTTTCCGGCAGTACAAGATGCGATTCGATGTTGTGATCCTGGATCACACCTATGGTCCCGAACAGCATGGTAGTGACCATCTGAGCGCCCATCAAGTCGTTGAGCACGCAAACCGAATGCGCTCGGAAGGTGTGTTGGGTCGATATGGCCGCGTCTTTGCGACGCATATCGCCCATGAAGGTAATTCGGCACATACCGACTTGGCCGCCTTCGCGAAACATCATGGGTATGAAGTGGCATACGATGGGCTGGTTCTCACAATCTGAGCGGCCTGGCGAGCGCAATGTTTTCTATTCCTGTGGTGTCGTCCAACATTTATCGACAATCCCGGCGCACCGTCGAGTGCTACGGTCGCATGACGGGCTACCCTTTCATAATCTGGTAGGGGGGTAAGGGAAGCGTAGGCGACTTGAACGAAGCCGCTCGCGCGGCGGACGCTACCGCGTATATAGAGGCAAGCGTCTGAACTGTATCCGAACTGTGGTCTCCGAACTGTGGTCTTGACCGACTGACCGTCCGGCGTTAGGATGACTTCGCTGGATGCGAGGGGCAGTATATCGATGAGCATCAATAATAGGATGTTCGCGCAACTCCTCTTCTTACAACGACTTCCAAGCCGAAATCGATTCAATTCCCATAGCACCCCGCGTCCGCCGCACCGCGCGAGCGGCTTCCTTCAAGTCGTTGTATCAAAAGCGACCGCTGCAGATTCTGACGACGCTCCTAACTTGTTCTGCGGTCGCTTCTAATACAACACTAGGACTTAGCAGTACCTATCCTGGTCGGCATTGCTGTACGACTCCCAACCAAGAATTATCCGCCGAGAGACGCTTCAGAGCTCTGTCAGGGGGTTCTTGCTCACGGCACCACGCGCAGAACCTTGGCCACGGACGGAACGCCTAACGAGTTCACAATAAAGAGCATGTAATAACCCGGCGGCGCTTCGGTGCTTGAGGCCGGAGCCGATGCTGTGAGTTGGTCCGACCCGGCGCGGAAGGCCAACCCAACATATCGGTGTTCGAAGTGATTTGCGTGTGTGGTCACGTCTGCCCGGATCAACGCTACCTTGGCGATGCTCGACGAGTCGGGAGTTGTTATGGAGAAGCTCTGTCGGTAGGCGAGTGAATCCGGAGCAGAAGAGACGACTGGACGACGCCCCTTAAATAGGTATGGCGGGCTGTAGATCTCAATTGTCGTTGCCAAGGGGCCGGAATCTGATCCGGCGGAAATGATGCGGGCGTCGGGTAACAAAAGCGCGGTGGAATGGTAGCCTCGTTGCGCATTCTGGGCTGCCATTACGGTCCATCGTTCCGTCGCCGGGTTGTACAATTCAGGATGCTTGGCGGGCTTCCTGTATGCGCGGGCACCCTGCGCGCCCCCGACAGCAAGCACAGTGCCGTCCGGCAGCAGAACCAGGTTAACATCATGCCGGCCATAGCTCATGGAGCCTGTATAAACCCATTTGGGATTGGCGCTTGAGAGGTTAATGATTTCAGCGGTGCGCAAGCCGCCGCCCGAAGCTTGTCCACCCGCTACGAGCACCTTCCCGAGCCCAGGAAGAAGAACCATACCCTCGCCGGAGCGATAGGGAGCATTCATGTTAGCCAGCAAGGACCAGCTCTTTGAGGACGGGTCAAACATCCACGTGTCGGGCTGCGGGCCCGCATTGAACAGTTTGCCGCTCGGCAGCACGACCATACGCGGGTAAAGATCGAAGGTGACTGGGATATTGGCCGAGGCGGGCAACCGGGTCCACGCGCCCGTCGATGGCTCCCAGGACTCAATAGGTTTTAAACTGGCCGTCCCAGTTGCGTTGTTGCCAGACAGCGTGATCGAGGTCCCGTCTGGCAGCAAGACATTGCTGGGGTAGTACCGCGAAAAAACTCATCTTCGCGTTGTCCGACCAGGTCTCGGTAATTGGATCGAACAACTCGCTGGCACGGATGCCACAACCGTTTGGGTTGTGACAACTGTCGTTACTTCCTCCCGCCACCAGCACGCGACCATCGGCGAGGATGGAATTGCCGGAACAGAAGATATCGCGCGCAAACGGCGCCGTCACCTGTTTTACATTTCCCGTGTTCGGATCGTACAGAATGGCGGGTGATTCGGGAGTGCTGGAGGGGTACTGCCAGTAAAGAGCTTTGCCGGTATGGAGAAGTGCGGCGTTGATGCCCATCACGCCAATGTCCAACGGTGCAGTCCATTGTCCGATTTTGCCGGCTGCGCTTGCCGCACCCGTATAGCCAGCATCCTGACCGGCCATGGTGCCAGGCCACGCCAGGAAAATGGCCAGCAAAGCAACAACAAGCAACGAGGACCGCAAAAGACAGATACCTTGAGACTTATCTTTTGTGGCGCGTGTGTTTACTCCTATAGCCATGGGAATTTCTCCTTCCAAGCAACACGCGCCAGTGTCCCTGTCTTGCCTGGTGGCGCGTAAGCGTACGCCTGAGACCTCGTCATGTCACGCGCCTTCGGTGCGGGTTGGGGCGCGCTGAGCGGGCTGTCGCTGAACCAATATCAGCAATCGAAGTATGTTTAATTATCCAGCCACCTGAACCGGCGGCGGTTCGGGCCATGCTGGGCCGTATTGCCCCAGCGCGAGGCCAAAGGAGCGTTGCTTGGTGTAACGGGCTGCCTCTAGAACTTGCCATACTCGCCAGTTCAATTCGAGGCGCCACGTGATTAACTCCCGGATGGTCGGCCAACAGGCATGCGAGGGGCGCAGGGTAATCGTGGAGACTCGGTGCCGAAGGACACAAATCGCCAAACTTCCTGTGGGATACTCTCCCTCGATCCGAGCGTCTCAAGAAGAACCCGACTGGCCACCGCCGAGGACGATCCCAAGTGATGGAACGGACTCTCTGCGCGAGACGCTCAAGCTGCTTGTGGTTTCAGTCGTTCAGCGTCGAAATGTGCTCTCCTTGTCTTCCACAGAATTAGAGTGATCGCCATTAGAGTGATCGCCGCAATCTTTCGCGCCAAGGCAAGCCGAGCCATCGCAGGCTTCATGCCTTTCGTGAGCAAGCCCTGGTAGAAATCGTGGAACGGTCCCTGCCGGCTGCTGGCCATGGCGGATGCACTTTTGAAGGTGGCCGTCATATCATGACTGTGGTTCTCATTGGCCACGAAGTTGCTGTGGTTTCTTCGAACGTTGCAGCTGTCCTGCCACGTAGCGGTATTGCGCACTGTCGCGCGTCTCGATCGCTAGACCACTGTAGGTCCACAGTCGCCGCTTGCTGCGGAACCGGTAAGGGGTTCGGATCATCGCGATCAACAGAGCAGCCCGCTCGGAACGCTGATGGCCTCTTCGTCGTGCCTAAGATTCCATGCCAATATCTGCTGGCCTCAGGATAGCGGCCGAAGTCAGATCGCCTGTTCGGACAATCAGCCAATTAATTCCGCGATTACTTACTTCGCCGCGCCTTCCGCGTTCAAGCACGCAATTCCAGCTCGCAGCGGTGCGAGCACAAACTCGTCTACTGTGGGGAGTGCGAAAGCCGCTTAGAAATCGTAGCCGCGTGAAAGTCTTTCTTGTCGTCGTACGAGCCCAGGCAAATCACCTGATCACCGTCCTTGACCTCACTGGGGTCAATGGTGTTCACCTTCTTGTCGGCGTGATACTGACTGACCCACTTGGTGGAAGCGTCATAATGTACGGTTCTCTCGGAGTCCGTCTCCCGCACCCGGACGGTGAGCGTCGATTTTTCCGGGCTGCTACGCACGACCTTGCCCTCCACGCGAGCCTGTTTCGCAGAGTCCTTCGCGAAGCCGGGTACCGACACCGCGAAGACAAGCACGATCATGAACAACACAGCTGCCATTTTCTTCAACATGTGACCTTCTCCTCTCGAAGTTAAAACAGCGCAATGCTAGGCGAGCAAGAATAGACTGTGCAAGCGAAAACAGCAAACCCAATTAGACCTTTACTCCTGAAAGCACCAAGCGGCCCATGCAAGCTCATGGCCGGGGTTAATACAGGACGGCCGCCTCACCTTTCTCACTGATCAGCTGCTCGAAGCGGGCCACGATCTTGTCCCGTCGCGCCATCACCGCTTTGACTGCATCTTTGGTCAGGAAACGTTTGGTCTTTTCTGCCAACTGGTTGCCATCCAAGGTTTTCAGCCTCTCCAGCAAATGGCGGTCACATCGTACCAGATTGTTGGAATCCTTCAGGTCCTTGTTGAGTCGGAAGCCACGGCTGAAATCAATCCTCCAAATCTTCCAGTCCTCGCCGATGAGAACATTGGTGAGGTTGGGATCGGTATCGTAGACCAACTCGTCAAAAACCCGGACCCGGTACATCTGGTTATTCCAGGCGTCGGAATCGGGCACGGCCACCTTCCGCTTGACCCGATCTGCTTCGTCCATTTTGACGGGCAGCCACCAGCTCAAGGATCCTGGATTACCTTCATATTTGCGTTCCACATAGACCGGCAACATATCCTCTATACCAAGCATCTCAGCTAACGTATAGGCGGCAATGTTGTACTTGTAGGAGTCGACGAAGTTTAGCTCGGTGCGGCCGTTGGCCATTTCCTTGCTGGTCTTGTATTCGTTGATAGACTGGTACGAGGCGTCATGTGTCAACTTGCCATCGCTCAGGGTTAGCCGCACAGTGCCAGTGATGCCTTTACTCGCCTTTTTGGCAGCAACGATTTTGGCGGTGAGGAGGAATTCCTTCATCTGCTCCTTGGTTGGGGTGGGGTCGTCCGCAGCCGTGGCGTGGAGTAGACAAAGCAGGGACACCGCCACGGTAGCAATAAGCCGTTTCCGGAACAAGGGACGTATACCCATAACAATACCTCCAAAAGTATGGTGACAAATCTTCCCTCACTGAAGGGGGATGCAGCAAGCCTAAAGTGCCCCGGCGGCGACTCAAGACCGACGATGTAACGAAACGGATCCGTGGACACTGATGCTGATCAGTGGTTGTCAGCTTCGCAGGCACGGTTTCAGGCCTTAGCAAATTGTTCCAGGCGCTGTTTAGCGGCGCGAGCCGTTTCTCGCAGCAGCGGATCTGGATCATTCAGACAACGATTCAATTCCCCTTCCAAAGAATTCATTCCCAGATTGCCAATGGCATAAGCCCCACAGGAACGCAGCCAGGGATCATCGCTGGTTACCAAAACTGCGACCGCCTGTTCCTGGTTTTCGATCTTCGCGTGCACGAAACGGTCGGCCAAGGCGGCGCGCTGCGCCACCGAGATCCGGCCGTCGAGTAACGGCACCAACATGGCTCGCAACTGAGACTTTAAAACGCTATCGAGAAATTCCAGAGCATTGTCATACACCGTCACGCTCTTAGCTTGCAAGCCTAAATAAGCACTGTGCACGTCCAGGTGAGGGTACAAAAGGCCGAGTAGTCGAAAGATGCGCTCCAACTCCTGATGCATGGACTCGCTCAACGCGCGAGTCATGGGATCTTGACTGTCAGAACCCGGATTAAGCTTGGCTAGAATCTGATACGAGCGGTAATGTCCGATGATCTCCGCTGCCAGTGCCGCCTCCAACATTTGCGTGTCCACTTCGAGTTCGGGATGAAGACGATGCAGTTTGTTGAGCGCACAAACGATGCGGAAACGAAGCGTAGCGTCCCCCTCCAAAAGATTCTCCTGCAGTACACGCGCCGCCGAGGCCGTCCCCGTACTCGCAAGTATCGCTGGTATTTCTCTCCGGGCTGCGGTCGGGACAGAGGAGTCGGCTAGATGGTCTCGCAACGAACCCACAATCGTATCCTCGAATCGCCCTAAGGCTTTCGCGGCCTCCGGAGCCAGTTCGTGATTAGCAAGACAATCCAGCAGATCCGGAACCATCCGGCGTTTGCGGAGTTTCCCGACTGATTGAATGGCTTCACGTGCTGCTGACAAGGCTGAATCGCGGACCAGGATAGAAAGCAAGGGATCAAAGCAGTCCGGCAGCTCACCGAGCATCTTCGCGGCCTCAATTCGGGTACGCTCGCCTTCGAGTCCCGACTCCTGAATCATGCCCTCCAGAATCTGCCGCGCCGTTTCCAGATTCTGAGCTTCCCCCGGGTGAGCCAGATAGGCTACTACGGCCGAGCGCACCGAGAAATCGGCGAAGTCGCCCAGTTCCTCGATTACCGTCACCGGGTCCACGTGGGCATGATGAGCCAGGTAAAGCATGGCCTCAGTGCGGACGTTGAGGTCTGGATCTTTGAGCAATTGCTGCACCTCCGGCAGCACGGTCTTGTCGGCCGAGGCATCCAAGATGGCAAGTGCTTTCTGCCGGACGTCTTTGTCAGGGTGGCTCAGCAGGCTGCGCACTACGGGATGCTCGACGCGCTTGCGCTCCACCTCAAGCAAGCTCAGTGCATAAAGTATCTCGGCAGGATCGGATGCCGAGAGTTTAGCCGCCAGTAAATCGGAGGTAGAGCGGTCCAGCACCAGCGTGGAGGCCTGCTCGACATCGATCCTGTGCCGGCCGATGCTCTCCTCGAGAGTGACCACGTATTGTCGTCGCGCCACCGATACCGCAACGAGCCAACCGCCAACCAGCAGCATGGCCACCCAGCTGATTTGGCGTGGGGGTAAATGCAGAAAAGTGGCAAAGACAAGAACAGTGATTCCCGCCAGGCCGTCGCCCATGCGCCAGACCACGGTGTCAATAAACCACTTCGCGTGCAGCTTGACGGCGCCTGGTACGGGAAGATAGAGCAACTCTACAGTGGATTTATCGATGGAGTAGCGGAGCACCTGGTCATTGCCCTTCAAGAACACAGCCGCCCCGAGCGTGCCTAGTACAAGCAGGGCGGCTGAGCCCGCGAAAACGGTGAGCGGGAGCACGAACAAAAGAGCGCCGATTCCAAACCTGCGCAGACAGCGGGTGGTTAGCAGCAACTGCACGAGCAAAGACACAATAGCGGCATAGAAATTGAAGCTTCCGAAAAAGATAGCCAATGCATCCTTGTTGACCAGAAAATGTTTAGCGATGGCTTTGAACTGCCAACCGGTGAGGGTGGTAACAAATGAGGAAATGCAGATCACGGCGGCGATGGCCCGCAAATAGCGCGAGGAAGCAATTAGCCGCATACTGTGGCGGAGGTCTCCTAATCCGCTGTCTGCAGCTTGAGTTCCCCCTTCTTCCGGATCCCCGGCTCGCGCTCGCCCGGTCTGCCACATCAAAAACATCAGCACCGAGCAAATCAAAAGCAGAAATGCCATCCCCAACAGCAAGCTTTCGGTGCCGAAGGCCTTGGTGACCGTCTTGGAAAAGAAACCGGCAAAAATCCAACCGGCGATGGCTCCGCCACCCACCATACCGAAAATACGTTTTGCCTCGCGGGTGGTAAGTGCGTAGTTTGCCAGGGTCCAGACCTGCGTAGGTGCCAGCACTCCAAAGATGCCCACCCAAACGTAAAAAATCGGGAACAGCCAGACCAGGTGGTAGTAGTGGCCGAGCGCCCAGAAAAGCGCACAATTGGAAGCGAAGAACAACTGGCTACCCACCAGCAAAGTGCGCAAGGAGACGTGTCGGCTTAGGTAAACATAACCCGTCACGACGAAGCCCACGAGCACAGCAATGGCAATGTCGGCATAGGGCAGCTGCACCGCCTGGAATCGCGCCAGGAACAAGGCATCGCGCGCCACTCTCCCCGTGACATAGCTGCTGATGATTAGAAAGAGACACGAACACAGCAGAGTGCCACGTCCCAGGTCCCCGGGGTGAAGGTTAAGAGCGCGCTCGATCGACCGCTTCATCAGTAAGAAACCCCGATGTTTTCTATCTCGTTACCCTGCCGGCGCGGGGCGATGCTGCGGGCAAAGAAAGAAAACGCCTTTGAAAATCCATTCAGCGCTCCCCGTTCGCTCAAGCTCGTCCGCACTTCCCGTTACTGTGGAACCTTGGCAGCTTCCAGCAGCACTACCTGTTGGTCCATATATTTCGCCGTGAAAGTGCCATTATTCTGGATTTCGAACGCCGACGCCCTGCCTCCCGCGTAATAGCTGCTCAGCATACCAGTATCGATCAGGAAGATCTTGCCACCGAAGCGACTCCGTATGGTTCCGCTTTTCTGAACCGTGTGTCCCGTAACAAAATGATCCGCCTTGAAGGATTGCAGGATCTTGTCTATTTGCGAGCTGCCCTCTGCGTCGCTCCATTGGTCGTAACCGCGGAACCAGAGCGGACCATCGGTGCGCACGCTCAGCCAATCTGGAAACTGCAGGAATTGGGAAAGCTTAGCTCGGAGCTCGGGGACTGGCGCAATCTTGGACTTCTGCTCCGCAGAGATCTCCGCTTGCACCACCGCAGTCATTTCCTGAAGGTTGAAGAACGGCAGGATCAATCGGGCGTCCACCATGTATTGCTTGCAAGCATCAAAAACGCTGATCTCGTCGCGAATACGGGAATTGATCGCATTCAGTTTCATGGACGCCAGGCTCGGAGAGATTCCCCCATGCAGGAAGATGACCCCATGGATTTCGGCGAGCGCAACATGCCCTCGCAGCCACTTGCCATAGCTGCCTTTCGGACTAAAGGCCTCGCGCTGCTCAATGAACCCAGCCGGATGCCGCGCCATCCACTCGGCCTCGGTCAATTCCATTGGCTGAGGAAGCTCGGCCAGCAGCGCGGGGTGACTCTCCCGCCATTTGCCGTATTCCTTGTACCCGGACCTACGACGCTCCACGGAATTAGCGTCGGCAAAGCTGGCATAGTTCTCTGGGGTAACGTAGCGCAGGTCCCCCATGATGTTCATCATCTCGTGATTGCCGAGCAGGGACTCCACTCGCCCGCCGTCTTTCGATGCCTCGTTCTCCAACGCCATGAGCAGATCCATGACGTCGCGCGGCTTGGGGCCGCGGTCCAGAAGATCACCCACCTGCACTAGGGTGGTTTTGCCGCCCGCCCAGTGGTGCTGCTTGTCGATCAGGCCGGTGTGCTGAAGAATGGCAACAAAGTCGTCAAAGTCACCGTGAACGTCGCCAATAGCAATCACAGACTTCGGTGACTCGTCGGGTGCGGGTGCGGCCCCCGCGCTCCCGGCCAAGAGGAACAACAACACCATCAAAATGCGCGCCGGCTTGCACAGGTTGGCACCACTTGTGGCGCATTTGGGCGGATCCGTTGACGCTGCCGCCCCAGTTAAGGAAGACGTTGCTGTACGCTGTACTCTCGTAGAGTTCGCCCCCACGCCGCGGTGAAAGACTTTATGGAGTGTGCATGTTAGGCTTCCTGCCCTGCCATGTCAATGTCATGTCCAACATGTGTCGTTAGCACATGATATGTCCGGTCGAGTTAGCAAGTGATCTGTCCGCATTTCGGGTGGTGAGAGTGGGCGACCATGGAAGACATGGTTTCTTAC
>Ga0207646_10003948_pt1 | contig 16447 bp, 13 predicted proteins | sample KBSK5502metaG_FD_184343 | JGI IMG/M metagenome (GOLD analysis project Ga0207646, IMG submission 184343) | Corn, switchgrass and miscanthus rhizosphere microbial communities from Kellogg Biological Station, Michigan, USA - KBS K5-50-2 metaG... | ecosystem: Host-associated > Plants > Roots >... | reverse complement strand
GGGCATAGGCCTTAGCGAGCAGCGTCTGCATGCGCTTGCTGACCATGTCGATCCCGGGCGCGCCCACGACGGTGGTGATGCCGCGCAACGACAGCTCGGACAGCCAGAGCTCCGGGAGTCTGGACTCGTACCCCTCGCCGCCGCCGCCGCCGATGAGGTGAATGTGTCCATCGACCAGTCCCGGCACCACCCGCGCGCCACCGAGTTGGTGCACCTCGACGGGCGACGGGAGTCCCGCCGGATCGATCGACGGCGCGATGGCGGCGACGGTCTCGCCGCAGATGAGGATGTCGGTGACGCCGCGGTCGTCGGGGTCGAACAGCTGGCCGCCCCGCAGGAGCGTGAACACGTCGCCGACCCTAGCACACCGTCGTCGGCGGGCGCACCGTCGTTGACACGCCCGTGCTCTCCGATTACCGTGGCGGTCTCGTCGTGATCCGCGGCTCGTTGCTACGTCGGATCCGGAGGCTCGCTCATGCTCAAAATGCTTGCTGTCGTCGTCGCCGTCGTTGCGACGCTCGCTGGTACCGTCGCATCCACGCCGGCGCAGAAGCGCGGCGGCGTGTTGAAGTTCGCGGTGCCGAGCGTGAAGCCCGGCCTGGATCCTGCGCACACCTCGACTGGCGACGGCTACATGCTGACGCAGGCGATCTTCTCCAACCTCACACGGATCGACGACCGGCTCGAGCCCAAGCCGCAGCTCGCGAAGTCATGGGACGCGAACGCGCAGAGCACAGTGTGGACGTTCCATCTGCAGCAGGGGGTCAAGTTCCACAACGGGCGCGAGCTGACGGCCGATGACGTGGTGTTTTCCATCGATCGGATCCTCGACCCGAAGACGGCGAGCCGCGGCGCGAAAGCGCTTGGCCCCATCAAGAAGGTCGTCGCGAAGGACCGGTATACGGTCGTCTTCGAGCTGACCGGCGCCTACGGGGATCTGCCGCTCCAGCTCGGCAACACGTTCGCGCGCATCGTGGCCAAGGAGAACGTCGACAAGCTCAACAGCCAGCCGATCGGGACCGGACCGTTCAAGCTGAAGGAGTACAGCCCGGGCAACCGCGTCGTGCTCGTCCGCAACCCCGACTACTTCGAAAAGGGGCTGCCGTACCTCGACGAGGTGCACCAGGTCTTTCTCAAAGAATACGCGGCGCAGGTGTCAGCGATCGGCGGGGGCGAGATCCACGTGATGTATCTCGTACCGGTCGAGATCATCGGCCAGCTGAAGAAGGACGCGAGCGTGCAAGTGCTCGAGGTGCCGTCGCCGTCGTTCCAGTCCATCGAGATGTTCATGAACCAGAAGCCGTTCAACGATCCGAAGGTGCGTCTCGCGATCAAGCTCGTCGCCGACCGCAAGGCGATGCTCGAGGCGTCGACGGGCGGGCACGGCGTCCTCGGCAACGACACCCCGGTGCCGTCGTTCAGCAAGTGGTACAACAAGGCGCTGCCGCAGCGAGAGCGCGACCTCCCGAAAGCGAAGCAGCTCCTGGCGGAGGCGGGGTACAAGAACGGTCTCGACCTCACGCTGTACACCTCGACCGGACGGCCCGGCATGGAAGAGGCCGCCGTCGCGTTCCGTGAATCCGCCAAGGACGCCGGCATCCGGGTGCGTCTGGAGAGCGTGGACATCACGCGCCTGTACAGCGAGTTCCTGCGCAAGCCGCGGGAGTTCACGATGATGCAGGTGAACTGGTTCGGCCGCCCCACGATCGACGAGATGATCACGCCCTTCATGTTCACGAAGAGCGTCTGGAATTTCATGGAGTACTCCAATCCGCGCGTGGACGCGCTCCTCACCGACGCGCTCGGCATGACGGAGTTCGACAAGCGCAAGCGCCTGTACGACGAGACGCAGAAGATCCTGCACGACGAGGGACCGTGGCTCGTCGCCTACTTTCGCAACTACCTCTCGGCGATCCGGACGAACGTCAGGAACTACAAGCTGATTCCGGTGCAGTACGTCGAGCTGCGCGACGTCTGGCTCGAGTAACGTTGTCGCGGTGGCTCGGCTGACGTGACGCTCGGCGCCTACATCCTGCGCCGGCTGGGACTGCTCGTCCTGACCCTCCTCGCCATCTCACTGCTCGTCTCCGGGATCTTCCAGCTCCTGCCGGGCGACGCCGCCGAGCAGATCCTCGGCGCCTGGGCCGAGCGGTCCGGCGCCACCCTCGCCGCGATGCGCGCGCGCCTGGGCCTCGATCGTCCGTGGCACGAGCAGTACCTCGGATGGCTCGCCGGCGCCGTGCGCGGCGACTTCGGCAAGAGCCTCGCCATGGACGTGCCGATCGCGCCGCTGCTCGCGGAGCGGCTCGGCTATTCGCTGCGGCTGGCGATTCCCGCGCTCGTGCTGGGGGTGACGATCTCGCTCGTGCTTGGCGTCGCCGCCGCCACGCGTCGCAACGGGATCATCGACCATCTGATCACCGTGGTCACGCTCACCGGCGTCTCCGTCCCGGCGTTCGTGCTCGGCTCCGTGCTGATCCTCGTCTTCGCGGGCTGGCTGCGATGGCTTCCGTCGTCGAGCTCGCTCGCCGAAGGCAGCGGCCCCGGCTACTGGGTGCGAATCCTGGCGCTGCCGGTCGCCACGCTGACGGTGGAGTCGCTCGCGTACATCACGCGCACTACCCGCAGCAGCATGATCGAGGTGCTGAAGACGCCGTACGTTCGCACGGCGACGCTGAAGGGTTTGCCCCGCCGCCTGGTCCTCGTGAAGCACGCGCTCCGCAACGGACTCCTGCCCACGGTGACGGTGATCGCGTTCAACTTCGGCTGGATGCTGGGCGGCGTCGTCGTGGTCGAGCAGGTCTTCAACTATCCGGGCATCGGCAGCCTCGTGCTCTTCGCCATCGAGCAGCGCGATTTGCCGCTCCTGCAGGCCAGCATGTGCGTGGTGGCCTTCGCCTACTGCGTGGCGAATCTGGCCGCCGACATCCTCTACGCTCTCCTCAACCCACGGATCCGCTACTGATGGCGCTGACGCTCTCGAGGCCGGCGGTCATCGCGCTGCCGCGGGCGCGACGGTGGCCCGCCGCGCTCGTGGCCGGCGTGGCGATCCTCGGGATGTTCGCGATCTTCTCGGCCGTCGGCCCGTGGATCGTTCCCTACGACGTCGAGCAGTTCCACCGCGCCTCCGCGCTGCAGGCGCCGTCTCACGCGTTCTGGTTCGGGACCGACCGGTACGGGCGCGACGTCTTGAGCCGCGTGGTCGTCGGCAGCCGGAGCACGCTCACGATGGCGGCCGCGGGCACGCTGCTCGGGGTCGCCCTCGGCCTCGTCCTCGGTCTCGGCAGCGGCTATGTGGGCGGCCGTCCTGACGAGGCGCTGATGCGCGTCATGGACATCGTGATGTCGTTTCCCTCGCTGTTGCTCGCGCTGCTCGTCGTCTCCGTGCTTGGCGCCTCCGCGGTCAACGCCGTGCTGTCGATCGCGGTCGTGTTCGTGCCGCGTGTCGCGCGGGTCGTGCGCAGCGCGGCCCTCGGGCTGCGCACCGCGGAGTTCGTCGAGGCCGCGCAGGTCCGCGGCGAGCGCGCGAGCTGGATCGTCACCCGCGAGATCCTGCCCAACCTCTGGCCGCCGATCATCGTCGAGGCGTGTGTGCGCATGAGCTTCGCGGTGCTCATGTCGGTGTCGCTCTCCTACCTCGGGCTCGGGGCCCAGCCGCCGACGCCAGACTGGGGCTTGATGGTCGCCAAGGAGCGCGCGTTCCTCGTGCAGGCGCCGTGGGTCGTGCTGTTCCCGGCGGGAGCCATCGTCACGCTCGTGATCGGCGTCAATCTCCTCGGCGACGGCCTCCGCGAGTGGCTGATGGCGCGGAAGAGTGCCGATGAGTGACGCCGTCCTCGAGGTGCGCGACCTCTCGGTGGCCTACGCGACGCCCGCGGGCGTGGTGCATGCCGTGCGCGGCGCGAGCCTCAGCGTCGCCGCCGGCGAGACCGTCGCGCTCGTCGGAGAGAGCGGCTCCGGTAAATCGTCGCTGGCCTTCGCCGTCATGCGCGCGCTGGACGCCAACGGCCGTGTGACGCACGGCTCGATTCGCTTCCAGGGCGACGAGCTGCTCGCGCTCGGGCCGGCGGCCCTGCAGCGCGTACGCGGCTCGCGCATCGCGATGGTGTTCCAGGATCCGCACACGGCGCTGAACCCCACGATCACGGTCGGGGAGCAGGTCGCCGAGGTGTTGCGCGCTCACACGAGAGTGCCTCGCGCCCAGGCACGTCAGCGGGCGCTCGAGCTCTTCGCGCAGGTGAACCTGGCCGATGCCGGTCGCGTGTACGCGCGATACCCGCACGAGCTGTCCGGAGGCCAGCAGCAGCGCATCGTCATCGCGATGGCGTTCGCGTGCGCACCGGAGCTCTTGATCATGGACGAGCCGACGACGGGCCTCGACGTGACGACGGAGGCGCGCATCCTCGACCTCATCGCCGAGATGAAGACACGCCATCGTCCCGGCATTCTCTACATCACGCACAACCTGGGTGTCGTGGCGCGGTTCTGCGATCGCGTGGTGGTCATGTACGCGGGGGAAATCGTCGAGGAAGGATCGGTGCGCCGCGTGTTCGCCGCACCGTCCCATCCCTACACACGCGGCCTTCTCGCGTGCCTCCCGCGATTGGATCGTGTGAAGCACGACGGTCCACTGGCGGCGATCGAGGGCGCGCTGCCGAGCTTGCTCGATCCGCCCCGAGCCTGCGTGTTCGAGGAGCGATGCCCGGACCGCCGCGCGGTCTGCGCGCAGAGCAAGCCCGCGCTCGCCGCTCTGCCCGAGGGCGGGGCGGTGCGCTGCGTGCGATGGACCGAGCTGCCGGCATTCCGCGTGGCAACGCACGAGGACGCCGCCGGCGCGGTGATGGCGGCGACCGAGCGTGATCTGTCCGCGGCGCCGCCGTTACTCGCCATCGACGAGCTCCGCTGTCATTATCCGGTTCGCCGGACCCTGGCCGAGACGCTGCGACGTCTGCCCGCCCGCGCCGTGCGAGCCGTCGACGGCGTCAGCCTCGACCTCGCGCGCGCGGTGACGCTCGCCGTGGTCGGCGAGAGCGGCTGCGGCAAGACGACGCTCGGGCGCGCGATCGTCGGGTTGCTGGCGCCGAGCGCGGGGAACGTGCGATTCGGCGGCGCCGCGCTGGCCGGGCTCGCCCAGCACCGTGCGCGCGATCTGCGCCGACGCATTCAGGTGATCTTTCAGAATCCCGAGGCCACGCTGAATCCTCAACGCACGGTCGGGCAGGCGCTGGGCCGGCCGCTCGAGCTGTTCGGCCTCGCGCGCGGCGCCGAGCGCGACCGTCGCGTGCGCGAGCTCCTGGCCGCCGTGCATCTGCCGCCGCATTACGCCGATCGTTACCCGCACGAGCTGTCGGGCGGTGAGAAACAACGTGTGGCGATCGCACGCGCCTTTGCGGCGGAGCCGGAGGTGATCGTGTGCGACGAGCCGCTGTCGGCGCTCGACGTCTCGGTCCAGGCCGCTGTCCTCAATCTCCTCGTCGACCTGCAGCGTCGCTCGGCGACGGCCTATCTCTTCATCTCGCACGATCTCTCGGTCGTCCGCTACGTGTCCGATCGCGTGGCGGTCATGTACATGGGACGGCTCTGCGAGGAGGGCACGGCGCACGACGTGTTCGCGCCGCCGTATCATCCGTATACGGAGGCGCTTCTGTCGGCGATCCCGATCGCGGATCCGGCCGTGCGGCAGCGACGCGTGCGGCTCGAGGGTCCGGTGCCGAGCGCCGTGGACCCCGGCCCGGGTTGTCGGTTCCACTCGCGCTGTCCGCGCAAGCTCGGGGCGATCTGCGAGACGACGGCGCCGCCGGCGCGCGTCGCGCCGTCCGGGCACCGCATCTGGTGCCACATTCCGCTCGACGACCTGAACCGCATTCCGCCCGTCGTGGAACGCATGGAGGTAGCTCCGTCATGACCGAACGCTTCGTGTCGAAGTTCAGCCAGCTTCACGGCGTCGAGATCCCGATGTTGAGGCCGGGCGTGCCGAGCTTCCTCGGCGTGCCGATCGCGCGCACGCCGCGCGATCTCGAAGGCGCCGACGCCGCCATCATCGGCGTGCCGTACGATCGGCCCGCGACGGCCGGGCGCCCGGCGGGCCAGTGGTCGGGCTACCGCGAGGCGCCGGCGGATGTCCGCCGCTTCTCGCTGCGGTATGCAGGCTACGTGCCGGAGCTCGATCTCGATACGTTCGAGCACGTGAAGCTCGTCGACTATGGCGATGCCGAGATCGTCGACGATCTCGAGCAGTCGATGGAGAACGTGAGCCGGAAGGTGCAGGAGGCCCTCGCGGCAGGGGCGCGGCCCATCACGCTCGGCGGCTTTTCACCGTGCTCGAGCTATTCCGCCGCCAAGGGGCTGGCCGCCGTCACGCCGGGCAAGGTCGGCGTGGTCAGCCTGGACGCCCACGGCGACGCCAACGATTCGGAGTACGGCCCGCACGGCAACCGCGCGCCGGGATCGGCGACGTGGGAGATGCGCATGTGGGATCACTGTCCGAACATCGATCCCACGCGGCACGTCGAGATCGGCATGCGGGGCCCGCGCAATACGCGGACCGTCGTCGAGACGTACCGGAAGAAAGGCGCCCATCTCTATCCCTCCGCCGTCGTGCGCCGCATGGGCGTCGAGGCACTGTGTCTCGAGGCCCTGGCGCACGCCTTCGACGGCGCCGAGCGGACGTGGCTCCATCTCGACATGGACGTGCTCGACATCGGCGAGGTGCCGGACTGGGGCGACGAGCCGCTCGGTCTGTCGGCATGGGACGTGACCAAGATCGTCCACGAGGCGGGCCGCCGTGGCCTGGACAGCCTCTCGTTCGTGTACGTCGCGCCGCGATCGTCGGCGACGGCGGCGATCGTGTGCTACGTCGTCGTCTACCTGATGGCCGGCTGGGTGCTGGGCGGCCACGTCGGAAAGGCGCGCTGATGACGACCGCGGCCGAATCTCTCGCGACGTGGGCGGCAGGCGTCGATCCCGCCGCGCTGGCGCCGTCCGTCGTGCACGCGGCGAAGCGCTGCGTGCTCGACGCGGTCGCGTGCGCGCTTGCCGGCGCCGACATGCCGTGGGTCGAGCGCGTGCTCGCCGTGGCGCGCGCGCAGGGGTCGCCCAGCCGGGCGTCCGTGCTCGGACGCGCGGACCGCATGAGCGCGCCGCTGGCCGCGCTCGTCAACGGCACGGCCGTGCACGCCCTCGACTACGACGACGACCCCGCCGCCTGTCACATCGGCGCGGTGGTGATTCCGGTCGCGCTGGGACTCGGCCAGGCGCTGCGCATCGCGCCGCCGTGCGTGATCGCGGCCGTCGTCCTCGGGTACGACGTCACCACGCGCATCGGCGAGGCGATCGACGCGGATCTTCTCTATCAGAAGGGCTATCACCCGACCTCCGTGTGCGGCGTCTTCGGTGCCGCCGCCGCCGCGGCCTACCTCCACGGCCTCGACGCCGCGACCACGACGCACGCCCTCGGCATCGCCGGCAGCTTTTCCTCGGGCAACATGGAGTTCCTCGCGGACGGCGCGATGACGAAGCGCCTGCAGCCCGGCAAGGCCGCGCACGACGGCATCCTCGCCGCCGAGCTGGCGCACGCCGGCCTCACGGGACCGCGGTCGATTCTCGATGGGCGCTACGGTGTGTGGCGTTACACGGAGACTCGTGACGACGCGCGCTTCACGCGCGGCCTCGGCACGCGGTTCGCCGTGCAGGAGGTCTACGTCAAGAAGCATGCGTCCTGTCTCGGCAACGCCCCCGCGCTCGACGGCGTGCTCGACCTGATGCACGCCCAGCGGATCGCGCCCGCGCAGATCCGCGAGATTCGCGTCGGAGTCCGGGTGTCGACGCTCGCCATGGTCGGCGAGCCGCGCGAGATCCGCGTGCGGCCCCAGACGATGCTCGACGCGCAGATGAGTCTTCCATATTCGCTCGCGGTGGCGATGCTCGACGGCGAGGCGGGTATCGTGCAGTTCGCGCCGGATCGCCTTCGCGATCCACGGATCCTCGGGCTGGCCGAACGCATTCACGTCTACGCCCATCCCGACCTGGCGACCGCCAAAGCGGGAAATCTCACGAGCTATCTCGATCTCGACACCACCGACGGCCGTCACTTCACGGAGCGTCTCGAGACCTATCGCGGTCACCCTCGGACACCGATGACCGATGAGGAGATGGAGACGAAGTTCCGGAGATGCGCGAGCCGCCGGCTGCCCGACGAGCGCGTGGGCGCGGCCTCGGAGGCGATCTGGAATCTCGACAAACTGGCCGACCTGGTCCCGCTTCTCGCGGCGATCGCGGACTGACGCCGATGGGCGCGCGTGTCGGGCTCGCCCTCGGCTACGACCCCACGGCCTCCGTCGTGCAGATGGCGAAATCGGCGGCGGACGCCGAACGTCATCGCTTCGCGATGGTGTTTTTCTCCGAGACGGTCTTCACCAATCGTGACTCGGTGTCGGCCCTGGCCGCCTTCGCGCTGGCGACGCGCGACATAGCTCTTGGTGCGACACAGGTCGTGCGGCTGCGCAGCCCTTTGCTGATGGCGCAGACGGCGGCCACCCTGGACGAGCTGAGCGAGGGCCGTCTCGTGCTGGCGCTGGGTGCGTACGTGGCGATGCACGCCGCGAAGAACGGCGTGGAGCTGACGGACCCGCTCCCCACGCTTCGGGAATACGTCACCTGCGTCCGTCGCGTGGTGGCCGGAGAGTCGGTGACCCACCGGGGCGACGTCGTCCGCATGGAAAACGCGGTGCTGGGGTTCGCGCCGCGCCGTCGAGAGATTTCGCTCTGGATCGCCGCGAACACCCCGCGCGGTCTCGTGAATGCGGCGGAGATCGGCGACGGCATCCTGCTCGACGCCGGCACGTCTCCAGAATACAGCGCCAAGGCCATCGCCATCGTGCGAGAGGCGGCGGCTCGCGCGAAGCGCGACGTCAGCCGTCTCGAGATCGCGCAGCTCATCAACACGTCGATCGACGACGATCGCGGGCGCGCCATCGACGCCGTCCGGTGGGAGATCGCCAGCAAGTTCCGCCATCCGAGGACGCCGAAGCTGAAGCTGGCGGTGGGCGAGCCGTACATCGACCCCGCGGATCTCCCGCGCTTCGAGGCCATCTATCGCGACGGTGGCGCGGCGGCGTTGGCCGCCGCGCTCCCAGTCAGCTATGTCGAGAACATGAGCGCGGCCGGCACGCTCGACATCGTGCGGGCGCGGGTCGAGGAATACCGGCGCGCGGGGGTGACGCTGCCGCTCCTGCGCCCGGCCACGACCAAACAGACCGAGCGACTGCTGGCGGCGTTCAGCCCAGGGCCGCCCGCGCGCCACTGAACCCGACGGAGGACTGATGGACAAGATCCGCACATGGCTCCGCGATCATCAGGGCGAGCTGCTCGCGCTGCTCGAGCGCCTCGTGAACATCGACAGCGGCTCGTACTGCAAACCGGGCATCGACCGGTGCGGCGAGATCCACGCGGCCGAGCTGAGCGACCTCGGATTCACGACGCGAACGGTGACCGAGACGGAGCGTGGCAACCACATCGTTGCCGAGCGGCCCGGCCGCGGTCAGCACCGGCTCTTTCTCTCGGGCCACCTCGACACCGTGTGTCCGGAGGGAACCGTGGCGGCGAGGCCGTTCCGTATCGCCGACGGGCTCGCGCACGGCCCCGGGGTGGGGGACATGAAGGGCGGCACCGTCCAGATGCTCTACGCGCTGAAGGCGCTTCACGCGCTCGGGCGGGAGACGCCGCCGATCAGCGTCTTTCTCACCGGGGACGAAGAGGTGGGCAGCGTGCGCGGCCGGCCGCACATCGAGGAGATCGCGCGCCGATCCGACTCGTGCCTCGTCTTCGAGGCCTCCGTGTCCTCCGGCTCGATCGGCATTCGACGCTGGGGCACCGGCGCCTACTACGTCACGATTCATGGCCACGCGGCGCACGTGCTCGACCCGGCGACGCCGGGCGCGAACGCCACGCGCGAGCTCGCGCTGAAGATCCTGGCGCTCGAAGGCCTCTCCGATCCGGTGCGCGGCGTGAAGGTGTCGGTGAACCTGGTGCGCGGCGGCACGTCGCGCCAGGTGACGGCCCCCTTGGCGCGCGCCGATGTCGACGTCCGGGTGCGCGACCACGAGCAGGTCTCCATCGTCGACGCGCGCGTGCGCGACGTCGCCGGGCGTGCGTCGCTGCCCGGGATCTCGATCGAGGTGACGGGAGGCATGTCGCGCCCGCCCATGCAGCCGACCGCGCGTACGCAGACGCTGCTCGCGCTCGCGACCGAGGTGGGCCGCGATCTCGGCATCGAGATCGAGCCGATCGAGAAGATGGGCGGCTCGGACGGGTGCTTCGCGTCGGCGCTCGGCGTTCCCGTCCTGGACGCGATGGGCCCGCTCTGCCACGACATCTGCGGTGACACCGAGCGCATCGAGCTGGCCAGCCTCGTGCCACGCACCGCCCTGATCGCGGGCATCATCACGCGGCTGGCGACGACGTGACGCGGTTGCGGCGTCGCGTCGTGGTCGCTTACGATCTCGTCTCGTGACCAGCGACGCCCAGCCCCGGTTCACGCTCGTGCGCGGCGGTCAGGTCTGGGCCCCGGCGCCGCTCGGCGCGGCGGAGATCCTCGTCAGCGGCGAGCGCATCCTCGCGATCGGCGACGGCCTCGAGGATCGTGCGAAATCGCTCGGCCATATCGATGTTGTCGACGCGTCGGGGATGTCCGTCGTGCCCGGGTTCATCGATCAGCACCTGCATTTTCTCGGCGGCGGCGATTTCGAAGGGCCGCTCGGCCGGGTCCCGGAGCTCCACGCCAGCATGATCACCGCCGGGGGCGTCACGACGGCGGTCGGGATCATGGGGATCGACATGGACGGCAAGACGCTGCATGGCCTGCTCGTGAAGGCGCACGAGCTGGAGCGCGTGGGCCTCACGACCTACATCTACACGGGGTCGTTCCGGATCCCGTCCCCGTACCTCACGTCCAGCGTGCGCGCGGACATCGTCCTGATCGACAAGGTCCTCGGCGTGAAGGTCGCGATCGCGGAAGACACGTATCCCAACCTCTTTCTTCCCGAGTTCGCGCGGGTCGCGGGAGAAGTGCGCCTCGCGGCCGGGATGTCGGGCAAGCGCGCGGTCATCCACGCGCACATCGGACGGAATCCCAAGCGCTTGCAGCCGATCTTCGACCTGCTGGGCGAGGTCAACATTCCCGCCACGCAGATCGTCCCCACGCACGTGAACCGGCACACGCCGGACACGCTCGAGCATGCCGCGCGGTTCGCCAAGCTCGGCGGTACGGTCGACCTGAGCGCGAACCTGAGCAAGCGTTCGGGCAGCATCACCGGGATGAATCCCGACGAGGCGCTGAAGCGGCTGCGGGCCGCCGGCGTTCCGATGGCGCAGATCACGCTGTCGTCGGACGCGAACGTGTCGATGCCGGTGCTCGACTGTGACGATCATCGGGTTGGCTTGCACAACGCGCCGCCGTCGATCCTGCATCGGGAGCTGGTGCACGTGATCCGGACCAATCAGCTCCCGCTCGATCTGGCGTTGCCGCTGGTCACCACGAACGTCGCCCGCGTGCTCGGGATCGAGCGCCGCAAGGGCTCGATCGCGCCGGGTCTCGACGCCGACGTCGTCTTCCTCGATCGAGATCTCGCCGTCGACACCGTGATCGCGCGCGGCCGGGTCATGGTGCGCGGCGGCGCGCCGCTGGTGAAAGGACCATTTGAGTCATAGCGCGCGGAGGGAGAGCGGACGGCTCGTTCTCTCGGGATTGACCAAACGGTACGGCGACGTCACGGCGGCCGACCAGGTCGATCTCGACGTCGCCCCCGGCGAGTTCGTGACGCTACTCGGGCCGAGCGGCTCGGGCAAGACCACGACGCTGATGATGGTCGCCGGCTTCACGCCGCCGACGGCCGGCGATATCCGCATCGATGGCCGTTCGATCACGGACGTGCCCCCGGACCGCCGCAACATCGGCGTCGTCTTCCAGAGCTACGCCCTGTTCCCGCACATGAGCGTGGCGGACAACGTGGCCTTCCCGCTGCGCATGCGGCACACGCCTCGCCCGGTGATCGCGAAGAAGGTCGCGGGCGCGCTCGAGATGGTGCGCCTGTCGCAGTACGGCGCGCGCATGCCGCGACAGCTCTCGGGAGGCCAGCAGCAGCGCGTGGCGCTCGCCCGCGCGCTCGTCTTCGACCCCGAGCTTCTGCTGATGGACGAGCCGCTCGGCGCCCTCGATCGGAATCTGCGTGATCAGATGAAGGACGAGATCACGCGGCTCCACCGGACGCTCGGGGTGACGGTGCTCTACGTCACCCACGACCAGGAGGAAGCCCTGACGCTGTCCGACCGCGTCGTCCTGATGCATCGCGGACGCGTCGAGCAGGTCGGCACCGCCCAGGACCTGTACGAGCGGCCGCGGACGCCCTTCGCGGCGCAGTTCATAGGCGAGTCGAATCTGCTGCGTGGGCGCCTGGTCGTCGACCGCGACGGCGCGTGGTTCGTGAGCGAGTCTGGCGTCCGGCTTCGCGCGCCCGACGCGGCCATGCCCATGCCGAACGGAGCGGGTCTCTTGTTTCTCCGCCCTGAAAAGATTGGGCTTGCCGGCGACCTTGCCCGTCTCGAAGGCGTCGCCGGGGCGTCGGGGACGGTGGAAGGCGCGACCTACGCCGGCGACGTGACGCGCTATCGTGTTCGTGTCAGCTCGGGAGACACACTGCTGGTAAAGGTGGCGAACAAGAGCGGGGCGGCGCGGCCGGCGCTCGGCGAGGCCGTGCGGCTCGCCTGGAACGTCGACGATGCGCGACTTCTGCCGCTCGACAAGGAGGAGGCATGATGGTGAGGCGTCGCGAGGTTCTCAAAACGATCGGAGTGACGACGGCGGCGGTCGCGCTCGGGCCGTTCGTGCACACGCGACCGGCGCGTGCGGACAAGGGGGAGCTGGTCGTCGTCACCTGGGGCGGCTCGCTCGTGAAGGCGCAGCGCAAGGCGTACTTCGAGGGATTCGAAAAAGAGACCGGCATCCGGATCAAGGACGACACGCCTCCAACCCCCGCCAAGCTCAAGACGATGGTGGAGAGCGGCAGCATCACGTGGGACGTCATCGAGACCGATCTCGCCGCCATCCTCACCATGCGCAAGGACAGCCTGCTCGAGCCGATCGACTACGGCAAGCTCGACAAGCGGGCGATCGACAGCATCTATCCCGCCACGCGCCTGCCGGACGCGGTCGGGAGCAAGATCTATTCGTTCAACATCGTCTACAACACCAAGGCGCTGCCCACCGGCAAGCATCCCCGCACATGGGCCGAGATGTGGGACGGCAAGAAGTTCGCGGGTGGCCGGAGCATGAATTTCGGCGGCGGCGTCACGCCCCAGCTCGAGATCGCGCTGCTCGCCGACGGCGTGCCGAGGGACAAGCTCTATCCGGTGGACGTCGCGCGCGCGTACGCGAGCATGGCGAAGCTCAAGCCGCTCGTGAACAAGTGGTATGGGTCGCACGCCGAGGCGATCCAGCTCGTGACTTCCGGCGAATCGGCGATCGCGTGCACGGTCGGCCCGCGGGGGATGGCGGCCAAGCGCGAGGGCGCACCGATCGACGTCGAGTTCAACGAGGGCAAGCTGGCGGCAGATCACTGGTGCATCGTGAAAGGCTCTCACAACCGTGAGGCCGGCCACGCGTTCATCAACTATGCGATCGATGCCAGGCGCCAGGCCGCGATGTCGCGCGATGTCCCCTACGGTCCGAGCAACAAGGCGGCGATCGAGTTCCTGAAGCCGGCCGAGGCGCGTGAGCTGCCGAGCAGCCCGGAGAACGAGAAGCTGCAGTGGTGGTGGCAGGCGGCCTGGTGGGGCGAGATCGGTCCGGACGGCAAGACCAATCGCGAGCGCGAGACCGAAAAGTTCGCGCGCTGGATGGTCGCCGGATAGGTGGTCGCAAAGCCGCGCTACTGGTCGGTGACGGAGGGGCCGCTCGTGCTTCCCGCGGTCCTTTTGTTCACCGCCGTGTATCTCTATCCGCTCTCGCGGCTCGTCGCCTGGAGCTTCTTCACCCCGGCGTTCAGTCTGCAGCACTACCGTGCGCTCCTGGCCGAGCCGGCCTACCTGACGGCGTTCGTCAATACGGTCAACCTCAGCGTGTCGGTGACGGTGACCACGCTGGTGCTCGGCTATCCCGTGGCGTATCTGATGACCACGCTGTCTCCACGCGCGCGCGCCGTCGTTCTCGCGTGCGTCCTCGTCCCGTTCTGGACGAGCATTCTCGTGCGCACGTTCGCATGGATGGTGCTGCTCGGCCGCAACGGCCTGATCAACGGCGCGCTCATCGCGCTCGGGGTCGTCACGGCGCCGCTCCCGATGATCCACAATTACATCGGCGTGCAGATCGGCATGGTGCACGTGCTGCTGCCGCTGATGATCCTGCCGCTCTACAGCGTGATGGTGCGCATCGACGCGGCATGGCTGCGGGCGGCGCGCAGCCTCGGCGCGCAGCCGCGGCAAGTCTTCCTGCACGTCTTCCTGCCGCTGAGCCTCCCCGGGATCGGCGCCGGCTGCGCGCTGGTGTTTCTCTCCTCGATCGGATTCTTCGTGACGCCGGCGCTGCTGGGCGGCCCGAAGCAGATCACGATCGCCATGTTGATCGACCTGATGATCAACGATCTGCTGAACTGGGGACTCGGCGCGGCGCTCGCTCTGATGCTCCTGCTCGTGGTCACGGTCCTGTTCCTGCTGTTCCAGCGTGCGCTTCGGCTCGATCGCGTATGGGGCGCGGCGTGAGCCGGATCGCGCTGCGGGCGATCGCCGGCCTCGTGCTCGCGTTTCTCCTGCTCCCGCTCGTGATCATCGTGCCGACGTCGTTCAGCGCGTCGGCGTACATGGAGTTTCCCCCGCGCGGGCTCTCGCTCCAGTGGTACCGTAACTACTTCGCGTCGCGTGCGTGGATCGAGCCGACGCTCCTGAGCGTTCGCGTGGCCGCGCTGACCGCGATTCTGTCGACGATCGTCGGGACGCTGGCGGCGATCGGACTCGTCCGCGGTCGCTTTCGCGGGCGCCGCGTTCTCGAATTCTTCCTGCTGTCGCCGATGATCGTCCCGGTGATTGTGTTCGCGATCGGCTGCTACTTCCTGTTCGCCCGGTTCAAGCTGATCGACACCCCTGCCGCACTCTATCTCTCGCACTCGATCGTCGCGACGCCGCTGGTCGTGATCATCGTGGGCTCCGCACTGCGCACGTTCGATCGTACCGTCGAGCAGGCCGCTCGTAGCCTCGGGGCGGGATATGCGCGCGCCCTCTGGTACGTCACGATCCCGCTCCTGCGGCCTGCCATTCTGTCGGCGGCGGCGTTCGCGTTTCTGACCTCCTTCGACGAGGTCGTCTTGTCCGTCTTTCTCGGCGGGCCGGCGGCGATGACGTTGCCGAAGCGGATGTGGGACAACGTGCGCCACGAGATCGATCCGACCATCACCGCCGTCGCGTCGATCCTGATCGCGGGATCGATTGTCGTGTTGACACTCGGCGAACTGCTTCGTCGTGCGGCCGCGCAGAGCTCAGCGAATCCCGACGGCGAGCCCGTCACTGTGAAACGCACACGAAGTAGTTCAGGAACTGAATGAATGTCGCCCACCCACCGCCGGCCGGACTCATCTGGCGGCGTTGCCGCTGGCGCCGGAGCTCGACCCGCTCCGGGCGCGATCGAACCCGTGTTTTGTGGCAATCGGCGATGCAAGCGCCGCGGAAGTATCCGTGATCACGACCGGAGAGAGTGCGTTCTCAAGGCTGAAAATACGGTTCGAATCCCGTTGATGGGATGTAAGCGCTGCGCCTCCGCACAGGGTGAGGTTACCGTGTGCGTTGGAGACACTCGGCGGTGTTCAGCCGCGAGAGGAGGCGCAGCAGATGGAATATATCGCGTTCGACGCGCACAAGCACGACACGCTGGCCTGGGTGGTGACGCCCGGCGGCCAGCTCGTGCGAGAGGAACGGATCGAGCATGACCGCGGGGCCTTACGCGGCTTTCTCGAGCGCTGCGAGCGGGGATCGGCGGTGGCGGTGGAGACGATCGGCAACTGGTATTGGAGCGTCGATGAGATGGAGGCCGCGGGCTGTTTGCCGAGATTGGTGCACGCGCGCACGGCGAAGCTGATGATGGGGGAGATCAACAAGACGGATAAGCTCGACGCCCGTGGACGCCACCGGCTGCAGCGGAATGGCACGCGCCCGACGGTCTGGATTCCGCCCGGGGAGTTGCGGGACCAGCGCGACCTGCCGCGCCCCCGGATGGTGTTCGTGCGGCCGCGCACGCAGCTCAAGAATCGGCGTCACGCCACGTTGGCCAAGTACGCTCTCCACGACCTCGCCGTGAGCGATCTATTCGGGGTACGGGGCCGCGCGCTCCGCGGGAACGGTTCGAGCTCCTCCCGCCGCACACGGCGTACGCCAGCCAGCACCTGCTCGGGCAGGTCGAGGAGCTGGG
>Ga0207646_10003947_pt1 | contig 16448 bp, 17 predicted proteins | sample KBSK5502metaG_FD_184343 | JGI IMG/M metagenome (GOLD analysis project Ga0207646, IMG submission 184343) | Corn, switchgrass and miscanthus rhizosphere microbial communities from Kellogg Biological Station, Michigan, USA - KBS K5-50-2 metaG... | ecosystem: Host-associated > Plants > Roots >... | reverse complement strand
GTCCGAATCCGCGAAGGCGCTGCTTCCCTTTGCGCGTTTTCCTGTGATGCGCGTCCAGGGTAGCGATTATGGATATCGGATCCTGATCTTCGATTTCCGCTTCTACGATGAGACCACCAACACCGCGCTCGGCACGGAAATCGTGCTGGACCGCTCGTTCCGGATCACCAAAGAGACTCTGGGCTTCCGGAAAACACTCGAGTGATCCTTTAGCCCGAGTTGGCCATCTTCTTCCAAAGACGGGTTGCCATGAGATGGAGTTTCTTATTTTCGTTCAATGAAAGCGTCTCAATAGAAGCTTTCACTTTGGACTCCCAATCCGCGAGGTCGGCACGAGAGTTGCACGCGTAGCCCTGCTCTTTGAGTGAATAATAAAGGTCGCAATATTCGCCGCAGATTTCCCGGATGTAGTCAAACGACCGGCGATGGATCGGGGAAGGGCCCAGTTCGCGAATCGCGCGCTGATGTTCAGGCGTGGCATAACCCTTGTGATTCGAGAAACCGTATCCCGGATACTTTACGTCGAGATTCGTCATCAACCTGTCGCGATACACCTTCGCGACAATCGACGCCGACGCAATCGAAAAATTGATGCCGTCACCTTTATCGAAGCTGTTTTGCGGCTGGGTAAAACCGGGAATCGTGCGGCTGTCAACGAGGATGTGTTGCGGAACAATCGGCAAACTCTCCAGCGCAAGTTTCATCGCCCGAATTCCGGCGTGATAGATATTGATCCGATCGATCTCTTCAACTTCGACCATTCCAATCGCAACAGCCGAGGCACGCGCGCGGATTTCCTGGTCCAGCCTGACGCGCGTTTCCTCATCAAGAGCCTTCGAATCGTCGATGTCATCGATTTCCACACCCGGCGGAAAAACAACGGCGGCGGCGACAACCGGGCCGGCAAGCGGCCCCATACCGACTTCGTCGACGCCTGCGATGTGCTGGATGCCGGCTTTCCAGAGCAGCCGCTCGAAGTGGAGCATCGCATCGAGACGATTCCGCTCTTTCTTCTGCTCCTCATAACGCCGGGCGAGAACCTTGTACAACTGCCTTGCGCCGGCGCGCGGATCGCGCTGCAACTTCCGCAGGATCGCGGATGAAACCGCGGCGTTGCGGGAAGCGTATTTCTCCTGGATTTCCTTAAGCGATAATTGTTTCATCATTAGCTATGGCCGCAATTCGCCAGTTCAATCCCGTCAAGCTCTTCATTGGTGTTCTTGTTTCCCATTCCAAATTGATTCCCGACGTTCAACAGCGCCTATCAGACGCCTTCGGCCGGATCGATCATCGATCGCCCGTCATTCCGTTCGATTTTACCGACTACTACGAGCCGGAAATGGGCGACATTATCGATCGCGTATTCTTCTCGTTCGAGCGGCTTATTGAAGCGGATCAACTACCGGAAATCAAGAGGCAAACGAATCAACTGGAAGAAGAACTGGCGCCGCTCCTTCAATCCGTGAAACGACCGGTGAATCTGGATCCTGGCTACATCGAGCAGGCCAAAGTCATTCTCGCTTCGACCAAGAATTTTTATCACAGAATTTATCTGGGCCGGGGGATCTTCGGTGAGGTGACGATGCACTTCAAGAACAACACATTCCAATTCTTTCCCTGGACTTATCCCGACTATCAATCGAAGGACTATCAGGAATTTTTTCTGAAGCTGCGGCACATCTACCGCTCGCAGCTCCGGACAATGTGCATCATTAATCGCGAGGATGAAAAATGAGCGAGCCGTTTTGGAGGACGTCGCTGTCGTCAGTCGAGCCCAACAAGATTCTGATCCGCGGCTACCGCGTCCAGGATTTGATGGAACGCTGCTCATTTGGCGACATCATTTATCTGACCTTCAAAGGCGAATTGCCCGCGGGAAACGAAGGCCGGCTCATCGAAATGATTGCGGTTTCGAGCACCGATCATTCGTTTCTGGCGCCCTCCATCGACGCCACGCGTTTTGTCGCGTCGGGCGGAGTTCCGCTTCAGGCTTCGGTTGCGGCCGGAATCATTTCCCTCGGTGATCATCATGGCGGAGCGATTGAACAATGCGCAAGACTGCTGCAGGAAAGCGTAGCCGTAGGACGATCGGCATCCGATATCGCCACCGACTTCGGGACTCGGAAGCAACGCATCCCGGGGTTCGGCCATCCGTGGCACGATCGTGATCCGCGCGTGTTGACGCTGTTTGCAAAAGCAAAAGAATGGAATCTCGCCGGACCTCATATTGCGTTGACGGAATCCATCGCGGCAGAACTCCGGCTCCCCGCCAACATCGACGGAGTGATTTCCGGCATCATCTCCGACCTGGGAATCTCATGGCAGTATGGCCGCGCGTTCTTCATCATCCCCCGCGTCGTCGGCCTTGCAGCTCATGCCGTCGAAGAAACGACGCGCGAGCGCCCCTTCCGCGCCATCGATATTAAAGAAGTCGTTTACGACGGGCCGCCCGAGCGGGACCTTCCTCGCTGAGTGCATATACATTCTTTCGTTGGTATAGGAACGACGTCGTCAGCAAGAGAAGTCCCAGCGCGATGAAGCTGAGTATGCGATAGCCACGGTCAAGCGAAGATGTGTCGTAGAGGAAGACCTTGCCGACAGTGATCGCGATCAAAATCAACGCCTGGTAACGCAAGAAGGCTGATTTTTTCCAGAAACCGATGAACATCAAGCCGGCTCCGTAGCTCATCCAAAGCGCGGAATAGGCAAAGTCACGGATAATCCCAAGTATTTTGTAATTGGCTGGTCCGGAGACCTGAACCTGGCGGCGCCACGCACCGGTTATTTCTTCATTCAACGCAACGAGGGCGAGAACATTGACTGCCACAACCAAGATCGCAACCGCCGTTCGTTCGTATTGCCCGTCGACGGCCTTGAGGTGATGTGCAATGTAAATGAGGGTGAGAATGCCAACGGCAAAAGTCGTCATCCGAGCATTGAACACGAGCCGATTTACTTCGAACTCATCGACAGCGATCAGCCGCGCCAATGCCATGAACACGGCGATCGCGGCGAGATTCCTGAGATAGTTGTTGTTTGTTCTGTGGCTGGCATGAATCAGCGCTGCTCCCTCTACAAACCAACCAATCGTGATCCATGGCGTTTCAAGACCGATTGGAACAGCAGCAACGGCAAACGCCGCGGCGATGGCCCAGTGGACCTGTCGCAGAACCGTGCGTGAGCCATTGGCAAGGAGATAACCCATCACAAGATAGAGGCCGGCCAGGCCCAAAGCCGCGATCGCGCCTCGTCTCGCGTTCGCGGCGTGTTCGAACAGTTCCCATACTTCGAAGAAGTACGTCCCGGCATTCAGGAGCGCGAGCAGGGTAATCGGTTTCAAATCCCGATCGCGCGTGTCTATGAATGGCGCGAGCGCGAATACAACGAACAAAACGGAAACAGACGCAACCGCAATCGCGAACTGATCAAGCGTGTAGAAGCGGCTGTGCCATGCCGAATAGAGTAGAAGCGTTCCGATATAGCAACCAACGAGCACTCGCACCCACGGCCGATTCCACACAAGCAATAAAGCGGCGATGTCGAGGATCGCAATATATGCAAAGAGGCTGACGGCGTTGTTTTCTCCGCTGGACAAAGCCACCGGCGTGATGAACGCTCCAAGCGCCGCAAATGCAGCGATTACTTCTGCATCCTGCCAAAGGGCGAGGGCTGCTGTTGCCGCAGTCAGACTTGCCATCGTGAGGAAGGCCAGTCCGTTTGGAATGAGGTGATAGACCTGCGATGAGGCCCATAGTGACAAATACAGTACGCCGATTCCGACAGCCTTGAGCGAGTATGAAAAAATCGCGTAGCCGCTTCGGCGCACATGCTCACTCCAGAATATGACCGCCACGCCTGAAAGGAGCCCGATCACAACACGGACGGCCGGGCCGACCCATTCGTTGTCGAATGCGTACTTCAGGAAATAAGAGACGCCGACGAGTACGGCGACAATCCCAATGCGATTCAGCCACTGTCCGCCAATCTTGGATTCAACTTCACTCTTGGAAGTTGATGCTATCGTCAATTCCGGCTTCCTTGGATTGCGCGCAATGGTTTCATGTAAGCCCAATCGTTGCTCGAGCTCGTAAACACGCCTGGTCAGCGCAGCAATCTGTTTTTGCAATTCCTCGTAATCGGGACTCATCGCTGTCCATGATTATCGCTCGCTTCCGATCAGGGCTGAGTCCTTAAGGAAACGTGTAGCCGATTCCGAACTTGAATGAAGGACTGTCGATCGCGCCGACTTTGATTTCCGCGAACAGACCTTTCCGTTGCCCTATACCGGCCAGAAAACTGAATCCGGGTCGTATATCGGTGGCGCGGTTCGCGATACCGCCAAAACTAAAGATATTCCCTGCTGGACCGCCGCCCATGTAAACGTTCCAGGGGTTCTTTCGGAGGGGTACCCAATATGTGAACTCCGCGTTGATCGCGACCAACGTGAGGTTATTGCCCACTCCCACTTCAATGTTTGGCCGAAACCATAACTTATCAACTACGGGACCGAAGGCGGCGTGGGCGCCAAAGTAAAACTGTGTGGGATGGGCACTGATACCGCCACGGATGCCCACACCCTGTTGCGCCTGAGCGGAGCTCGCAGGGAAGAGCACCATGAGCAGTGGAATTAAGAAACCCAACGAGTGACGTGTTGTTTGCCTTGCCCGCCTCATGAAATCCGCACCTTGCAATAAACCTGCCGTTACGGCCTGAATTCCAGGCGGGAGCCGTCGTAACGTTAAAGTGGACAATGTGCCGTCGATCGAAAGCGAGTTGCGATACGTGATTATTCAGGAAAATATTCCATGTCTGCGATTCTTCACACGACCTCGAAGGTTTCGACATTTTTGAGCCGTCGATCAAAACTCAGCGTCGTTTCGGAACCGCAAGCGCGGTTGCGACGGCCGATCAGGCAGTCAGAAAAATCCGCTTTAGATTTTTTGTAATCTTCCAGCGCCAGTTCTATCGACGATTTGTCGTCGAGCTGGAACTGTCCAGTCAGCAGCACAGCTTCAATCATATCGACGATTTCTTCTTTACGATGCTCGTAGACGGAGCTCAAAATCCAAACGAGCTCGCATAAGACGACATGGTTCACAAACAGCGGTTCATTCTGCCGCGCCGCCCGCTGAATGAAATGAGCAGCCCTCTTCGACTGGACTGGATCGTCGTCGCGCAGGTATCTGGCGAGTATATTCGTATCCAGGGCCTTCACTTATGATGAGCACGCTTTCGGAGAGCAACTTTCCGCTCGTTCGGATTGTAGGGCTTCATTCCTTCGCTTTTTAAAATACCCCGCAGAGTTGATACATCGATATTTGCGGCCATCAGAATGACCGTCTTGCCATCGGGACTCAGCTTGAATTCCAGCTTGTCGCCCGGCCTCAACTTTAAGAAGTCACGCACCTCGCGCGGTATTGTCGTCTGTCCCTTACTGGTTAGGGTTGCGGTCGGCATAATCTTCTCTCCTGTAATTATCAGGAGTTCCTTACATTCTAGCATGCGTAAGGACACGATAATGACAAACAGCCGTGCTCTCATGATGGCGCTTATTCAATCAAGCGATGCTGCTCCGAGGGTGCGCGGCCAGTCGCTCCGTTAAGCGAAAATCCGGGGGTCGGCCAGCCAGCGAACGCTCGATCACCAGTTCCCAACCGCGAGCACCAAGGGAATCAGCCAGCCGCTGCCCACCCGGCGCCAGTAAACGGATGAAATCCACCGCGCTGATCACGGGTCGCAACGCCGGAACGATCCACCGCAGCCCGGTGCGCGGGTAACCTAACGCTGTGGCCCGCTGTTCCCCGATCAATCCGTACGAGATGCCGTACAGTAACTGTGTTAACCAGTCCGCCGGCTTGAAGCCCAGCGCACGCACGGCCAGCATCAGCGCGTTGATCAGCGTCCTGGAGTCATCGTCGGGCGGACCCTCGAGCGCAGATACCATCCCCAGCATACGCCGCGCTTCGCTTTCGGTAACGCACAGCAGCTCCGGGGCGACACCGGAGAGATAACCCGAGTAGCGCCAGAGTTGCATGAGCGCCTCACGTTCGGCTGGCGTGAAGCGCAAGCCGAGATTCCGCATGCCGTCGAGCAACGCCACCGAGAACATGAGATTGGTGGCGGCCATGTAGGCCTGGTTGATAGGCTCGCCCCACTGGCCCGAGTCCCAGCGCCCGGACTGCCATAACAACCGTCGCACCTGGGCGTGCATGAGGCGGACTTTGACGTTTGCTTTGAACCCCTCGCCGAAACGTCGCAGTGCGCCAGGTTGCGAGGTGAGGTAGACGAAGCGCCCCGTCTCACCCAGCCGGCGGGCGGCGCGTTTGATCAATTGGCCGGAAAAGACAAGCGGCTTGTTGCCAGCTGGCGAACTGTAGCAGAGCGGCAGCGAAACCAGGCCAACCGTCAAAACACCAAACAGCCCGGAACGAAGGAAGACGGCCCCGCCCAGATCAAGCTGGTCCCAATCCACCCAGAAGGGTACTTCGTCAAGCTGGGCGAACAGGTCGCGCAGCGCTGACGGCGCGTCCGGAACGGCTTCAATCCCCTGATTCAACGCGGTGTCCAGCAAGCGGTGTCCCTGTCCCCCCGGCAGTTCGGCCAGGGCGGCGACGACTGCATCCGCCAGCGGATCTGTGCAGAAGAGATAAGAAAGGTACTGGTCGGCGCGCTCGCCGTAGCGTTGGCGCGCCGCGTCGGTGAATCTAAAGCAGGGCGAAGATAAGATCGGTTCACTCATTGTCGTCTCCCCATTCACTTACACATGCGAAAACGAGAAAGGAAAACCATCAATCAAAGACAAAATTCCTGCTGAAGATTATCGATGTGCGCCACGCAAACAGGCTTCGGTGGCGTCTGGCAGTATCAAATCGGAGGGGCGCCGGTTATGGGGTTGGACTTCCGTCCGCGGTGGATCCGGCGAACACTTGCCGGCCATCAGGCAGCGTCACTTTCGTGCCATTGGCCATTTTCGATCCATCCTTGGCGCGATAGCCGGCGAGCGTGACCTGATCGCCCACTTTCAAGGAATCCTGCCTCCACCCTGCCCGCCGCAGAATCAATGGAGGGCCGAGTTCGATATTCCAATTCGTCACGTTGCCGCTTTCATCTTTCACGTCCAGATAGAAACGGGCATGAGGGTTCATCCACTCGATCTTCGTGACGATTCCCGTGAGTTGTATCGGATTGTCCTTGTCATACTGTCCCGCAAAGGCATGATGCGCAAACACCGGCCAGGCAAACGCGCTCAGACCCAGGCCGGCGAGCAAAAAACCCATCGCAAGTCGTCTCATCGTTGACCTCCATTACTTACCGACCATATGTTCCGCATCCTGGTTGTTCTCGTTGCAAATGTATTCCCAGATCTCCTCACCCGGAGCGAGTTCGGCCACTTGCCTGACTTTCCAGGGCTTCATAAACGTTCCCGGATCGTCGTAAGTAATTTCCAATTCCAGATGTCCTAAGTCCGGCCGGCGGATCCGTGTGGTCATGCGCAGCTTTTCGGTGTGCGGAAAGTTGCCCGGCGCAATCCAGGCCTTATCATTAAAACCGAGCGTGTCGACAACCAGCGTGTCGCCCTCCCATTTGCCGGTGGAGTGACCGAGCCATGTCGGGTCCAGGTCTGCAGGATGATCCCGGTCCAAAAAGACCTGGCGGAAGGGAGGGGTGTTACCCTCGCTGAAAATCAGCAGCAGCACAGGGGTCTGCACCAATTTGTTCACCCACGTGGCGGACATGGGTTGCAGGTTGTTGGGCAGGCAACGCACCCCCGGCGAATCCTTGCCGTTACCCTCCGTCCGCTCTTTGGCAATAGCTGCTGCCCAGGGCAGCGCGGGCGGCTTCTCGGCGGAGATCTCCGCGTCGGGATCGGCATCCCTGACCGCATGCCAAACTCCCGTAAAGTCTGGTTTGCCGTCTGGAGTGCGGGGCGCCGGGCCGGACGGCACCGAATGCACGCCGCGGATGTCCGTATAAAATTCACGTCCATCGCCCAGGGTATTCAACTGGGCTTCCGCGAGCTGAATGTCAAGGCGCAGTTTTTGTCCCACCTGGATCACGATGCCCGGTTTCCGATAAGTGATGAAACCCGGCATCACGATGAACAGGTCATAGGTTCCCGCCGGCAATGGCCCAAGCGTATAGCCAGTCGACGAGCTCGTCGCCTTGTAGGTGGCCCCGCTCTGCACGCTTTTCAACTGAATCGGAGCGCCGGGAACGACTGCATGGTTTGAGTCGGAAACCATGCCACTGATGGAGCCGAGATCGGCCTGGGCCAGCACCCATGGCGAGAAAGCCAGCATTCCCACTATAAGGATCGATCTGGCAGAGTTTGGCATCGGAAAGCTCCTCTCTTGAGGACGATTAAACCTAATACCAGCGCGAATTTCTCTGTCACGTCCCTGCTTGGAACGAATCTTACGTTACTCATGGGGTTGTGCACAACACTCGGTTGACGCGGCCGCGAAGTTGATGTAGATGTAACGCCGCCTTATGAATCTTGCTCATGTTCATATTGTTTTGAACCACGTCCCTTCGCTGGGCTCGATTGCAGGTCTTCTGCTTCTGGCCATCGGGATTTACAGGAAGGACGAAGTCATCAAGCAGTCCGCGTGTTTTGTGCTGGTCCTGATTACGATGGCGGTCCTGCCCACCTACATCTCCGGCGCTGAAGCGCAGCGGATCGTCGCGAAGAGCCCGTCGTATTCCCCGGGCCTGGTCCAGTTGCATCAGAATGCGGCCATGATCACCCTGCTATTCATGACCGCCACCGGCATGTTTGCATGGTTCGGCCTTTGGGAATACCGGCGTCACGAAAAGTCCGGATCACTGACAACGACGGCCACGCTGATTTCGACGATGGCTGCGGTTGCCTCCGTTCTCGTAACGGCGAACATCGGAGGCGCGATCAGCCATCCGGAAATTCGCGATGCCGCCGACGCGGCACGGACGGAAGCGGTGGGTTGGCGGCAGCCGCTCGAAAGGTGGATCAATAACCAGTCCTGGTCCTGGCCGACGCTCGAAATGCTCCACTATGTCGGAATGGCGTGCCTTTTCGGCGTGTTCACGATCTATCTGTTCCGGATGCTCGGCATCATGAAAGGCATCAGTTTCCGCGCGCTGCACCGCTTATTGCCAATGGCGATCATCGGTTTTGTGATTAATACGATCACCGGCATGATCTTCTTTGCCGCCGCGCCGCAACTTTACCTCGGCAAGCACGGCTTCCAGACTAAGATTGTGGAGATCCTTCTGGCGACCGTTCCCCTGCTCTATTTCACGATGTTCGATGAGCCTTGGAGGGTGCGGGAGGACGATGCCGTTCCGGGCACGGTGAAAATCGCTGCGGTGGTCATGTTCGTGCTCGTTTGTGCCGTGATGATTTACGGACGTTTTCTTCCCTTCATTAATTAACGACCGTTTGAAAAACCTATGATGATCCTCAGCATCATATACATGTCCGTGTTGATTGTTATCCTGGTCAGTGGGATCGTCGGCGCTGCGATTTACCGGATCGACAAGAACGCCGAGCGGAAGGAGAATCAGTAGCCGTCCCCAAGGATTGTTGCCGAGTACGGGATCAGGCGCCCGCTGATCATAATCAACATCCAGAGTATAAGCTGCCATACCGCCATCGTTCGGGCGCTGGCCGGGATATTGCTTTCATTGACCGCAGGATCGTCAAAGACCTTCATTTGGAACTTCCACATCATCGGCGTCGCTACCGCGATCAAGACCATCTTGACCCAGAGGATGGGGTTCGGAACGCGTTTCTCCGCAGCCGCCATGACCAGCAGCCCGCCCGTGATCGTGGTCAGCACCAGACCGATCCACATCACCGGAAACAATCGGCGCAACGGCTTGAACGGAATGCTCTTCGCAAAGCCGAGCATGCGCAAGCAGACGATCATGTTCGTCGCCATGATGAAACAGTAAGCGAATGCGTGAGCCGTCAGTATCGTGGGGAAGCCCAGAAAAGAATCGGACTCGCGAATGAAAATGCTGATGCGTGTATTCTCGAGGTTTACCAGAAAATCGTTCATAAAGCGCGTTCATGATAGCCGAAATCGATTTTCACGCCAGCGCAATCCTGTACAGGTGCAGATCCGGCTTGCTCCAATCGGGCGTCCAACGAATCGCTACCTGGATGTTTCGGGAATAGAGGCTGTCGTCGTTCAAAGAAAATTCCGCGGTGTATTCCGCGCCCTGGCGGTGCGCGCGATAGAGCTTGCCGTTGATATACACGAGATATTCGTCGGCCATTGTTTTATCGACGGAAAATGACAGGCGGTAATGCCCGGTCCTGCGGGAGGGAAGGCCCAGGAACAGATTGGTTATCGAACCGACGGAACAGCTCCCATCCCATCCCAGCCCGTTGCCGTAAATGGGATAGCGCGAGCCGTTGCAGGTAAGCTCGGTCGATAAGACCTTCGGTACGAAAGTTCCTTGAAGAAAACGCAGTTTATCCCTGGTGGCCAGGTATTGATCGGGGCGTTCCGAAGCGCGAATCTGCCGGTGATTGGGGATCACCGTAGAGTGGATTTGGAAGGCAATGCATGCTGGCGCAATCGCGCAGAGTGCCGCCACAACGCCGACCTTTTCCCACCTCCCCCATCGATCGAGAAAGAGAAGCGGTTGTGCCGCGCCGAGGAGAATAAAGGGCCGAAAGTCCGCGGTATAACGGGCCACAAATCCGATTCCAGCGTAGGTGTAGGCGGCGAACAGGGCAAGGACTCCCATCCAGGGGATGAGGACCTCCCAACGCGTTTGGCGCCGAATGAAAAGCCAGGTGGTTGCCACGATCAGCACCAACAGCGGCATCCATCCCAGATAAGGAAAACTTGTCGATTCATCCGGCTCGAGTAAGAAAAAACAATGCGCGAGTTTCGGGGAAGGCTCGGGCTGCCGGAAAAGCAGAGCCATCGCCAATTCCCTGGCGGTCGCCCACGTCCCTTGCCACGAGCGCGAACAGGCGGTTCCGAATCGAAGAGCGTCGAACAGCTGTGCAAAAGGCGGTGAGCTGTTTTGAAAGCCCAAAGAAAAAGGGCTCCCTGTCTTCACAACGTTGGTGAGCATCCAAAAGACGATGACCGGAGTCGCTCCGAACACGTAGTTCCGAAGGCTTCGGCGATCCCGTCCCCACAAATAGAAATAGGCCCCCCAGGCTAACAGATAGAAAAGTCCCGTTACGCGCATCGAAAGTCCCAGTGCCGCGAACCAACCGGACAGCGCCGCCCAGCCCATCCATTCGCTCCGGGCGTAAAGGAGATAACAGGCGAGGCACCCCAATTCGCAGAGCGTGAAATAGGCGATGGTCTCTTCATAAACGATGAATCGTCCGGAAATGAGGCTGAACAGGCTGACCGCCAACAGACTGAGCGTAGCCAAACCGCCGAGCAAGAGGACTGCTATCGGCATCGCCTCTTTCCAGCGATACCGTAGGAAACGGTAGAACGCGAAGAACACGAATCCCGAGCATAAAGTCAGGAAGAAAAAAAATATCGCGCGGTCCGGAAAGTACTCGCTGGCGCTCAGAGTGGGAAATATCTGAACTAACCAATGAAACGGCATTTGCAAGAGGGGAACACCGAACCCCCAATGCGTGAATTGCGCCCCATTGAATATTTCCATGTCGTACGACGCAAGCCCATCGACAAGAGCCAGGGGATAGGTCAGCCGACCGTGCAGCATCTCGAGAGAGGTCACTCGCTGCACATCGGTCTCGACGAATCGCCAAATAGACCGCGGCCCGCCGAATGCGAACAAGCAGATAAGAGCGAGCGCCGTGAATACGTATGCGCTGGCGAGATGGAAACCGAATTTTTTCAGGCTCGGGGGAATACGCATTGGAGTCTCGGCGCTGTTAACGGCCGGCGAGGGCGAGGTCTCCTCCGGGCGCGAAATATCCCGTGCGGCATCGGATCTTATAACTCTTGCGCGCACCGACGACGCGAATCTGGCGATACGTACCGTCACGGTTGGCATTGGTGGGGCCGTAAGCAAGACTATACTGCGATCGAAGTTCGTCGCTGATTCGCAGGAACACCGGCAGAAGCTCCTCCATTTTCGCGGGAACGAATGCGTGGCCTCCTGTCTCCGTGGCCAGGCGCTTCAGGCTCGCATCGCCGATCTTTTGTTCCCGTGGATCATCGCCATCGATGCTGTTCGTGCTGATGGTGTAAACAATCACGTCCTCCTTCTGCGCGGTCTCGAGAGTTTTCGCAAGAGAAGCGTGACTGGAATTGTCCAGGCCATCACTCAGAACGATAATGACGCGCCTTCCTTTTTGTCCCGCCAGTTTGCCGGCTGCCTCGAGCACGGCATCGTAAAGCGATGTCGAACCGCCGGGGAAGATTTTGCGCACGCTTTGACTGAGCAGAGCAGGATCATCTGTGTAGTCCTGAAGAAGTGTCGCGGCAGTATCGAAACTCATAGTGAATACTTTGTCTTTGCCCTGATGAAGCGCAGAGTAGAAGAACTTCGCCGCGGCCTGCCGCTCGAAGCGAAGCTTGTCGCGTACGCTTCCGCTGCTATCGATGAGCACCGCGATATTCAATGGAAGATCGGCTTCGGTGCTGAAATTGGAGATTTGTTGAAGCCGATCGTCTTCGAAGACGTTGAAATCTTCTCGCCGAAGGTTTGTGATGAGCTTGCCCTTACGGTCGGCGACCGTAAGGAGAACATTGACGCGCTGCACATCGACAGATAACGTTTCGCCTCTGAATTCCATCAGGTGAGTCGGCTGCTGTGCCTGCGCGGAGAAAAATGCGAAGAAGGTTAAAACAGCCAGTTTCATTCGCATGTATCAAGAGAGAGTACTCACAGTCATGGAAACGGAACTCTTGAGCAGATGTGGCATGGCCATTCCTCTGAAAGACGTCTGAAACTGTCCGAACCCAGAAGCAAATGCAGTTGGAATTCCGCGCTATAATGCCGCCCATTCAGGAGGCCACTTCGATGAAGATGCACGCACTCGGGTCGCTTGCCGTTGCTTCTGCGCTGGTTCTTGGCGGCATGACGGGAATCGCGCAGCAAACACGAACCCCCACGGCTCCACCACCAATCCCGTGGCCGTCACCGACACTCGCGGAGGGTCCGATTGTTCTCGATACCGCGATTCAACATCAGATCCGCCTGGTGGTAACGAAAGGCTTGAATCAGCCGTGGAGTCTGGCATTCCTTCCCAATGGCAGCATCCTCGTTACGGAACGTCCCGGAAGACTGCGTATCGTGCGTGACGGAGTTCTCGATCCGACGCCGATTGCCGGCGTGCCGCAGGTGCAGGCGCAGGGCCTGTCCGGACTGATGGATCTCGCGCTGCATCCGCGCTTCAACGAAAACAAGCTGATCTATTTCACGTATCACAAACCGGCCCAGCTGGCCCAGCCGGCCCAGCCGGCCGGCAATGGTGGCACAGGTCCTGGTGTCATCACCCTTGCTCGCGGAAGATGGGACGGCGCTGCGCTTGTCGATGTTCAGGACATCTTCTCTGCGATTCCCAGCGGGAATGCTTCGCGCATCGTGTTTGGTAAAGATGGCATGGTGTACATGACGGTCGGCGTCGGCGATCCGCCGGGCGCTGTGCGGGCGCAGGATCCAAACGACCTGGCCGGCAAGGTTCTCCGGCTGCGCGATGATGGAACGGGTTCCGCCGGATAATCCATTCGTCGGCCGCGCGGGATACCGGCCTGAAATCTATACCCTCGGTCATCGAAATGCTCTGGGATTGGCCGTGCAACCCGATACGGGCGCGATCTGGGAATGTGAGAACGGGCCCAATGGTGGTGACGAGATCAACGTTCTTCAACCCGGAAAGAACTACGGTTGGCCTGTGGTCAGCTTCGGCCGCTTCTATCTCGGGCCGCGTGTCACAGAGAAGCCGTGGCAGGAAGGAATGGAACAGCCGCTGGTCTTCTGGGTTCCATCGATCGCCATTTCAGGCATGACGTTCTACACGGGCGACAAATTCCCGAGCTGGAAGAACAACGTTTTCGTGGGCGGTATGCGGCAGGGCGAAGTCCCACGCTCAGGCCACCTTGAGCGAATTGATTTCAATGAAAAGTGGGAAGAGCTTCATCGGGAAGGAATGCTGCGCGACCTGCAACAACGCATTCGCGATGTGCGCCAGGGACCGGACGGCTTTATTTATTTACTAACCGCTGAGAATGACGGCGCGTTGATGCGGATGGAGCCCGCAAAGTAAGACCTCATTGGAAATTCCAACATTGGAGGTTTCTAAATTTCTGAATTTTTTTCCGAAGATTTAGAAATTCAGAAACTTCCAATCTTGGAATTTCCAATGAGTTTTATCCCCTCCGGCTCAACCTCATCCACTCCACTTCCATGCGAATCAATTTGGATTGAATTTCGCGGAGAACCTCGAGCGTCGGCTTGAGGAATTCGAACGCGTTCAAGCGCCCGTTCTTTCGAGTGACCGACGCACGCACTTCAAAAACTTTTCCGTGGTCATAAAGCGAGAGTTCGACAGGGCTCGATATATCCGCCTCTTCGAGCAGATACACGAGCGTACCGACTTCGCTCAAGTCCATCATCTTCGCGAGTACATTCTTGCGGCCCTCCTGATGGATGACGATGACTTCTTCATCCGACACAAAAGGAATGACCCGCTCCGAACGCCGTTTGTCGTTACCGGACATCAAAATCCTTTTACCCCGGCGGCCAGCTGAACATCCGCCCACCGAGAACGTGCAGATGGATATGGTAGACCGACTGGCCCGCACCGGCGTTCACATTGAACACCGTGCGATATCCCTTCTCGTGGATATTCGATTGCACCGCAAGTTTTTTGGCAACCTGGAACATTTGGCCGATGAGTGGATTGTCTTCAGGCATCAGGTCATTCAGTGTCGGAATGTGCTTCTTGGGCATGACCAGGAAATGGACCGGAGCCTGCGGCCGAAGATCCTTGAATGCCACGACGAGGTCGTCTTCATGCATAAAGTCTGCAGGTGTATCGCGTTTGATGATCCGGCAAAAAAGACACGCTTGTTGCATGGGTTAAATCTAGCACTGCTGGGGGTATTGCTGTGCACAACTTTGTTGGCCGGCGCAAAGCCCCTCCAAAACCCAACCCCCACCGATACATCGAGTGTCAAGAGAACTGAACTACTCTCGTATGAAGGCCAGACTGTCTCATCGGTGGAATTGGCAGGTCGTCCGGATTTGAATGCTGATGAATACGCGCGATTGATCGCGCAGCGTGCCGGCGAGGACTTTTTAGCAGACAAGATCGACCAGAGCATCATCGCTCTCCAACGCACCGGACAGTTTCAGGACATACAAGTGGATCTGCGGCCGGAACTCGAAGGCGTCCGTGTGATGTTTATTCCGCAGCCCGCGATTTATTTCGGCATTTACCAATTCAGCGGCGCCGAGCAGTTTCCCTATGCGCGGCTGCTTCAGGTTTCCAGCTATGCTCCGCAGGAGCCGTACTCGACGGTGGATATCCAGAAAGCGCAGGATGCGCTCACAAAATTTTTGCAGCGCAACGGATTCTTCGAAGCGGTGGTCCAGCCCAATGTTCAAACGGACAAACCGAACGGGCTCGCCAATGTGAACTTCAAGGTGACGCTGAATCGGCATGCCAAATTCGGTGACATCGAAGTCACCGGCACGACACCCGATGAAACCGAACATCTCAAAGGCATCCTGCAATCGCTTCGCGCGCGATTGAAGATGTCGGCAATCCGTGCAGGCAAAGCGTATTCGCTGCCGACGCTGCAACGCGCCGTCGGCTATCTCGAAGGACGATTACAAAGCGAAAATCATCTCGCGGCGCAAGTGAAACTGATCGGCGCCAACTACAATCCGCAAACCAACCGCGCCCACATTGCATTCGAAATCCATACCGGCCCCATCGTGCATGCGCAGGTTCAGGGCGCGCATCTGTGGCCATGGACGAAACACAAGCTGCTCCCGATCTATCAGCAGAACGGGCTGGCACCCGAGATGATTCAGGAGGGACGTCAGAACCTTCTGAAGGAGTTTCGCCAGAAGGGTTACTTCGATGTCCAGGTCGACACCCAAACCCAGGTTCAACCGAATGGCGTGACGGTTTTTTACCGGGTCATGAAAGGCGATCGAAAGAAGATCGAAGATGTCGCCTTCGCAGGGAACCAGCATTTCGACAAAGACGAGCTGGTCCAGCACGTGAATGTGAAGAAGGCGGGCCTTCTTACAAAAGGCAGCTACAACGAAAACAGCATCAAGACGCTTCAGGCCTTCTATCAATCGAAAGGTTTCAATCAGGCGAAGGTCGTGCCGCAGTTCAATGCGAAGGATAAAAACATCGTCGTCACTTTCGCAGTGACTGAAGGGCCGCAGGACATCGTGGACGCTCTGCGCATCGAAGGCAACAACTCGATGCCGCTGAATCAACTCGCACCCGACGGCCTCAGTATCGGACCGGGACAACCATACGCGCAAAAATC
>Ga0207646_10003944_pt1 | contig 16457 bp, 15 predicted proteins | sample KBSK5502metaG_FD_184343 | JGI IMG/M metagenome (GOLD analysis project Ga0207646, IMG submission 184343) | Corn, switchgrass and miscanthus rhizosphere microbial communities from Kellogg Biological Station, Michigan, USA - KBS K5-50-2 metaG... | ecosystem: Host-associated > Plants > Roots >... | reverse complement strand
CCAACGCCGATGTCGGTACCATCGACGTGACATGGATCGATGAAGAGGATCTGCATGTCAACCCCATGGGCGCGAAGGGGGTTGGCGAAATCGGGATCGTCGGCACTGCTGCTGCGATTGCCAACGCCGTCTATCACGCCACGGGCATCCGCGTCCGCGACCTGCCGATCACGCTGGACAAGCTGCTGCCGTGAGGTGGCGGCTCTTCGTTGAGTGGTGTGGCACACAATCACCGCGGAATACACTGCGATCAAACCAGAACAAGGAAAAGGAGAAGTTCATATTCGTGGTGCTCTGATCGTCCTTCCCAGTCCAGGAGTTCAGAGTGAAACTGTTGACAGGAGCAATGATCATATGGTTCTGTTAGCGCCGCAGCAAAGTATATCGCTTGGAGCAATACGGATTACCTATCTGCCTGATGGGGAATTTTCTATCCCTCCTTCGGTTCTCTATCCACAAGCGTCTGCTGAGAATTGGAGCGCGTATGCGCATCTGATAGGGAATGATGGACGCCTCATCAGCAATGTGGGAGCGCATGTCATTCAGACAGACTCTCAGACGCTTCTTGTTGATGCAGGCATGGGGCCTCGCGAGATCAATATAGATGAGCTACAGTGCTCTGTGCGTGGTGGTGAACTCTTGCAGAGTTTGAAGCAGGCAGGACTTTCGCCCGACGATATTGATGCGGTCTTTTATACCCATCTCCATCCTGATCATGTGGGTTGGACAGGACACAAAGTCAACGGGAAGCATGCACTGACCTTTCCTCGTGCCCGATATTTTGTCAGACGGGAAGAGTGGCTCAAATTTGAGCATCCGGCAGAAAGTCGCGCTGGGGTTGAAGAAGCATTGGTTTTGCTCACCTCACGGATTGAATTGCTTGAGGATGGGCAAGCGCTTGCGCCTGATGTGCTTGTGCAAGCAACACCAGGCCATACTCCAGGCCACTCGTCGCTCGTGATCACCTCGTCCGGGAGGAAAGTCGTGCTTCTGGGAGATATCTTTCATAATGTGATCGGCATTGACCATCCAGAGTGGATCGATGTCTTGGACGAAAACGCGAACCAGGCGGTGCAGACGCGCCAGCGGATGCTTCAGGAACTGGCGCAACCAGCCACCATTGCGAGTGGTATTCATTTGTGGCCTTCAGCATTTGGTCGCCTTGTTCCAGGAGCAAATGGTGCGTGGGCCTGGCGGGCAAATGTTGACGAGGCAAGCGCATGAAGCAAGGTACTTTGAGGAAGTGTAGGCAAGATATCCTCCTGTAACATCTGAGCAGGTACCGAGACTGAAGTAAAGGAATGTTGTTTCTCGGAGCGCGTAACAGCGACGAACACCCCTTTGCGCAGGAGTCACGCCGCCTCCTCCAGATGCTGCCCAACAGCCGCAGCCACATCCTCTACAGCAGGCCAGGCCCCCAGGATCGGCCAGGTCTGGACTTCGACGCTCCTGGGCATCTCAGTGTCGCGGTGCTCGAGGAGCTTGGCGTGGCGCGTGAGGCGGACTTCTATTTATGTGGACCATCCGCGTTCCTGCAAGATCTGACTACGGGTCTTGCTGATTGGGGCGTCACCACGGACCGCGTGCACACAGAGCTTTTCGGGCCGACTCCATCCAGCACACCCGGCGTGGTTGATGCACCTCGCCGACCGCCGCACCTACCTGCCAGAGCCACCAGCACGGGGCCGCAGGTCTCGTTCGCTCGCAGTGGCCTCGTCGTCCACTGGGATCCGGCGTTCCAGAGCTTGCTCGAACTCGCCGAGGTCTGCGATGTTCCGGTGAGGTGGTCGTGCCGGACGGGGGTCTGTCATACCTGCGAAAGCGGGCTGGTTGCCGGCAGCGTCAGTTACCAGCCAGAGCCGCTCGAACGACCTGCCGACGGCACCCTGTTGATTTGCTGCTCCCAACCTCGGGATGAGGTCATTCTTGACCTGTAACGCGGAAGGCGCGGATCTCGCGGGCAGGCTCACCTGTTGAATGACAATAAGAAGGACTACGGACGCACATTACCCTACCCGAGATATCCGTTCCAAATGAGTGCCTCAATGATGGCTATAGAGGAGATCGCTCAATCTGGCTGAACCGACCTGCGCACAGATGCCTGGCGCGGATGGACCGTTCGTCCCGCTATGCGGGTAACGAGTCGGGGGGGAGAGAAACGGGACAGCTGTGCCAGCAGGGCATTGGAATAGCCATCAATGACGACGCTGCGCCCCCGTTCCAGCGCGCGCAATCCCGTGGCCACGACGTGTTCTGGCGTTCGTCTCCGCCCAATCGATGCCGCTTCCCCGGCGATGTCGAAAAAAGGCGTTTCTGTCGCACCGGGACAGAGGGCGAGCACGCGGAGATGGCGTGTTCGATACTCCTCTGCTAAAGCCTGCGAGAAGGACAAGACAAAGGCTTTGCTCGCACCGTACACCGCCATATAGGGTACGGGCTGAAATCCTGCGGTGGACGCAATATTGATGATGGCCGCCCCCTCCGAGCGTTCAAGCATGGACGGAACAAAAGCGTGAGTAAGATCGACGACCGCGGCCACGTCGACCATGACCTGCTGATGGTCGCGCTCAGGGGAAAGCGTCTCGAAGAAGCCATTGAGGCCAAATCCCGCGTTGTTGATCAGCAGATCAGGCGCGAGATCCCGTCGTTCGACCTCCTGTTGGATCTGACGCGCCGCTCCCGCCAGGCTCAGATCAGCGGGGATGACCTCGGCTCGAACCCCGTATCGCTGGGATAGCTCTGCTGCAAGTGCGCGCAGACGCTCCTCAGAGCGTGCGACCAGCACCACGGACATGCCGCGTTCGGCCAGCGCGCGGGCAAATGCGCGGCCGATCCCCGATGAGGCCCCCGTAATGAGGGCGGTTTTTCCTTGATAGACAAACATGGTATCTTTCTCCCTCTGTACTTGTTCAAAGGTGACTTTTTGTCGCTCACCTCTATTGAGTTACGTTGCTCTCCGTTACCTGGCATATATTCCGTGAAACCCAAAGGGAATCGTGTGCGGTACCTCTGCCCGGGCCAGTTCTGTGAAAGAGGCCGCATCCAGCACAAGCAAGAACGAGCGGCCTCGCTCCCCGTCGAGCACGACCGAGAGGATCACCCCTTCATCCTCCCCTGTTGCATCCGGCGCGGCCACAAACACCGGCTCGCCAGGGTAAGAGTCCTCCTCAAACCATGTTCTGGCACTGCGCTGGATGACGTCGACCTTGACCAGCTGGTTTAAAAAGTCGTCAGGGTGGGCTTTCTGCTGGCTCACCCCATAGGCAAAGCGATACTCGTGGCCGTTGTTCTGCTCATAGTTGATGCGCGGCAGCTCGATCGACTCTTCGGACAACCGTTCATAGCGAGCAGTGGCGCCACCTGCAGGCAAACGATAGCGCCGGTACTCACTTTCTGTGAGCACTCCACCCTTTGGTCCCAGCAGGTTACCCAGGTACAACTGGCGGATAATGGAGGCATCGGGAAACGCGGCAACGTCAACAAGAAGGTCGCCATCTTGCTCAAATGCATTGATGTGATGGAACGCGAAGAAGGCTTCACTCTCATAGGTCCCTACTATGTTGCCATCCTGCTTGCTCATCACCAGAAAACGAGCGCCTCGTTCCGGTTTCCAGACAAAATTTTCGATGAACGGCTTCCCGCTGAGCAGGATACTGAGCGGATTGACGACCAGGGGAAACTCCACCAGAATGACATAGTGCTCCGTCATCCCAAAGCTATGCATATATGCTGGCTCCTGGACAGCATGCGAACCAATGAGACGACGCCCTTGCGCATCAAATGCATAGACGTTATAACTACTCCTGGCAGAGAGGTGGGTCAGGTAGTTGATCCCAGCGTGTAACGCAGGATCATAGTGTGGATGCGCGGTTGTTAGTTCTCCAGGAAGCTTACTATGATAATCGAATACCCCAACCGTTTCCAGTGTTTGAGGATCAAACTGGACCGGTATAGGCGTTTCCGTCAGCGCAATGAAGGTACCTGCCAGCCTGATGATATTCACGTTGGCATTCGCAATCGGAGCCTGGTCCGGTGGCGCAAACACAGTGGCCAGACGCTTGAACAGCGAACGGCAGGGATCAGTGGCAAACGCGCTATAGCGGATCTTCCCATTCTCTACTCCCTCAGTATAGGGTGAACTGCGCAAAAATCTGTTCGCGTAGGATACTTCGCCATTCCGAAACGAGAAGCGGTGCAGCATTGCCAGTCCATCAAACCAGTGATGATAGTTCTGCTTTCCTATCTCGAACTTGCCTGGTCCGTTGCGCAGCAATGTCCCAGCCAGCCAGCCAGGCACTGTTCCTTTTACTGGCAAGCGGTCACAGGTAATTTCTTGTTCCAATGTGGAAAACCCACGAGTGAATTGATCTGTCATGGTGAAAACTCCTTCTTTGGTTGGGATGGTATCTCCCACCCGGCATTTAGTAAACAGATGCTGTTAAATGAACGCTGTTAAGTGATGGGCAAAAAAAGAATATTATCCCTGAGAGAAGGCTTTGAGGATCATTTCGCGCGCTACAGCAGTCAATTTTTGCAAGCGTTCGGCGTCGAACATAGGCATACTGATCGCCAGCGAGACGATGCCGTGCATCATCGCCCAGAGCGCATCACTGATGCTCCCGGCATCGCCGTGCAGCATCGCTCCGGTATCTATGGCATACTCGACCGCATCTCGCAAAATGCCAAAGGCCTCCAGACGCGGCTCCTGCGAGCCTGTGCGGGTCTGGGTCAGAAAATCGACGCGCCACATGAACATCAGTTGATAGTAGACCGGGTTGCGCAAGCCAAAGGTGATGTATGCCTGGCTCAGCCGGTTCAGCCGTTCCCAGGGCTCGTTACTGCTCGCAGCCGCCGAGGAAAGCTGCTGGGCAAACCGTGTATAGCCCTCATCGACGACTGTAAACAAGAGATCATCTTTATCGCGAAAGTAGAGGTAGAGCGTGGCGGCGGAGTAGCCAATCCGCTCGGCTAATTGCCTCATCGAGAAGCCATGGTATCCTTGCTCCACAAACAGAGCGCTGGCGGCCTCGAGAATAGCCTGTCGCAGTTCTTCCTTCTGTTGTTCGCGCCGGTGGCGGCTGGCCTTCTGGATGCGCGCTCCCCGGGTCGCACTGTCTTGTTTCATGACTCCCTTTCATAAATGAACGTTGTTAATTATATAACATATAATAAGTTAATTGTCAAGGGTGGTAAGGACGCAAAGACATTCTACGCTTAGTACGTCAGATAGATTTTTTGTTGGACACCATCAATCCTCACCCGCCCTCCATTGGGTAGGATACACTGTGGATCAGTGTGGCCGATATCCAGGTTGAAGACAACCAGCACGCCTGGATGATATTCATTGAGAGCCCTGATGATTGCTTCGGCTTGTTCGCTGGTAAATTGCGCTTTCTCCTCTGCTGTATATGGACGCGTAAAAAACCAGGCTTTGGGGCGACCGACGAGGATGGCGGCGAATTGTTGCAGGAGGCCCCGCTCACCCATACACATCAGGATGCGGTACACCTCGGTGGCTGAGGGCATCTCCTCTGAGGTTTCAAAGTAGAAGGTGGTGCCTGCGTAGGTTTCAACGGGTTGGATATACCTGTTGGCCCGCAGGTTCCAGTCGAGGATCTCCAGGTTGCCTCCCCAGAGCGTGCCCTCCACGACTGTCTCTGCATTCTGCCAGGTCCAGCCGGAACTGGAGAAGAGTTCGGGTTGACTGCTCAGGTTGGCGGGATCGTTCCAGTCCTTGTCTTCATCTGTATAGGTAGGTGAGGGATACATCTCGAACTCACCCTGCTCAAACAGTGCGCGCTTGAGCGACTCCAGCGTATAGGGATGCATCGCGCCACTGCGTCCAAACCGATCCATAATGGAGCCTCCGTGGTACGAAACGATCCCCAGGTTCCAAAGAAAGTTGAGCAGGTTGGTATTATCGCTGTAGCCGAAAAACGCCTTGGGGTGTGTTTTGAGCAGTTCCGGGTCCAGATATTTCAGCACTTTTAGCTGATCATCACCGCCGATTGAACTGATAACCGCCTTGATCTCGGGGTCAGCAAAGGCTATGTGAATATCGCGTGCCCTATCCTGTGGTGATGAGTGCATCTTGCGCGTGGTTGGATATTCGACCGGTTCTAAGTGAAAGATCTCCCGCAAGCGCTGGAGTCCTTGTTCATAGACTGCCGGGTATATCTCTGGCAGCCCGCTTGAGGGCGAGAGCACGGCCACTTTGTCGCCTGGACGTACCTTTGGCGGATAAACGAGCGAAGTGGAGGATAGATCAGCCATGCACGTTCCTTCCTTTCTTCATTCATTAAAAATAGGTACACAGGTCTGCAAAGACTGACAACGTTAACAAGTGTCCTTCTCCGGTGTTCTGAACCTCTTCATGCTCCAAATGCCAGGTATGAGGATGCGGGATGTAGACTGCATTGAGTCCGGCAGCCAGAGCCGGGTTAATGTCAGAGCGGGGAGAGTTGCCAATCATCCAGGTACCTTTCGGGTCAAGTTGCAGTTCCCTGACGACACGATGATAGGTGGCAACATCTTTTTCTTGGACAATGATGACCTGCTTGAAACACTCCTCGATCCCCGACCGTTCGACTTTAAGCTTCTGTTCTTCGATGTCTCCCTTCGTCAGCAGGATAAGGTCATGTCGAGGCGACAAATAGTCGAGCGTCTCTTTGACCCCATCAAGTAACTGCAAGGGATGCGAACGAATCTGCTCGCCGAACTGGCGAATCTGCTGGATATCCTCATCCTGAAGGTCTTTTTCTGCCAGGCGACGATAGGTTTCGATCAGACTCCTGGTAAAATTCGCCGAACCATAGCCCATGAGCTTTTCAACCTCATCAAGCACCGCTCGCACCTCAGCTGGGGTGAGGCTAGAATGATCGAGAAACCCGATAAAGGCGTGAATGGCTTGCTCGAAGTAGATATTATTCTCCCAAAGGGTATCGTCTGCATCGATCAAGAGATGGTAGTGCATTTTTTTCCTTTCTTTCGAATGAACGGATGTGCTTTTAAGTGGCGGTGAGATGACCAGGAAACCACCCGCCAGGATGATGCAGCCGCCGATGAGCTGCAGGAGGGCCAGCGACTCGTGGAGCAGGAGAACAGCAAAGGCGGTTGAGAACAGTGGCATGGACTGCAAGATCGCGGAGGCCTCCCAGGCTTGCAAAAGGCCAAGGCTGGCTTGCAGAAGAATATACCCGATGCCAAAGTTTGCCACGATATACAGGACCAGTACGCCAATCAGAGACCATGAGAGAGGCGCCAACAGCACGTTTGCCTGGAAAGCGAGCAATGGGAAGAGAAAGCACGAGCCAACGAACAGGCGGAGCAGGTTAATCTGCAAAGCATCACCGTGCCCGCTGAGACGTTTGCCAGGGATGTAGGAGAAGCCTATCCCCACTGCTGCAATCAGCACAAACAAAGCGCCCTGGTCACCTCTGAGCTGCGGCGGGCTGTGCAGGTCGCGCAGAATGACCAGCAGGCTGCCCACAAGCAGAAGCGCGATGCCAGCCAGTTGTTTCCAGACGATTTTCTCCTTGAGAAAGAACAAGGCAAACAGGAGAGCCGCAGGTGCCTGTAATTGCAGTAGAAAGCTGCCCGTAATGGCGCCAGTCTGGGGCAGGCCCACAATGACACAGACCAGCGGGAGGGCCGTCCCGATGCTGGCAAACAGGAGCAGATCGCCCCAACTGGCGCGCGTCATCCGTGGCAGCAGCGGCTTGCGCCGAAGCACCTGGCAGGCGCCGACGCACAGGCCACCGCCCAACAAGGCAAGCCAGGAGACAAAAAATGGCTGAAATGTCTCACCGAGCGGTTTGGCCAGAACAGCGCCCAGGCCAAACAGGCAGGAGGCCGTCAACGTAAAGAGCAATCCGCGCAGGCGCACAGCAATGTCCTTTCTTTAGCGAAGCAGCGGGTCCTCTCGCGGAGGAGCCGTCGATTCGCGCACCACAAAGTCCAGGGAGATAGTCTCCACGAAAGGCGGAAGTTCCGTTTCCAGACCGGAGAGCAAAAGCTCCATGGCTCGCCGACCAAGGTCCTGCATCGGAATTGTAACTGTTGTCAAGGGCGGATCTAAAAGTTGCGCCACCAGGCCATCGCAGAAACCCACGATGGAGAGATCGGCTGGCATGCGCACGTGCAATTTCCTGGCAGCTTTATAGACGCCAGCCGCCATCAGATCGTCATCGCAAAAGATGGCGGTCGGCGGCTCTGGGGTGCGCAGCAGGTCAAAGGCAGCGCTACAGGACTCTTCAAGATCGACGCCAGCAGTCGCCTGATAGTCCGCGCGCAGGGGGATACCCGCCTCGCTGAGTATCCGTTCATAGACGCGCTGGCGCACGCGGAATGTTTCCACGTCGATATGCGCCGCCAGGTGGGCGATCCTGCGATGCCCCAGGCCTAGCAGATGCCGTAGGGCTGCGGAGGCGCCATATTCGATATCCAGGAGCAGCGACGGAAACGCTGGCGAGGATCCATCGACGATCACAGCGTTGCCGCGCAGCAGATCCAGATGAACGCTTTCCGGAAGATCCAGCGAACAAAGAATAAAGCCATCGATCGAGCGGGTAGCCAGGGCATGCACAATCCGTTGTTGCCAGTCGGTGTCGTTGCCTGTGCTCACCTGGACAACGGTATAGTCGCGCAGCCGCGCTGCCTGTTCGGCGCCCTGGAGCACGGCAGCGAAAACCGGATTACTGACATCAGGAATAATCAGTGCGGCGACATGGGTACGTCCAAGGCGCAGCGTGCGCGCCGCCATAGACGGTTGATATCCAAGCTCCTGCGCTATCCTCAGGACAGCTTCCTGCGTGCGTGGAGAGACACGCCCCGCTGTCTTTCCGTTCAGGACCAACGAGACCGTAGATTGTGAGACCCCGGCGCGTTTGGCCACATCGAAACTGGTCGGCGGCTGTGCACCTGCCCGGCTTTCGTGCCTGTTGCTCATCAGACATCCTTCCCTCTGCCTCTTTTTGCGTTTCATGCAAGCAAAAGCTATGATCACGTAAGTCATACGTATGACTTCTTTATACACAACAGGGCCCTCAATGTCAAGATGAGGATGTGGTCTTCAATATTGCTCTGGCGGGTGCTGGCCAGCCCGATTTTGCATGGTCTTCAATCAGGTCGATTCACGTTGAATCAGTTGTGGAACGAGGGGGCGGGTGAGTTCTTCCGGCAACGGCAGTCCTTGATGCAGGGCGTGGAGCATATCGACGGCGCGCTTTCCCATGTCGAGCGCGTCAAAGCACATCGAGGTGAGGGAGGGCCAGACAAATTCGCCGAGGGGGAGATTATCGGTGCCAACGATGGCCACCTCTTGTGGTACCCGTATGCCGAGGCGAGTAAGCGCACCGAGCAGGACTACCGCGTACTCATCGCTAAAGGCGTAAATCCCCGTGGGACGATCAGCACCCACCAAGGAGGTCTCGGCCAGAGAAAGAGCGGCAGAGGACGAGAGGTGTAGTGGCAAGATATCCAGGCTCACCCCAGGTTCCGCAGCGATGGCCGCATGCATCCCTTCCAGCCGTTGCGAGAACGCTTCTTCTTGTATCGCAACATCTGGATGCACGAGGGCAAGATGGCGATGACCGCGCGCAATGAGATGTTGGGCCGCGAGATATCCCAGCGCCTGGCTGGGAAAGACTATAGAATAGGTCTGCTCAACCGGTTCCGCGTGGAACCCGAGAAAGATGATATGCTTGATCCCCATCTCTCGTGCCAGAGCGACATCTTCAGCCGTGAAGTCAAAGGGACCACAGATGATGCCGATCGGGCGACGCGTAAAGATCCTCTGATGCAGGTCCCTTCTTTGCTCAACTGAGAAGCCCTGACTGAGGTACATCACAGGCGTATACCCATAGATGAGGGCTTGCTGCTGGAGCGAGGCGATGAACTCCGTTGCAAAGGGGGTGAGGGCCGTGCCCGTGATCAAGACAATCTCCTCGCTCTGCCCCTTGCTGAGCGCACGCGCAAGGGCATCCGGGTGAAAATGCAGCTCTTGCACGGCTTGTAACACTTTCGCACGGGCTTCATCACTCACATGCTTATTGCGTTGTCCATTGTCATTGAGGACATAGGAAACCGCCGTCCGCGACACACCTGCCCTGCGCGCCACATCCGTGATGGTGGGGGGGTGTGAGAAGCTGATTTGCGTTTTCTTGCTGCCATGAGTCCTTTCCTACGAGACGAGAAACGAATTTTCTCCGACTTTGAAAAATGTGAACCGATTCACTTGACAAAAGTATCGCATGTCAGGTATACCCCCCAGCCCACGGCGGCCCACCGCCACCAGCCCTTCCGCCACCGCCGTGAGCGCCACCGCGTTGCGGTGTCGTGCAACGTGTCAGCGTGTTATTGCCGTTGGCTGACGTTATTACCAGCATAGCACAATCCTCAGCATCAGCAATCCCCGAACACTCGTCCTTGTAACCAATTGTGGCTAGGAGGCAGTGCATTTGAGCGTTATAATGTAATGGCTGGTATTTTAGTCGGAAAAGGAGTTCGTGCTATGCAACTAGATGACCTTGAAAAGAGGGAGAACCTGTCTACAGAGGAGATCATCCAGATAGCATCTAAACTGTCCTGTGATGAGGTTCTTCATTGCAGCGTGCCAATAATGCCTAATATAAGACTTGTGGCACATCTGCATGATAAGTCATGCAGGTTGAATGCAACGAGTATCAACCTGGAGGTTCTAAATCCTGAGCAGATGCGCTTTGGTATAGTCTTCCAAGTACATCCAACTACTGTTCAAAATGCTCGTATTGTTGGTCGTTCACGCCTTGATCCTGGCATATTAAATGTGGAAGACCTGGTGAATATCTTTGGGCTAGATGCATCGGCCAAGTGGCAAGTACATAAGATATACAAGACTATGTGATGATGTGGGAGACATCAAGAACCCTGGCAGACAATACCATCCGCCAGGGTTCTTAGGGATGACCAATCGAATAGGTCGGGATTAGTCTTTGCGGATTAGTCGCAGCAGCTTGTATGTCTCACTTCTTTCCTTTGCAAAATACCCGCCATAGGTGTCGATCATCTTGTTCCTGTGATCTACCCACCTCTTGACTTTGGGATCGGCAAGTTGTGCCAGTCCTTCCTCTCGTGACATTATCTGATTGCCTTTAACATGGCCGCAGGAGTCGCACAGAGTTTGCATATTATCAAGGGTGTTCTGGCCACCTATGCTTATGGCGATAATATGATCTATACACAGCGCAAGAGTCCTCCCACACCACACACTTGTATCCATCTCGTGCAAACACTACGTCTCTGTACTTCCGAGTGTCATCCTTGCCATCACGGAATCGGTTCTTTCTGCCCATGCTGCTGTGCCTCCTGTCCAGTAAACGTTTCATCAGGTGAAATATAGAAGCTTTTGTCCAGATGCTGCCGAACTGGTGGAAAGAGCTGGTCGCTACCGACTGCTTACCAGAGGACACTTGTCTACGGCACAATCGTCAAAGAGCCGGATGCTCACACAATATTTTCTGCATTCTCATTTCCCAAATGTGGCAGCATATCCCCAGGTTACAATCTGATACTGAGGGAGTGCTGCCTGGAGAAGGTGCTGGAGATGTGCTTCCGTGATGGGACTTAATTAGCACGAGCACTGGAAACACTGTCTGTGAACTGATAGAGACACCAAGATCCCTCTGGCAGGAAGGGAAGTCTACCAGAGGGATCAAGGCCATCACCACAAACAAGGAGACACCACCATTGGGACAGAATTAGTCTGATATGGAGGGTCTGTCAAGTCTTTTGTGTAAATAGCCTGCAATCATTTCATGCACTCTCAACAATCATTGTAGGAAAAGGGAAACGTCCAGTATCTCCTTCTCATTGAGCTCTCCTAGCTGTGTGTCACCCATGCGCGCAGAGCGGGCATGTGATCCTGGTAGTGCTTAAACGAGTTGCCCGCAAAGAGTCGCCAGGGTACCCACTCTTGCGGCATCTGTTGGAAGCGATGGGGGTCGTTGAGGTCATCGTCGCTGAGCGTCTGTGCCGCTGCAAGCAGATCGGCGTAGGCTTGCTGCTCTTCGCTCCTGATCTCCTGCAACGGACGCTCCCGGTTCTGCTGGTACTCGATCTCGTTGCGCTCGTCATCAGAGAGATTCCACAGCTCAGAGCCAGCCACCACATGCGTGTACATGATCGGCACCATCTCACGCTCACCCGACATCACATGCGCGATGACATCTTTCACTGACCACTTGCCCGTTGCCCCTGGCTGGAGCATGCGCTCCTCCTCAACCTGTGCCAGCAGCTCCTCCCATTGCGCTCGTGTCTCCTGAAGCGTGTTCATGAACGTGGTCTTGTCCATAGCGTTCTCCTTTCATCCGAACATAGCTGTCCATCTTGTTCTCTTGACCATAGCACGAAAAGAGGTCATTTTCCATCCGCTTTGTGTGCTCTGCCTCGCTTCTGTTCCTCGGTTCCCCGAAAAGATCCGTTTGCTTATGCACCAGGAAACCGTCCCGCAAATTCAAGGGCGAAGCGATTCAGAGCGGGCTTCCAGTCGTGGATCGGCATGGTCCACTTCTTGGCAAGATTGCGCATGGCCAGGTAGACGACCTTGTACACGGCCTCATCAGAGGGAAAGATGCGATGATTGCGCGTCACCTTGCGTAGCGTCATATTGACGGATTCAATGGCATTGGTGGTAGAGATCACCTTGCGAATGTCTTCTGGGAAGGCAAATAAGGGGATCACTCTGGCCCAGTGTGCGCGCCACGACGCGGCTTTTGCTGGGATAGAGCGCATCCCATTTCGAGGGCCTTCAGTTCCAAATTGAACTCGGCTTCGCTCTCGGTGCTGGCCGAGTAGATCGCTTTGAGATCGGTCGCCACCGCTTTCATGTGCTTGTAGGACACATAGCGGAGCGAGTTCCTCACGAGATGCACCATGCACAATTGCACGCGCGTCTGCGGATAGACGGTCTCTATGGCTTCGGGCAAGTCGGTCAGCCCATCCACACAGGCAATAAAGAAATCTTTGACCCCACGGTTTTGCAACTCCGTGAGCACCGAGAGCCAGAACTTGGCTCCCTCAGTTTGGGCGATCCACATGCCCAGCAGTTCCTTCTGTCCTTCCAGGGTGACCGCCAGCACCAGGTAAAGCGCTTTATTGAGCACACGCTGGTTCTCGCGTACCTTGACGACCAGACAGTCGATGTAGATACTCGGATAAATGGGCTCTAAAGGGCGCGTTTGCCATTGGCGCACTTCGTCCATCACGGCCTCAGTCACATTGGAAATCAGTGTGGGCGAGACCTCCACGCCATACAGTTCTTGCAACTGTGCCTGAATATCCCACGGATTGCGCAACGAGCTGACGGGTAGCAAACGCCTGTCCCAAAATGGTCTCTTTGAAGGAAAAGAACGACTGTTTTTCCAACAAGGAGACCAACATGACAAGTATCGTCGATTCTTCCATCATTATCCACGCCTCTCCCGAATCTGTTCCTTCACCACCATCCTGGTTCGGAGAAGCCGTGCTGATCACAGCGCATCTGAAGAAGCCAGGCGTGCTTACGAAACTCGGCGAGCGTGTCCGCTTTGCGCGGAAGCGTTTCGGGCGCTATGACATGATCGATTTTCTGGCGGTGCTCTTCGGCTACGCCGTAAGTTCCGAGCGCACGCTGGAGGAGTTCTACGAGAGCCTCCAGCCCTTTGCGGATCCATTCATGGCCCTGTTTGAACGCGACCGGCTGCCCTCTCGCTCAGCTCTTTCGCGTTTTTTAGCAGCGTTGACGGAGGAACCGGTCGAAGCCCTGCGCACCTTCTTTCTCGATGATTTGCTCAGTCGTCCACTCACATCTGACAAGCAGACGGGAGGATTGGTGGATCGGGCAGGCAGTACCTGGATCGTGTTTGACATCGACGGCACGCGAGAAGCGGCACGGCAACGCGCCCTGCCGAAAGGGGACGATCTACCCCCAGCCTTTCGCCGATTGGATGACGTCTGTGCCCCTGGTTACACCGGACGCAAACGCGGGCAAGTGGTCCGTACCCGCACAACGGTAAGCCAGGCTCATAGTTATCACTGGCTCGGCAGTTTTGGAAACCGCGGGAATGGGCAGTATCGCATCGAACTGCGAAAGGCGCTCGCAGTGATCACGCGCTATCTCACCGCGCACCAGCTCGAATCCTCCCATGCCCTGCTCCGACTCGACGGCCAATATGGACTGGGAGCAGTGTTGGCGGATCTGGCTGGCTTTGCTTTTGTGACCCGTGGCAAAGAGTACCGCGTGCTGGATCACCCGCTGGTTCAGGCACGATTGCACTTGCCCCCCGATCAGATGCAACAACGTCCGGAAAGTCAGACGGTGCGCAGCCTCTACGACTGTCCACAGATCCCGGTGGGGCCAGACGGTGTGCTTTGTCGGGTAGTGGTCGCAACGCATCCAGCTGACCAGAACAGGAAGAACACGAAGAAGAAGAAAACGGTTGGCGTCACGCGTGCGGGCGTCATGTACGAACTCTTCTTCACGAATCTGCCGCAACAGGCATTCACCGCCGGTGATGTCGTCGAATTGTATCTGCACCGTGGGGCGTTCGAGCCAATCTTAGCGGATGAAGACAGGGAGCAGGACCCAGACCGATGGTGCTCTCACGCGGCCTGGGGGCAGGAATGCTGGCAGGTGATCTCGCAATGGGTTTGGAACCTGAGGCTTGAACTGGGCCATCAACTGGAACCGACGCCCCTGCGCGTCACTGAGTTTGCTCCTGCTCTCTCAGCGCAACGTGAGCCGACTGCCGCCCATCCAGCCTCATCCGCCCCAGCATCTGGCTACGGTCCACCGGCCACAGCCGCGCCCTGGAAAACGGGGCGTTTCACTGGAGCTGACTTTCCTCTCCAGCCCGATGGGACGCTTCGCTGTCCGGCAGGGAAGCCTCTTCACCCCCATGAGCGGCGTCGAGAGGCCGATGGGAGCCTGCGCGTAGTGTACGCAGCCAGTATTCGCAGTTGCCGTCCCTGTCCGCTGCGCGAGCAGTGCCAATGGAATGGCAGGGAGACCTCGAAGCCGCGCCAAGTGAGCGTGCTCCTGCATCCACTCGTGGTTAGGAAGGGACCGCTCCTCTGGCGAGACTGGAGTCGAAGAGTCCATCGGCGCGCGTGTATTCATCTGGTACGCCATCAACGGGTGGAGGTCCAGATGCAGTCAGATCTCACTCCTCCAACAGAGGCTGTGCCTGGGCCACTTTCTCGCGCGCAGCGGGCTCACACGCGCCTCTCGTGGGAGATCCGCCTGGCTCGCAATGCGCGATGTCGAGACGCTGGCCAGCTCACCCTCACGTTGTTCGGTGTTCCAGAGGGTTTCGCCTCGTTCCTCGGGGTAGCAAAAGCGTAACTAACCGGCATATGATCCTGACTCCCCACCAGACCCTATTCCTCCGAATCTCTTTCCTTTGAGAGACGTGTCGCGGAGAGTAGGCGAGGGAGACGTGTTGCGAGATGTCTCACAGACGTTCTTTTTCTGAGGATGGGCGCACAATCTGGACTCCATCCCTTCGGAGGTCCTCCTGAAAGGTTTCCTGGATCTGTGTGAGAATGTGTTCCACTGGCTCAGAAAGGAACCATTGAGGGAGGGGGATCAACGTTCCCGTGGCCACTGAACCAAAGCGAACGAGCATGCGCCGTAACGGGTGAAAGCGTGAGAGGAATTGAACAGGATTCTTCGGAGTGAGACAGAGATGGTGAATCGGCCCGGAAAGGGATTGGCCAGCAGTGATCACAGAAACAGAAGCCACTTCGTTCCAGAAGAGAAAGAGGCTCCCTACCGCTGGCAAATTCTGAAGATGAATCCCCTGAGGAGTGATCAGCAGCGTCGGTTTGTGCGAAAGCAGTCTGCCCATAGTGAAAAACGCAAAAGAGGACAGGAAGATGACAAGAAACAAGGCGAGCAGAAAAAGGATCCCCATCAGGATCTCCAGGGTAATCACGAATGAAAGGTCGAGGCTCGGCTGAACGAAGAGGAGACTCCCAGCCACCACAAGGGAGAACAAGAGCATTCCTGCCATGATCACATCACACACGCCGAAAAAGACCAGATATTTGAGCAACGATCTGCGTGGTGCGGAGACGGACATGCTCTGGATTTCCTGCTGAAATGCTCTCTCCATTGATTACCTTGCCTCGTGCGCTGGTTGGTGCTCTTCGGTTTCATTTTGCTGCAAGCGGTGGCGATGGACCCGCGTTTCCGAGCGCTCGAGTCGTTGAGCTGCACCCTTGGTATTGAGCAGTTGCATCCGAGCTATACACCCCCTTTCATTCCAGGAAGGACCCTATATCTACCTGATCTGAAAGGAGCGTACCATTGCTCTCTCTTCGGCGTCAAGGGAAGAAGACCACGAGAGGCGAAAGTGGCTACATTTACCGTGTTGTAAACACGGGGCTCTTCCCGCCGCGTCGTTCGGAACTCGTTGCGCAAGTCGTGGGAAATACCACTA
>Ga0207646_10003939_pt1 | contig 16476 bp, 14 predicted proteins | sample KBSK5502metaG_FD_184343 | JGI IMG/M metagenome (GOLD analysis project Ga0207646, IMG submission 184343) | Corn, switchgrass and miscanthus rhizosphere microbial communities from Kellogg Biological Station, Michigan, USA - KBS K5-50-2 metaG... | ecosystem: Host-associated > Plants > Roots >... | reverse complement strand
CCGGGGCGCGCACGTCGTCAATGAAGCAGAAACGATGCACGCGGAGCGGGGATTCCGCCCCGAGAGCGACCGACGGAGGACGGAACACCCACCGGCCGCAGGGCAGCCCCGTCGCACCCCTCCGCTACGCCCACGCTATCCCCGCGCCCTCTCGTTGCTGATAGCTTTCAGAGCAGAGGCCGCGGAGAACGAACGGAGAGGACGCAGAGAACAGATGTAAGGCGAAACGGTCGGATCTGGGGCCGAGCAATCCCTCCGGCGCCAGCGTTCGGCGTCCACCCCAGCGTTCGGCGCGCGAAGCGGAGCGTTTTCTCTGCCGCACGCGGACGGCTTCACGCCGGCCGCGTGCGCTTGACGACTTCCCACGCGGAGCGGAGCGCGCCGCATTCGAGAACAAAAAGGCCCCCCGCCTTTGCCGTGTGGAAGGGTGACCTGAACCTGGTCACAAGGTGGGAACCCTGCACGCCGCTTCAGGCTTCCTCGACGCGGAGGCATGCACACCACGGCGTGACGGCGGGTCCCCGAGCTAAGGACGTTGGTCCAGGGTTTCCTTTTCCATCACGGACAACGCAGGGGACCTTGTCTCGACGATCATATCCGCGCGGCGGCGCGGAGGCAACTATTTCTCGTCGAGAGCCGCGGCCAGCTCGCGGGCGAGCGCGGCGGCCCGTCCCGACGCGCGCCCGTCGGCCTCGCGCAGGTCGGCGCGGAGCCGGGCGCATTCGTCGGCGATGTTGAGGGCGGCCAGCACCGCGACGCGGAGCGAGTCGACCGCGCCCGCGCTGCGGCTGACCTCCTGCATCTGCGCGTCGACGTGGGCGGCCAGATCCTCCACGTATCCCGCCTCCGCTCCGGCCTTCACCGAGTACGTCTGGCCGAAGATCTGGACGTGGACGAGGTTGGGCTTATCCGCCATGACCGGCTAGATCCTACTCCAGGCCGTCGAGCACCTCCACCAGCCGCGCGAGGCGCCGCCGGATCTCCTCGCGCTCGCGGCGCAAGGCGGCCACCTCCTCGGCCAGGGCCTCCCCGCGGCGGCCGTCGTCGGCAGAGGAGCCCCGCTGCTTCTCCAGCGTGTCCAGCCTCTTCTCCGCTTCCTTGACGCGGGCTCCCAGCCGGCTCCGCTCCTCCTCCAGATCGTGGTTCGCCTTGCGAAGGCGCTTGACGAGGTCGGCCGCCTTGCGCACCTTCTCCTCCAGCAGCTCGAAGCCTTCTTCCATCGGCCTCCTCACTCTCCCCGGATCTCCAGCCCGGCCGCCCACAGCGACGCCACCACGCGATCCACCGAGGCCTGGACCTCTTCTCCGGTGAGGGTCCGGCCCGGGTCCTGGTACACGAGGCTGAGGGTCAGGCTCCTCTTGCCCGTCGGGACCCCCGGTCCCACGTAGCGATCGACGACCGACACTTCCCTCAGCCGCTCCCCGGCCGCCGCGCGGATGCGAGCCTCGATCTCCGCCGCGGGCACACCCTCGTCGGATACCACGGAAACGTCGCGGGCCACCGCGGGCGAGCGCGGGAGCGGCCGGAACCGGGCCGGCGCCAGCGCCGACGTGAGCATCTCCAGCTCGAGCTCCGCCACGACCGTCTCGTCCCGCAGCTCCCCGGCTTCGGCCACGTCGGGATGGAGGCTGCCGACGTAGCCGCGAGGCCGTCCGTCGAAAGAGACGACCGCCGCCTTCCCCGGGTGAAGGAAGCCGGGAGCGCCGTCGGCCTCGAACGTGAAGGGCCCGACGCCGAGCCGGCGCGCCAGCAGCTCCACGATCCCCTTGGCGTCGAAGAAATCAGCGGTGCGCCGCGGGGCCGACCAATGGGGCGCGACGGCGCCCGCGAGGAGGAGCGCGACGCGAGGCTCCTCTGCCGGTCCGTGCGGCGTCGACCCGAAGACGCGGCCCATCTCGAACACCCGCACGTCGCGCCGCCCCTGGCGCAGGTTCGCGCGGAGCGTCGACACCAGCCCCGGCATCACGAGGCTGCTCCGCAGCGCGCCCTGCTCCTCCGACAGCGGGTTCGCCAGGCGCAGCCGCGGCGGAGCGTGCGGCCCGGCCTCCGCGTCGGACACGAACGCGTGGTTGATCACCTCGGTCAGGCCCGCGCCGACGAGCGCCTCTCGGACCGCGCGGACCGCCACCTGGGTGGGACGCAGCCCCTCGGCGCCGCGCGATGGAGGCACGGTCGACGGGATGCGGTCGATGCCGACGTGGCGGCCCACTTCCTCGATGAGGTCCGCCTCCCGGGCGACGTCGCTGCGCCAGGAGGGGATCTCCACATCCCATGCCGCGGGCTGCTCCTTCACCCCGAAGCCGAGGCCGGCGAGGATCTGCCGCGCGCGGTCCTCGGCCACGGGAGTGCCGAGCACCGCCGACGCGCGAGCGAGCCGGAAGGTGGTGGCGCGGCGCGCACGGGGCACGGGCCGGCGGTCGATCAGGCCGGGCCGCGCCGTGCCCGCCCCGGTCTTCGCGAGCAGGTGGGCGATGCGGGCGGTGGCGTCGGGAGGCGCCTCGGGATCGGCCCCGCGCTCGAAGCGGTGCGAGGCCTCGGTGTGCATGCCGAGGGCCTTGCTCGCTCGCCGGATCGAGAGCGGGTCCCACCACGCGGCTTCGAGGGCGACCGTGCGCGTCTCGTCCGACACCTCGCTGGAGGCGCCGCCCATGATGCCGGCCAGCGCCAGCGCTCCCTCCGTCCCCGCCACGACCCCGACGCGCCGGGACAGGATGCGCCCCACGCCGTCCAGCGTCGTCAGGCGATCGCCCTCGCGCGCCCAGCGCACGATGAGCTTCCCGTCCGGTATGCGGGCGAGATCGAAGGCATGGGAGGGATGTCCCATCTCCATCATGACGTAGTTGGTGAGGTCGACCACGTTGTTGATCGGGCGCACGCCGACGGCCTCGAGCCGGTCGCGGACCCACGCCGGCGAAGGCCCCAGCCGCACGTCGAGCACGCGGGCGCAGAACCGCGGGCAGAGGTCCGGGGCCTCGATCGTCACGTCGAGGGCCTCGGAGGCGGGCGGTCCCGCCTCGGGGAACGAGAGGTCGGGGGGCCGCAAGGGCACGTCGTAGAGGACCGATACCTCCCGGGCCACGCCGTAGACGTTCATGCAGTCCACGCGGTTGGTGGTGACGTCGAGGTCGAGCACGGCGTCGGCGCCCCGGCCCTCCAGGCCTTCGAGGGCGAGGCCGACGAAGGTGAGGTCTTCCCCGAGCTGGCGCGGCTCGGTCGGGAAGTCCACGAACTCCCGGAGCCACGAGAGAGGGACTTTCATTCATGGACCCCCCACCCCGTCCCTCCCCACGTAGGGGGAGGGGGGGGCTGCTGCCATCGTTGCTCCGCTTTCACTTGTTGAACTGCTCCAGGAAGCGCAGATCATTCCCATAGAAAAGGCGGATGTCGTCGACGCCGTGGCGGACCATCGCCACGCGCTCGATGCCGAGGCCGAAGGCGAAGCCCGTGACTTCTTCCGGGTCGTACACGACGCGGCCGAGCCGCTTGTTGACCGCTTCGAACTCCGCCGGATGGACCATGCCCGAGCCGAGTATCTCCAGCCAGCCCGTCCCCTTGCAGACCCGGCACCCCTTGCCCCCGCACACCACGCACCCGAGGTCCGCCTCCACGGACGGCTCCGTGTAGGGGAAGAACGACGAGCGGAAGCGCACGGGATACTGCGGACCGAAGAGGGCGTGGAGGAACGCCTCGATCGTCCCCTTCAGGTCGGCGAGCGTGATCCCCGGCCCGACCACGAGCCCCTCGACCTGCTGGAACGTCGGCGAGTGGGTGATGTCGTCGTCGCGGCGGTACACCTTGCCCGGACAGATGATGCGCACCGCCGGCGGATGCGGGTTGGAGAGCATGTAGCGGATCTGGCCGGTAGAGGTGTGGGTGCGGAGCAGCCACGCGCCGCCCTCCAGGTAGAAGGTGTCTTGCATGTCCCGGGCCGGGTGGTCCGGAGGCATGTTCAGCGCCTCGAAGCAGTGGAAGTCGTCGTCGATCTCCGGGAACGAGTCGTAGACCTCGTAGCCCATGGAGACGAAGATGTCCTCGAGCTGCTCGCGCACCGCGGTCAGGGGATGCCGCCGTCCCACGGGGGGCATGCGTCCGGGCAGCGTCACGTCGACGCGGTCGCGGAGCAGCCGTTCGTCCCGGAGGCGAGTCTCCAGCTCCGCCCGCCGCGCTTCGAGACGCGACTCGACCTCCTGCTTGACGGTGTTGAGCTCCCGCCCCGCGTCGCGGCGCTCCTCGTCCTTCAGCTTCCCCAGCCGCCCGAAGAGCAGCGTCAGCTCGCCGGACTTGCGGCCGAGGAACCGCGTGCGGACCTCTTGCAGGCCCTCGGGGTCGCGGACCTCGGCCAGCGCGGCGTCGAAGTCCTGCCGGAGCCGCGGAAGCTCGCGGACTATTCCCTCCGAGGGGCGATCGGAGCCGGGCATGGACGGTGGGAGGCTAGGCCGTGGCCTTCGCCGACCGGGCCGACTCCACGAGCGCGGTGAAGGCCGGCGGGTCGGTGGCGGCGATCTCGGCGAGCGACTTGCGGTCCAGCCCCACCCCGGCCCGCTTCAGCCCCGCGATGAGCTGGCTGTAGGTCATGTCGTGCATCCGCGCCGCGGCGTTGATGCGGATGATCCAGAGCCGGCGGAAGTCGCGCTTCTTGCGCCGCCGCCCCACGTAGGCGAAGTTGCCCGCCCGCTCGATGGACTCCTTGGCGGAGCGATAGAGCTTGCTCTTGGTGAGGAAGTATCCCTTGGCGAGCCCGAGGATCTTCTTCCGGCGGTGCCGGCGCTTGCTCCCCCGTTTGACTCTCGGCATGACGACGTCCCTTCGATGGCCGGGCCCGCGTGGGCCCGCCCGTCGCGCTTGCAGGCGGCGACGAAGCCCGGGCGGCTCGACGGCCCCCCCTTACTTTCGCGTCAAGAGGCAGTCTAGCCCAGCAGCATCCTCCGGACGTGCGGCGCCTCGCCCGGCGACACCAGGCCCGCCTTGCGCAGATGGCGCTTCCGGCCCGTGGCCTTCTTGGTCAGGATGTGGCGCTTGAACGCGTGGAAGCGCTTCACCTTGCCGGTGGCGGTGAGCTTGAACCGCTTCACCGCCCCCCGGCGGCTCTTGAGCTTCAGCTTCTTCCTCGGCCTTCTCATTCCTCTCCGCCTTCCGATCCGCCGCTACCCACCGCGGCGGCGGCGCGCGCCGGCCGGGGCTCCTTGGGAGCCTTGGGACCCTTGGGCTTGGGCTCCTTGGCTTCCTGCTTACCCCCCTTGCCCCCTTTGGGCTTCGGCGGCGCCGCTTCCTTCTTGGGCGAGAGGATCTGGACCATGGTCATGCCCTCTTGCCGCGGCGGCACCTCGATGAGGGCCACCTCCGTCAGCTCGCTGGCCAGCCGGTTCAGGATCCCGCGCCCGATCTCGTTGTGCACCATCTCGCGGCCGCGGAAGATCACGGTCGACTTCACCTTGTTGCCGCCCAGCAGGAAGCGCTCCGCGTTCCGGCGCTTGAACTGGAAGTCGTGCTCGTCGATCTTGGGCCGGAACTTCACTTCCTTGACCTGGATGTGCTTCTGGTGTTTGCGGGCCTCGGACTCCCGCTTGGCCTGCTGGTAGAAGAACTTTCCGGAGTTCATGATCCGGCACACCGGCGGCGTGGCCGTCGACGCGATCTCCACCAGGTCCAACCCTTTTTCCTCCGCGATGCTCAGGGCCTGCGCGGGAGGCATGATCCCGAGCTGCGAGCCGTCGTCGTCGATGACGCGGATCTCCTTCGCCCGGATGCGATCGTTGATGCGGACCGTCCTCGGATCTATGAGACACCTCCTGCGGCGGCCATCTGCGGCGCTTCTGGCGGCTCTTCTTCCACGATGGCCCGCTCGGCCGCGAGACGGGCGATCTTCGCCGCGACGGCCTCGGGGGCCATTGCCCCGAGGTCTCCGGCCTGGCGGTGACGCACGGACACCGTGCGGGCCGCCTCCTCGCGATCCCCGACCACCAGCATGTAGGGAACCTTCTGCACCTGGGCTTCCCGGATCTTGTAGTTCATCTTCTCGCTGCGGTCGTCGACGGTGACCCGCACCCCGCGTCCGCGCAGCTCGTCGGCGACCGCGCGGCCGTAGGCCTGGTGGCGCTCGGCCACCGGGATCACCACCGCCTGCACCGGCGCCAGCCAGAGCGGGAACGCGCCGGCGTAGTGCTCGATGAGCACGCCGAAGAAGCGCTCCAGGCTGCCGAGCAGCGCGCGGTGGATCATCACCGGCTGATGGGCCTTGCCGTCCTCGCCGATGAACTCGAGCGCGAACCGGTTCGGGTTGTGGAAGTCCACCTGGATCGTCGAGCACTGCCAGGCGCGGTCGAGGACGTCCTTGATCTTGATGTCGATCTTCGGCCCGTAGAAGACGCCTTCACCCGGATCCACCGTGTAGGGGAGGCCGCGGGCCTCCAGCGCCCGCTTGAGGGCGGCGGTCGCGACGTCCCACTGCTCGTCGGTGCCGCTGGCCTTCTCGGGCTTGGTGGAGAGGTAGATGTCGTAGCGGTCGAAGCCGAAGGTCTTCAGGATGTTCGTCACGAAGTCGAGCACCCGCAGGATCTCGGCGTCGATCTGGTCGGGCCGGCAGAACACGTGCGCGTCGTCCTGGGTGAACCCGCGCACGCGCAGGAGGCCGTGGAGCACGCCCGAGCGCTCGAAGCGGTACACGGTTCCCAGCTCCGCGAAGCGCAGGGCCAGCTCGCGGTAGCTGTGCATCCGGCTCTTGTAGATCGTGATGTGGAACGGGCAGTTCATCGGCTTGAGCTGGTACTGCACGCCCTCGATGTCGATGGGCGAGTACATGCTCGCCTTGTAGTACTCGGTGTGGCCGCTCGTCTTCCACAGGTCCAGCTTCGCGATGTGCGGCGTGAACACCAGGTCGTACCCGCCCCGATAGTGCTCCTCGCGCCAGTAGTCCTCCATCTGCTTGCGGATGAAGGCCCCCTTGGGGTGCCACAGCACGAGGCCGGCACCGGTGTCGTCCGAGATCGAGAAGAGGTCCAGCTCGCGGCCGAGCCGCCGATGGTCGCGACGTTTCGCCTCCTCGAGGCGATGCAGGTGCTGGTCCAGCTCTTCCTTGGTGAAGAAGGCGTAGCCGTAGATGCGCTGCATCTCCGGGTTGCCCTCCCGGCCCTTCCAGTAGGATTGCGACGGGCTCTCCTTCAGCTTGAAGGCCTTGATGTGGCCGGTGGAGGGCAGGTGCGGGCCGAGGCAGAAGTCGATGAACTCCCCCATCGTGTAGCACTGCACCTGATCGCCCTGCGCCTTCTCGCGGATCAGCTCGCACTTCAGCGTCTGTCCCCTGCGCGCGAACAGCTCCAGCGCCTCCGGCTTCGGGATGAGCTTCTTCTCGATGGGACGGTTCTGCTTCACGATGTGCGCCATCCGCTTCTCGATGGCGGCGAGGTCCTCGGGCGTGAACGGACGCGGCACGAGGAAGTCGTAGAAGAAGCCATCCTCGGTGGGCGGACCGATCCCGCACTGCGCCTCGGGAAACAGCTCCGTCACCGCCGCCGCCAGCAGGTGGGCGGAGGAGTGGCGGTAGATCTCGAGCGGGGAATCGGCCGGCTTGCTTTCGCCCGACGGACCGGTGTTGTCAGGGGGGTCGGCGGGGGGGACCGTCGACATCTACGAGTTCAGCATCCGGACAGCTGTCACCTCCGCGAGCGACGCGTCCTTGGTAGGCGCGGGTGGAATTGAACCACCGACCTCCTCCGTGTCAAGGAGGCGCTCTACCACTGAGCCACGCGCCTACACCAGACGGAAAATCGAATGTTAACTTTTGGATACGAGGGTGTCAACGGGCCAGGCCGCTCGGGTTGTAGTACTTCTCGGGGTTCGCGTCGAACTTCTCCTTGCAAGCCTTCATGCAGAAGTAGAAGGTCTGGCCGCGGTAGGTGGCCTTGGCCCCGGCGGTCCGCTCGTCGACCTGCATGCCGCAGACAGGGTCGGTATGGGTCATCGCCATGGCAGGGACTCCTTGCTTCCGTGTTACCCGAGGCTCGGCGAGGTGTCAACCGCCGGACCTACTCGCTCGTCGTCCGGTCCAGCACCTCCCGGACCGTCCGCGCCAGAGTCTCGGTCGTGAAGGGCTTCTGGAGGAACGCCATGTCTTCGGCGAGCACGCCGTGGAGGACGACCGCGTCGTCCGTGTAGCCGGACATATAGAGGATGCGGACCTCCGGCCGGGCCGCCCGCAGCCGCTCGGCGAGCTCGCGACCGCTCATCCCGGGCATGACGACGTCGGTCATCAGCAGGTGGAGGGGCCCCGAATAGCGCTCGCAGAGCTCGAGCGCCTGCGTCCCATGGCGCGCCTCCAGCACGGTGTAACCTCCTCCCTCCAGGCACTCGCGGACGAGCTCGCGCAGGCTCGCCTCGTCCTCCACGAGCAGGATCGTTTCCGAGCCCCCGGGCAGCTCTTCGTCCGAGGCCGGCGGCTCGGCCTCCCCGGTCGTCACGTCCGTCCGCGGCAGGTAGATCTTGAACGTCGTGCCCTGGCCCGGCTCGCTGTAGACCCAGACGTGCCCGCCGCTCTGCTTCACGATGCCATGTACGGTGGCCAGCCCCAGCCCCGTGCCCTTGCCGGGCTCCTTGGTCGTGAAGAAGGGCTCGAAGACCCGGGCCAGGACCGCCGGGGGCATGCCGTGGCCGGAGTCGCTGACGGCGAGCCTGACGTACGGGCCGGGCTCCACGCCGGGATGCTGGCGCGCGTACGCCCGGTCCAGGACCACGTTGCTGGTCTCGATCGTGAGCCTTCCGCCCCGGGGCATGGCGTCGCGCGCGTTCACCGCCAGGTTCATCAGGACCTGGTCCATCTGTCCGGGGTCGGCCCTCACCGATCCCAGCTGCTCGTCGAACACGGTCATGAGCTGGACGTCCTCGCCGATGAGCCGCCGCAGCATCTTCTCCGTCTCCCCCACGACCATGTTGAGATCGAGGACCCGGGGCTGGAGCACCTGCTTGCGGCTGAAGGCCAGGAGCTGGCGGGTCAACCCGGCGGCGCGCTCGGCGGCCTTCATGATGTCGTCGACGTACCGGGTGAGGCGGGGGTCCGTCGCGACCCGCTTGCGCAACAGATCGCCGTAACCCGAGATCACGCCGAGCAGGTTGTTGAAGTCGTGGGCGACGCCGCCCGCCAGCCGGCCCATCGACTCGATCTTCTGGGACTGGAGGAGCTGAACCTCGAGGCTGCGCTTCTCGGTGACGTCGTTGGCGAGCGTCAACCTCGCCGGATGACCCTGGAAGACGATGTTGGTGGTGGCGATCTCCACCTCGATCACCGTGCCGTCCTTCTTCCGGTGCTTCCACGAGTGCGGAGACTCGTAGCTGCCCGCGTGGTCCGAGCGACGCTGCTCGTGGTTCACCATGAAGCCCGGGACCTCTTCGGGCGGCCGGATCTGCGTCAGCGTCATGGCCAGGAACTCTTCTCGGGAGTAGCCGTAGTGGCGCACGGCCGCGTCGTTGACGGCGAGGAAGGCCAGGGTTGCGCGATCGAAGACCCACATCGGGTGCGGGTTGCTGTCGAAGAGCAGCCGGTACTGCTCCTCGCTCTCACGCAGCCTCAGCTCCGCTTCCTTCCGCGCGGTGACGTCCGACCACGAGCCGACGACTTCCCGTCGTCCCGCCGCGTCCCCGATGAGGACCTGCTCGTCCCGGACCCAGCGAAAGCCGCCGTCCTTGTGGCGGAAGCGATATTCGCGTGTCGCGTGACCTTCGGAGAGCAGGGTGGGAACCTGACCCACGACCCTCTCGCGGTCGTCCGGGTGCAGGCGCTCGGCCCACCACGCCGGTCCGGCCACCTCGTCCACACCGTATCCGATGAGACGTTCGATGTTCTCGCTCACCCAGGTCGGCACCAGCACCTGCCCTTCGACCTTGAGCGTGTACAAGACCGCCGGGCTCGAGGAGACGACGTGCTGCAGCCGCTGCTGCGTCTCGCGCAGCGCCTCCTCCGCCCGCTTGCGCTCCGTGATGTCGCGAACGATGACCACCACCGTGGGCTCCCCGGGCAGGCGAACGACCGAGCCCGACACCTCCACCGATACCGGCGTGCCGTCGGCCCTCGTCAGGCGTCGTCGTTCGACGCGAAGCGAACCTCGCCTCAGGAACTCCTCCGGGCGCGGCGCGGCGTCCGGGCGCTCTTCGGGGACCACGAAGTCGTCGTAGTTTCGCCCGACGATCTCCACCCGGGGCCGGCCCAGGAGGCGCTCGGCCTCGCGGTTCGCCTCGATGATGCGGTGGTCGAGGTCGAGGATCAGGATCGCGTCGTTGGCCTGCTCCATGAGGGCCCGGTACCGCTCTTCGAGACGATGCAGCGGATACGCGTTCGCCCACACGACGATCGAGAAGACCACGACGCTGCCGAAGACCATCCATGCGATGCCCAGGTGGATGTCATAGAGTCCTGCCCGCTGCCCTTCGAGGGTCGCCCAGCCGATCACCATCGGCGCCACGAATACCCAGGGGAGCAGCCGGCGCGCGGCCGATCCTCCGGCGCTGTCGCTCGCGATGACCGCCACCAGGCCCCGATCGGGACGAAGCAGCAGGACTCCGAGGCTGCCCATGAGGAAGGCGACGGAGGTCGGGAAGGCCATCGTGTACTCGAGGGAGTGATGGGGCAGGGGCACGGCGTACAGGTAGCCGAGCAGGCCGAGCAGCCCGACGAGTCCCACGATCACCGAGAGAACCTGGGCGACGATGATCTGCCTCCTCCCCGTGCCGGTCGCCAGCAGCGCGGCGCCCAGGACCGTGAAGTTCGCGGCCGTGACCGGCGCCATGCGCCCGGGATGCGCGCCGGCGCTCGGCGCGTCGCGAAAGAGAAGCTGATCGATGCCGAGCTGGACGCCGAGGATGTGCTCGGCCAGGGTCAGGAGGCCGACGACGGACACCGCGGCGCCACCAGCCTTCGCCAGGAAGTGGAAGCGCCCTGGCCCTGCCCTTTCGTGCAGCCACAGCGAGGCGCCCGCCAGCAAGAAGCAGGCGGCCGCATTGGCCTTCATCGATACGTATTGAAGACCGAGCGTGGTGTGGGAGAACCCGCCCGCGGCCCACCCGACGAGGACGACGAGTCCCGTGGCCGCCGGGAAGGCGGCGGCGATACCGGGCAGCGCCAGCAGCGCGCGTCTTGGCTGGCCCATCGGCCCTTCTCGGGCGCACGAGAGCCCGAACTCCGCCGCTATTATAGGGTCGCGCTCAGAGGATCTTCTTGCCGAGCAGGGACGCGAGCAGACCCGCGCCCAGGCGGGCGGTGCCGTTCTGCTGGTCCAGGATGGGGTTGACCTCGACCAGCTCCGCGGAGACGACCTGGCCCGTGTCGGCCAGCATCTCCATCGCCAGGTGCGCTTCCCGGTACGAGATGCCGCCGGCCGCGGGCGTCCCGACCCCCGGCGCGAAGTACGGATCCATGCCGTCGAGGTCGACGCTGACGTGGATGCCGGCGGTGCCGGTCGTCGCGCGCTGGATCGCCTCCTCCATCACCGTGCGCATCCCGCGCTCGTCGATGTCGCGCATCGTGAAGGCGCCGATGCCGGAGGTCTTGATGTTCTCCCGCTCGGCGGGATCCACGTCCCGCAGGCCCACCACCGCCGCCCGCGCGCCGTCGACCATCGGCACGCGGCCGGCCAGCCGGACGAGGCTCTCCTCGCCCAGGCCCAGCGCGACCGCGAGCGGCATGCCGTGGATGTTCCCGCTCGGGCTGGTCTGCGGGGTGTTCATGTCGCCGTGGGCGTCGAACCAGACGAGGCCGATCTTCTCCTTCCGCTCGTGGTGGAAGCGGGAAACGCCGCCGATCGTGCCCATGGCGATCGAGTGGTCGCCTCCGAGCACGACGGGCATCGCGCGCTGCGCCAGAACCTCGACCACCTTGTCGCGCAGCGCCTCGCACGTCGCGCGGATCTCCTTGAGGAACCTCAGCCGCGGGTCGCCCGGATTCCGCGTCTCCTGGATCGAGACCTCCATGTCGCCCGCGTCGTCGACCTCGTAACCGAGCTCGCGCACCTTCTGGTGGATGTCGGCGAGGCGAAACGCCGAGGGGCCCATGTCGACGCCGCGACGCCCGGCGCCGAGGTCGAGCGGCACCCCGATGAACGTGATCTTGCGCCGAGGCATGAACGCTTTCGACGCTAGCACGCCGCCGCGCGAGAGGTCAACGGCGAGGGCGGCCCCGGCCGCCGTTTGACTGCCCCGGTCCCGCCCCCGGATAATCGGTCCCGCGGGACGGTCGCGTCCTCGTCGATGTCGTCCCGGGGTTCTCGACATGTCCAGCCCACCGACGCGCAAGACCGGTCCCGTCGCGCCGGCCCCCGCAGAGACGACCGACCTCCTGCCCATCCTCGTCACCCGGCGCGTCCTCACCGCGGAGCAGGCCGACCGCGTGCGGCGAGCGTCGCGCGTCGGCTCACTGGGAATCGAACAGGCGATCAAGCAGCTCGGCTTCGCCAACGAGATCCAGATCGCCCAGGCCCTGGCCGCCCACGCCGGCCTGCCCTACATCAAGATCAACCCGCTCGACCTCGACATCGACGTCGTCACCAAGGGACTGTCCGGTCCGTTCGCGCGCAAGCACGGCCTGGTGGCGATCGCCAAGAGCGAGGACAAGATCACGGTCGCCGTGCACGACCCCTTCGCGGCCTTCCCCGCCGACGACATCAAGCGGGTGACGGGGCTCGACGTGGAACGCGTGGTGGCCACCCGCACCGACGTCGAGACGGTCAACAAGGGCTTCTACGACCTGCAGACGAGCCTGCAGACGGCGGAGAAGCAGCTCACCGCGACCCGCGTGGGGGCGGTCGACCTCGGCAACCAGGAGTTCCTCTCCGCCGAGGCCACCGAGCTGGACCCCGCGGCGGCGCCGGTGGTGAAGGCCCTCGACCACATCCTCGGCTACGCCTTCGAGCAGCGGGCCTCGGACATCCACTTCGAGCCGAAGCGCGAGCTGACCCTCGTCCGCCTCCGGATCGACGGGATCCTCCACGACGTGCACCTCATCCCCAAGATCGTGTACCAGGCGGTGATCTCGCGCATCAAGCTCCTCTCCGGCTGCAACCTCGCCGAGAAGCGGCGGCCGCAGGACGGCCGCATCAAGCGCGACCAGGGGGGGCGCGAGATCGAGCTGCGCGTCTCGACCATGCCCACCGCGTTCGGAGAGAAGGCGGTGCTGCGCATCTTCGATCCCGACATCCTGCTGAAGGGGATCGACGAGCTCGGGCTCTCGGGCCACGACCTGCCGAAGTTCTACGATTTCATCGCGCGACCCACCGGCATCATCCTCGTCACCGGCCCCACCGGCAGCGGCAAGACGACGACGCTGTACTCGGTCCTCAAGTACCTCTCCAAGCCCGAGGTCAACATCATCACGATCGAGGACCCGATCGAGATGGTCTTCGAGGACTTCAACCAGGTGGCGGTGCGGCCCCAGATCGACATCACCTTCTCGGGCGCCCTGCGCACCGTGCTGCGGCAGGACCCCGACATCATCATGGTCGGCGAGATCCGCGACACCGAGACCGCGGAGCACGCGGTCCAGGCGGCGCTCACCGGCCACCTCGTGCTCTCGACCCTCCACACCAACGACGCGCCCTCGTCGATCACGCGCCTCCTCGACCTCGGCATCCCGCACTTCCTGATCACGAGCACCCTCATCGGCATCCTCGCCCAGCGCCTCGTGCGCGAGAACTGCAAGTTCTGCGTGGAGGAGTACGCGCCGACGGCGGACGAGGCGGCGGTGCTCCGGATGTCCCCCGAGAAGCTCGAGCCCTACCGCTTCAAGCGGGGCAAGGGCTGCATCCACTGCCGGCAGACCGGCTACATCGGCCGCACCGGGGTCTTCGAGGTGGTGCCGATGAGCGAGAAGATCCGGCGCCTCATCTCCGGCCAGGCCAGCTCGCTCGACATCTACAAGCTCGCGCGGGAAGAGGGCATGCGCACGCTGCGCGAGGCCGCGGTCGAGAAGGTATTCCGCGGGATCACCACCGTCACCGAGATGGTCCGGGTCACCGGGAAGTGACCGCATCCGAGACGACGGGCCGGGACGCGGACGGAGACGGGCTGCGCGGTCGCGTGGTGCTCGTCACCGGCAGCGGCAACGGCCTCGGCGCCTGGATCGCCCGCGCGGCCGCCCGGCGCCAGGCCCGCGTGGTGGTCAATTGCCGCCGCGACGAGCGAAGGGCGGGGACGCTGGGCGCCGAGCTGCAGCGCACGGGCGGCGAGGCCCTCGTCTGCCGCGCCGACGTGACCGCCTTCGGCGAGGCGCAATCGCTCGTCGAGGAGGTCCTCAAGGCGTTCGGCCGGATCGACGTCCTCGTCAACACCGTGGGGGTGTTCGCGTGGAAGCCCGTGGCGGAGCTGGAGCCCGCGGAATGGCGCTCGATGATGGCCTCCAACCTCGACTCGGTCTACAACATGTCGCGGCTGGTCATTCCCCCCATGAGGAGGAACCACTTCGGGCGCATCGTGAATCTGGGCGCGGTGGGCGCGGAGCGCACCGTCGGCCATCCGAAGGTGTCGGCCTATTCCGCGGCCAAGGCCGCCGTGATCGCCTTCTCCAAGGCGCTGGCCCTCGAGGAGGCGCGCTGCGGCATCACGGTGAACGTGGTCTCCCCCGGGGTCCTCGTGGACGGCGAGGAGAGCGCCCACGCCCTCGACCACAGCGCGGACCGCATTCCGGTCGGACGACCGGGCTCCCCCGACGACGTGGTGCGCGCGGTCCTGTTCTTCTGCTCCCCCGCCGCGGACTTCCTCACCGGCCAGGTCGTGTCGGTCGCGGGCGGCTGGCGGCTCTAGGCCGCATCACCTTTTAACGCAGAGGACGCAGAGGAAGGCAACCCGGGCTCGAGGACGCAGAGAAAATGAAATCATTCCTCCGCGTCCTCTCCGTTCGTTCTCTGCGACCTCTGCGTTAACAGCCTGCTGAAAAAGTCCTGATATGGCTGGTTCTCATCGTACCTTCACGAGCAGGCCGACGAAGGAGGTGCGGATGAGGGGTGACGCCGAGGAGACCGACGCCGTGTTCAGCTACGTGTCGCCGGCGCAGCGTGTGCCGAAAGACCATCCGCTGCGAATCGTGCGAGAGATCACGGACGCCGCGCTGCAGCGGCTCTCCCGCGACTTCGAGGGGTTGTACTCGAAGGTGGGACGGCCGTCGGTGCCTCCGGAGCGACTGTTGCGAGCGCTTCTGCTTCAGTACTTCTACGGGGTGAGGAGCGAGCGGCTGCTCATGGAACAGCTCGACTACAACCTTCTCTTCCGCTGGTTCGTGGGCCTGGGCATGGACGATCAGGTGTGGGATGCCACGACCTTCACCAAGAACCGAGAGCGGCTTTTGTCGGGAGATCTCGCTCAGCGGTTTTTGGAGGAGATCGTGGCGGAAGCTCGAAGCCGCGGGCTCACCTCCGACGAGCACTTCAGCGTCGACGGCACGATGGTGCAGGCGTGGGCGGGCCAGAAGAGTTTCAAGAAGAAGGACGGCCCTCCCGAGGGTGGTTCCGGAGGGGGGCGAGAGAGGGATTTCCGGGGGCAGAAGCGGTCTAACGACACGCACCAGTCCACTACGGATCCGCAGGCTCGTTTGTACCGGAAGGCTCATAGCGCGGAATCGAAGCTGAGCTACTTGGGTCACGTCGTCATCGAAAACCGCAATGGCCTGGTGGTCGGATGCATGGCCACCCAGGCGACGGGTCGCGCCGAACGCGAAGCCGCAGAGGCACTCATGGGGAACGTGCCGCGTGGACGGCGTGCGACGCTCGCGGCCGACAAAGCCTACGATGCGCGCAGCTTCATCGCGGCGATGCGCGCCCAGGGCGTTACTCCACATGTGACTCAAAACGCCTATCCTGGGAGGCCGAGCGCGATCGACAAGCGGACGACGCGTCACGCCGGGTACGGCATCAGCCAAGTGTGGCGCAAGGCGATCGAGCATCCCTTCGGTTGGCTCAAAGCGGCGGCGGGAATTCGGCAAGTCAAGATGAAAGGCTTGGCCCTGGTCGGTTGGGTGTTCACCCTGGGCATGGTCGCGTACGACCTCATCCGAATGCGGCGGCTGTTGTGCCCCGCTTGAGCGATCGCACACGGATCGGGAGCCTTCAGTGAAACGATCGGGACACGGAACAACCCTCATCTCGTTCACGAGTCGATCAGTGATGGGCGAGCACGTCATTTTTTCCGCAGGCTGTTAAGCCGCTCTCTGGTCGTCGCCGTAGATGATGACCCGAGACCCCGTGTTGGGCTGGACCGCCAACCCGTACCGCTTTGCTGGTAGCTGCCGTCGAATTTAGACGAGCGTCGGGTGCACCGACGCCTCAAAGATCGTTCGCTCGGGCGGCGCCACCAGCGACTCCGGCAGCATCGTCATGACCCTGTGCACCTGCGGAAGTGACTCCTGTCGTTCGAGAGCGGCACCGTCCTCATAGACCGCGGTCGCGATGAACGAATCAGGCTCGAGCAGGATGCGGGCGATGTCGAAGCTGATGACGCCCCTCGTGGCTC
>Ga0207646_10003938_pt1 | contig 16476 bp, 12 predicted proteins | sample KBSK5502metaG_FD_184343 | JGI IMG/M metagenome (GOLD analysis project Ga0207646, IMG submission 184343) | Corn, switchgrass and miscanthus rhizosphere microbial communities from Kellogg Biological Station, Michigan, USA - KBS K5-50-2 metaG... | ecosystem: Host-associated > Plants > Roots >... | reverse complement strand
TTCCCCGCTTATCGGGGAACGATCCCCAAAAGCCAATATTTATGGGCCTGAAATGCGGCTCCCTAACGAAAGGAACACGACCTTCGACCAGTTGTTGAGGGCAAATCCTTATTTCTGATAACGTCTATTGCCTATTCTACCGTCACACACTGGCTCCGGCAGTTTCGTGAAAAAGGAATGCCAGGGCTGTTTCCGGCGACTCAATATCCGCGCGAACCCTACACGCCAGAGCGGGTAATTGTCACGCTGCTTTATTTCAAATGCTGTGCGCCAAGAGCCTCAGCACATGAGTTGTCCCAAGTAATTATGAATACCACCGGCCATAAAATTCATCGCGAAACTGTCGGCGAACTGCTCAAGCGGTACTTCTTCTGGCGCTATCCAGAGTTTCGTGACCTCATCATCTATCCAGTGCCCACTGATCCACAGGCGCGGCGGCTAGAGATGGTCAAACTTCAGCGACAGGGCTGGTCGGACAAACGGATTGCCGACCTCCTTCATTGTTCGCGCACCACCGTCTATAAATGGTTACGGCGTTGGATGCTGGAACAAGCGAGCGATGTCGCGGAGCAGCATAGACTCCGCGATTACTCACACGCCCCTGAACAGCCACGCCGCAAGGTCTCTTTCGGTGTCATTCACGCCGTCCTAACGCTGCAAAAGAAGTATGGCTATGCCGGATGGTTTCGCATTCAGGGATACCTCTCGCGTGACTTCGGGATTGAGCTGAGTGAAACCACCATCAAAAAGATCATGCGCTTGAATCGGCGTGTCCATCTGGCACCGGTACGCCCAGTCAAAATTATCAGCGGCGAAGTGCGCGAAGGTCCGCCTAAAAGCCAGCACCCGTTTGAGCATATTTTCCTCGACATCCGGTATCTCGATGCCAAGCCTGAAGGCGTGCAGCTTTATTCAACTCTCGTGCTGGAAGGCCACTCGCGCACCATCCTCGCTGGCTCGTTGACGCTCAGGCAAGATGTGGGCGTCATCTTGCGAGTCTACTATCTGGCCCTGCTCTACTTTGGATGCTGGCAGGAAGCGATTAGTGATCACGGTGGCCAATTTCAGTCCCATGCTTTTGCGCGTGTCAATCGGCGGCTGAGCATTGAACACATCATGTATGAAAAGGGCCACCCTTGGCAGAATCTGATCGAGAGCCAGTTCGGCATCCAAGCGCGCGTTGGCGAGTACGGCTGGGAGCGTTGCCGTAGCGTGGAAGCTGCCCAGGAGCTACATCGAGAATTGATCCGCGATCATAATCGGTTGCCGCACTTTGCTCATCGTCGGCGTCAAGATGAGAAGAAAACGCCGCTCGAGGTGCTCGGCTCGACTCGTGGACGCGAGGTCGAATCGGCCGATCTCCACCGCGCCTTCAGCCGGATGAGTTGGAACCGAACCACGGATGGGCGTGGCTTTATCCGGATCAACCGGTGGAAAATCTACGTCGAGGAAGGCTTGCCCAAAGCCCCGATCCAAGTCACTTATTGGGATGGGAAGTTACGCGCCGAATACGGTTCTCACCTCTTGACCGAGTATCGTTGCCGCTGGGATGCTACAGCGCAGCGCCCAAAGTCGATTTCTCAACTTCACCTTCACGAGCATCCTTTCCACTCGCGTCAGCCGACATTATTTGATCCGCTCTGGGTCCGTGAGCCGATTGAGGCGGATGAGCTTTCACCTCTTCCGAGAAAGCAGGCGGCGGCTGGGGGGCAGCAGTTACGGCTTTATCTCGGACCAGAATTGGTCAAGGCCGAGGGACGTTGAAGCCACTGTGTCTGACTTCCGGTTGATGTCATCCACAGTCAGGTGGTGTAGCTGCCCCGGCTTTCAGCGCGATGTGATTGAGCAATAATCCGACTGTCCACCGCTGTGATGATGGCAAAGGACTCACAAGTATGCTTTCAAAGTGGCCGACAATTGCATTCCTGGGATTGATGATAGTAGTGCTCCTTTTAATTCCTCAGGTCGCCCGCCCTCAGCTTCAAAGAAACCTGCAAGTCCCGGGTGTAGAAACTCGACAGGCTAAAATTAGCTTGAGAGCAATCGCGCCAGCTTATGAGTACGGTCGGTTTAGCTTTATGGATATTTCTCTCTTGAAGAGTGGTGAGGTCTGGGCCGTCGGATATGATGGCCAGGACCCACAAAGAATGTGGCACTCAGCCGACGGCGGCGACACCTGGGAAGTCAAGCCGGCACCTACCGGTGGATTTACTCTTCATAAAATCTTCTTCGCCGATCAGCAACATGGGTGGGCTGTCGGGAGGCAAAAAATATTTATTCGGACCTCAAATGGGGGGAAGACTTGGGAGCAGGCGCGGCTTCCGATCTGGATGGATTGGAATCAAATTCATTTCGTCACTCCGTCTGTCGGTTACGTCGCAGGCAGTACCGGCGCTTGCGACCGCAAAACCGGAAACTGCACGCACGGGATTAAAGTACTGCGGACGACTGATGGAGGTCTCCATTGGCGTGCCTGCTATCAGGATGATTCCTCTTACAATATCCACAGTATTGCCACACCCACAAAGGAGGTAGCCATCATTGCAGTGGATGGCAGTTCTTTGTTGAGAACTGAGAATGGAGGTCAGTCATGGCGAGTGGCTGGCCCTCCGACTCCTGGAGCTTCCAGCGTGAAATTTAATCCGGATGGTAGAGGGTGGGTTGTGGGGCCGCGGGGCAGTTTCTATTTTTCCACCGATCAAGGAAAGACCTGGCAACGGCCTACGGGGTTCCCACAAAGTTTATCAAACTGCTATTGGTGGGATCTTGATTTTGCCGATCAGCGGATTGGTATTGCAGTAGGAGACCATAGTGCGTTAGCCCTGACTTCCGACGGCGGGGCTACCTGGGCGGAATACCCGCTAAATGTAGATGACCATTTAAGAGTCGTTCGCCTGCAAGGTCGCAGCGGGTTAGTGATCGGCTCAAAATCTCTCTATCGCCTAACGATCAGCGATTAACGATAGGGAGGCATATTTCCTGGCTTCGCCCCTTGACATCGCAACCGGCTGTAGTCGAGTGCTAATTTCAAATCCGACATATGTGTCCAGCATCTTCATTCCCAGTGCAGTGCAGCTCATCGTCCCAGCACGCAAGAACATGACCGAAACACAGCCGCGCCCATTGCTGCGAGCCTGTGGGCGGTGGCGCAAGATCGTCGAGACGGTTGGCTCACAACTGACCGAGCGATTTGCCGTCACGCGCATTCGGGTGCGGGATTTGTGGCATTATCAACATCGGCTGATTCGCAAGATTTTGGCGCACACGGTCGCGGTTTTTCTCAATCTGTAACTGGGGCGCGAACCGCTGGACCTCGATGGCTTGGTTTCAGCCTGAACTTTCAAATATCGAGTTGCACATCAGGTATTCGAGTTATATTTTTAAGTTGCGACTCTTTGAGAGAGCCAATCGGACTCGATACCTTCCCCCGGCAACCTGATATACTGCTGTGATGAAGAGTCAACCGAAGGGTGTCGATCGCACTCACGCAGTTTTCATTCTGGCAGGCACCACGAGCCAGTATACGGTAGCGCGCCAGCGGCTGGGGCTCTCACCCCGTCAGGCTTTCTGGTTGACGAAGCCTTCAGATTTGCAAGGCTTGCATGGCCCGAAGGTGTACCGCATCGGGTCCTGGCGGAGCTTATCCCGGATTCAGGAAATTGAAGCAGCGATGACGGCGGCTGGGGCAGAAGTGGTGGACCTTCCAGATTAAAGCTAGCTTACCTGAACTAGCCGAACGCTTACTATAATTTAACCCAACTTGCTAGTTATGAATGCTAAGCCGTTGAAAACACAGGAGCGGCACTTTAAGCTTCGCAACTAGCAAGATGCTAAGTCCTTTGTTTTCGTCAACCAGATCCCACAAGCTGATGACTGGCAAGTTGGGTTAATTTATAAACTTAGACCACTTGATGGATGAAAATAAACCACTGAATGGTTGAAATTCCACCATTGGATGGTTAAAATTACTGGATGTTCCGCAGGAATATCCAGCCTCAACTGCTAGCAGCTTTAGCCGATACCCCGGTGGTACTCCTGAGTGGTGCTCGGCAGACTGGCAAAAGCACCTTAGTCAAATATTTAGCCGCCGAAGCCTACCCAGCACGCTACTTAACACTGGACGACGCCACCATCCTGGCTGCCGCGCGCCACGACCCCGCCAGCTTTATTGCTGGCCTTGAGGGGCCTGTGATCGTGGATGAAATCCAGCGCGCGCCCGAACTGTTTCTCGCCATTAAGGCAGCGGTGGACCGTGACCGTCAGCCGGGCCGCTTTCTGCTGACCGGATCGGCAAACGTGATGCTCTTGCCGCGACTGGCCGACTCGCTGGCGGGGAGGTTGGAGATCCTCACCCTCTGGCCACTCTCACAGGGGGAGATTGAAGGGAGAGAGGAAGATTTCCTTGACCGCTTGTTTGCAGTGGAAATGAAATTGCCCGCCCAGGTGGGCATGGACCGCGCAGGGTTGTTTAGGAGGCTGCTGCGGGGCGGATACCCCGAGGTGCTGGGTCGCGAATCCGAGGACCGGAGGCGGGCTTGGTTCGGGTCCTACATCACCACCATCTTGCAGCGCGACGTGCGCGAGATCTCCAACATCGAAGGGCTGACGGCACTCCCGCGCTTGCTCGCCCTGCTCGCCACCCGTGCCGGCTCACTGCTCAACCTGGCCGACGTCTCGCGCAGCATTGATCTGCCGCAGAGTACGCTCAAACGCTACATGACCCTGCTTGAGGCGACGTTCCTGGCGCTGCCGCTGCCGGCCTGGTCATCCAACCTCGGCAAGCGGCTGGTGAAAGCGCCCAAGCTGGTGCTCAGCGATACCGGACTCTTGGCCTATCTGCTCGGGATGAATGACGAGAGATTATCAAGCGTCAGCCCCCTGCCCGGCGGCGTGCTGGAGAATTTCGTGGTCATGGAACTGCGCAAACAGGCGACGTGGAGCAAGACCCGGCCGCAGCTCTTCCACTTTCGCACCCAGACCGGCCAAGAGGTGGACATCGTCCTGGAGGACGGGGCAGGCCATCTCGTCGGGGTGGAAGTCAAGTCCGGCGCCAGTGTCACGAGCGGTGATTTCAAGGGGCTGCGGGCCTTGCAGGAGATGACCGGCCGTCGTTTTAAGCGGGGCGTCGTGTTGTACGCCGGGTCTGAACCGGTGCCGTTCGGCCCGGCCTTGCTGGCCTTACCGGTCGCCCACCTGTGGAGTCGTGCTTCAGCAGGTCAAGGCTGAAGGCGCGCGGGGCATCACTCTCATTCGGTGATTTTTCCGGGCAGTCTGGGCCTCTCTCGGCGCCATTAGCTCGTAATCATCGTAATCCAGGCGGCAAAGAACGGGTCTTCAAACCTCGCGACCTTCTGCCCCAACTTTTCCTCCTCGCGCAAAATTTCCTTGTCCTTGAGCGCTTTGATGGCCTGTTGCATGGTGGAATTTGGAAGACCGGCCAGCTTGAGCGATTGCTTCGAGAGTAGCCCCAAGCCCTTCATCTGAATCACGGCGGTCAGAGCTTTTTTCTGCTGCGGGCTGAACGGATTCCAGAGCTGGGTGTAAAACGGATCATCGCGGCGCAGGATCAGTTCGAGCGCAGCCTTGACATCCGCCACGGTGAGAGTTGCCTTCCCTGCTTTGGCCAGATACTCCCAGGCGTCGTGCGCGAGCCGCTGCACGTTATACGGGACTTCCTCGGCCAGCGCCAGAATGCTCTCGGAGGCTCCAGCTTCGACCGCGATGCCTGTCTTCTTGAAAGCCCGGTTGAGGAAAGCCAGGAACGGCTCTTCTGGAATCGGCCCTAGAAATATTCTCTCGCCGAGCCGGTAAAACGGACGCGAGGCATGAGTAGTCATCTCGGTCAGCATCCGTGTCTTGGATCCGGCGAAGATGTAGCCCAGATGACGGTGCTGCTGGACCGCCGCCCTAATCTGCCCTTCCGCCGATTCGCCGCCCACTTCGATGATTTTCTGGAATTCGTCGAGGATCAGCCCGACGGGGGACTCGCTTCTAGCGGCGAGGGCTTCGATGCCATTGAGCGCATCGACGATCAGGGGTAGATGGCCGGGTTCGGTTTCGGATTTAGCCCCGATGGTGGCGCTGACTTTGCCCTCCAGATCGAAGGTGAATTTTGGCTCCAGCCGGCCGAAGATTTCTCTGAGCTTCTGGCGGGCTTTGACGTTGGGGGCGGCGAGCGATTGCGCCGCGTCTGTCACCATCCGCTGAAGCATCTCGCCGAGCGACGGCCAGGCCTCCGCATTATAGCGCAGCGCAATCATGCCTTCCCGTGCCGCTCGCTCACCGGCGGCTTTGAGGATGGTGGTTTTTCCGTAGCGGCGTGGTCCGATCAGGAAAAGTTTTCCGCCGTCACGAATGGTCCTGACCACAGCGTCTAGCTCATCCTCTCGGTCGACCAGTTCGGCCGCATCCAGCTCACGTGCGTACTCAAAGGGATTGGACTTAAATTTTTTGAGATTTGCCATGACGACTTTAGATGTGCTACATAATTTTCTGGCCAGAGAAATATGTTACGCGAAATTGCGTAACAGTCAAGATTGTCGGTTGTTAAGTTAATGGCAAGATGAACGTTAGACTCAAACCCGCCCTACGGACTGGCCGCGCCTCCGGGGGCCGCGAGCTTATGCGCGACAGGGGGATGATGAACTCCCCTGTTTTCGCATCGACAAACCGGTAGACGAGAGTTTCAGTGGTGGACCTGTTTTCCGGAGCGGGAGACTCTGCGGGATCGCTAGCCCGGGCAGTGTTGACGATGAAACGTATGCCGCGACGCTCTGGCCCTTCTGTCTCATGGAATACGAGTATCCAGACCTTGGCGGCTTCGGAGGCAAGAGGGGCGTCGGAGGCTTATTCGAGTCGGGTGTCATTTCGGTCTAGAGATTGGTCAACCTTGAGGCATCGGATCTCAAACCGATCCGATGAAAATGGCACGCCGTATGTGCACATCAAGGGCGGGGCGGCCCCGTAATTGGTCCGGCCGGAGCGCAAGCAAGCCGGCCGAAAAAAATGTCTCATCAGGATGTTTTCGCGATCACGCAGCGGACGTGATCGCAATTTATCGCGCAGCTGCCTAAACGTTTACGTCTGCACTGACTAAAGTTCATCACGGCCCCCTTGCGCTTGTCGCAATTCGGGCCTGACTACCTGACTCGGCGGCTGAAGCTAAAAGTGCCGCCCGCCCCGGGGGCGAGTGTGCTGATGGTCGCGGTCAAGACGCTCGACCCGGCCACGTCACCCGTGATTGACCCGCCGCTCGTGTCGGTGGCCGAACCCGCCACTTGATCCGTCCTGCCCGCCCAGTTGTTGGGCGCGAGATTCCCGTTCTCAGTAATGGTGACGTTGGTGGCGGTGAGGTTGACGTTGCCCGTCCCGCCGGAGGTGGTGATGTTGGTGTAGGTGACCGAATACCTGATCACCGCGCCTGACACGGCGTCGGTGGGGCCGCCCACCCCGGTGGAGTTGGTGACCGTCTGCGTTTTGACTGACCGGATAAAACCGGTATAGAGGCGGTCAATCGTGTCGTTGGTCGCCGTGCTCGCGAAACTGGAGGTGACGCGGATGATCGTGCTATAGCCGGTGAGGACCGCGACGCCTGCCGGCGCCGTGATGCGCACCAGGATGTTGGCCGTGCCGCCCGCCGGGACTGCCGGCATACTCACGCCCCCGCCCCCGGTGACATTGGTGTAGCTCGCGCCGCCGTTGGTGCTGATCTCGACGGTGAAGCCCGCGGGGACGGTGGGGGCCGTCACAATCATCGGGTCGGCAGAACTGCCGTTGTTCTGAACTGTGTTAGTGAAGATGACGGTGCCGCCCGCCGTCGTCAGGCCGCCGGGCGGAACGCCCGCCAGCCCGGTCACCGTCGTCCGGTTGGTGTAGTCATCATTATTACTGGTCGGCCCAACTGCGCCCGGCTGTCCGACGGGGCCGAGGAGGGGCCCCAGCGCCACAGTAAACACATAATCCCCGGTCGCCTCGCGGTAGCCGTTGTCGGGAGTGTTGCCCACCTGCTCGACCGCCGTGACGCGGTGCGGGCTAGTGCCATTAGGGATGTCGTCGCGAGCTGGCAAGGGGCCGTCGCCGCTCCCGATGCGGACCGTGATGCTCGTGCCGCTCGCCGTGCCCGGTGAGACTGTGCCTTGTACGATGACTTTGGTCGTCCCACCCGCGGCGACGAAGGCCGCCGGATAAGACCCCGGAGGGCTGGTGGTGATGTCAACGTCGCCTGAGTCAAACACACCATTGTTGTTGTAATCGATAAAGACTTTGGTGATGGTGAAAGCGCCGGCGCCGGAAGGCACCCAGATGCCCGCGCCCTGGTCCGGGAAGTAGACCAGGGAATTGATGTTGCCGGTATTGGTGAAGGTGAAGGGGAGCGTCACGGCCTGTCCCGGAATCGGGCTTGGGAAGGAGCTTCCGTCGGGCGTGATGGCGAAATGGATCTCACGCCGGGTGGTGGTAATGCTCGCCTGTGCGGTGAGCGTGGGCGCACTGGAGGTGAGCGTCGCGGTGTTGGTGATCGCCACGCTACCGCCGACGCCCGCGCCGATTTGCACGCGGAACTTGATGACCGTTGACTCCCCGCCGGCAAGTGATCCACCGCTGGCCGCCGAGGCCCCGGCCCCTAGCCTGAAGATGACTTGGGAGCCGGTGAATTCCGCCTGGTCGTCGCCGGACCCGTCCGTCTTGCCGCCCGCGTTAGCGCCGGAAGTAATCGTCAAGCTTCCAGCTACGAAGGAAGTGTTAGCGGGAATCGGGTCAGTGAGGACGATATTGGTCGCAGTCCCGGCGCTCGCGGCGTTACTCACCGTGAGCGTGTACTCCAAGATGTCTCCAGCCTCAACGATCCCGCCGTTGGTGTCGGTCACCGATTTCGTGAAAGACAGGCTGGCCGGCCGCGGGTTGATGGCGACGGTGTCGGTGCTGCTGTTATTGGCCGCGTTGCCGTCACCTCCCCCGGAGACGGTCGCCGTGTTGGAGACCGACGATGGGGCCGTCGGGGAGACGCTGGTGTTAACGGTGATGGTGGGATAGCTCGCCCCGGCGGCGAGAGCGTCGCTGCGCGTGCAGGAGACGTTCTGCCCGCTGATGCTGCACGCCCAGCCGCTGCCGCTGGCGCCGGTCGGGGGCAGGTCAGCCGGCAGTGTATCAGTGACGGTGACGGTGCCGCTCGACGCGCCCGATCCGACGTTGCTGACGCTGAGATTGAAAGCCCCGGTCCCACCCTGGGTGAAGTTGCCGACGTGAGTTTTGCTGATGGTCAGGTCCGCCGGGAAGACGCAACTGCCGCCCTGGCTGACGTTGAATTCGCCGGAGACGTTGGAGCTCCATTCGCCATAGCCGGTGAAGTAGTCGGTCGTCTGGGCGATAACGACGTACCAGTCACCCTGGCCAACGGGGGCGAGCTGGCCGGCCGAAAGAGTCATGGTGGTGGCGTCGTTCGGGTTGCCGAAGAAGTAGTTGATCCCGGTGGTCAGGTTATAGATGGTGACGCTCTCAAGGCGGCTGGAATGAATGACCTGGATCGGCTGGGGGTTCGCCTGAATGCTCGCAAAAAGCCCGCCGGTCGAGAGCGCGATCTGGAAGGTGATGGAGATGTCGTTATCCGGATTGGGATCGATAATGGTCCGGCTCTGAGAGCACTGGCCGAAGGCCGTGTGGGCGGAGAAGAGCACCACCCCGGCCAGACCGAGCAACACGATGTATTTCGTCAATAATCTTGCCTGATGAATGAGCATATGCGTGAACCTGCCTAAATTGAAAATGTCGTGGGGCTCTCGGTTTCGGGTCCCTGGTTATCCGAACGTCCGGTGATTTCCTACGGCACCCTCTTCCGGGAATTGAGGGTGCACCCGCGGCAATCTGGTGAACTGAAGGAGAGTCTTCCGGGACCTTGGTAAGGGATTCCCAGGAGGTAGACACTCTCTAGGTCGCGGCCGATCTCCCTGATCCACAGGTGGAGCAGGCTGCTGGCATGCCGGCCCAGGTAGCTCACGTCAAAGAGGTCGTTGAGGTCTCCTTGAGGCAAACGGCTATGGAGGTATAAGCCCGTCTCCTCGAACCTGATTCCGAGGCTGATCGACCAGGCGACCGATTTGCGGCGGGCCAGGATTCTGCCGAGCGCCGGCGCGTAAGCCGTATCGTGCCGGCTGTGTTTTCCCGCCACCACGAGGAGGGCGCTCGTCTCCGAGAGGTCTTTGAGAGCCTGATCGAGGTCAGTCGGGTCGGCGACTTGGACCTCATCCGCCTCGGGGTCGGCGAGGCCGAGCGGTTCGCCGAGCGCGAAGATTCTGACCCTCCGGCCAGGGCCGAGTTCCTCGATCACGGCCGAACAGACTGACCGCGCATCAGCCTGACCTTTCAGGTCACGGCTGGAAAAGCCGTACACAATCACGTAGACGGTAGTGATCGGGGCCGAGGCCCGCAGGTATGCGATCGGGGTGAGCTGGCCGTTGTATAAGAGGATTGCTGGTCGCTGCTGCCGGATCAGGCGTCGTCTTTGTGCTCAATGGAGTTTCGTTCCTGGGCGTCCTGGTCGTGATCTATCGCTGGCAACCAACTCATCAACCAAGCACCATGCCGCCCGAACATATCTTCGGAGGGATGCGCGCGGGCCTGCGCTACGTGCGCCATGCGCCAGAACTGCGCGCGACGTTTATCCGCACCGGCATCTTTATTCTTTGCGCGAGCGCGTTGTGGGCGCTCTTGCCCTTGCAGGCCAGGCAGGCTCTCGGCCTGGGATCATTCGGCTACGGCGTCCTGCTCGGTTGCATCGGCGCGGGGGCGGTCGCAGGCGCAGCTTTTTTACCGAAGGTCCGACAACAGGTCTCGAATCATCTACTCGTTGTGCTGGCCAGTGCGCTCTTCGCCAGTGTGACAATTGTCTTAGCTTACCTGCGTTTGCCCATAGTGGTTGGTGCCGTGATGATCCTTGGCGGCGTCGCCTGGATCACCGTCATGTCCAGCTTCAATACTGCGGCACAAACGGCTGCGCCAGCCTGGGTACGGGCACGCGCTCTCTCGATCTACACGCTCGTCTTTATGGGCGGAATGGCAGTAGGAAGCGCTGCATGGGGTGCGGTAGCGGCTCGCTTCGGCGTCACCGCGGCGCTCACTTGCGCCGCCCTCGGTTTGCTCATCGGCATTCCGGCGAGCTTGCGCTACGGGCTCGTCAATGGTGATGATTTGGGCTTGTCTCCTTCGGCGCACTGGCCTGAACCGGTCGTGGTCATCGAACCGAAACCAGAACAAGGCCCGGTACTGGTTCAGACCGAGTACCGGATTGATCCGGCTCGGGCTCGCGAATTTCGGCAGGCGATGCGGGACTTGCGCCGCATCCGCCGCCGCGACGGGGCCAGCCGGTGGGGACTCTTTTCCGACCCGGCGGAACCTGGGCGCTTCATTGAGAGTTTCCTCGTCGAATCCTGGGCCGAGCATTTACGTCAGCACGCGCGCGCGACTGAAGCTGACCGTGAAAAAGAGGAGCGGGTGATAGCTTTTCATCTCGGCGGCGAGCGGCCAGTCACGACTCACTTAATTGCCGAACACGTGCCGCGGTAAGAAGTTTGGCTCTATCTTCTGGTTCAAGACATTCATAAGGAGTTAAGAGCATGATTCAAGTGAGACGAGCAGAGGAACGAGGGAGAACGCGGACCGAATGGCTCGACAGCCATCATACGTTCTCCTTCAATCGCTACTATGACCCGCGTTACACCGGCTTCCGCGATCTGCTCGTCATCAATGAGGACTTCGTTGCGCCGGGTCGCGGCTTCGGCGCACATTCGCACCAAGACATGGAGATTCTCTCTTACGTAGTCTCGGGCGAGCTTGCACATAAAGACAGCACGGGCACAAGCTCCGTGATCCGCCCCGGCGAGGTGCAGCGCATGACAGCCGGGACCGGCGTTACCCATAGCGAGTTCAATCCTTCGGAAACGAAGCCGACCCACTTCCTGCAGATCTGGATCCAGCCGGAGCAGGAAGGCTTAAAACCCGGTTACGAACAACGCGAGTTTCCTGCCGAAGAAAGACGCGGAAGGCTGCGCCTTGTCGCCTCGCGTGATGAGAGCGACGGCTCGGTGACAATTCACCAGGACGTGAAGATCTACGACGCGCTGCTCGCGGCCGGTGACAAAGTATCATATCGACTCGATGGAAGCCGCCATGCATGGGTGCAGGTGATTAAAGGAGCGGTCACCGTTAACGGCACGCCTCTTCAGGCAAGTGATGGAGCTGCCGTGAGCGAAGAGACGACGCTTAGTATCAAGGCGACGAAAGATGCAGAGATCATCCTTTTTGATTTGGCTTAGGAGTCATCCAGCCGTAATCTTGGATGAGCGATCAAAGCAGGGGCATATCGACGACCAATCGGCAAACCCTAACCACGAGCGCCTGAGGGAGGCACATCATTATGGCCAAGACGCCTTTACTAATCCCATTGGTTCAGACCTCGCGTGTTGAGCAGATCTACCCGACGCTGACGGCGGCCCAAGTTGAGCGGATCGCGGCACACGGCCGCAGGCGGCAAGTAGAGCGAGGTGAGGTGCTTCTCCGAGCCGGTGAACTCGCCGCGCGGTTCTTCGTCGTCATCTCAGGGAGCATCGAAATTGTCCAGCTCTCAGGCGAAACCGAAAACCTGATCGTCGTCTTTGGTCCGGGCCTGTTCACTGGTGAAGTCACCCTGCTTGCGGGACGTCGCGGGCTGGCTCAAATACGAGCGAGAGAGGCAGGCGAAGTGATCGAAGTTAATCGCGCACATTTGCTGGCGCTGGTGCAAACCGACAGCGAACTCAGCGATATTCTCATGCGGGCCTTTCTCCTTCGCCGGGTGGAACTGATCGCGCATGGCTTCGGAGACGTCGTACTGGTTGGCTCGGACCATTGCGCGGAGACGATTCGCATCAAAGAGTTCCTGACACGCAACGGCCATCCGTACTCGTACATTGATCTTGATCGTGACGCGAGCGTCCAGGGACTGCTGGATCATTTTCACGTTGCCGCATCTGATGTGCCCGTGCTGATTTGTCGCGGCGAAGTAGTGTTGCGGAACCCGACCAATCAACAGATCGCCGATTGTCTCGGCTTCAACGATTCAATAGATCAGACACAGATTCGTGACCTGGTCATTATTGGCGCCGGCCCATCGGGCCTCGCGGCGGCTGTCTACGGCGCATCCGAAGGGCTTGACGTGCTGGTGCTGGAGTCGAACGCGCCGGGCGGACAGGCCGGTTCAAGCTCCAAGATCGAGAACTACCTCGGCTTTCCGACCGGCGTCTCAGGTCAGGAACTCGCCGCACGAGCGTACAACCAGGCGCAGAAGTTCGGGGCGCAACTGCTGATCGCCAAGGGCGCCAAACGGCTCTCCTGCGAGCGGAAGCCATACGCCGTTGAGATTGATAACGGGCCGCGTGTGCCGGCGCGCACGATCATCATCGCGACCGGCGCCGAATATCGCCGACTGTCACTTGAAAACCTATCGCAGTTTGAAGGCGCGGGCGTCTACTACGGCGCGACCTTCATTGAGGCGCAACTGTGCAGGGATGAAGAGGTGGTGGTAGTGGGCGGAGGAAACTCAGCCGGGCAGGCAGCCGTGTTTCTCGCGCAGACCTCCAGGCGCGTGCATCTGCTCGTCCGGTCGGACGGATTGGCAGAAACGATGTCGCGTTACCTGATTCGTCGCATCGAACAGAACCCGGCCATCACCTTCCGGCCGCACACAGAAATCGTCGCCTTGGAAGGAAACGGCCATCTCGAGCGCGTGCGCTGGCGAGACACTCAGACTGGCGAGACCGAGACCCACGACATCAACCATGTCTTCGTCATGGCGGGCGCTATCCCCAATACACATTGGCTTGGCGGGTGCGTCGCGCTCAACGCGAAAGGCTTCATCAAGACGGGACCGGATCTGTCGCCGGAGGATTTGGCGGCGGCGCATTGGCCGCTCACCCGGCCTCCTCATCTCCTAGAGACGAGTCTCCCTGGAGTGTTCGCGGTCGGTGATGTGCGCGGAAATAGCCTTAAGCGAGTGGCCTCGGCAGTCGGTGAAGGATCAATTGCGGTGGCCTTCGTCCATCAAGTGCTGCACGAATGAAAGGAAGACGATCATGCCTGAGACAACTTGCCCTCATCTCGACGCGATTACGACCGTCAAACACGCGAAACGCCGCGAGTGCGAGGAGTGCGTGAAGATCGGCGCCCAATGGGTTCATCTGCGGACGTGCCAGGAGTGCGGCACGACGCGCTGCTGCGACAGCTCACCCAATCGCCATGCTACTAAGCACGCGCGAGCGAGCGGCCATCCCGTGATTGCCTCAGCAGAACCAGGGGAGCGCTGGCTCTACTGCTATCCGGACGACATGTTGGCGGAGAATTGAACTACTGCAAAGTTTCGGATAACGAGTCCGACGAAAGAATAGATTGTAAACAAACCTTACGGGGAAATGGCCACATGGCTTCCATTTCAGTGGCAACGGATGAATGCGCCGCCCTAGGTCATCAACAACCGGTGGTCCAAAGCTTTCCTAGTCGCGAGACCAATCTTGGACACCTGAAAATCCTGAGAGCCTTGCCGATCAAGGGTAAACGCCTGGTGGGTCCGTAGTGCTTTCTCGACCGCTATGGGCCTTACACGTTCACCGCAGGCAAGCCAATGGACGTGGCGCCGCATCCCCACATTGGGCTCCAGACCGTGACTTGGCTGCTGGAGGGCGAAATCGTTCACCACGATAGCCTCGGCTGCGAAGGGCTGATTCGCCCAGGCGGTGTGAATGTGATGACAGCGGGAAGCGGGATCGCTCATGCCGAAGAAACGCCGCGCAAAAATAGTGGCGTTTTGAATGGCGTGCAATTATGGGTGGCGCTGCCTGAAGCACAGCGAAAGATCAGCCCATCGTTTCTGAAGATCGAGCAGGTCCCGACAATCGAACTGCGCGGAGGCGTGGCGCAGGTCTTCGCCGGAACACTTGCCGGAACCACTTCGCCCGCGCCGCATTACTCTGAGATTATCGGCGCCGACCTGAAGCTGCATGCGGGCATAAAACGGATCCTGCCGTTGAATGCGGCGCACGAGCACGCGCTCTTGCTGCTCGCAGGCGACGCCGAAATTGAAGGGCAGTCTCTTGACGACCGCAGTCTCTACTATTTGGGGACTGCTCGCTCGGAGATCTGCCTCAGCAGTCGCGGCGGCGCTCGCCTGTTGCTCGTCGGTGGCCGAGCGTTTCCTGAGCCGATCCTGATGTGGTGGAACTTCGTCGCCCGCACCCCGGAAGAGATTGTCGCAGCCCGGACAGCTTGGGAACAGCGACAAGGGTTCGGAGAAGTCTTGGCTTACGAGGGCCCGCGCCTGAGCGCGCCGCCGCTTGTGCGGCTCGCACGTCCAAATCCGGCGAGCTAGGCCCGACTTCCCCTGTCGCCAGCAACGGAGAATCCGCCATGAAGTTCGGCATTAACATCCTCAACTTTGGCCCCGGAACAAGCCCAACATCTTTGTGAGCGCTGATGATTTGGCAGACAAACAAGCTGGAGGTGATTTATGGCACAACTTTCTGAACATCCGAGCGTGAAAAGGTTTCGAGACCGAGCTGCCGCCTCGGCGGCCGGACCGCCGCCAACGCTCGACGCGCAAGAGCTTCGCGACATCTGTCTTGAAGCGGGTGCTGACGACGTCGGCTTTGTTGACTTTGATCGGCCGGAGCTTGCGGATCAGCGGAATGACATCCTGCACTTCTTTCCCCGCACCAAATCCCTGATCAGCTTCGTCCTGCGAATGAACCGCGAGCCGATTCACAATCCCGCCCGCTCGGTCGCGAATGTTGAATTCCATCAAACGGGCGAGCGTGTCAACGAGACTGCCCACCGCAGCGTGGCCGCACTCGAAGCGCGAGGCATTCGCGCCATTAACCCGGCGATGGGATTTCCCATGGAGATGGCTCGCGCCGGCGCCGGCAAGATCTGGATCGTTTCACATGAGCCCGTGGCGGTCGCCGCCGGGCTCGGCCAGATGGGCATTCATCGCAATGTGATTCATCCGAAGTTCGGCAATTTCATTCTGCTCGGAACCGTGCTAGTGGATACCAAAGTATCTGAGTATCAGCAACCGCTAGATTACAACCCTTGTGTGGAATGTAAGCTCTGCGTCGCGGCGTGTCCGGTCGGAGCCATCGGTTCAGACGGAGCATTCAACTTCTCCGCTTGTTACACTCACAACTATCGCGAGTTCATCGGCGGGTTTACCAATTGGGTGGAGCAGATCGCCGACAGTAAGAATGCCTCTGATTATCGGCGCCGAGTCAGTGATGCGGAGTCAGCTTCAATGTGGCAGAGCCTCTCGTTCGGTGCCAACTACAAGTTGGCTTATACCATTTTTGATTGATCACCGTGCATTATGCGAAAATCCAGCCTTGCAAGGAGGCTGCGATGAAGCAAGGAATGATTGCCATATGGGAAGACCCCAGTCAGTTGCGAAAACTCATGCAACAACAG
>Ga0207646_10003937_pt1 | contig 16479 bp, 11 predicted proteins | sample KBSK5502metaG_FD_184343 | JGI IMG/M metagenome (GOLD analysis project Ga0207646, IMG submission 184343) | Corn, switchgrass and miscanthus rhizosphere microbial communities from Kellogg Biological Station, Michigan, USA - KBS K5-50-2 metaG... | ecosystem: Host-associated > Plants > Roots >... | reverse complement strand
AAGGATGGCAAGGGCGCCCGGAAGGGCTGATCGCCTCACCCTGAGCGGCCCGCGGCGGACAAGGGCTGGCTCCTGATCAAGCCCTACGGCCGGACCCGCCGAGCCTCTTCGCCGCGACGATGGTGAGCGCGATGAAAACCACCAAGACGACCAGCTGGGTGACCACGAACGGTGGCTCGGTCTGCTTCGGAGCCATCGCCGTCAGGGCCGGCACCTTCACGAAGGCCTGCACGACCCCGACGAAAACGTTGAGGTAGAGTGCGACGGCGGCACAGACCACGTAGATCCGCCCCCAAGCCCCGGTGAGGTGGAGGGCATAGCGAGCGAGGACAGCAACCACCAAGACCACTAACGATATGATGCCAACCTTGTGTGATGGCAACAGGTGATCAAACGGAAAGCCGAACCCGGTCACGCTCGTAGCCACCGTCGTCGCTAGGAACAGTGCGTTCCAGCGGTCGAGCTGTTTCCCGATGACCAGCCCGAACATGACGATGCATCCCGAGCCGATCCCAATCAAGCTCAGCAAGACGTGTACCAAGGTAAATGTCGATGTCGTCATTCCCCAGATCACGATGCGCCTCCTCTCGGAAACTGCTTGTGCATCGGGCATAGCTGGTGCGGCGCGCCCTCCTCCTTCGAGGTACCGCTGAAACGCCGCCAGAGATGAGGAGGTCAGGCATCGAGGTGATGCTCAGGGGCCAGAGACCGTGAGGCATGCGATCGAGGGCGAGCCCAGCCGGCGGATGTCATCTGGCTACATCTTTCGCCTGGTCCTTCCACTCGGCATCGGTCAGGCTCCAGCCGCCCCCGAGGGCCTTGTAGAGCTGGACGTTCGCGAGGAGCCGATCGCGCCGGATCTGGGCCAGCGTGTTCTGCGCCGGGTAGAGCTGCTGCTGCGCTTCGAGGACCTCGAAATAGTTGGCGAACCCGTACCGATACCGGTCCGTGGCGTACTCGACGGCTTGCGCGAGCGCCTTCACCGACCTCTCCTGGCCCGTCTCGGCCTCGCTCAGCTTGCCGAGCGCGGTGAGGGCATCCGACACCTCCCGGAGCGCGGTGAGCACCGCCTGCTCGTACTGGAGCCTTGCCTGCTCCCACTGCGCGACGGACACGCGGTAGTTCCCGAGGGTGCGGCCCGCGTTGAGGAGCGGTCCGCTGAGCATGCCGGCAACCGCCCAGATCGTCGCGGTGCCGCCCGTGAGCGCCGACACCTCGGGGCTCGCGGTACCGAACAGCGTGGTCAGGCTCAGCTTCGGGAAGAACTCTGCCTTGGCGACTCCAATGCGCGCATTGGCGCCAACGAGCTGCTGCTCCGCCTGGCGGAGATCGGGCCGGCGCTCGAGCAGCACCGATGGCAGCCCCGCTGGCACCGTGGGCACCACCACCTGCGAGTACATCGGCAGCCCACGCGGAATGGGAATGGGGCTCCTGCCCAGCAGGATGCTGATCTGGTTCTCCTTCGCCACGATGTCGCTCTCGAGCTGGGGGATGCTCGCCTGCGCGGCGCCGAGGGCTCCCTCGGCCCGCGACGTCTCGAGCTTCGAGGCAACACCCGCCTTGAGCCGATCCTGGAACAGGTTGTATGTGCTCTGGTAGGCGTCCGTGCTCTCCTGGGCGATCTGGAGTCGCACGTCGAGGGCCAGGAGCTCGAAGTACGCCTGGGCCAGGTCGCTGACCAGCGTCAGCCACACGCCGCGCCGGGCGTCCTCGGTGGCCAGCAAGCTCGCGCGCGCCGCCTCGTTCGAGCGACGGATGCGTCCCCAAATATCGAGCTCCCACGACATGCTGAGCGTGCCGTAGTAGAAGTTACTGGTGGTGGGGGCCTGTGCACCGGGGCCGCCCTGGACACCTGGTGTGACATTGCCCCTCGCCACGCCGGCACTGTAATCGAGTGACGGGTAGAGATCCGATCGACTGACGACGAGATTGGCCCGGGCCTCCTGCACGCGCGCGGCGGCAATCTTCACGTCGTAGTTGTTGCCGAGCGCCTCCGTGATCAAGTTCTTCAGGATCGTGTCCTGGAACACCTCCCACCAGGGCAGGTCGGCGAGCGAGGCGGCCTCCGCCGTCGCCTGGCCGCGGAACGTCCGGGGCTCGGCCACCACGGGTCGCTTGTAGTTCGGACCGATCGCGCACCCGCCGAGCAGCGCGGCCGCGACGACACCGGAGACGATCTGTTGGCTCGTGGAGCGTGTCATGGCTGTTTCCCATCGGCCGACGCCGTGCCGTTCGTCCCCCCGCTGATGGGGGCGGGCACCGCGTCAGGAAGCCGGCCCTTCTCCGCTCGGCGGAAGCGCTCACTGACATAGAAGCTCACCGAGATGAAGAGACTGGCGATGAGCGTGTCGGTCAGCATCCCGCCGATCACCACGGTGCCGAGGACGCGGCGTCCAACCGCGCCGGCACCGGCGGCGGTCCACAACGGCACGCAGCCCAGGATGAACGCGAACGAGGTCATGAAGAGGGCGCGCCGCCGCACCCGGACGCCTTCGAGCGCGGCGTCGACGAGCGACATACCCCGCTCGTACGCGTCCCTGGCGAACTCGACGATGAGGATCGCGTTCTTGGCGGCGAGCCCGATCACCATGAGCAGGCCGATCTGCGAGAAGACGTCGAGCTCGAAGCGGCGGAGCCAGAGCGCTCCGAGGGCGCCGAACATCGCGATGGGCGTGGCGAGCAGGACGGCGAACGGAAGCGTCCAGCTCTCGTACAGGGCGGCCATGAGCAAGAACACCACCAGCACCGAGAAGCCGAGCACCGCGGTCGCCGGCACCCCCTGGGAAGCCACCTGCTCCTGGAACGACATCCCCGAGTAGTCGAAGCCCATGTCCCGAGGCATGGTTTGCGCGAATACCTCCTCGAGGGCCCGCATCCCCTGCCGGGTGCTGAACCCGGGCGCGAGAAGCCCATTGATCTGCGCCGCGCGATACTCGTTGAACCGCGTCGTGAACTCCGGGCCGTTGACCTCTCTCATCCGGACCAGCGTCGACAGCGGCACCGGCTGACCCGCGGCGTTGCGTACGTAGAAGCGACCGACATTGTCGGCCTGGGTTCGGAACTGGCCTTCAGCTTGGACGTACACCTGCCAGACTCGTCCGTACTGGTTGAAGTAGTTCACGAAGGCGCCGCCGAGGAACGCCTGGAGGGCCTGGTACACCGAGGTCAGGGCGATGCCTTGCTTCAGCACCTTGTCGCGATCCACCTCGGCGAAGAACTGCGGCACACTCGGCAGCAATGTCGTGAACAGCCGCGCGAACTCGGGGCGCTTCCGCGCGGCGGCCAGGAATTTCTCCGTCTGCTCGGCGAGGAACGCGGGATCCTTCCCCGAGCGATCCTCGAGCATGAACGTCACACCGCCGGACGTTCCGATGCCCGGGATGGCCGGCGGCGAGAAGGCGAAGACCTGGGCCTCGGCCACGCCGGCCAGCTTCTGGTTCAGCTGCTGGATGATCACGTCGGCCGTGAGCCCGTGCTTGTTGCGGGCGTCCCAGTCGTCCAGCGTGATGAAGTAGAACGAGTTGTAGGTCGTCGTGACCAGGCTCAGCAGGCTGAAGCCCGCCACGCCCGTGTAGTACTTGATGCCCGCTTGCGTCTTGAAGATCGCGTCGAGCTTGTCGTTGACCGCCGCGGTGCGGTCGAGGGAGGCGGCCAGAGGAAGCTGGACGTTGGCGTAGACGTAGCCCTGGTCCTCCTGCGGGACGAAACCACCGGGAAGCCGGAGGCCGATGAGGCCCGACACGGCCGCCGTGACGAGCAGCAGGAGGATCGCGAAGGCGGCCTTGCGGATCAGGTAGCGACTCCCGTCGAGATACCCGCCCATCACCCGCTCGAAGACGCGGTTGAAGCCACGGAAGAACGACCCGAGCGGGCCGCGCATCTCGCGCCTCGGCCGCAAGAGCAGCGCCGAGAGCGCCGGGCTCAGCGTGAGCGCGTTGAAGGCCGAGATGAGGACCGACACGGCGATGGTGACCGCGAACTGCTGGTACATCCGCCCGGTGATGCCGGGGATGAACGCCGTCGGGATGAACACGACTGCCATGATCAGGGCGATGGCCACGACCGGTCCCGACACCTCCTCCATCGCCTTCAACGCGGCGTCGCGCGGGGAGAGCCCCCGCTCGATGTGTTGCTCGACGGCCTCCACCACGACGATGGCGTCGTCGACGACGAGGCCGATGGCCAGCACGAGGCCGAAGAGCGTCAGCGTGTTGATCGAGAATCCCAGCAGCGGAAAGACCATGAACGCGCCGACGAGCGCCACCGGCACCGCCAGCAGCGGGATGAGGGTGGCCCGGAAGCCCTGCAGGAAGACGAACACGACGAGCACCACGAGGAGGAGGGCCTCGACGAGCGTCTTGACGATCTCCCGGATGCCGGCGCTCACGGCCAGGGTGGTGTCGAGCGCCGTCACGTAGTCGAGGTCGGCGGGGTAGCGTGCCTTGATCTCCTCCATCAGCTTCGTCGCGCCCCGCATGGCCTCGATGGCGTTGGAGCCGGGGAGCTGGTAGACCGCGACGATGGCGGCCGGCTGCCCGTTCAGCCGACCGCGCCGGATGTAGTTCTGCGCGCCGAGCTCCACCCGGGCCACATCCTTGACGCGGACCAGCGCGCCGTCCGGCCGTGCGCGGACCACGACGTTCTCGAAGTCCGCGAGGCTCACGAGACGCCCCTGCGCCAGCACCGTGTACGTGAACTCCTGGCCGGGGGGCACCGGATCGCCGCCGAGCTGGCCGGCCGGGTTCACGGTGTTCTGCGCCTGCAAGGCGCTGGCGATCTCGTTCACGGTGATGTCCAGCTTCGCCAGCGTGTCGGGATTGATCCAGAGCCGGATGGCGTACTGCGACGCGCCGAAGATCAGGACCTGGCCGATGCCGGGCACGCGTGTCATCGGGTCGTTGATGTTGACGTACGCGTAGTTGGCGAGGAAGAGCGAGTCGTAGGTGCCCTTGGGCGAGTACAGCGCGAAGAGCCCCAGCGGGCTGGTCACCGACTTGATGACGGTGACGCCCTGGTTGACCACGTCGGGCGGAAGCTGGGAGGCGGCCTGCGAGTAGCGCAGGTTGGTGAGCACCTGGTCGACGCTCGGATCGGTGGTGACGTCGAAGTCCACCCGCAGCTGCATCTGGCTGCCGGCGGCCTGGTTGAGCGAGTACATGTAGAGCATCTTGTCGACGCCGCTCATCTGCTGCTCGATGGGCGTGGCGACCGACTGCTCGAGCGTCACCGCGTCGGCGCCCGGGTAGCGCGCGGTCAGGAGGATCTCCGGCGGCGCGATGTTGGGATACAGCGCAATCGGAAGCTGCACCATCGCGACGAGGCCGATGATCACCATGAGGATGGAGATGACGATCGCCACGATCGGCCGGTCGATGAAGAATTTGGCCATGACGCGCGGCAGTCCGGCTAGCTCGGCGGCCCGGTCTGGGCCAGGGTAGGCTTGACTTTCTGGCCGGCTTTCACTCGGTCAATTCCCTCGACGATGACCCGTTCACCAGGCTTCAACCCCCGTTCGATGATCCAGAGGGGGCCGACGCGCTCTCCGACCTGGACCTTCCGAAGGTCCACTGTCTCCTCGGCTCCGACCACCGCGACCAGATGCACGCCCTGCATGTCCTGGACGGCCCGCTGGGGGATGAGCAGCGCCTCTTTCCTGGTCGCTATGAGGGCGCGCACCTTCGCGTACTGGCCGGGGCGCAGGAGGTCGCCCGGGTTCGGGAACACTCCCCTGATGTTGATGGTGCCGGTCGTCTCCCCGACCGCGCGGTCCAGGATCTCGGTCCTCCCCCGGTGCGAGTAGGTCGCTCCGTCGGCCAGGATGATCTCAAGGTCGCGCTGCTTCTCGCCGTCGCCGTCGCCCAGAGGGCCGCGCTGCCGCCACTTCAGATATTCCTGTTCGCTGACGGGGAACTGGACGTAGATCGGGTCGACCTGCGAGACCGTGGTGAGAACCGTGCTGGTGCTGATCAGGTCGCCGATGTTCGCGTTCTTGATCCCGGCGATACCTGTGATCGGGGAAAACACCTTCGCCCAGCTCTGGTTGAGCTGGGCATTGTCCAGCACGGCCCGGGCCTGCGCGATGTCCGCCTGATTCTTGGGCACACCCGCCTGGGCGTTCGCGAGGCTCGCGCGGGCGGCCTTCAACGAGGCCAGATTCGCCAGGTTGGCCTGCACCGCGTTGTCCAGCTCCTGCTGGCTGATCGAGCCGCGCTCCGCCAGCGGGGTGTAGCGGCCGACGTCGAGCTCCGTCTTCTTCTGGTTCGCCTCGGCCCTGGCGACGTCCGCTTCGGCCTGCGCGACCTGGGCCTTCGCCTGCTCGATCTGCGCCTCCGCTTGCAAGAGCTGGGCCCTGGCCTGTTCGGCGGCGATCTGATACGGCTTGGGGTCGATATCGAACAGGAGGTCGCCGGCCTTGACGCGTGTCCCTTCCTTGTAGGTCTGGCTCACGAGGTATCCGGAAACCCGAGCGCTGATCTGCGCGGTGACGTACCCGACCGTGGTGCCCACCCACTCGCCGTAGATCGGCACGTCCTTCTCCACCACCGGCTCGACCTTGACCACGGGGGGTGGCGGTCCCCCGGAGGCCGTGGACGAATCGCGACAACCGGCCGAGAGCGCGGCGATGGCGATCACGAGGAGGCCGAGAAGGGTATGTGCGACGCGCACCGTGGGGGCGAACGGGCTCGACGAGCTCATGGCAAATACGCGCCGGCAACCCGCATTGTGCGTCCTCCTCCCCCGGGGCCGGCAACCACGCCGGCCAGGCTCGACCTGAGTATCTCTGTGGTCTCGTATCCGGACAAGTCTGTCGATCCGTCTAAAGAATCATACGAGGGTTTATCGCGGACGCGACCGGTAGCGTTTTTCGCAAGAATCTGTAAGCCGAAAGGGAGGCGGAGGGCCGACGCCAGCCGCCGTGAATGCTGAGCGGGCCATGGCGGAACTCTTCTGCGACCGGGCCGCCAACACCGCCAATCCGGCCGATCTGCGTAGTGGCTGAGGATGCCCTTGTCGGCTCGCAGGCGGTGCGTGTCGGCTGCCGGCGCGTGGGAGCAAAATGGGAGCACTCGCTATCCCGGCGGGACGGCGTGGGAGCGCAAAATGGGACCAGAACACGCGAATAGGGTTCGCGACACAATCACCAACCCTTCTGTATCGTCTGGTTGGGTTGTCAGTCTAACGGTCGCCGGCCGATTGGCGCTCCGGTTCGGGACCTGCGAATAGCACTACCACGGAGCGCGGCTCCGCGCGATAGCTATGGCCGGGAACCGAGGGAGCCCGCTCCCAGTCCACGATATCGTGCGGAGAATCGACGAAGGTGTCGATCCACCGGCGCCATGGATGTCCACCGCCATTGGAGATCGACGGGAGCTCGAAGTCGAGCGGCTCCCAATACGCGTTGAGGATGAGGTGGACGAAGAGTCGTTCCGTCGTGAGTCTCGCCGTGAACGCGACGCTGTGCGAACTCGGGCGCCGGTCGGGTTCGTGGAGTCTCACGCCGTGCCAGGCGATGTCGGCCTGGCGGATCAGCTGGTTCAAAGCCACCCGTTGCCGCTCGGGCTCCGCGTCTCGCAACACCCGGCGAGCATTGAGCAAGGTCACGAACCGGTGCACGTCGGCCCGCTTCGCGAGCAGCGTCCAGTCGAACCAGCTGGTCTCGTTATCCTGACAATAGGCGTTGTTGTTGCCGCCCTGCGTGCGCCGCACCTCGTCACCCATGAGCATCATGGGCATCCCTGCCGACAGCATCGTCACCGTGAAGAAGTTCTTCACCTGTCGCGTTCGCAGCTTCTCGACTGCGGGATCCTCCGTCGGGCCCTCTACTCCGCAGTTCCAGCTTCGGTTGTCGTCCGTGCCGTCGCGGTTGTCCTCACCGTTCGCCTCGTTGTGTTTGCGGTCGTAGGAGACGAGGTCGTTCAAGGTGAAACCATCGTGACACGTCACGAAGTTCACGCTTTCCTCGGCCTCGCGCTGCTTGTGGCCGTAGAGTGCTGGGCTGCCGATCAAGCGGTCGGCAAACCCCTCGATCGACCCATCTTCGCCGCGGAAGAAGCTGCGGACGTCGTCACGGAACCGTCCGTTCCATTCCTGCCAGCTATCCCCGACGAAGGAGCCGACCTGGTACAAGCCGGCTGCGTCCCACGCCTCCGCGATGAGCTTCGTCCCAACCAGAGTGGGGTCTGACTCGATGTCCCACAGCACCGGTGGATTCGGGATCACCTGGCCCGACGGGTCGCGCGCCAGGATCGACGCGAGGTCGAACCGGAACCCGTCGACGTGCATGGTCTCCACCCAGTATCGGAGGCTGTCCACAATCATGCGACGGACGATCGGATGATTGGCGTTGAGGGTGTTGCCGGTGCCGCTGTAGTCGGCGTAACGCGAGCGATCCTCTCCGAGCATGTAGTAGGTGGTGTTGTCCAGTCCGCGGAAGCTCAGCGTCGGTCCGTGGTCGTCGCCCTCGGCGGTGTGGTTGAACACGACGTCGAGAATGACCTCGAGCCCCGCTCGGTGCAGCGCCTTGACCATGTCCCGAAACTCATCAATCGGCCCGGTCGGATGTCGACGTGAACTGTAGGAGTCGTGAGGCGCGAAGAAAGACACCGGTGCGTAACCCCAGTAGTTGACCAGGCCGGGGGGACAGTCCTGAGGATCGAACTGGAAGACGGGGAGCAGCTCGACCGCGGTGACGCCCAGTCGTTGGAGGTAGGGAATTTTTTCAATGAGCCCAGCGAATGTACCGCGTGTCTCTTCCGGGACGCCAGAGCTCGGATGACGGGTGAAGCCGCGCACGTGCATCTCGTACACGATGGTGCGCGAGGACGGCCGTCGCAGCGGGGTATCGCCTCCCCAGTCGTACCCGGACACATCGACGACGACGCTCTTCATCGCCGTCGCGGTGTTGTCGCCCGGGCGGCGCGCGGCGTCGCGACCGTACGTCGCTGGAACCATGACTCGGCGCCCGTAGGGGTCCAGGAGAACTTTGGCGGGATCGAAGCGCATCCCGCTCGGGGGATCGAACGGGCCCTCGACTCGATAGCCGTACAGCTGACCGGGTCGGACGTTCGGCACGAACACGTGCCAGTAGTGGTACGTGCGGTTGGCTGACGGGTCGAGGCAAACCACGCGCGCGGCCCGCGCGTCGTCGACACGATCGAACAGCAGCAGCTGGACCTGCGTTGCGTGTCTGGAGAAGACACTGAAGTTGACGCCGTTCGGCGATGGCGTCGCGCCCAGGGGCGAGCTGCTGCCTTTCGTGAAGCCGTCCCTCACGGCCTGCCCAGCAACTCCTTGGCAGCCGCCGCGACCCGGTCGGGCTCGAAGCCGAACTTCGCCTGCAGCGCCTTCAGGGGCGCCGACGCTCCGAAGGTCCTCATCCCGATGACGTGGCCGGAGCTCCCGACGTATCGTTCCCATCCGAACGTCGAGGCTTGCTCCACCGCGACCCGCGCCTTCACCGTGGGGGGCAGCACGCTGTCCCGGTACTCCGGCGTCTGGTGGTCGAAGATCTCCCAGGACGGCATCGATACCACGCGGGAGCGAATGCCGTCGGCGAGCAGCTTGTCGTGGGCCTGCACGGCAAGACTCAGCTCGCTGCCCGAGGCGATGAGGATGACCTCGGGGTTTGCCCCCGGGGCGTCTGTGAGCACGTAGGCGCCACGCGCGACCCCCGTCGCGGGGGCGTAGGCGCGTCGATCCAGAGTCGGCAACGGTTGGCGTGATAGCACGAGCACTGCCGGCTGGTGGTGTAGCTGCAGCGCATAGCGGTACGCCTCCACGACCTCGTTGGCGTCCCCGGGCCGTAGGGTGACCAGCCCCGGGATGGCGCGCAGCGATGCCAGATGCTCCACCGGCTGGTGGGTCGGGCCATCCTCGCCGTCGCCCAAGGCGTCGTGCGTGAACACGAAGATGCTCGGCAGTTCCATCAGAGCCGACAGCCGGATGGCCGGCCGCGCATAGTCACTGAAGATGAAGAACGTCGCCCCGAAAGCCCGTAGCTTCGACAGCGAGAGGCCGTTGACGATCGCGGCCATCGCGTGCTCGCGCACGCCGAAATGCAGGTTCTTGCCGCCCGGGTTCCCCGCCTGGAAGCTTCCCGCTCCCTCGTAGGTCAGAGTGGTCTTGTTCGACGGCCCGAGGTCCGCGGAGCCCCCGAGGAACCACGGGATACTCTGCGCGAGCACGTTCAGCACTTTACCTGAGGCGTCTCGGCCCGCGATGCCCTTGGCATCGGCCGGGAAGACAGGGAGATTGCGATCCCAGCCAGCCGGCAGGTCTCGCCGTTGCATCTGGTCGATCTCGTTCGCAAGCTCTGGATGCGCGGCCCGGTACGATGTGAAGAGCTCCGTCCACCTGCTGCGAGCGGCCGCGCCGCGCGTACCGACGCCGGCCGCGAAGTGCTCGCGGACGCTGTCGGGGACCAGGAACTGTGCGCCCTCCGGCCAGCCGTAGCTGCGCTTGGTGAGGCGGACCTCCTCGTCACCGAGCGGCTCGCCGTGGGCCGCGGAGGTGTCCTGCTTGTGCGGGGAGCCGTAGCCGATGTGGCTGTCCAGGATGATGAACGTGGGGCGGCCCTTGGTCGTGCGGAAGACCGAGAGCGCGTGCTGGATGCGATCGATGTCGTTGGCATCGCCCACGCGCAGGACGTTCCACCCGTACGCGAGGAACCGAGTGGCGACGTCCTCCGTGAAGGCGAGGCTCGTCTGCCCTTCGATCGTGATGTGGTTGTTGTCGTAGATCCAGCAGAGGTTGTCCAGACCCAGGTGCCCGGCCAGTGAGGCTGCTTCCGAGGCGACGCCTTCCATCAGGCAGCCGTCCCCGCATACCGTGTAGATGTTGTAGTCGAAGATGTCGAAGCCCGGCCGATTGTACCGGCCGGCGAGCCACTTCTGAGCGATGGCCATCCCCACGCTGGTGGCGACGCCCTGCCCGAGCGGCCCCGTCGTCGTCTCGACACCCGACACCCAGTGATACTCGGGGTGCCCGGGCGCCTTGCTACCGATCTGGCGAAAGCGGCGGATGTCCTCCAGGGACACCGAGGGCTGCCCCAGCCGCTCGTAGTCGGCGTTCACCGCCCGCGTCCCCGTCAGATGTAGCACGGACCAGAGCAGCATCGAGGCGTGACCGTTGGAGAGTACGAACCGATCACGATTGGGCCAGATGGGGTCCTCCGGATCGAAGCGCATCACTCGGTTCCAGATCGTGTACACGAGGGGCGCGAGTGCCATCGGTGTGCCGGGGTGCCCCGACTTGGCTTGCTGGACCGCATCGATGGAGAGCGTGCGGATGGTGTCTATCGATAGTTGGTCGAGCTCGGCCTGGGTCATCGCTTCCGCGACAGTCGTAACACTCATCGGTGGGTCCTCGTTGTTTGGAGTTCCATGAAGGCCACCTTGCCCAGGCGGCGCAGGTGTCGCGGAGCGTGGCTGAACTCGGCGGCCAGGAACGTCTCCACCAGATCCCAGGCCACACCCGGCCCCACCGTGCGGCCGCCGATGCAGATGATGTTCATGTGATCGTCCTCGACCCCCTGCCCGGCGGAAAAGTGGTCGTGGATCAGCGCGGCACGAATGCCCGGCACCTTGTTGGCGCAGATCGAGGCGCCCACGCCGCTGCCGCAGACGGCTACTCCGCGCTCGACCGTCCCCGCCGCTACGGCCTGGGCGAGCGGGATGACGAAGTCCGGATAGTCGTCATCCGGGCTCAGCTCGTCCGCCCCGAAATCGACGACGTCGTGCCCGGCCGCACGGAGCCGCGCGACTAGATCCTCTTTCAACCCAAACCCCCCGTGATCGGTGGCGACTCCCACGCGCATGCTGGTTTCTCCGTGACCTCAGCGAAGTGATGGCTCAGGTCCCGACCGTGCCGCCGCCCCGTGATCGGCCAGTACCAGGGCCTGGTCCTGACTGATGCGCCCGGCGGGAATCGACCGGTCGCCCTTGTACAGGCGCGTCAGCATCTCCGCCTTCTCGCGCCCGGTGACCAGCCAGACGATGCACCGGGACCGATTGAGCACGGGATAGGTCAAGGTCATCCGGCGCCGCCCTTGATAGACCCCGGTGAGCGCGACGTCCACGTCGGTGACGTCGAGCACCGGATCCCCGGGCACCAGCGACGCGGTGTGGCCGTCGGGCCCAAGGCCCAGATGGGCGAGATCGAGCACGGCGGGAGAGCCGGCAATCTGCCGGAGCGTCAGGCTGTATCGCCCACTCGCCGCTTCCAGGTCAGCCGATTCCACCGGCATGGCATGAACCTGCTCCGGGGGTAGCGGACAATGGGTGAGCAGGCTCTCGCGCAGGTGGGTGAGGTTTCTGTCGGGGTCTCCGGCGGGCGCCACGCGCTCGTCCACCTGGACGACATGCACGCCGGCCCATGGCATCTGCTCATCGGCCAGCGCCCGCAGCATCTGCCAAGGGGTGTGGCCCCCGCTGAAGGCCACGATGAAGCGTCCGCGCGCGGCGACGGCCGCGCGTGCTTCCGCGGCGGTGAGTGCGGCACCCGCTCGCGCGACCGAATCCGCATCGGCCAGCGCTTCGATCCTCATGGCGACTTCACCGTCGGGTTCTGCCAGCCCCCGGGGGGCGCAACGCGCGGGTCGACCTCTTTTGGTCCCCAGGCGCCCGGCTCATATTCGTAGACGGGTGTGCCGTCCTTCAGCACCGGATCAACGATTCGCCACGCCTCTTCGACGTAGTCCTCCCGGGCGAACAGCGTGGCGTCTCCCTGCATGGCGTCTCCCAGCACTCGCTCATACGCATCCATCTCCTCCGCGCGGGGAAGCCGAGTCCCCAGCATCTCCGCGGTTTGGCTAACTGTCTCCTGCCCCGGTGCGATGACATTCGCGCCGATGGCGATCGTGACATCGGGACTGATCCGAAACCGGCAGTAATTCGGCTCGAGGTCGAACCCTTGATACATCGTGGGCGGCCGGCGGAGTCGGACGACGACCTCTGCGCACGTCACGGGCAGACACTTCCCCGCTCGGATGTAGAAGGGCACGCCCTGCCAGCGCCAGGAATCGATCTCGAGTCGCAAGGCGGCAAATGTCTCCACCTTGGAGTCCGGCGCCACCCCTGGTTCCTTCCGGTAGCCGCGGAACTGCCCGCGGACGAGGTCTTGCGCGGCGAGCGGCGGCATGGCCTTGAGCACCTTGACCTTCTCGTCGCGGATGGATTCGCTGTCGGTTCTGACGGGTGGCTCCATGGCCAGGTTCGTCAAGACCTGGAACAGGTGATTTTGGACGACGTCACGGATGGTGCCGGTCTCGTCGTAGAAGGCGCCGCGGCCCTGGACCCCGAAGTCTTCCGCCATGGTGATCTGCACGCTCTCGACGTGGTTGCGGTTCCAGAAGGGCTCGAGGAACGCGTTCGCGAAGCGGAAGAAGAGCATGTGGTGCACCGGCCGCTTCCCGAGGTAGTGGTCGATCCGGAAGATCGACGTCTCGTCGAAGGCTCCGAGCAGGACCCGGTTCAGCTCCTGCGCCGAGGCGAGGTCGCTGCCGAAGGGCTTCTCGACGATGGCGCGGGCGCCGTTGGTGCAGCCCGCCTTGCCGAGCTGTTCCACGACCAATTCGAACAGCACGGGCGGAATGGCCAGGTAGTGCGCCGGCCGCTGGGCCGAGCCAAGCTCCTTGCGGATCGCCTGGAAGGTCGCCGGATCCTTGTAGTCGCCATCCACGTAGCGCAGCAGGCCACACAGCTTCTCGAACGCCGCGGGGTCGAGCCCTCCGTGCTTCTCCAGACCGTCCTTGGCCCGGGCCCTGAGCTGGTCGAGATTCCAGCCAGCCTTGGCCACGCCGATCACCGGTACGGTCAGATGGCCGCGCCTCAGCATCGCCTGCAGCGACGGGAAGATCTTCTTGTGGGCCAGGTCGCCCGTGGCGCCAAAAAACACCAGGGCGTCGGAATGCGCGGCGCTCATTTGCCGGCCGACTTCTCGAGGTGACCGCCGAACTCGTAGCGCATGGCCGAGAGCAACTTGTCGGCGAAGTCCGCTTCGCCGCGCGAGCTGAAGCGCTCGTACAGGGCCGAGGAGAGGACGTGGGCCGGCACGCCCTCATCGATGGCCGCCTTGATCGTCCAGCGCCCCTCGCCGGAGTCGGACACGCGACCCTTGAAGCCCTCGAGCTTCGGGTCCTTGATGAGCGCGGAGGCCGACAGGTCGAGCAGCCAGGAGGCAATGACGCTGCCGCGCCGCCACACCTCGGCGATGTCCGGCAGGTTGAGGTCGTACTGGTAGTGCTCGGGATTGCCCAGCGGCGTCGTCTCGGCGTCGACCGCATGCTCCCGCTTGCCGACATTCGCAGAGCGCAGGATGCCCAGCCCCTCGGCGTAGGCGGCCATGATCCCGTACTCGATCCCGTTGTGGACCATCTTGACGAAGTGGCCCGCGCCGTTCGGCCCGCAGTGGAGATATCCCTGCTCGGATGTGCCGTCGGCCTTCTCGCGGCCCGGAGTGCGGGCGATGTCGCCGGCGCCGGGCGCCAACGTGGCGAAGATCGGATCGAGGCGCTTGACCACCTCCGGCTCCCCTCCGATCATCATGCAGTACCCGCGCTCCAGCCCCCAGACGCCGCCACTGGTCCCCACGTCGACATAGTGGATCCCCTTCGGCGCAAGCTCTTTCGCGCGCCGGATGTCGTCGATGTAATAGGAGTTGCCACCGTCGACGAGGATGTCGCCCTTCTCGAGCAGCGGCAGGAGGTCGGCGATGGACTCGTCGACCACCGCCGCCGGTACCATCAGCCACACCGCCCTCGGCTTCTCCAGCTTCTTCACGAAGTCCGCGAGCGAGGAGGCGCCAACCGCCTTCTCCCGGGTCAGCTCCTGCACCGCCTTCGGCGACCTGTCGAAGACCACGCCCTGGTGGCCACCCCTGAGAAGCCGCCGCACCATGTTGGCGCCCATGCGGCCGAGTCCGATCATTCCGAGCTGCATCGCTGACTCCTCTGAAGAGCCGATTGCTCGGCCACTTCGGCTTTGTCGTCCGTGTTTCACGGCGCTCACGTGTTGGACGCCTCAAAGATGCTGCGAATGGATGCATCGAGCATGGCATTGAACTCAGCATCGGATTGCTGGGCCGACAGCCCCTCGACCAGCGCCCGGGAAAAGCTCGCCACGACGCCGTGATTTCTCCGCAACCGCTCGTTGGCTTCTTCTCGTGTATATCCGCCCGACAGCGCAACCACCCTCACGACCTTCGGATGGCTGACGAATTCTGCGTACAGGTCGTCTTTGTCCGGTAAGGTCAGCTTGAGCATGACCAGCTGACCCACTGGCAGTCCGTGAAGTTCCTCGAGGATGGCCGCTTTGAGCAACTCTTCGGCCCTGGCCTTGTCGGGGCAGTGGATATCCACCTCTGGCTCGACGATCGGCACGAGGCCCGCGGCGATGATCTGCCGAGCGGCTTCGAACTGCTGGGTCACGATGTCCTTGATACCTGCTTCGTCGGCTTGCTTGACGAACGAGCGCATCTTGGTTCCGAAGACATGCTTTGCCTTGGCCTTGTCGAGCAGCGCAGCAAGCTCGGGCATCGGCTTCATCAACTGGACGCCGCGGCTCTCTCCCCCCAGTCCCTTGTCCACTTTCAAAAACGGCACTACCCGCTTCACATTCCACAGATAGTCCGCGGTAGGCTTCCCCCCGATGTCCCTGTCGATGGTGTTCTCGAACAGGATGGCGCCAAGAATCCGCTTCCCGGTGAAGTCGGGGCTGGTCACGATGCGCGTACGCATTTGATGCACGATCGCAAACATCTGCTCCTCGTCAGACCAGGCATCTTGCTTGATTCCGTACGCACGCAAGGCGCCGGGCGTACTCCCACCGCTTTGATCCAGCGCCGCAATGAACCCTGGATGTGTCCTCATCTTCTCCAGCTGTGTTTTGAAGTCGCCCGTCTCGAGCGTCATCGCACTGCATCCTTGCTCATGCGGTAGCGACGGATCAGACTGTTTGTCGAGCTGTCGTGTCCGAGCTTGGGCTCGTTCGGGCTCTCGAGCTCCGGGATGATGCGCTGGGCCAGCACCTTGCCCAGCTCCACGCCCCACTGGTCGAACGAGTCGATGCTCCAGATGGCGCCCTGGGTGAACACGGAGTGCTCGTAGAGCGCCACCAGCTTGCCGAGGGTCTCCGGGGTGAGCCGGTCGGCCAGGATGGTGTTCGACGGGCGATTGCCCTCGAAGACCCGGTGGGGCACGAGCCAGTCCGGCGTGCCCTCGGCCTTGACCTGCCCCGGGGTCTTGCCGAACGCCAGCGCTTCGGTCTGGGCGAAGACGTTCGACATCAGCATCTCGTGGTGCCGGCCGAGCGGGTTGAGGGGCTTCGTGAACGCGATGAAGTCGCAGGGGATGAGCCGGGTCCCCTGATGGATCAGCTGATAGAAGGAGTGCTGGCCGTTGGTCCCCGGCTCGCCCCAGTAGATGGGGCCCGTCTGATAGGTCACCTCGACCCCCTCGAGCGTAACGTGCTTGCCGTTGCTTTC
>Ga0207646_10003936_pt1 | contig 16482 bp, 11 predicted proteins | sample KBSK5502metaG_FD_184343 | JGI IMG/M metagenome (GOLD analysis project Ga0207646, IMG submission 184343) | Corn, switchgrass and miscanthus rhizosphere microbial communities from Kellogg Biological Station, Michigan, USA - KBS K5-50-2 metaG... | ecosystem: Host-associated > Plants > Roots >... | reverse complement strand
GGAAGATGTCGATCGTGCCGTTTTGAAGGGCGCCGTATTTTTCCGGTTGAGCGAGATGAAGGATCCAGGTGTGGATCCAACTCAGGTTTAAGCCGTAGGCGGAAAGAAAAATGTGATAGGTCATCGCGCGGTGGAGTGAATCAAAGATTTTCCAACCGAAAATCAGCAGCAACGGAAGCCCGACGATGCCCGCGGCCAAAGCGAATGGAATAATTTGCGTTTGGAGTTTGGAACTTTTCTCGACGGCGCGCTCCTTCGCGTTGCCGAGAACGTAAAGACAGACGAACGGCGCGATGATCAGCGGCTGCCATTTGGTCAAACAGCTGATGGCGAATAGAACAAATCCGAGATTCAGATTGCCGCGCTGCAAAAAGAAAAGCCCCGCGATCAAGAACGGTGCGACATAAATGTCGAGGTAACCGAGCGCCATGCTGTTGAGGATGAGCGCGAGCTCGAGCGCAGCGGTGATAATTAGATTGCGAGTGAACCAGTAGAAGCAGGCCGCGGTGACCAGGAGAAACGCGAAAAGAGAACACTTCAGAACGACGAACGTGCTGACGCCAAATGCCGTGGCGCATTTCACCACTCCCGCGAGCATGACGAACGTCAGCGGCGGATAATCGGTGTCGCTACTTATATAACCGCCGACCAGGCCGTGATCGGAGATTTCGCGCATCCAGTTGTTCCAGATTTCGACGTCGCCACTGCCGGGCGAGAAGAAAAAGCTGAGCGCGATCAGGTTGACGAGCGCAACAAACGCGATCGCGGACCAGTTTACGCGTTTTGAATTCGACTCGTTCATCGTTTTCTTTTTTGCGAGCGCGCAATTCGCAGCGCGTCCAAAATCACGCGCAAATAACCGCCGCCGTGTTTGAGCAGGTCGAACTTCGATTTGCCCATCTCAGGATCTCGATCGACCCACACGACCGGGACTTCGATCAATCTGTAACCAAAAAGTATCGGGAGCAGTCCGGTTTCGGCATTCATCGCAAAATCGTTACTTCGCCATGGTAAGCGCCGAAAAATATCTGCGCGGTAAAGTTTGAAGTTATTGGTCACGTCGTGCTGCTTGACGCGGAAAAGCATTTTGACTACGCCATGAAATAGTCGATTCATCGCGCGCTTGAGGAGCGGATAACGCACAACCTTCCCGCCTTCAACAAAACGCGAACCGATCACGCCGTCGCAATTTCCTTTTTCGACCGCATCGATCAGCAATCGGACCTGATTCATGTTTTCGACAAAATCGCTGTCCATGGTCAGCGCGAATTCCGCTCCAGGACTGATGTTGGCAAATCCTGTCTTGAGAGCGCGCCCGACTCCACAGGGAGGAGTTCTTTGAATCAATCTCACTTTCGGGTTGCGCTTCGCCCAATCAGCCACGATTTCGGACGTTCGATCTTGGGACGCGTCGTCCACCACAATGATCTCGAGGATCTCTCGATCGTAAGTCTCCAGCAGCCCGCGCAGCATCAGGCCAATAGCGCGCTCTTCGTCATGTGCGATCAACAAGATCGACAACGTCGCGGTCATGCGGCAGGGAGGTTGTCAGAAAAAGCCGCCGCTTGCAAAACCGCCGAAATGGTCTTTATTCCACGCTCCGCAGCGAGTTTTGTAATTACGCCGTTGGTCCCTGGGTCTCAGTCGCTTGGCTGAAACCGCACTCGCCAGGGGAAACCCGGCAAAGAGAAGGAACAATTAAGATTTAGCATTTAGCAATTGTGTCGTCATGCGACGGCCATTCCTAGATCTCGAATTTTAAATCCTAAATAGCATATGCCAGTTCGTTACGGTCGTTTTGAAATGCCGAAAACTCTCGCTAAAGACGAGAGCACAGCCACTGATACTTACGCCAAGTTTAGCGCCGAACCATTTGAAGCCGGTTACGGTCACACCGTTGGAAATTCGCTCCGCCGAGTATTGCTTTCGTCCCTCGAAGGCGCCGCGATCACCGCGGTGAAGATCACCGGCGCGCAACACGAGTTCGCCACGTTGCCGGGCGTCGTCGAAGACGTGACCGACATCGTGCTCAATCTCAAAAAAGTGAAATTCAAAGCCGAAGACCACGAGCCGAAGAAACTTTCGCTCACCGTGAACAAGGAAGGCGAAGTCACCGCCGGCGATATTCAGGAAGTCGCGGGCTACGAAGTGCTCAATCCGAAACAGGTCATCTGCACGCTCGACAAGAAACACAAGTTTGACGCCGAGCTCGAAGTCCGCGTCGGCCGCGGTTTCGCCACCGGCGAAGAAAATAAACGCTCCGACCAACCGATCGGTCTGATTCCGATCGATTCAATTTTTTCACCGGTTACGCGCGTAAAATACGCGGTTGAGAACACGCGCGTCGGTCAACGTACCGATTACGACAAACTCGTTGTCGAAGTTTGGACCGACGGCCGATTGACGCCGGATGATGCGCTGCTCCAAGCATCCGCGATTCTCCGGCATCACCTCGATGTCTTCGTGAATTTCAACGAGGAAGTGATCGAGTTCGACGAAACGCCGGCCGGCGTGAGCGAGGAGAACATGAAGCTGAAGAAGTTGCTCAACATGAGCGTGAACGAAATCGAGCTCAGCGTCCGCGCGGCGAACTGCCTAAACAACGCCAACATTACAAGTGTTGGCCAGCTCGCGCAGAAGACGGAGAGCGAGATGCTCAAGTATCGCAACTTCGGCAAGAAATCGCTCAACGAGATTAAGGATAAGCTCCAGCAGCTTGGTTTGAGTTTGGGAATGAAATTTGAGCCGGGCTTGGTAGAGCCGGTGCCCGGCGTGTCGGCCGACGGCGCATCCGGAAACGGCGCTGCTACCGCGACAGTCGAGCGCACGTAAGCAACTCAACGCCAACCGATGAGACATCAAAAGAAAACCGTGCGGCTCGGCCGCAAAACGGAACATCGCAAAGCGCTTCTGGCCAATCAGGTTTGCAGCTTGATCGAGCACCGGCGGATCAAGACCACGCTCGCCAAAGCAAAAGCCGTTCGTCCGCTCGCGGAACGAATGGTCACGCTCGGCAAGAATGGATCCATTCACGCGCGGCGAACTGCCTTCGCGACATTGCGTCAGAAAGATGCGGTCAAGAAATTGTTCGACGAAATCGCGCCGGCATCGACTGAGCGCAACGGTGGCTACACCCGGATTATTCGACTTGGTCAGCGGCCCAGCGATTCCGCTTCAATGGCGCTGATCGAGTGGGTCGACGTCGCCATTGTGCTCGAAGAAAAGCCGGCGGAAGAAAAGAGCGCAAAAAAGAAAGAACCGAAAGCCGAACCAAAACAAAAAGAAACGAAACGCGAAGAACCAAAGTCGAAAGCGGAGGAGAAACCAGCCGAAGAGCCGAAGAAAAAACGGCGCTGGTTCAGTCGGAAATCGAGCGACGAAAAATAAGTCGCACGATTAAAGTTCGACCAATCGCCAATTTATTTTTCCGGCCGCAATTTCGAGCCAGGCCACGCTCCGAGGCGAGCCCCGGTTTGGCCGCGTGACACAGCCCGGATTTAAAAACAAAACGCCGCCGCGTTTCTCATTGCGCGGCACGTGAGTATGACCATGCAAAACAACATCGACATCACCCGGCGGATCTGCCGGCGGAATATGGACGAGTCGGAACTTCAGACCTTCGCGCGTAAGATCGACAACCAGCGGCCAGTCCGTGTTCCAATCGCAATTGCCACGAACGACAATCAATGGCGGACCGACCGCTTCGAGATCGAGCGTGATTGTCGGTTCGCAGACGTCGCCGAGATGCCAAATCTCATCCGCATCGCGCGCGAGATCGACAACTTGCTGCGGCAATTTGTTATGGGTGTCCGCTACGACCAAGATGCGCATAGCCTTCACTTCAGAACCGCTGATGGCGCGGATAACGCTGATATAACGTCAGCACTCAAAAAAATCATCCGTTTAAATCCGTGTAATCCGCGGTTAGTTTTGCCCCGTGTCATTTAATAATTTCGAACTCTCATCGGAAGTCGTCCGCGGGACCCAGGCGATGGGTTTCACCGAGCCGACGCCGATCCAGCTCCGCGCTTTCCCCATCATTCTTTCCGGAAAGGATTTGATTGGCACCGCTCAAACTGGCACGGGTAAAACCGCCGCTTTTGCACTGCCGATTCTGACGCTGCTCGGGAAGCACGGAAAATTTCGTTGTCTCGTTCTCGAGCCCACCCGCGAGCTGGCGGCGCAAGTCGAGACTGCGTTTCGCGATTACGGCCGTTTCACCGATTTGCGCGCGACCGTTGTGCACGGCGGCGTTGGTTATGGAAAACAGCGCGAAGATTTGAAACGCGGCGTCGATATCGTCGCCGCTACGCCCGGACGTCTGCTCGACCATCTCGAGCAACGCACGGTCCACTTCCGCGACGTGACCATTCTCGTTCTCGACGAAGTCGATCGCATGCTCGACATGGGATTTTTGCCGCAGGTCCGCCAGATCGTCGAAAAAATTTCCGCCGATCGACAAACACTTTTGTTTTCAGCAACCCTTCCGCCGGAAATCGAGCGACTCGCAGCCTGGGTATTGCGCGATCCCGAGTTAGTGGAGATCGGAGTGCGCCGTTCGCCGGCCGAAACTGTAACCCACGCTGTTTATCCGGTCGCGGCCGAACAAAAATTCGATCTTCTCATGGCGCTGCTGGAACGAACTAACTTCGATAGCGCGCTCATTTTTTCCCGGACCAAACACGGGGCCGATCGGATCGCGCACAAGTTGAAGCAGGGAAACCACTCGGTCGCGGTGCTGCACTCCAATCGCACTCAGCGCGAGCGCATCGAAGCATTGGAAGGATTCAAGAGCGGTAAATACGAAGTGATGGTTGCCACCGACATTGCCGCGCGCGGCCTCGACATCGCCGGGGTCAGTCACGTCATCAACTACGACGTACCCGAGCACGCCGAAGATTATGTCCATCGCATCGGACGCACCGGCCGCGCCCAAAATGTCGGCGACGCCTTCACCCTGATGAACGGCGAAGAAGTTTCGTCGCTTCAGGCGATCGAACGTTTCATCGGCCAAAAGATTCCGCGATTGAAGCTCGAGGACTTTCCGTATCTCTACACCGTGCTCTTCGAACCCGAATCAATGAGCGGCGGACGACGCGCCATCGGCGGCGGACGTTCGCATCGCGGTTATTCCTACGGGCGAAGACGGCGCTAAGCCGATGAAGTAAGCCGGCTAGATCGAAAGCCCGATTCTACCTTTGCGCGGCCATCTCCGCTGCGAGCCAAGCTAATCGCACTAACTTTTCGCCCCCCAGGACGCGTCCACTCCGTGGGCCAGCTCCGAATGCGGGATTAGGCCTGTAACTGTTCTTGACGATTTCTTATGAAATTTGATAGAACATTGAGTCGCTATAGAAAGCACGGGAACTGACGCCCCGGTCGGGCGTTACGCAGTTAAACCACCAACCCAGCAGTTATATATTCATGAAAATCATATTCTCGCTGCGTCTCGCCCTCGCGACCGCAGCTTTTACACTACTCACTGCCGCGCCAATCTTCGCGCTCGATCCGGGCGTCTTCGAGTTGGACGGCAACGCTATCACCAATCACTCCGGCACCGGTTTGCCCGATGACTGGGACCGAATCAATCCCGGCCCGGGCTCGCATGCCGCGGTTTCGTCGTTCATTGTCGATCCACCAGGCACGACCATTTTCACCGGCGGCGGCTCCAAAGATGTTCAGGATATTTCCTCCTGGCAATACACCAGCGGATCGGTCCCGGACAAAGATGAGATCAATGACGCTTATGCCGCGGCTTACACCGACGCCACGAATGGCGACGTGCTGCTCTACTTCGGCGCCGATCGCTACGACAACAGCGGCGATTCGCAGATCGGTTTCTGGTTTTTCCAGAATTCAATAACACTCAATCCCGGCAAAGCCGGAAGCGGCACATTCAATGGCGTCCACGCAATTGGCGATATCCTGATTCTCAGCGACTTCACCACCGGCGGAACAATCAGCACGATCCGGATTTTTGAGTGGGTCGGCTCCGGCGGTTCGGATGGGCCGCTAAACTTGCTCGCCAGTGGCGCCGATTGCTCTTCATCAGCAGCCGGCGATATCCTCTGCGCGGAAGTCAACAGCTCTGCGCAGGCGTCGCCGTGGGCTTATCAGCCGAAAATGGGCACCTTCAAGATTTTCCCAACGGGAACGTTCGTCGAAGGCGGGACAAATTTGACCAAACTTCTTCCAAGCACCGAATGCTTCAGCAGTTTCCTGGTCGAAACCCGCTCCTCGCAATCGGTCACCGCAACCTTAAAGGATTTCGTTCTCGGCGCATTCAACTTTGCGCCGACGGTTTCGGTTGGAAATCGCGCGATTTGTTCGGGCAGCACCACCACCATGACCGCCGCAGTCAGCGGCGGCCTCGGCACTCCGTCATTCAGTTGGACTGGACCGAATGGTTTCACTGCCACAACGCAGACGATCAGCGTTTCGACAGCGGGTACTTACACGGTCACAGTAACGACATCGTCCAACTGCAGAGTTAGCGCGTCGGGCGTTCTGACCGTGAATCCGACACCGAGCGCGAGCATCACACCATCGCGGGCGGAAGTTTGCGCGGGCACAAGTCAGACATTCACGCTCAACATCACGAGCGGCACCGCGCCCTTCACGATCAATTGGTCGGGGCCGAACAACTTCACTTCGCACGCAACCTCGATCACCGTTTCAACTGCCGGCACTTATTCGGCGGTCATCACCGATTCGAAGGGTTGCACCACGGGCGCGTCGGCGACGCTGGTCGTCAATCCGAATCCGTCCGTCACAATCGGTGGACCGAGCGGTTGCGCGAATGTTCCGGCCACGTTGACCGCGAATGTCACTAGCGGCACGGCACCATTCACCTATCACTGGAGCGGGCCCGGCGGATTCACATCGAGTTCGTCCAGCATCAGCGTCAGCACCGGCGGCGCGTATAGCGTCTCGGTCACTGATTCGAAGGGTTGCAGTGCTTCGACCAGTCGAACGCTCGGACTCTGCTTGCAATAAACTAAGGAGCTCTCTCAACTCCATGGAGCGGCGGCAGAAATGTCGCCGCTCCTTTTGTTTTTACCTTTTTGTCATTCCGAGCGAAGTCGGGGAATCTCTCAATATTGTCTGGCCATCACTTGATCAGAAATATCTAGAGATGTCTCCACTTCGGTCGACATGACAGATCACTTGCACCACTGATCGACCCAATCGTTCACTGTTTTGTACCATAACCGCGAGTTCTGCGGCTTGAGCACCCAGTGACCTTCGTCCGGGAAATACAACATCTTCGACGGAATCTTTAATCGCTGGAGCGTGGTGAAGAGTTGGAATCCTTCGCTCACATCCAACCGGTAATCGTTCTGGCCGTGCACAACCAGCGTCGGCGTTTTGAATTTGTCCGCGAACAAGTGCGGCGAAAATTTTCGGTAGAGCTCACCGTTCTTCCACGGTGGACCTTTGAATTCCCATTCCGGAAACCAAAGTTCCTCGGTCGTGCCGTAGGTTGATTCGGTATTGAACGTGCCGTCGTGCGACACGATGCACTTGAACTGGTCGGTGTGGCCTAACAACCAGTTCGCCATGTAACCGCCGTGGCTCGCGCCCAGCGCCGCCTCGCGGTTCTTGTCGATGAACGGGTAAGTCTTCTCCACGTAATCGAGTCCCTTCATGAGATCGACGTACGGTTTGCCGCCCCAATCCCCGCTGATCGAATCGGTAAACTTCTGCCCGTAACCGGTCGAGCCGTGGAAATTGATCATCACCACCACGTAGCCGTTCCCGTCGTTGCCGGTCGCCGCGAACAACTCCGCGTTCCAGCGATACGTCCACGAATTTCCCCACGCCCCTTGCGGCCCGCCATGGATCAAAAATTTTAGCGGATACCTCTTGTTCGGATCGAATCCCGGCGGCTTGACCATGAAACCCTGAACCTCTTCGTCATTCGCGCCCTTAAACGTGAACGACTCCAACGGCTGCATATCGATCTGCGACAGCAGCGCGTCGTTCACGTGGGTGATCGCCTTGGGATACACGATGTCCTGCCCATGACCGGTGGCGTTCTCGAATTCCTCGAGATCAAATCGCGCGATTTCCGACGGCCCAGCGATCGACATTTGCGTGAAAAATACAGACTTGCTGTCTTTCGAAGGCATCAAGTCGTCGGCGTGCGCAACTAACACCGCCCTCGGCGCCTCGGTGTGCGAGATATGATAGATCGGAGATTGCCCGTGATCTTCAGCCGTGAAAAAAACTGACTGTGAGTCCGACGACCAGGCAAAGCTACTAACTGAGCGGTCGAACGTGGCCGTGGGATTTCCGCCTTTCTGCGCGGAACGGAGATAGAGAATTAACGACTGTTTGTCTGCTTCGAAACCAGCGCGCGCTTGCGATCGCCACGCGATCATCTTCCCGTCGGGCGAATACAGCGGAGTCGAATCGCTGCCCCGACTGGTCGAAATCTTTTTGGGCGTCCCGCCCGCCATCGGCACGACGAAAATCTCGTTGTTCGTGCTCGTGGCTTCCACTTCGTCGATGTTGCTCGTGTAAGCGAGTTCCTGGCCGTCCGGCGAGATCGCATACATGTCCTGCCCGCCAAGATGAAACGGCGGCACGTCGTGATCGCCGGGTGTGAGATCTCTGGGTAGCGTGCGCGTCTCGTGCGCGGCGTCGGCCGTCCCGGGCGACGCAGATGCAGATGTGCTCGGCGAGACACCGAGCACCGCGGCCGGGACAGCCGCGCTACCCGAAACATTCGCGTTCGCATCGATGACAAACAAATGACTTCTCTTGAATTCGGTGAACGCGCTCCAGTGCCGATAGAAAAGTTTCGTGAAAACTTTCGCTTTCACCTTGCTTTTCTTCAGCTCTTCGTCGCGCTGCTTGTTGCAGGCGTCGTCTTTGCAATCGGGATAAACTGACGACACGAAGACAATGTTCTTCCCGTCGGGCGACCAGATCGCGCCGTCTGCGCCGGTGGAAATGTTCGTCACCTGATGCGGCTTTCCGACCAGCGTGCCCGCATTCGAATCGAAATCGCACATCCAGATTTGCGTCGGATCGGTTGCCTTCGAGGTCCAGATCAATTTCTTTCCGTCCGGCGAGAATCGCGGACGCTCTTCGTGATTCGGCGTTTCGTTCAACCTTCGCCCCGCCTCGGCGGGGCCGCCGCTCGCCGGCACGATCCATAAATGGGAAATCTTCGTGTTCGCCTCAAGATCGACATCGGTCGCGGAGAACACGACCCACTTTCCGTCCGGCGACGGTACCGGCTCGTCCACGCGCTTGAGTTTCATCATGTCCTCGAACGTGAAAGGGTGCTTCGCGCTTTGAGCAAAGAGCGAAGTGCAAAGCGAAAGAAACAGAACGAAGGCAAACTTTTTCATGGCGCTTGTTTGTATTTTGTCATTCCGAGCGAAGTCGAGGAATCTCTCGATGTTGTCTGGCCGTTATTTAATCAGAAATATTTAGAGATGTCTCCACTCCGGTCGACATGACATATTGAAGACATGGTAACAATCGAGACAATCAAGAACGGACCTTACATCGTGAAGGGCGAAGTGGAATTGATGGACGCAGACGGCAATAAATTTCCGGTCGAACCGCGGATGGCGCTCTGCCGTTGCGGCGCGTCGACCGAGAAACCGTTTTGCGACGGCACGCATTCCAAAATTGGTTTCAAAGCAGCCGAGAAAGCCGTGCCCGAATCAAAGGAATGAAGACGCGCGCTATTCTCTGTCTTTGCGCTTTGCTCTTCGCTCTTAGCGCGCGTGGCGAGAAGATTTCACTGGTCGGCGCGACGGTGATCAATCCGGCCGACGGCAAAGTAATGCCGAACGCGACGGTTGTGATCAACGGCGACAAGATCGAACGCGTTTCGATGGGCAAACAGGACGCGGCGACACTTGGGAAACAGATCGATTACGCCGGTAAATTCATTTTGCCGGGATACATCGACACGCACGTGCATTTCTTTCAATCGGCCGATCTGTTCACGCGACCGGATGGCGCCGATTTCAACTCCGTTCGGCCGTACAAAGATGAAGTCGCATGGATCAAATCGCACCTCGATGATGTATTCGCGCGCTACATTCGCTGCGGCATCACCAGTGTAGTCGATGTCGGCGGCCCGATGTGGAATTTCGAAGTCCGCAAGAAAGCGAATGAAACTGTGAAGGCGCCGCGGATCGCCGTTGCCGGTCCGTTGATCTCGAGCGTTTCACGCGAAAAACTCGATCTCGGCGATCCACCGATCGTGAAGATCGACACTCCGGATCAGGCGCGTGAGTTCGTGCGCAAGCTCACCGATCAAAAAGCCGACTTGGTGAAGATTTGGTACATCGTCGACAAAGATCATCCGGTCGATGCATTTCGGCCGATCGTGCGCGCGACGGTTGAAGAAAGTCATGCGCACAAAACGCGTGTGGCAGTGCACGCGACGGAACTGGAAACGGCGCGCGCCGCGGTTGAAGAAGGCGCGGACATCCTTGTCCATAGCGTGATCGACAAACCGGTCGACGACGCGTTCGTGAAGCTGTTGAAAGATCGACATATTATTTTGTGTCCGACGCTCGTCGTGTTCGAGCGTTACGGCCGCGTTTTTTCCCACCAGCTAAATCTCACGCCGGAAGAACAGAAATGGGGGAATCCGGAAGTGATTGCGTCGCTCGACGTGACGAAAATTCCACAGGACAAATTGCCGGACCGAATCAAGCAAGCATTGGCAGATCCGAAAGCGGCGATGGACCGGATCAACAAGACTTACGAAGTCGCGTTGCCGAATTTGAAGAAACTCGAAGATGCCGGCGTGACGATCGCCGCGGGCACGGACGCGGGAAATATTGGAACAATTCACGGACCGGCGTTATTCCGCGAATTTCAGCTGATGAAACAGGCTGGGCTCACCAACATGCAGATCTTGAAAGACGCGACCGCGAACGCGGCGAAACTTTTCGGCGGCGAGACCGGCGCGCACGTCGGCAAGATCGACAATGGATGCTTCGCCGACCTCGTGATTCTAAAATCGAATCCGGTCGACGACATTGCGCACGCGTCGGACATCGACACGGTAATTAAGAACGGCGTGGTTTATTCCGCCGATTCGATTTTAGGGAAGTAGATAAGCTTCGACCTGACAAACTCCCGTCCCGCCGTTCGAGCCACGAACGGTGACGCTATAAGTTCCGGGCGTCGGCGTAATCAGAATCGCGGCGTCGCGATCGTCACCCGGCGCGAGTCCGGTGTTTTGAATATCGGAACTGTTTGGCGCGTTTCGCCAATTGTCGTTGCTCGCTGCGAGATTGCCGTTCGCGTCATAAAGTTCTAACAGCGGATCGCTCAACGTGCCGCTGATTCCCAGATCCGGACCAATCGTGCGCAGAAGCAATCGTTGCGTTGAACACTGAACAATTAGCCCACTGACAAGAACACCATCGCCGGTTCCAACGTCTGCGCGCGCAAACAAATTTCCCATCAACAAGTTTTCGCCGCTGTCGAGGTCGCGAACATCGAGAAGGCCGATGCCGCTGCTGTTGCGCGCGCCGGTTAGGACCGCGGTGTAACTGCCCGGCGGAAGTGAAAGAAGAAGCGCGGATTCCTTGGCCATCGTCGGAGCGAGTCCGCTGTTCTTGAGATTTTTCACCGCCGTTTTGTTGCCGCTTTTCCAATTATCGTTCGATGCAATCAAAACACCGTTGCGGTCGAACAATTGGATAAACGGATCGTTGAGATGGCCGGTCACGGAAAGAGACGGGCCAAGACCATGAACCAAAATTCGTTTTGTGATCGAGCTTTCGCCGGTGATGACAAAGTTGACCGAAACGCTGTTGCCGGGCGACACCGCCGCGCGCGGCGAAATGCCGACAAGCTCCTGATCGATGATGCTGCGGATCCAGGTCAATCGATCCGAAATGCGGATCGCGTAGAAGCCGGAAGGGACTGGCGCGGTTCCGGAAATTAATTGGCCGCTGTCATCGTAAAGTCCGCGCGTTTCGAAAAGCGCGCCGAGAAATCCGCCGTCGCCGGGCGAAAAATGATACGGGCCATCAACGGCGTAATTGATTCCGGCGAGTTTCCAAGTCCCGGCATCGTTTAGAAAAACGGCGCCGCCGGAATCACCGGCGGAAAGATGCGCTTCGTTCGCGATTCCGGTTTGATCAAACGTCGCGTAAAGAAAATTTTCCTGGATGCTTGCGACCAGATTCTGCCCCCACCGCTCGACGCCATCGCCCGCGCCCCAGCCCCAGCCGATTTGCGTGTTGTTGAGAAAAATGGGATCACCGCGCTGAGTGCCGCGGCCGATCACGAGCAAACTTTGTCCGACTTCGTTGGTTAGCGAATAAAGAGGCGCATAGCTCGGAAAAGTTTCGGCGACTTCGAAAATGCGCAGATCGCTCGCGCTATCATCGAACCAATTCAAGATCGAATAGTTCGCGCCCTGATAAGTGAAGATGTTCGATTGAATCCCGATGTGTTGAACCGTGACGAAATGGTGCGGCCCAATCGGCGTTCCGAGAAACGAACCGAACGTGCCTTCGTACTGCCAGCCGCTGTTCGCGAGCGCGCCGGCCGGCGGCGTGGTGTTCGTCGAAGGATCGCCGGTTGAATAAAGAATAACCGCGCGAGCAGCTGAACAAGCAGCGCAGACTGCGGCGATTAACAGAAGGCGGCGAAGTCGGACCATTTTGGGGAAAGGGGAGCAGATTTGTCGCCTAAGTCGGGATCATTTCCAATATTTTTTCAAGAGGATCGCTCGATTTGACGTCTATCTTAAGAGGAACGCGACACAATGAAGGCCTTCCTAATCACAACATTTGTGCTCGGGATGACGTTGTCGATCTTGCCGGCGCAGCCTGGACAAAACTCTGGTTGGAAAGTCGTTAAACAAAACAACGGCGTCACGATTTACAGCCGGCCGCGTCCCGGTTCGCACTTGAACGAGTTCAAAGCCGTGGGTGAGATCGACGCCGCGCCGAAAACGGTGCATAACGTCATCGACGACGTCGAACATTATCCCAATTTCATGCCTTACACCGCGGAAGCGCGCGTGCTCGCGAGAAACCACGATTCGATTGTCGCCTATCAGCGCATCTCGCCAAAGATCGTGAACGATCGCGATTACACGATTCGGATCGAAAAGAAATCCTGGCCCGCGGAAAACGGGGTGGCGTATTTGAGCGAATGGAAACCGGCGAACGAACATGGCCCGGGCGAAAAGCCCGGCGTTTTTCGCGTGAAATTGGTGAACGGCTCCTGGTTGCTCGAACCGATCGCCGCCAACAAAACGCGCGCGACGTATTATGTTTTCACCGACAGCGGGATCGCAGTCCCGCCGCCTCTCGCCAATACCATCAGCCAGACCGGAATCGCGAAACTATTCGCAGCCGTGCGAAAGCAGTCGAAAGACCCGAAGTATCAAACGAAGTGAGACTTCACACGTGAAGTTCTCGCGAATTGGTTTATCCTGCGCGCTGCGCAGATGCCGCGGAACAACGAGCTAAAGAAAATTTTGCTGATCGGCTCCGGTCCAATCGTGATCGGGCAGGGCTGCGAATTTGATTACTCCGGCGTGCAAGCGTGCAAAGCATTGCGCGAGGAAGGTTATCAAGTCGTGCTGGTGAATTCGAACCCGGCGACGATCATGACCGATCCGGAATTCGCGGATCGCACTTACATCGAACCAATTACTGCCGAAATCATCGAGGCGATCATCGAGCGCGAAAAACCGGACGCGCTTTTGCCGACGATGGGCGGGCAGACGGCGCTCAATGCCGCGATGGAGCTTTATCGCAACGGCGCGCTCGCGCGGCACAAAGTGAAATTGATCGGCGCCAACGCGAAAGCGATCGCGAAGGGCGAAGATCGACAACTGTTCAAAGAAGCGATGCTACGAATCGGGCTCGATGTCCCGCGATCCGGCGTGGCGCGCTCGCTCGCGGATGCGAGTCGCATTGCAAAACAAATCGGAACTTTTCCGCTGATCATTCGGCCGGCATTTACACTCGGCGGCAGCGGCGGCGGCATCGCTTACAACCCAGATGACTTGAACGAGATCGCCGGTCGCGGACTCGCCATGTCGCCGGTCAGCGAAGTGTTGATCGAAGAATCGCTCGTCGGCTGGAAAGAATTCGAGATGGAAGTGATGCGCGACCGCGCGGACAACTGCGTCGTTGTTTGTTCGATCGAGAATTTCGATCCGATGGGCGTGCACACCGGCGACTCGATCACGGTCGCGCCCGTGCAAACGCTGACCGACAAGGAATATCAAATGATGCGCGACGCGTCGTTCGCGGTCATTCGCGAGATCGGCGTCGAGACCGGCGGATCAAACATTCAGTTTGCGGTTCATCCCGACAACGGCCGCATGGTCGTCATCGAAATGAATCCGCGCGTCTCGCGATCGAGCGCGCTCGCGAGCAAAGCGACCGGATTTCCGATCGCGAAGATCGCGGCCAAGCTGGCGGTTGGTTACACGCTGGACGAAATCAAAAACGATATTACGCGCGAAACGCCGGCCTGCTTTGAACCGACGATCGATTATTGCGTGGTGAAAGTTCCGAGGTTCACCTTCGAAAAGTTTCCGCAAGCCGACACGACGTTGACGACGCAGATGAAAAGCGTCGGCGAAGCGATGGCGATTGGGCGCACGTTTAAGGAATCGCTCCAAAAAGCGTTGCGGAGTCTGGAGATCAAGCGCTTCGGGCTGATCGGCGACGGCGCGGACAAGGACGTCGATCTTGAAACGCTGCGATTGAAGCTAGCCGTTCCGAACGCGGAACGAATTTTCTACATTGGCCAGGCGTTCGCCAAAGGCGCGTCGATCGATGAAGTGTTCGAGCTGACGAAGATCGACAAGTGGTTTTTGCGAAACGTGGCGGAAATCGTTGAGGCGCAAAAGAAAATCGAAGACTCGGCGCTAACGAATCATGGGATGCGGGTAATGACCGAACCGTGGTCGGTGGACCTGACCGCGCAACAAGTTGCGCCGGTCATGTTTCAAAATGGGAGCGGACTTTTGCGGGCAAAAAAACTGGGATTCTCCGATCATCAGCTTGGGTACGCCAATGCATTGAAACTGGAAGGCGTTCGCGCCGCGCGAAAACGATTGTCGATCCTGCCGACTTATCGGCTCGTCGATACCTGCGCGGCCGAGTTCGAAGCCTACACGCCGTATTATTATTCGACTTACGGCGACGAGAACGAGCGGCGCGAAAGTGGGAAACGGAAAGTGATGATCCTCGGCGGCGGCCCGAACCGAATCGGGCAAGGAATTGAATTCGATTATTGCTGCGTGCACGCCGCGTTTGCGCTCCGCGAGCTCGGATTCGAAACGATCATGGTCAATTCGAATCCGGAAACGGTTTCGACCGATTACGACACGAGCGACAAACTTTATTTCGAGCCGCTCACCCTGGAGGACGTTCTTAATATATATGAGCAGGAGAAGCCGGAAGGCGTGGTGGTGCAGTTCGGCGGACAGACGCCCCTCAATCTCGCGAATGGATTGAAGGCGGCCGGCGTACCAATTTTCGGAACGCAGCCGGAGAGCATTGAGACCGCGGAAGATCGAAAACTATTCGCGGCGATGTTGGACAAACTCGGATTGCGACAAACGCCGAGCGGTTCAGCCGTGAGCACGGACGAAGCCGTGCGAATTGCGGCGAAGATTGGTTATCCTGTGCTCGTTAGGCCGAGTTTCGTTCTCGGCGGACGCGCGATGGAGCTAGTTTACAACGAACCCGATCTTCGCCGTTATATGGCGAGCGCCATCGAAGTGACGCCGGACCGGCCCGTATTGGTCGATCGTTTTCTCGAAGACGCGGTGGAAGTCGATGTCGATTGCATTTCCGACGGCGAGACAACTGTGATCGGCGCGATCATGGAGCACATCGAGGAAGCGGGAATTCACAGCGGCGACAGCGCATGCGTAATCCCGACGTTTTCGCTTTCCCAAAAAGTGCTGGATGAAATTTCATCAGCGACAAAAGCGATGGCGCGCGAATTGAATGTCCGCGGACTGATGAATGTCCAGTTCGCGGTCAAAGACGAAGACGTTTACGTGCTGGAAGTAAATCCGCGCGCGTCGCGGACGGTGCCGTTCGTGAGCAAGGCGATCGGCGTGCCGCTGGCGAAACTAGCGGCGAAGATCATGGCGGGCCGGAGTTTGCGCGACCTCGGATTCACGAAGGCAATCGTGCCGAAACATTTTTCGGTGAAAGAAGCGGTGTTTCCATTCCTGCGTTACCAGGGCATGGATATTTCGCTGGGGCCGGAAATGAAATCGACTGGCGAAGTGATGGGGATGGATGTCGATCTTGGTCTCGCCTACGCGAAATCGCAGATGGCGGCGCCGCCACCGTTGCCAAAAAAAGGAAACGTCTTCATCAGCGTGAAAGACGCGGACAAGGAAGCGGTTATTCCGGTGGCGCGTGAATTTGTGAAGCTCGGTTTCGGAATTATTTCTACGAGCGGAACGGCCGAATCGCTGGTAGAAATAATTCCGAAACC